>Ga0210377_10002258_pt1 | contig 16984 bp, 13 predicted proteins | sample PLM4_65_b1redo_FD_155480 | JGI IMG/M metagenome (GOLD analysis project Ga0210377, IMG submission 155480) | Groundwater sediment microbial communities from an aquifer in East River, Colorado, USA - PLM4_65_b1 redo | ecosystem: Environmental > Terrestrial > Soil > Riparian zone | place: USA: East... | reverse complement strand
CGTTGGCGTGAGCCAGTGTGTTTCTGGAGACTTTGCCCCGGATGCCCATGTGATAAAGTTTGGTCTTCGCCACACGCAAACAGGCCTCGATGTCCCTGAGGCTTTCTCGGTAAGTCAGTTGGGCGAAGGCCATGCAGAGAAATTGATCTCTGCAGGAAAACGTCTTTACTTTGTAGTTGCCACTGTAGCGTTCTACGCATTGGCGAAATTCGTAGCTGGGTATAAAGTCCAGCAGTTGAGTAAAAACGGTTCTCCCGATATTCATAGGTCATCTCCTCCCACATCACTGCGGAAGTATGACCTATCGGAGAATAGAATTTCAAATCGATAAATTGCATTTTGGGATTAAAGCGCATAATTTTCTATACGTTACAGCGTGTTGCTAAGAAAACGTTGGGACATTAATGATATCAATTCTATGATCACCCAAGTTGACACCCTTGTATATGATGGGTATGGTCAATTGAGGCGCTACATGAAGTCCTTCATTCCTCAACTCATAACACATGGCCTTTTCATATATTGATTCCAATAACCCAGGTCCCAAATTTTTATGTACTTCAATGGCACACTTTATGATTCGATCGGTAATAGAGTTTAATCCATCTAGATTTGAATTTGACATTCTCCGTGCCTCCGTGTCTCCGTGGCCTCATGTTAATGCTTGTGCGGTCTTCCGAGATGATACGCCCCGACAAGTCCTGCCAGTAACAGCATAGATGCCAGCTCAACTCCCAGCACATAAGGCCCGAATAATGCGATGCCGACCTGTTTGGGTGTAACCTCGGAAATGGCGGCAATCCGATCCTTATCTGCGACGAAAAGCATGATAAGTTCCGCTGCAAGGATAGCGCACAAGATCGACGGCCCTGTCCAGATCCCCGGAGTCATGAGTTGCGACTCCTGCTTTGCATGCTCTCCTCCCAGGTTCAGCATCATGATCACAAAAACGAAGAGTACCATGATCGCACCGGCATAGATAATGACCTCGAGCGCGGCAACGAATGGTGCTCCAAGAACGAAAAAGATCATTGCAACCGCCAGGAGCGATACGATCAGGTACAGGAGAGCATGGACGGCGTTCGTTCTGGTGATGACCAGGAACGTAGCCGCGACAGCAATGAAGGCCGATATGTAAAATAAAATATTCATAATAGTCTTAAACCCCTTGACACGGAAGAAGCACAATCAAAACCTATGAATAGTTAGGATCAATGCCGGTTTTCATCCGCATCTTCCGCTTCCAATTACGGCAGCAGACTTTTTGTGTCCACTGGTTTTTCTTCGTTCTCCGCTTCGCCTTTGTCCTTTCCTTGAATGGAGAGTCCCGCCACGCGATAATAATTGTAGTCACGATATTTGCCTGGCCCGCTGATGAGCAGGTCCTCTTTTTCATAGACGAGATTCTGCCGTACATACTCGCCCATCTCGAAATCCGTGGTGAGCTGGATGGCATACGTGGGACATGCCTCTTCGCAATATCCGCAAAAGATGCAGCGCGAGAAGTTGATCCGGAAGAATTCAGGGTATCGCCTCCCCTCGGGATCCTCTGTTGCCTGAAGCGAAATACAATCCACCGGACACGCAACAGCACAGAGATAGCATGCCACACAGCGCTCCTGTCCGTCCGGGTCTCGGGAAAGAATGATGCGCCCGCGCCACCGGGGCGGAATGTACGGCCGCTCCTCGGGATACTGGATCGTCGCCCGCTTCCGGAACATGGTTACGAAGACTTTCCATATTGTATTAAGAATACTGAACATAGTTTGTTTGGACACTGAAGGTACGGACAGAATCTCAGATTTAACACGGTTTAAGTCAATCCATATAGCCGCTCTTATCGTATTATTTTTTCAGTGTCGAACCGTGTCTAAGGTTTTCTCCATAAAATAACCGCCCCGGTGACGATCAAATTCGCCAGCGTCAGGGGCAGCATCACTTTCCATCCAAACGACATGAGCTGATCATACCGCGGCCGGGGTAATGAAGCCCGGAGCAGAATAAAGAAACAGATAAAAACAAAGGTCTTGATCGTGAACCACAAAAGCGGTGGAAGCACGGGCCCCATCCAGCCGCCGAAGAACAGCGTTACGGTGAGCGCTGAAATGAGCGTAATGCCAAGATATTCGCCGACAAAGAACATGCCGAACTTCATTCCCGAATATTCTGAATGATAGCCCGCAACGAGCTCGCTCTCGGCCTCGGGCAGATCAAAAGGCAGGCGGTGTGTTTCGGCTATCCCGGCGATGAAAAAGACCACAAACCCGATGAACTGGGGAAACACAAACCACAGATGACGTTGCGCTTCGACGATCTCCCTCAGGTTAAAAGAGCCCGCGAGCATCACCGCACCCATGAGCGACAGACCCATGAATACTTCGTAGCTCAACATCTGCGCCGAGGCGCGCAGGCCGCCGAGAAGCGAGTACTTGCTCCCCGACGCCCATCCTGCCAGCGCCACACTGTATACTCCGAGCGACGACATGGCCAGGAAGAACAGCAATCCGACATTCAAGTCGACAATTTCAATCCCCGGTGCAAACGGGATGATCGTAAAGGACATGAGCACGACCATGACGATCACGGCAGGCGCGATAATGAAAACCGCCTTGTCCGCGAACGGCGGTATCCAGTCTTCCTTGGTAAAAACCTTGATCATGTCAGCAACAACCACGAATATCCCCCAGGGCCCTACCCGGTTGGGGCCATAACGGTCCTGCCAGAGCCCGAGCAGCCGCCGCTCAATCCAGATAAGCATTCCCCCTGCCGTCAGTACTCCGATGAGAATGCTCATGAGTATTATAAGTTGTCGAATCGTGCCGTGCATGTTATGGTGCCTTTATTATCCTGCTCAATACCACCGATTCAGACCCCTGCAAGAGTGCCAGCCCGGAAGAGAAACCTCCTATACCAGCGGGTACGGTTGGATCCATTTTTACCTTGAACACATATTTCGCATCGCGAACCAGAACAGCAACAAGATCATTGTTCCGCGCGTTGATGCGCAAAGCATCACCCGGATTCATCGCAAGATAAGAGTACGATATGCGTTCAGCGATGCCGGGTGAGAGGATGCTTAATTCTTCAGATCCGAATATTTGATACAGAGGCGCCAGGAGCAATTCATTATCTCCCGGTGTGAACGCTTCCGGTACATCATTGAAAAAAGAAGCATGGCCTGTTCTTCCCGGTTCGATCAATCGTTTGCCTGGATCACCTCCCCGGAGCGGGCCGCCGACCTCCTGTTGAAATTTGTTTAGGGCCTGGACCGAGTTCCATCCCGGCCACCAGTATCGTGAGATGAAAGGAGCCGGAGGCTGACCTTCATAACCTTCCATAGAGAATGCGAGGGGGGAATCATGATCCTCAGGCGGCTTCGGTTCATGAACATTCTCGTTGGCCAGCATTGCAGTTCGCCCGCTGTACCGATGGGGCTGACGGGGAACATTGAGCCCCTGTACGGTGAAATCCGCGGAAGGAGCAATGTCCTGCACGGGATTGAAGAACGGAATCTCGGAAATCATGTCCGAGGTGATATCATCCAGTGATTGCCATTGAGGTGCGGCATCACTGCCTGCCGCCATAATAGCATGAATCCATTTCCAGCTTTCCTGAATATCCTCCTTGGGCACAAAGGCCTGATAAAACCGCTGTGCCCGGCCTTCATTATTCACCAGTGTCCCGTTGGATTCGGCAAAGGTGCCCGCAGAAAGGACAATATCGGCTTTTAATGCCGTCGGGTTGAGGATGTGGTCGATGGCGATAACGTTCCTGGCGTTGCTCAGGAACGCATCTATTGTTTTATTATCTGCTCTGCGATAAAGATCATTTTCGAGAATGATGACAGTATCGATCTTGCCTTCCTGAACCGCCTTGAATGCCTCATCAAGACTTTTCCCGCCCATGAGTCCTGAACCGAGACTATTGCACTCCGCTGCAATATAACAGAGCTCGGCCGGCTTCCCGCTCTCACAGAGCGCGCCCGCTACATTGGCAGCAGCCTGGATCATGGCTGCACTGCCAAGGCTTGTGCCGGAGACAACGAGAGGTCGTTTTGCTTCCTTGAGCGAGCGGGCGATTTCTCCGGCCAGGGAGATGATCTCCTGAGAAGCATTAGGGACTGCGGGTGCACGGGGATTCAGTTCATGGGCAATCGCGAATCCCAGCCGCGCGAGATCGTCCGGCGCCGCGTGGTAAACCCTTGAAGCGATATCGTCCAGCTTTGTACCTGCTAGGGCAGCGACATACAACGGCCCTGTTTCGTGCTGTGCAAAATTTCGTACTGCGTTGTCATCCCATGCAGGAATGTGGCCTCCCGCAGCCATTTCTTTCGGTTTATTCCACACCGACTGGCGCAGTGCCAGCGCGAGCATGGGCGCCGTGTTTGTCACATCCTCTCCAAGTACGAGGACAGCGTCGGCCATTTCAACGTCGTGAAGCGACGGGGTGCGTGCCGGGCCGCTCCGGAGGATATCGATGACGAGTGAGGTCAGCTTGTGCTCATGGCCTGACATTCCGGAATAGAAGTTATCGTGCCCCACGAGTGTGCGAAGGGCGAAGTTGGATTCCAGGGAAGCGCGGGGAGAACCGATACCGATGACGGACTTGCTTTTAGCTAGGATGCCGGAAATGTGCCTCAGGACGCTATCTTTGTCAGAAGATTGAGTCCTCCCCTCACCCTGACCTCCCCCCGATGTGGACAGGGTCAATGTGACAATGGGTTTCCTGATCCTTTTATCGCTGTTCACAAATTCATACCCGAACCTGCCCCGATCACAGAGGAAGTAGCCGTTCACTTCGTGATTATATCTGTTCAGTATCCTGCGAATGGTACCATATCGTTCTCCAACGATTGTGTTGCATCCCAGTCCGCAGTGTACGCAGATCGACGGCGCGGTTTGGAGGTCCCATTTGCGGGTGTACTGTTTTTTGAACGTTTTGTCCGTGAAGACGCCGGTGGGGCAGACCTCGACCAGGTTGCCGCTGAATTCGCTTTCCAGGACGCCATCCTCATGGCGGCCGAAGTACACGGAGTCGTGCGACGCAAAGACATTGAAGTCCCGGCCGCCCGCAATATTCCGGTAGAACCTGACGCACCGGTAACAGGCGATGCACCGGTTCATCTCATGGTTGACGAAAGGCCCGAGGTCCTGGTTCCGGTGCGTGCGTTTTTTAAACCGGGTCCTGCGGTAAATATGGCCGGTCATGACCGTCATATCCTGGAGGTGACACTCGCCGCCTTCGTCGCAGACCGGGCAGTCATGCGGATGGTTCACCATAAGCCATTCGATGATGCTCGCGCGGAAGGCCTTAGCCTCGGGATCCTCGACGGAGATGCGCATGCCTTCTGCCAATCGTGTCATGCAGGACATCACGATCCTGCCACGCGTATCTTTGTCGTCCTTGAACTGCTTCACTGCGCATTGGCGGCAGGCACCTACGGAATGCATGGCAGGATGCCAGCAGAAATAGGGCAGATCGAAACCAAGGGACAGGCATGCATGCAGAAGGTTTTGATCCTCCTTGACCTGGTAGGGCTTGTTGTCGATATAGATCGTAATCATAATAAAACCTTTGAAACGGAATTTCACGGATCAAAACCTGATAACAGGATGTTCACGAATACATTGTGAAGAGTATATGCCTAGAAGACACGGCGAACAATTGCCCCCACCCGCCTCTTCCATGTCAATGATTTATTTCCACGGGCACTTCTTCTCCTGGATATGTCTCTCAAAATCCTCACGGAAATATTTCAGTGCGCTCTGGAGCGGTTCGACGGCACCGGGCGCAAGAGCACAGAACGTATTGCCTGGTCCAAGCAATTTGCAGTGGCGTTCGAGATTCTCAATATCACCTGGTTCACCGGTACCTCCTTCGAGCGAGGCCAATATTTTTTCGAGCCAGGGCAGACCATCGCGGCAGGGTGTGCACCAGCCGCAGGACTCGCGGGCAAAGAACTTCGTCAGATTATGCACAAACCCGACCGGGCAGATCTTGTCATCGAGCACGATCATTGTCCCGGTGCCCAGGCGGCTGCCGGCCTTCATGACCGAATCGAAATCCATCTTTACATCAAGATGATCCGATATAAGGAAATCCGTTGACGCTCCGCCGGGAATGACACCGCGAAACTGATAGCCATCCATCATGCCGCCCGCGTGGTCTTCAATGAGTTCCCGGATGGTCACGCCTATGGGGAGTTCCCACAGCCCTGGTTTCCTGACCCTGCCGCTGACTCCGTAGAGCTTTGTACCGCTGTCAGTGCTTGTGCTCAAGGATTTGAACCAGTCAGACCCGTTATTTACAATGTGCGGTACGTTCGCGATCGTCTCGACGTTATTCACGATCGTGGGCTTGCCGAAGAGACCGCAGACCTGTGGAAAAGGCGGTTTGGCACGCGGCGTGGCCCGCCTCCCTTCGAGCGCATTCAGGAGCGCCGTTTCCTCACCACAGATATAGCGTCCTGCGCTTCCATGAATACGAAGGTCGAGGCTGTATCCTGATCCGAAAATATTCTTGCCGAGATACTTTTTCGCATAGGCTTCTGAAATAGCTTTTTCAAGCCGTTTGACAGCCAGTTTGTAGGCCCAGCGAATAAAGATAAAGGCTTGTTCCGCCTCTATTGCATAGGCGCTTGCGATAACACCCTCGATGATCTGGTGCGGATCGCCTTCGAGCAGCAACCGGTCTTTAAAGGTGCCGGGTTCCATCTCATCGGCATTCACAATGAGATATTTAGGTCCCGGTGCGGCTTCCCCCATGGGAACAAAACTCCATTTCATACCCGTGAAGAAACCTGCGCCGCCGCGACCCCGAAGATCGGATGCTTTCACGATGTTCTGTACATCCTGAGGCGACATGGCGAGCGCCTTGCGCACAGCCTGATACCCGGCTGTCTTTTCATAGTCGTTAAGAGAAAGGGGTTCCTGCCCGGAGCGGATATTTTTTGTGAGCGGTCGTTCCATAGTGTTAACGTCCTTGACGCGGAAGAAGCTGATAAATGCGACGATTTACACTGCTTAAGAAATGATATCAATCCGCTTATTATCACAGCTTTGCATCCGTGTAAATCCGTTTCTACGGTTATTTGTATTTCCCCAGTATCCCTTCAATCATCTCCGGTGTCACCGGACCATACAGGTCCTCATCCACCATCATGGCGGGCGCCCGGTCGCAGGCGCCAAGGCATGATATGGGAAGAAGGGTAAATTGTTTATCAGGGGTCGTCTCGCCGAAAGCGATCCCCAGCCCGTTTTTAAAGATATCAAGCAGAGGATTATAACCCATGACCCAGCAACTGATACTGTCACAGATAAGGATCACGTGCTTCCCCACCGGTTGCCTGAAGATAAAGCTGTAGAATGTGGCCACGGCGTCAAGCTCATCAGGCGTCATGTCAAGGACCTTCGCGACGTCTTTCACCGCTTCGTCAGACACCCAGCCGCGATAACGCTGTATGATGTTCAGAGCCTCGACAGATGCTGAAGCTTTTGTGACGCAGTGGGCCAGTTCGGCGATGATCTCCTGTTTTTCTTTTTCTGTCAACATGAGAAAACCTTTGACACAGATTTACACAGAGAAAAACCCTGATAAAGACGGCTAAAAGCTATAATCAGTAAAAATCCGTATCGAATGCATTTTACCGATCCACATCCGCCAGTACAAAATCAATGCTGCCCAATATTGCCAGGAGGTCCGCGATCATCCGACCTTTGCTGATCTTTGGAACCATCTGCAAATGAGGAAACGATGGAGTGCGGATGCGAGTGCGGTACGAAACGGCGTTACCGTCGCTGATCAGATAGTAGCCATTGTTTCCCTTCGTTGCTTCGACGCCCACGAATGCCTCACCGGGCGGAATGACGGGCCCCCAGCTGACACCAAGAAAGTGGCTGATGAGCGTCTCAATGTCATACATCGTGCGTTCTTTTCGCGGAGGCGTGGCAAGCGGATGCTCAGACTTATAGCTGCCTGAGGGCATATTGTTCATACACTGTTCGATAATCCGCAAACTCTGACGAATCTCCTCGATGCGAACTACGCCGCGGTCATAACAATCACCATGCACCCCGGTGGGTATGTCGAACTCGAAGTTCTCATAGCCGGAATAAGGCCGCTTCTTGCGGAAGTCCCACTCATAGCCGCAGGCGCGGAGACCCGGACCGGTCACGCCCCACTCAATCGCTTCATCACGGGTGTAAGCGCCAATGCCTTTGGTGCGGGCCTTGAAGATACTGTTTCGCATGACCATGGCGTCATATTCCTTGAGGCGCGGAGGAAGGTACTTCAAAAAGTCGCGCACTAGCCGGTCCCATCCCCTGGGCAGGTCCATGGCCACACCGCCAATCCTGAACCAGCTGGGGTGCATGCGGCCGCCGCACACGGCTTCAACGATGTCAAAGACGCGTTCACGGTCTGTGAACATGTAGAACACAGGAGAGAGAGCGCCCACATCCTGCGCAAAGGTGCCATACCAGACCAGGTGGCTCGCAATGCGGAACAGCTCGGCCATCATGACCCGGATGGTCTTCGCGCGATCGGGGACGTCGATTCCCGCGAGCATCTCGACGGAGAGACAGTACACCAGGTTGTTTATCACCCCACCAAAGTAGTCTACGCGGTCGGTGTAAGGGATATAGGTGTGCCAGGTTTGCCGCTCACCCATCTTCTCGGCTCCACGGTGGTGGTAGCCGATATCAAGCACCGAGTCTTTAATCTCCTCTCCATCGAGCTGAAGAATGACGCGGAGCAGACCATGCGTGCCCGGATGCTGCGGGCCGAGATTGAGAAACATGAAGTCCGCGTCTTCGGTCTCGGCCTTCATGCCCCAGTCCCCGGGCTTGAACATAAGCGCCTGTTGTTCAGCCTCTTCCTTGTCATCGGGCAGGCGGAACTGCCCCATTTCGGTTGCTCGAGCGGGGTGGTCCTTTCTCAGGGGGTGCCCTTTCCAGGTCGGGGGCATCAAGATTCTCTTTAAGTGCGGGTGCCCCTCAAATTTCACGCCGAACATGTCCCAAACCTCACGTTCGTACCAGTTAGCGGACGGCCAGAGTCCGGTGACCGTGGGAAGAGACGGAGATTCGCCAGTGAGCGGCACTTTGAGCCTGATGTCTTCGTTGCGATCAAAAGAAAGTAGATGATAACTGATGGTAAAGTCGCTCTTCGGTTGTTCCTGACGATGCAGGCGCAGACGCTCGTCGATGGCTGTAAGATCGTAGAGCATTTTGTAAGGACGGTCCACTTCCGTCTTGAGATACCGCAGAATATCACAGACCTTGTCCGCGGATACCCAGACCGTGGGGATCTTGTCGCGCGTGGGCTGGACAACGAGAAGATTTTCTCCGAAAGCTGTCGTAAGGTTGTCGATGATCTCGTTGTTCGGTATCATAAAAAATACGACCTTTGCCAATGAGAATCCCGATAGACTTGCTCGGGGAAGGATCAGTGACTACGGAGAATAACGGGCACGACAGCAGCACAAAGGTTCTTAGCCGGTTCGTTAACTTAAAAATTGATGATTTTCTCTGTGACCTCTGTGATAAAAGGTTTGTTTCTACACTTCATCCGGAGATCGAAGGATTGTAGCTTTCCGTCGATCTTCACGCTTGAGGTCGCGCATGCAGGGTTTCTCCGGCCTCATGACATTCTGCGGACCTGCCACCCAGCTTAGGGGCCGCCGTTCCTTTCCTACCATGTCACGAAGCATCAGGAGACCTTCCATGAATGCATCGGGCCTGGGCGGGCACCCAGGCACATAGACGTCCACCGGCAGGAACTTGTCCACGCCCTGGACAACACTGTATATATCATACATGCCGCCGGAGTTCGCGCAAGAGCCCATGGAAATGACCCAGCGCGGCTCCATCATCTGCTCGTAGAGCCGTTTGATGACCGGCGCCATCTTGATAAAAACCGTGCCCGCGATGATCATCATATCCGCCTCGCGCGGCGTTCCGCGGATCACTTCCGCGCCGAACCGGGCGATGTCGTATTTGCTCGTCAGGCTCGTTGCCATCTCCACATAGCAGCAGGAAAGACCGAAATTGAAAGGCCAGATAGAATTCTTTCTCCCCCACGCGACCATGTCCTGGAGCCGTGTGAAGAAGAGGCTCCTGCGGGCGGCATCCTCAAGGGTATCATAACCAGGTTTGTTCAAAGTATATTTCATAGATTATAATTCGGAACTCGGAATAAATGGTTCGGATCAGTAAAGCTTGTTACTGCTCACTACGAACTGCGGACTCCGAACTTGATTTAATGAACGCTCCCCATTCCAATGCCTTAACGCGCCAGAGATACACCAGTGTGGCGGCCAGGACTCCTATGAAGATCATCATCTCGATGTAGCCCGGCCATCCGTTCTCCCTGAGGGAAACCGCCCACGCGAAAACGAAGATTGCCTCCAGATCGATGATGACGAAGAACATAGCGATGAGATAGAACTTGATATCGAAACGAACGCGTGCGGTTCCTGTGGCCGCGATGCCTGATTCGTAGGGTTCCGCTGTCTGTTTATCCCGGTGCCGTTCTCCGAGCACGAAAGAGAGCCCTATCATGAATATTAAGATAACAATGACAGCGGCGAAATACACGCCGAGAGGCCAGAGAACGTTCGATTCTGTCAGGGATTGCATCATGTTAATGAGAATAGCACAGGGGCAGGGAAAGTCAAGACATGAGATGAGCCGGAAGGAGAGGAGATGATGGTCTAAAAAAACACCGTCAGGAACGGGCCCTGGGCATGTACCGACTGCACTTACGATGGAGTCTTTACTGCAAAACAGGACCACGATGCATGAAACGCGCGAAGGCTACTTTTGAATCCAATTATGAGCATCGTCCCCACACTATGTCATTCTCTTGATACCGGGTCAAATAGACAGAGGCAGGGCTCTATGCCCTGCCTCTGCATTGTCTTGTGAACTATGTGGGGATTTTGGTTCCCGCCTTCTTTTACTGTGCTGTATCCCAACTCACCAGAATAAAAGGGGACGCTTCAGCGCCCCCCTCAACGTTTCCCCGATAACTATTTGGTTAAGCAGATATACACCCACTGATTGGTGCCGTCAGCGAGGTTTGCGAAGATGCGATATAGGCCCGCACTCAAACCCTTCGTGCTCCAGTTGTAGTGATACTGGCTGCCGTCCCACGTGTATACCGGCGTCGTGTCGGCCTGAATCGCCTCCACTGTCTCGAACGCTGTGTTGACGCCGCACGCTCCGAGGTTGCCAGAGCGGGTAAAGGTGGGGTTCCCTGTCTGAAGCACAACAGTACCTGCCGCATCCGTCAGAACAAACTTCGCCGGGATGGTCTGGCCAGCCTTGAAACTGCTCTGGGTCGTGCCAACCTGATGAGCGGTGTCGTTGATCGGCTGCAGGAAGCCCGGCCATAAGTAATTAATATTGAACGTGGCTGTGTTGTAGGCGATATTGTAGTTACCAAGCACACCAGCGGGGCTGAGCGTAGCACTAATCGTATAGATCCCGACCGTCTCGCCCGCATTGCGGCTATAGATTGCGGTGATATTGTCGCTCGACAGGAAACCGGTAAGTGTACCGGTAAACGTCGGATCGGTAGCGCCAAGGATCTTGTTTGCTGCGTTCGGCGTCACCGAAGCTGCTTTCGGGGTGATGGTGAAGCTGGCCGTGTTGTAGGTAATGTTGTAGTTGCCCAGAACACCCGCAGGGCTCAACGTGGCGCTGATGGTGTACGGGCTGCCGGCCACCGTGTCTCCAGATGTGCGGCTGTACGCGGCGGTAACATTGTCAGCGGCCATGAAGCCGGTCAGCGTCCCGGTCAATGCCGGGTCAGCCGCGCCGTAGATCTTGCTTGCCGCGGTCGGAGTCACCGAAGCTGCTTTCGGGGTGATGGTGAAGCTGGCCGTGTTGTACGTGATTTCGTAGTTGCCCAGAACACCCGCAGGGCTCAACGTGGCGCTGATGGTGTACGGGCTGCCGGCCACCGTGTCTCCAGATGTGCGGCTGTACGCGGCGGTAACATTGTCAGCGGCCATGAAGCCGGTCAGCGTCCCGGTCAATGCCGGGTCGGATGAACCGTAAACCTTGCTCTTGGCATCCGGCGTTACACTCGCAGGCTTCGGCGTGATGTTGGCGGTGGTCGTCACCGTAGTTGAGCTAAGCGTGTACTTATAGGCATCCGTACCGGTGAGGGAAAGGTCCGAGATGGTCACGGTCTTATTGTTGCCCACATTCTTGTCGGCAAAGGTTGCCGAGGTGTACGTCACAGATACGTTGTCGCTACCGACACTGGACGTGAACCCAGTGAACGATACGGAAGCGGCGTTCGTCCCGTCGTAAATCTTGTTCGACGCCGAAAAAGAAGGAGTAAGCGGCGTTTTCAGGGTGAATGTTGCCGTTAGACTTGGACTGTTGCCGGTAACATTAAAACTGCACGAGTTTGTAGTGCCCGAACAGCCTGCGAAATTAGATGCGGCACTCCATCCCGCGAAATAAGATGTCAGACCTGGACTCGCTGTCAGGGAACCGGTTGCGCTGTTCTCGGACAAGGAGATATTAGGCGAGCACGTTGACGTAACGGTCTGAGAGGTTGTATTTGAGCCGGTACCGCCACATGAGGTCGGTGCGTTAACGGTGCCAAGGGTAGTAATGATCGCTACTGAACCGCTGCCGGTGCCCGCGAAGGTTAGCCTCCACTGGCGGGCCGCGATGGTATACGGCCCGACGAACGGTCCTCCGCCGAGCGCTCCGGCTGGTTGAATCGGATCTGTGCTTATATCAGCGAGTGCTCGCTCCATGTTTACGCGGCCGTTGCCAGTCTGTTCCTGGGTGCCGGCTGGGTCCGCTGTACGCGCAAGGCGTCCCACGATGACGCCATTCGTAAGCGTCGGATCAGCAGCGCGCATAACGGCCGAGACTCCCGCTACGATCGCCGCGGACGCGGATGTTCCGCTCAAGGTAATGAAAAAATCGGCTGGACCTGTGGTCAGAATGTCCAATCCAGGCGCGCCAAGAAAGGCATCCTGTCCATAATTGCTGAAAGATACCAGGGCATCCGCAGTGTCTGTTGCGGAGACTCCGACAACGCTTTTGGAGCCGGCGGGATAGGTCGGGGTGTTCACTCCGTCATTTCCGGTAGCCGCAACGATCACGATGTTTTTCGACCAGGCATAATCAATGGCGTCCTGGAGGTTCTGGCTGAAACCGGGGTTGCTGAAGCTCATCAAGATCACATCAGCCCCGTGGTCCGCAGCATACATGACACCCGCGATGATGTCGCTGTCCTGACCTGTGCCGTCAGCGCCGAGGACCGTGACCGGCATGATGCTTACCCTGGCGTAACCGACACCTGCGATACCGATATTGTTATCAGGAACCGCGGCGATGATTCCCGCCATCCACGTTCCGTGTCCGTTGGGGTCGGTCATGCCGTTTGAACCGTCTTTAATGGAAGTGCCGCTGATGATGTTGCCGCTCAGGTCGGGGTGCGAGGCGTCAACGCCTGTGTCAAGAACTGCTACCACTGTTTGCCATGGGAGCGTCAGGGTCCCGAAGACCATGTCCCACCCTATCTTTGGAAGGGCCCACTGGGACGAGTAAAAAGGGTCCGAGGCCGCACCCTCGACTTTGCGGGTCTGGTTTATTTCGACCCTTTCGACCTGCGGGTCCGCTTGATACGCGGCAAGAATCGCTGCCAGGTCCGCTGCAGGGAATTCCACGACATGCAGCCGAAGCGCGGGGACGGACGACTTCTCGACACCGCCGTTTCTTGTTATGACGGCCGCCTCTTGATCTACGGTAAGCCCATTTACAAGCTTAACGATCAAAGATGCGGTCGTTGTTGTGGATGTATTAGCCGAAACAACTTGGGCGTCGGCTGTCGAATAAAAAGGACCTGCTGCGAGAACTAAGAGAGCTGAAAAAATACAAAGTCGCGCTAAAACAGATAGTTTGCAGATGCCCTTCTTCATAGTATCCTCCTGTGAAATGCCCTGTAACTTATTTATATATTTGACTTTTGGAAATCGCCGATAGAGATAGGATGACGAATGGACATGCTTTGTGTCCCATGAATCTGCGTGAAATTTGACTTTTTAATAAGCTTTTTCAATGTTGATTCTATATCCCTGAACCCGATAATTTATAATCTTTTAGTATTAGCAATTTTTAATTTTGCAAGTTATTTGCCATTATCATAAGCACTCTATTTTATTAACTATAATTATCTTGACATTATTTATGTAAACCCTATCGACATGCTATTTTATAGACTTTCCCAATATTAGTGGGAGTCCAACGAGGGGTTAGGCCACAGCATGAAGCGAATCGCATGAGATATCTCCGAAAATAAATTAAGTTTACAAGGGGTTGGTATAAATTACTGACAGCGTGGCATTATTGCTGGCCTCCTGGATCAGGACGGCATTGTATCGTCCCCAAAACAGGCGGTAATCATGCCATGCGAACTGTAAAGAGTTGAGTATAGACGCCATTCAATTGTCTGATGCCAAAGGAGATTGCCGTCCGGGGCCTCGATGAAAATGGCCATCAATATTAAGTTCTGGTATATTATCATTGACCGACAGTCATATTATGCTTGATCAATAGGGTAATGAAATAATAGATAATACCATGGCTTATGGTCTCCTAAGAAGTCTTGAACTGTCGCCCTGAGCGGAAAGAGCGAGATTCTTCGCGTTGCTCAGAATAACGCGAAGAGCTCAGAATGACAGAATAGGCTTATTTTTACTTTTGTACAAATACGTCGTGGTTTAGTAAACATCAGAACATCAAGTTCTCAAAGCATTGCCCCTGCCTCGCGGCAGGGGCAGCATACTCCTGACAGGATACCAATGGAACTTAGTTAGGTAACATTTGCGCAGTATTGTTATAAGTATTTTCAACCTTTTTACCAATTACTCCCAACGCTACGATCACGAGAAGTGTTATTAAAGCGATAAGCAACGCATACTCAATCAATCCCTGTCCCTCCTCGTTCTTCAGAAATCCCTTTACCTTCTCCATTAATTTCTTCATTCTGTTTCACCTCCTTTCTTTACGAATAGCCTGCTTTGTGTCACATGAATCTGCGTGAAACTTGACTTTTAATGAGCTTTTCAACGTTGATTCAAGAGCTCTGAACCGGCAAGATATCATCTTTTAGTATTATCAAATCTAAATTCTTGCAAGTTATCTGCCATTTGCATAACTAATCTATTTTATTAACTATAATTATCTTGCCATTTTTTATGTAAACCTTAGCGACAGGTTATGTTATAGACTTTTCCATGAGTTAAGGGGGCCAACAAAGGTGGTAAGTCCACATCGTGAAGCGAATCGCGTGAGATATACCCGCAGATCCACCAAGTTTACAAGTGCGAACTGTAAAGAGTTGAGTATAGACGCCATTCAATTGTCTGATGCCAATGGAAAGATTGACGTCCGGGGTCTCGACAAAGAGGTGATAATGGTTGGTATGAGGCAGTAGGCGTGGCAGATCCAGTTGTAACGTTTGTTGGCTGCCGGAGGGCGCCGAGCCGCCGCCGTTCGTGCCAAAAGACTTTCTCTTCGTTGAGTATACGTGATTTTCCGGTTTCGTTAAAAGCGTTATTTATGAGATTTCCAGCACACCAAGTTCAGACATCCGTTGACAACTCATTCCTGTCCGGTATAATGTCATCGTTGGTCTGTTCAGCTGATGCATGACCATAAGAGGCCGTTTACCGCGAAGGTGCCCGGGAATATGGATAATTTACCTGCAGCCGCACTGAAACGTTTCAATGCTTTTGCCCAGGAAAATCTGAACGATCTCATAGACCTCGTTCGCATACCCAGCATCAGTTTTCCGGGATTCGACCCCGCGCCGCTCACGCGCTGTTCCAGGGCTGTCGAGTCGCTCCTTACGAAAAGCGGCCTGTCCGATGTACGCATCCTGGAGACAGGCGCCGGCTATCCCGCCGTGTTTGGTCAATGGCTCGGCGCCCCGGGAAAACCCACCATCCTCTTGTACGCTCACTATGATGTCCAGCCCATCGGTCGAGAAGAACTCTGGACCACGCCTCCCTTCGAGCCATCGGAGCGGAATAAAAGGCTGTATGGCCGGGGTGTATCCGACGATAAGGCGGGCGTTGTGATGCACGCCGCGGCAATTGCGTCCTACCTCGCTTCAGTCAAGCGCCTGCCGATCAACGTCAAGGTCCTGATCGAAGGAGAGGAAGAGGTTGGCTCAACGAACCTGAACACGCTGCTTGAGCAACACCGCGAGCTCTTGTCCGCTGATGTGGTCTTGATCGCCGACAGCGAGAATTTCGACAGCGGCGTTCCGTCGCTTACCGCGTCGCTCCGGGGCATCGTAACCGTGAACGTGGAGGTTCGTTCGCTTGCAGGAAGCGTCCATTCAGGCACCTGGGGCGGCCCGCTGCCCGATCCGGTGCTCGCCCTTTCAAAAATGCTTGCGTCTCTCGTGGACGATCAGGGAAGACCCGCCATAGCCGGAATATCGGACAAGGTGCGGGCGCGGTCCCCGCAGGAACAGGCGGACCTGATCAACCTACCCTTTACGGAATCCACGTACCGGAAACAGTCGAAGCTCCTCGAAGGTGTGCGGATCATCGGCAACGAAGGACCGGTATACGATAAAATGTGGCATCAGCCGTCCATCTCCGTCAATGCGATCGAAGCGAGCAGCCGCAAACAGGCCGCAAACATCATTAACGACGCGGCCTGGGCTCGTGTCGGCGTCCGTACGGTTCCCGACATGGACCCTGACGAAACGCTGGAACTGCTCAAAGAGCATCTGCTGAAGCAGGCGCCCTGGGGCGTACAGGTCACGATCGAACCCGAGACGCCCTCCCGGTGGTGGAGAACCGATACGAGCGGCCCCGCATTTATGGCGGCACGGAAGGCCCTCGAAAAGGGCTATGGGAAAACACCCGCAGTGGTGGGCGCCGGCGGATCGATCCCGTTTGTCCGAACCATCACCGACGCACTCGGCGGTGTGCCTG
>Ga0210377_10002257_pt1 | contig 16985 bp, 15 predicted proteins | sample PLM4_65_b1redo_FD_155480 | JGI IMG/M metagenome (GOLD analysis project Ga0210377, IMG submission 155480) | Groundwater sediment microbial communities from an aquifer in East River, Colorado, USA - PLM4_65_b1 redo | ecosystem: Environmental > Terrestrial > Soil > Riparian zone | place: USA: East... | reverse complement strand
GACTCCCCGACTCCGCATCTCTCATCTTTTGACTCCCTCCACGATATATGCTAAATTTGTTAACAATAATTGTGAACAAGGACCACACCATGAAACATGCCGCAGCAAAGGATTCCATTGATATATTCGACCTAACGGATGAAGACATGCTTAACAAATATTGGAGTAAAATCAATGAGCGTTGAAGAACTACGAGCCGAAGCTCTCAAACTTACCCCGGAGTCCCGCGCCCATCTGGCCCGTGAACTCCTGGCCAGCCTGGAAAACATGAGTGACGCTTAAATCGAACAGCTCTGGGTTGATGAAGCCATCTGCCGCGACGAAGAGTTGGACAATGGCGTTGCTCAGGCATTTCCGGCTGAAGAGGTTCTTGCCCGCGCTCGGAATCGCAGAAAATGACTCCGGTTGTTAAAATCCACGAAGCGGCGGTAACGCATCAAAAGCGGCGTCCATTCTACTGGCACAAAAGAAGGTAAGTCCGTAGTTCCACTTGAAGCCGTCTTCAAAAAACAATTAATCCTTTCCCTCCCCGCCATAGAACCGTATTGCAAGGCTACCACAAGGATGTGACATAATAAGTCGCAAACAAAAAAACCGCTCCATCGGCATATCTACCGATAAAGCGGCTTCTTATAACAAGCATCCTGCAAGGAAAACATCTTTCCCCTCCCGGAATACCGAAAAAATCATTGCAAATTGAATTTCAAAATAGGCTTATAGATTCGGCAAGTCAAGCGTATAAGGGAGAAAGAAGAAAAGGCGCGGAGTCGAGACCCCGCGCCTTTCTTTCCTGCATTTAAGTGAGAGCGCCACGCGCTGCGAATGTCATCCTCATCTTCCTTGAGAATTTTTTGAATTATCCTGTTTTAAGCCTCAAACATGTTGCAGAGACACCGCAAACATGGGAAGATATATGTAATTAATCTGGGCATTGTCCGGATCACCAGGGATATACTGTCCATGAAAATTACTCTCGATTTCTACAAGAATCTTCTCGACAACCTGCACGATGGCGTCTATTTCGTCAATCGGGACCGGGAGATAATATACTGGAACAAGGGTGCGGAGAGAATCACCGGATACGCAGCGAGCGATGTTGTCGGCTCCCACTGCTGGGACAACATCCTGATGCACGTTGACACCCAGGGTAACAACCTTTGCCTGGAAGGATGCCCCATGGCAAAAGTCATCGCAACAGGTGGGGAGACAAAAGCAGAGGTCTATCTATCTCATAAGGACGGTCACAGGGTTCCGGTGGCGGTCCGCGCAACCCCCATCACAAACGGCAAAGGAAAGATTATCGGTGCGGTTGAAATTTTCAGCGACTACACGGAGAAAATCACGGCTCTGCAACTGGTTGAGGAACTTCAGCACAAGGTCTTCCTCGACCCTCTCACCGACCTGGCCAACAGGCGCTATGTGGAGATGAACCTGCAGGTGAAAGCCAACGAGATGTCGCGTTACGGTTGGCAGTATGGAGTGGTCATGATGGACATCGATCTTTTCAAGGATGTAAATGACCGGTACGGGCACGACATAGGCGACGAGGCGCTAAAAATGATCAGCCGGACATTGCGATATAGTTCCCGATCAACGGACATGGTCGGTCGCTGGGGAGGTGAGGAATTTATCGCCGTCATTTCCAATACAAACATGCAAAAACTGCATGATATTGCCGAGCGCTACCGGTCTCTGGTGGAAAGGTCCGGTCTACCCATGGGCAAGGATACCCTGCGTATCACTATCTCCGCGGGCGCTGCCTTAGCAGAGCCCGGGAAAAGTGTCGAGGCCGTCATTAAAAGAGCGGACCAATTGCTGTATGAAAGCAAGAGGTCTGGCCGAAACCGGGTAACGATAGGCTGAAGTTACATCAGCCGCCAAAACTTCTATGGATGGAGCAGGATAAATGACCGTATCACCGTTTCTGATCGACTCACATACACATATTTACGGTCGTGAGTTCCACGACGACTTTGCCGCAATGCTCGATCGCGCGGAACAGGCCGGAGTTTCCCACATGGTTGTTCCGGGCGGCGACCTTGAATCGAGCAGGGAGGCCTGTGAACTGGCCGCCGGATACGATCCTATCTACGCTGCGATAGGCGTCCATCCCCATGACGCAATGCGGGTCACTGATAAATGTTTCACCATCTTCAGGGAGATGGCGGCATCGAATCCCAAGGTGGTCGCCATCGGTGAGATCGGCCTTGATTTCTTTCGTGACAGGTCACCCAGATCCGACCAGGAAAGGGTCTTTCGCCGTTTCATCCGCCTTGCACGGGAACTCTCCCTGCCCGTGATCATCCATGATAGGGACGCCCATGAGCGTATAATGAAGATAATGCGGGAAGAAAAGGCCGCCGAGACAGGAGGAGTTCTCCACTGCTTTTCCGGCGACCTGGATATGGCGCGGGAATGCGTGGATATGGGTTTTTACATCTCCATTCCCGGCACGGTCACCTTCGCCGCCAACGAGCCACTCCGGGATGTGGTCCGGGGAATAAAGATCGAAAGCCTTCTCCTTGAGACCGACTCGCCATATCTCGCGCCGGTCCCGCACCGTGGAAAACGTAATGAACCCGCTTACGTCAGGCTTGTGGCGGAAAAGGTGGCGGAACTGAAGGGGCTCTCCCTTGCGGATGTGGGGCGCATCACCTCCCTGAACGCGAGACACCTCTTCCGTATCGGCGCAGCCGAACAGAGTGGCAGGATAGCATACCGGATCAGAAACTCCCTCTACCTGAACATCACCAACCGCTGCTCCAACCGCTGCTCCTTCTGCGCAAAATTCGGCGACTTCACGGTCAAGGGGCATTATCTGCTGCTGGACCATGAACCGGGATTTGCCGAGGTTATGACGGCAGTAGGGGAACACAAAGGATACGATGAGGTGGTCTTCTGCGGCTTTGGCGAGCCGCTTCTAAGGCTAGACCTGGTCAAGGAAGTGGCTGCTGAACTGAAAAATAGCGGGGTAAAGACAAGGATCAACACCGATGGCCAGGCAAATCTGGTATATGGGAGGAATATCCTGCCGGAACTGGCGGGACTGATCGACTGCATCTCGGTAAGTCTCAACGCGGCGGAAGGTGAAACCTACTTCCGGATGTGCAATTCACCCTTTGGCAAGGAAGCGTTTGACGGCATCTGCCGGTTCCTTAAGGAGGCGAAGAAGCATATCCCCCGTGTCGTTGCAAGCGCCGTCACCGTTCCAGGTCTTGACATTGCAACTGTCAGGCAACTGGCGGAATCACTGGGTGTTGAATTCAGGGAACGGGAATACGCCGAGGTGGGGTGAAACCAGTGACCAGTGACCAGTGACCAGTGACCAGTGACCAGCTACCAGCTACCAGCAACTGGTTATTTGTTTTTCCTTGCCGCAATCTCTATGAACAGGATCGTTCCATCCGACATGATCGCTTTACGCAGGTTGGTCTTCTCCAGGGAGATGTGTGAGCTCGCTTCGATCTTTCGACCGGCAAAGCTGGGAAGGAAGGCGCTGGTGACATTCATCCCCGCCTGCCAAGCCTCGAAATGGAGATGCGGACCAGTGGAATGACCGGTGGATCCCGAGTATGCAACCACTGTCTCTTTTGTCACCCTGTCGCCGCTCTTGACAAGATTGCGTTGGTGATGGGCATAGATGCTTATCATTCCGTCCTCGTGCTGAATGATGACCATCTTGCCGTAGCCGGGCTGCATGCCGCTGTAGGCCACCCTGCCGGACGCCACCGGCTTGACCTGCGTACCTTCCGCAATAGCAATGTCGATGCCTTTATGCATACGGATGTCGCCATTGATCGGGTCGGGTCGCAATCCCACAGTCGAAGATATCCTCCCCTTCACCGGAAGGTTCAGGTTACTGCCACTATCTCCTTCAGGGGACTGTATAGCGAGTATCGTCTTCTCGGCAATTTCACGCAGCTTCTCCGGATTGTTCATATCCGGCTTTTTCTCTTTATTCACTTTTTTCCCGGTTTTTTTGCCATCAGACGACGCAACGGGTGTTGTATTCTGCCCGCCGGGCCGAACACTTCCCGATTCCGCGCAGAAGGCGGCAATAGGCATTGACAAACATAATAGCAGGCACTTGATAACTTCCCAGTAAATCCGCATATAAGCAATCTCTTTCTTTCGCAAACATCTACACCGTTATCCGACATCACAGCTTCGATCATAACCGAATCAGAGCATATATCACAAGTTGTAAGAACTTAGGGACCCGGTAAATACCAATATCCCGTATTGCATCCCGTCTTCGGGCCATCTTTCGCCGTGCTTCAATCGCAAAATCCTCGACGTAGCCTTGGTTACGCCTGCGGTTTTGCTCAATCAGCACGACAAAATCTGACCCAAATCCGGGCGCAATATTTGGTATATCCGTATTTACCGAGTCCCTTACGGAGTTTAAAAGTGTGGGTAGTCAGCAAAACTATCTCTTATTCCCAGACGCCGGCGACCAGGGGTAATCGCGCAGGTGCTCGGCCATCTCGTCCCTTGTGTAGCGGTTAGCGCGGCGGATGACGAGAACGGCGACTATGGCGACCGGCAGGGTGAAGATGAAGATGCCGGTCGTTGCCAGAAGATTCTCGCCGATAAGGAGTGTGACGGCAATGTTGAAGATGATTACCGAGAGAAAGAGCATAGGTCCAAGCAGCGCCCGCAGCGGCGGGTTCCATATCCCCGCCTCCGGCCGTTCCCTCTTTCTCCCCACCATGGCGTCGATGATCTGCAAGGCAAGCACCATCAGGACGCTAACCCCCAACCAGCCGATATAATTGGAGATGGGTACGCCGAAATGGACCCCTGCCTCCCGGTAGCCGTAGATCTGCCCGAGAAACCAACGCCTCCCCTGGAGGGCCACCGGATCGACGATGATGTCGAGAAATACCTGGAATAGCGAGCCGAGAAAAAGGACCGCCAGGGACCTGCGGATGGCGCGGGTCTCCAGGGTGATGAAGTTCCTGCCCCAGGACTTGATTGGAGAAACCACGAGCAGGGCCGTGGCATAACTGCAATAGGCAAGGAAGACATACGAAAGGGAGTCGAAAAATGGCACCCCGGCGATCCAGAGTTCCCGGTCTTTGGTGGCGTCGATGTAGTTGTACCAGCCATAGGGAAAGCCGGTGTTGATGGAGGAATATTCGGAAATAAACGATATGAGGTAGCCAACTACCGCGAAAAGGATTGTCTTTCGCCACCCCAGATGCGCCGAAGCAACAAAAAGGTAGACCGCCAGGAAGGCGAAGACATATGGACGCATGGTGACTGTGCCGACGGCTATCTGTAAAACATCATTCATAAAAGTGGTTTTTGACTAAATTTTGTCGTTTTAATGTTTATAGTAGTTTCACTGGGAGTGCGGATTTTTCGTCCTGTCAAGGCTGTCAAGGGATAGTGCGGAGGCATAGCAGCGCTATGCCGCACAAACGATCCCGAAGACTTACGCAGACAGGGCGGAAAAGCCGCGTTCCCACGTTAGAAAAGAGTGCCGATGACGCTCCCCAGGACCGATATCGGCCCGCTGTCTCCCAGCCCTTCCATCGCCTTTTCGGTCTTCTTCAGGGTGGCTGTGGCGTCGCGATAGAGGGTGTCCTCGTTCACCAGCTTGCCGAGAGTCCCCTCCCCTTCATTGATCTTCCTGGTAATCTGATTGATATTCTTAGAGGTGTCTTTGAGTTCAGTATATAGCGACTCGTCATTTACCAACCGCCCCATTGTCCCCTGGCCGCTGTTGATCTTGGCTGCTATCTCTTTTACATCCTTCATGCTGTCGTTCATGCCGGCAACCGCCCCCTTGGCATCCTTGTACAATGTGTCATCGTGGACCAGTTTGCCTATGGTTCCTTCCCCCCTGTCGATCTTGCCGGTAATGTTCTTCAGGCTCGCGGTCGTCTCATTGGCGTTTTTGTAGAGGGTCTTGTCGTTGAGGAGCATGGCCAGAGAACCATCGCCACGGTCGAATTTGCCTGTAATGCTGTTCAGGTTGGTAATAGCGCCATACAGATTACCGCGGTTTTCATCCAATATCGTTGATATCTTCCCTATCACCTCTTCCTGGTTCTGGTTCAGGTTGTTTATAAAGGTCCTCGTATCCTTGGTAAGCTCGCTGACATTATCGACTATAACGTCGATGTTCGCCGTGTCTTTTCCCGTTACCGTTCCGCCAGGCGGAAGAAGCGGGGCATTGGATGATCCGAACGAAATGCCGAGGAACTGGCCTCCCAGCAGATTGGTGAGACGCACACTTGCTATAGCATCGGTCTTGATGCGCGTCCCCGGTTTCACGTTGAAATCTATCCGCACCTTGTCGTCAAGGACCTTGATTTCAGCTATCCTCCCCACATCAACCCCTGCGAGCCTTACCGGGTCTCCCAGCTTTAACCCGGTAATGCTGGACAGATATGTCGTATAGCTGATCTGTCTTTCAAAGGGGTTCCATTTTTCACCTATCTCCAGCATGACAGTCAGAACAATCAAGCCGACCAGGAAGAAAAATCCTACCTTCCTCTCCAGTGATTTCGCCATGGGGTATTGCCTCCTGAAGCAGTGGTTAAAACATAAACCCTGCTTTCTTGTTGTTCAGAGAAGTATTCTGGTCAGAAAATAGTCCGCGACAAGTATCAGCATGAATGACAGCACCACCGATCTGGTGGTGGACTGGCCGATCCCTCTTGCCCCGCCGGACGTCTTGAAACCGACATAGCACGAGACCAATGCTATTATGCCGCCGAACACAACCGATTTTATCAGGCCGTTGCCAATCTCCCGGAGTTTCAGGGCATCGGTGAGGCTGTCATAATATATAGAATAGGATACGAAAATCTTCGGGTGAAAATTGCTGACAATGCCTCCGCCGATGATCCCGATGCAGTCGGTGAAGACAACCAGGGCCGGCAGGCAGAGCAGACAGGCGATAAATCGGGGCATAGCAAGATAACGCACCGGATTTATATCCAGTGTCCGGAGGGCGTCGATCTCCTCATAAACCGTCATGACCCCCAGTTCCGCGGTCATTGCGGAACCGGCACGGCCTGCAACGATAAAACTGGTCATCACCGGACCCAGTTCACGCACCATGGAATGTCCGACGATCGCGCCGATGATATTCTGGCCGCCGTATTTGTTCAGTTCTATGCCGGTCTGCAGTGCGAGAACCATACCGACGAAAAACGCCATGACCGATGCCACGGGGAGTGTTTCGTAGCCGATAATCAATATCTGGGTCATGATGCTCGGTAAATTTCGCGGGGCCTCTCGAAAAAAGTAGAATGTCTGGCCGAGGAGCATGATCATCTCTCCGAGGATATCGTTAAACCTCAGGATCTTGCCGCCGATTCTTTCAAGTGTCGACATTACGGTCCGCTCCTTGCTGTTGCCGCTTCGCCGTTTAAGGCCGCTTTTCCCCAATTGAGCCCGACCGGCAGCCAGAAAAACGACAGCGCCTTTGTTCCCGCTTCATCCTTAAAGCGAACCAGCCCCTTTATTATTCTTAAGTCAATAGACGTCTTCTCGGAACGGTAGGCAAGAAAAGGGAATATTTCGAATGCGAAATCGGAGCCGCGTCGCTCATGCCAGTAAAGGTTCCAGAGAAAAGAAACCGCCGAATCACCCCTGTCGTTCCATTTTTGCTGATAGATACGCCACAGAGGCGCCCAGTTCCTCTCGATCCCGTCTTTATCGAGAATCGGTTCTAACAGAGCTGGGACAGCGACTGACTTTATCCCCCTGGGGTTCTTAGTGTAAACAAAAAAGGGCCATAATGCGGTGCGCAGTTTCTCGCCTTCAGCCTTGGGCCAGTACTGACGGTCATCAGTGTAAAGAAAATAGAGGAACCTGTTCTTCTCCCTGCAGAAGATGTCTGAGGTCATCTCTTCATGCTTGTAAAGAGGCCACATGATCCAGCGTTTTCGGGTCTCGGCCCTCACGTCCAGCGAGTAAAAGGGTAGATAGCTGTCCAGGGTCCGTTTTTCACCCCTTATGGTGCGCCAGAAGGGCCAGAAATAGTCCCTCTCCTCCTGTTTTCCATCCGTATCGCTCTTGCTGCCGAAAAATGGCCACATGTAGTAGCGGGACGTACTTTTCGGCGAATCTATCGCGGCGTAAAGGGGGAGAAGGTAAAACCTCCTGGTAGGGTTGTCTGTATCGAGCCCGCTGGATTCCTTCAGGAAAAAGGGCCATAGCACAAAGCGCTTGCTGTAGACACCCTCTTTCTCAGATTCTCCATACAGGGGCCAGAGCTGGAAGCCACTCTCCTTTTCGCCGCTGGTAAGGGAAAAAAAAGGATACAGGTAGTTCCGGGTGGTTTTACCATTCTTTACGGTACTGCCATAAATCGGAAACATGACGTAATGATATTCATCCCGCCAGAACCGCTCATAAAGGTCGCCATAAAAAGGAAAAACGGAAGTATAGGGGCCGTATTTCGGAGATGAGCCCTTGATATAGAAGGGGAACAGCATCGTCCCCTCCTCTTTTTTCTCGTCTTCGTCCTTGCGGTAGACGTTTTTCTGGTAAAGATCCAGGACCTGGATATTTTTCGCATCGGGAGAGGATGCTGAAGCCGCTATCGGATATAGATATTCAGATTCGTCAGTCCCATCGGACGGATTGGACCTTTCGTACAAAAAGGGGCGGACGGCAATGTCCCGGTCATCCCCCCGGCGCTGAATCTTGATAAAGGGTCCGAGGATGGAGAGATTGCTGAAACCTTCCCTCGGGCTTTCCCGGTAATCGACAAAGGGCCATAGGGTGAAGATCGTCCCCGCAGGTTCTTTTTCCGTTTCGGCAAACAACGGCGCTGCAACGAAAAACGCCAGCAGGAAAACCATTATGGATGTTTTGCCGGGCATGTCTCTCAAAATCAATAAAAAGAAGCGTTAAGGTTTACCAGAATAATCCTTTTAATACCTTTGATCTGCGTAATCGACCCAACCGCCGGCAAGTACGAGGGCCTTGTCAAAGGGTGACATATCTAAGCTGATGGTCTGCTCTTTGCCGCCCCCCTTAACGGTTACGGCCTGTTTCTCCAGATCGATGGTTATTTCAGGATCAGCGCTTTCCGCATACTCCATGATCGCGTCGATCTTCTCTTTGGGGAGTTCGATTGCTGCCATCCCGCAGTTGAACATGTTCTGGCGGAAAATTCGCGCGAACGACTCGGCTATTACCGCGGTTATTCCATTTACCTCGAATACCCAGGGCGCGTGCTCCCGCGAAGAACCACAGCCGAAATTCGCGCGACTTACGATCACCCGCGCAGAAAGGGTCTTTTCCGATTTCGGATCAAACCCTTCGAGCTTCAGATCTTCCAGGATATATGGTTTCAGGTCTTCCTTGGTTATCTCAGTCAGATATTTTGCAGGGATAATCTCGTCTGTGTTGATGTCAGAGCGGTCGAGAAAGAGTACCGGTCCGCCGAAGCTCTTCATAATGTTTTCTCCTTTTGAATCATTAAATTGAGAGAATTGACCAACAAGGAGCGTGGATTTTTCGATAAGCGCTAGGCGCCCAAAGGATTGCGCGGAGGTGTAGCAAGGCTACACCGCACAAGGAATCCTGCTGGGCAACAACGCGATTGCGGAAAAGCCGCGCTCCTTTACAGGTATTTTCTCGGGTCCGCCATCACCCCTTCTAAGGCCGTTGCCGCGCTCGTAGCCGGGGACATGAGGTGCACCATCCCCCCTTTTCCCATTCGTCCCATGAAGTTACGGTTGGTGGTTGAAGCACAGACCTCTCCGTCCGCCAGCACGCCGCTGCTCATGCCGAGACAGGCCCCGCAGGTGGGATTGGTAACGCAGAAACCCGCATCCATGAATATATCGATAAGGCCTTCTCGCATGGCGTCGCTAAAGACTTTCGGCGTTGCCGGTGACAGTATCCCACGAACGGTCGGGGCAATCTTTTTCCCCTTCAGAATGGCAGCCGCAATCCGCAGGTCTTCGAGACGCCCATTTGTGCACGAGCCGAGATATACCTGATCAACAGGCGTACCGGCCATTTCAGTAATAGTTTTCACCTGGTCGGGCTTATACCCGAATGTCACCAACGGTTCGAGTATTGAAACATCAATATCCAGCTCACGGTCATAAACCGCGTCATCATCGGAGCACCACTGCCGGTAGGCGGCCAGAGCGGCCTCCTTTGATGGATAGTCATCGCATATGAACGGCCAGAGGTAATCAACGGTTACAGAATCGGGCATGCAGACCCCCGAAGTACCCCCTGCCTCGATCGCCATGTTGCAGAGGGTCATGCGGGAATCCATGGTCATGGAGTCCACAACCGTCCCACGGAATTCTATTACCCGGTCGGTTGCGCCATTGACACCCAGCTGTCCGATAACATGGAGAATGACATCCTTGGCATAAACCCCCTTGGGGAGTATGCCTTCCAGATTGACCCGGATTGTTTTCGGTTCCCGGAAGGAACAGACCCCTTTCAGTATCCCCACCTCCAGGTCAGTAGTCCCCACACCGGCGGCAAAAGCGCCGAACGCGCCATGGGTACAGGTATGGGAATCTCCCATGATTACCGTATATCCTGGACGAATGAATCCCTTTTCAGGAAAAAGCGCATGGCAAACTCCGTTGGCGCCCACATCGAAAAAATCGCTTATATTGTGTCGCCTGGCCCAGTCGCGCAGGATCTTGGCCTGGGTTGCTGTCTTGCTGTCCTTGCTCGGTGTGACATGGTCGATGACCGCCTTGATCTTCGTCGAGTCAAATACACGGTCCTTTCCCCGTGCCACCAGGTCGGCAATGGCAATGGGTGTAGTGATCTCATGGCACATCACCACATCGAGCCTGAGGACCTTTGTCCCCGCAAAGGGTTCGTCCACCAGATGGCTGGCAAATATCTTTTCAGCTGTTGTCATTCCCATCAGACACTTCCTTTCACCTTTGATAATGAATGGTTTGGCTCATCAATTTAACCAAAACCAACCCATAAATCAAATTAATTCTTGCTCAGACCAGCTTTACGTTTGCCTCTGCATTGCCCTGATGATATAATCCGACACAATTAAAGGAGATGAAGATACCCCATGGAATTGAGCTTTTCCAAAAGCAACGGAGAGATCGACAGGATTTTAAACGAGTTGATCGATAAAGTCGGCGGGATACATCACCCCGGCGTGGTGGCGGAGATGATCATCGCGACACTCAAGGCAGGGCAGGAGACCGATTATCTGGCCGAATTGAAGATGCTCAATAACACCATTAAGGAAATGCGCTACACCAACAAGGTTTTTGCACCTTACCGGCAGAGGAAGAAAGTGACCATATTCGGCTCAGCCAGGACAGCTCCCGACGAGCCGATTTACAAGAAATGCGTCAGTTTCAGCAGGAAGCTTTCTGAACTCGGTTATATGATCATAACCGGAGGCGGACCGGGGATCATGCATGCCGGGAATGAGGGGGCCGGGAGAGAGAATTCCTTTGCCGCAAACATACGCCTCCCATTTGAGCAGGCCCCCAATCGCGTCATGCTGAGAAACCCACGGTTGATCACCTATAAATATTTTTTTAACCGCAAGGTGGCATTTGTCAAGGAATCCGACGCCATTGCGGTGTTCCCCGGAGGGTTCGGCACACTCGACGAGGCGATGGAGGTTTTCACTCTGATCCAGACCGGCAAGACCCCGCCCAAACCGCTTGTTCTGATAGACGATGACAGCGGCTACTGGGAACTCTGGTTTGATTTCATCAAGAAAGCCATGCTCGGGAGGGGTCTTATCTCCGCTGAAGACTTTTCCATCTTTTCCATAACACGCAATGAAGACGACGCTATAAGTGTTATTCAGGAATTTTATACAAATTATCATTCGCTGAGGTTCGTCAACGGCAAATTAATCATAAGACTCAACAAAGTGCTCTCCAGCGAAAATATCGAGGTGCTGGGAAAAGAATTTCCCGACCTGTACCAACTGGGAACAAAAATCACGAATACCCCGCCTCTGCCGGAAGAGGCCGATGAACCGGATCTCCTTGCGTTTCCCCGTCTGGCCCTGCATTTCAACCATATGCATTATGGACTGCTGATGGCCTTCATCGGCAGGATCAATACCTTTTGACCGAAACGTTTGTTCAGTTCTCACATTGCTGCAAAATTCAGTGCTCAACAGTAGTTTTAACTTATTAACCATCTTAGGGACTCGGAACAAGCTAATATCCCGTTTTACATCTCATCTTCAGGCCATCTTTGCCGCCCCTTCAATCACAAAATCCTCGACGTAGCTCTGCTACGCCCGCAGCTTTGCTCAATCAGGAGCGACAAATCTGTCCCGAATCTGAGCGCAAAACCTTGGTATATCCGTTTATTCCAAGTCCCTTACATAATTCTGCAATATTTCTGGGACTATTCCACTAAAAACTGGTGTTGTTTATTGTTTTATTAACGTCTTTATATTCAATATGCACCGTTGACATCTTGATTATAAGAGCTTTTATCACCTTTATATTTACCTCTAGACTCTCTGGGATATAAATTTAAATTTATTCAAATATTGTTTCAAAATTTTCTTGACAGCATTATTAAAAGCATGTTAATTTTCAAAATAATATGCAGTGTGTTTCGGAAGCTTTACCCGCATTAGGAAACCTGTTTTCTGGTTTTCCTGCCTCAAGACTCCGGCGACTGCAGCAAATAACGTAGTTCCGGCAACGGACCGGAGGCAACGAAGGAGGTAGGGAAAAATGGCACAGGGCAAGGTTAAATGGTTCAACGACGCCAAGGGTTTTGGGTTCATCGAACAGGACAACGGTGAAGATGTATTCGTGCATTTCTCCGCTATTCAGTCCGAAGGTTTCAAATCCCTCGCCGAAGGCGAGGCGGTAACTTTCGATGTGGTCACCGGTCCGAAAGGACTCCAAGCCGCAAATGTCAAAAAAGCCTGACGCTTTTTGACCGCTTGTAAAAGCGAAACCCCGCTGGTTAAGATCAGCGGGGTTTTTTTATTTCTTAAAGAGACCCCCGAGGCTTGAGGCGCATTCCGGATTTCTTGTCAGCAAGTTAATGTGCGGATCGGGATTACAGGTGCTCCATTAGTTTTTCCTTTTTCATCTGGAGCCTGTTCAGGGCATGTATATAGGCCTTGGCAGATGCCTCAATGATATCGGTAGATGAGCCGCGCCCTATGGCTGTCCGCCCCCCCTCTTCCAGTCGTACTGTGACTTCACCCTGGGCGTCGGTCCCTCCGGTTATGGAGCCTACATTATAATGCAGGAGCTTCGCCTTGGTCTTGGTCAGTTTCCTGATCGCCTTGAGCGTGGCGTCAACCGGCCCATCACCCAGTTCGGCGGTTCGCATCTGCTTCCCGTCCATTTCCAGCTGGACGGTTGCCGTTGCGGCCGCAAAAGATCCGCAGGTAACGGTTAAATGGCCGAGTTTGAACTTCTCGTCCGCCTTCATCAGCACTTCGTCCGCCACAATAGCGTCCAGGTCTTCATCGAACACTTCTTTTTTCAGATCGGCCAGGGCCTTGAACCGGTCGAATGCCTTGTTCAAATCATCATCAGTCAGGTCATAGCCTAGTTCCTCAAGTCTCTTCTTGAATGCATGTCTTCCGGAATGCTTTCCAAGGACGAGCAGGTTCTCCTTGAGGCCGACAGATTCAGGGGTCATGATCTCATATGTGGTTTTCTCCATCAATACCCCGTGCTGGTGGATTCCCGCCTCGTGGGCAAAGGCGTTGGCGCCGACTATCGCCTTGTTCGGCTGCACAACTATCCCCGTAATGGTGCTCAGGAGCCGGCTTGCAGGGGTAAGCTGTTCGGTGACCACATTGGTGCGGAAGGGGAGGATGTCGCTGCGTGTCTTGAGGGCCATGACGAACTCTTCCAGGGAACAGTTTCCTGCCCGCTCGCCGATACCGTTTACAGTGCATTCCACCTGCCCGGCGCCGGCCTGCACCGCAGCTATGGAATTTGCCACCGAGAGTCCGAGGTCATTGTGGCAATGGACGGAAATCACCGCCCGATCAATATTGGCGACGTTTTCCCGCAGATATTTTATGATATTGAAATACTCGAAGGGGATTGTATACCCGACCGTATCGGGGATATTTACCGTGCTTGCGCCTGCGTCGATGACCGCCCCGACCACTTCGGCCATGAACTTGAGATCGCTTCGCACCGCATCCTCGCAGGAAAACTCCACATTTGACGTGTAGGACCTCGCCCTCTTCACCGCCTTGACCGCGGCATCCAGAACCGCGCTCGGGGTCATTTTCAACTTGTACTTCATGTGTATTTCGGAAGTGGCGATAAAGGTATGTATCCGCCCTTTTTCACCGGCATACTGTAATGCCTCCCATCCCCTGTCGATATCCTTGGCGCTTGCGCGGCAGAGTCCGGCGATCTCCGGCCCTTTGATTGTCTGAGCCACCTTTCTTACCGCCTCGAAATCACCTATGGAAGCGATGGGAAAGCCCGCCTCAATTACATCAACGTTCAACTTCTGCAGCTGTTTGGCAACCCGCAATTTTTCTTCCATGTTCATGCTGGCGCCGGGAGATTGCTCTCCGTCCCTGAGTGTTGTGTCGAAGATCCTGATCATCTTTAAATCAGCCTTTTTTGCAGACATGACGGTCTTCCTCCTTTATGGAATAATTAAGCGACCTGTGCCGGGAATTCAGTGGAAAAACTTTCATAGTAAAAATAAAAAACCCCCGCCCCGACAAGGGGCGGAGGTTGAAATCTCCGCGGTACCACCCTTTTCATCCGAATTTCCGTCTCGCCTTTTGTCTTAAACCTGCGTTGGCTTAGTCGTCAACAACTCAATGTGCCAACCGGCACATCACGCCGTTTACTCCTCGGCTACCCGGGTTTCAGCCAAAGGACCGGAACGATCCGGACCTCATTGCGCCCTTTACGTGGGCAGTTCGTCCCCGATTACTCATGAAAAGCCGGCTGTTAATGAGGCAGCTTTCCTCTTTCACAGGGGAGGCTCCAAGGCGAGTTCACCGTCACCACCTGCTGGTTTGCACCAACCACCAGCTCTCTGGAAGGGATAAACCGGCTAATACTCCTCTTCATTGCCTTTTTGTTTATGAAATAATATGCAAACATATGACTGCTGTCAAGGAGTTTTCTTTTAATTTTTAATTAAACTAAAGGGGAATCTCATGGATAGCTGATCGATGGGACCTATTCAAAGACTGAAACGCAACCCTTGAAAGCGTATCATCACCGTTTATTATTCTCCTGCGGCAAATGCGCTTCATGACCTTTTTGCAAAGCTCTTTCCAGTCTTCGTCTGCGTGGCAGCGTTAAGATAAAGGCAATGGGGCCGGAGAGGATATAGCATAGGAAAAGAAGGAAGAGCATCAGAACCGGTTCAGCGGCAATCACAATCAGAAGAATCACGGCAATTACGAGAAAACCGAAGGGTTGGCGTTTGATCAGTCCGGGATCCTTAAAAGAGTAATACTTGAAATTGGAGACCATCAGAAAAGCCAGCAAATAGATCAGGATGAGAATTGCCAGTTTCTTGTAAGAACTGGGCCATCCGAAGTGGTAGAAGAATAAAACGGTGGCCGAGACCATGCTTGCCGCGGCAGGTATGGGGAGACCGACAAAACGTTTGCTCTCAACGGTATTCACCTGGACGTTGAATCGCGCCAGTCGAAGTGCGCCGCAGACCACGAAAAGGAAAGCCGCCAACCAGCCGAGACGGCCGAACGGCTTGAGCGCCCATGAATACATGAGAAGTCCCGGCGTCACTCCGAATGCAACAAGATCGGCAAGGGAGTCGTACTCCACGCCGAATTTGCTGGAAGTGCCGGTTAGCCGCGCCACCTTGCCATCCAGACCGTCGAAAATGGAAGAGACAAGCACCCAGATCGCCGCGGTCCAGAAATCCCCGTTCATGGTGGAGACCATGCTGTAAAAGCCGGCAAAAAGGCTACCTGTCGTAAAGAGGTTGGGAAGGATATATATTCCCTTCCTCATGCTCTCAGTCATATCAATCTTTTCATCATTCAATTCAGATACCCCAGAATTGTCTCCCCTGCAACGGTCTTTTCGCCGAGTTTCACCTTCAGGTCGACTTGCCCCGGGAGATATACATCCAGCCTGGAGCCGAATCGAATCAGGCCGTAGCGTTTGCCCCTAATCGCCTGGTCCCCCTTCTGCAGATAGCATATAATCCTCCTGGCTATCAATCCGGCAACCTGTACAACAACTATTCTGGTCCCCCGCGCGTCTTCCATCACAAGACCGGAACGTTCATTTTCGAAGGTTGCCCGCTCATCCCGCACATCCAGAAATTTGCCACGGTTATAGAAGGTTTCGACAATACGGCCGGTGATTGGCGCACGGTTTACATGCACATTGAATACCGACATGAAAATACTTATTTTAGTCATCTCGGCCATGACATGTTCTTCGCTGGATGGGCCCAGATAGATGATAACACCGTCCGCTGGTGCTACCACGGCATTTTCGTCTTCAGGTACGTTCCGTTCAGGATTCCTGAAAAAATAGGTGATGAACAGGGTCAGGAAAAACGCAATAACAGCAAGGATTTTCCATGAAAGGAGAGCAAAAACCATCGTTACAAAACCGGCCAGGACAATGAACGGGTATCCTTCGACAGCTATGGGGGTATTTTCATTGCGCATGGCGGATCCCGTCTTTATAAAAAGGCCGGGCTGATTGGAGCCCGGCCTCTCTGTTGATTCTTCCGAAACTATTACGCCTTGGTCTTGTCGACTATTTTGGATGCTCCTATCCAGGCCATCATGGAGCGGAGCTTTGCCCCCACAGCCTCGATGGAATGGGCTGCTCCTTCGCGGCGAAGGGCGTTGAATACCGGTTTGTTGGCCTTGTTCTCGAGTATCCATTCCCGGGCGAATTCACCGGTCTGTATCTCGCGCAGAATCTTCTTCATCTCCTTCTTGGTCTCGTCGGTGATGATGCGCGGACCGCGTGTCAGATCGCCGAACTCGGCGGTATTGGAGATGGAGTAACGCATATTGGCGATGCCAC
>Ga0210377_10002256_pt1 | contig 16988 bp, 15 predicted proteins | sample PLM4_65_b1redo_FD_155480 | JGI IMG/M metagenome (GOLD analysis project Ga0210377, IMG submission 155480) | Groundwater sediment microbial communities from an aquifer in East River, Colorado, USA - PLM4_65_b1 redo | ecosystem: Environmental > Terrestrial > Soil > Riparian zone | place: USA: East... | reverse complement strand
GGGCCGGTTGCCTCGGCCGATGATGTAGACGTCGCGCGTGCCCTTGGTGACGATCAGCCCGACATTGGCGCCCTTGCGCTCGATCAGCGTGTTGATCGCGATCGTCGAACCATGGATCAGGTTGGCGATTACGGCAGGGTCGAGGTCGACCTTTTCAATGCAGTCGATGACGCCGTCCACCGGATCGCGCGGCGTGGTAAGTGACTTGGACTGGTAGAACTGTCCGGCCTTTTCATCGAACGCGATCAGGTCCGTGAATGTGCCGCCGATATCAACTGCGAGAAAGACCACTGGCTCGTCCCCTGATGTGGCGCCGGAATCATTTCGGCGGCCCCGTTTTTCTCCGATCGGCGAGTGTGGCGAATGAGCCTGCCCGCGGGCAACGGGTTAACACACTCAGGGTAACATAGTAGACTGGCTATGTCTTGAACGAGGGGGTGGCATGATTTCGGCGAGCGTGCGAAGGCTGACGGTTTTCAAGGCCGTGGCCGAAACCGGAAAGTTCAGCGATGCGGCGGCGGCGCTCGGGATCGCTCAGCCGTCGGTGTCGGCGCACGTCAAAGCGCTGGAGCGTCAGGCCGGCCAGCCGTTGTTCATCCGCTCGCCCGGGCGCGCGCCGCGTCTCACCCTCGCAGGGGAGGCCGTCTATGGCTACGCGCTCGACGTCGTAAGACGTTCCGCGGAGACCGAGACCAGGCTCGGCGTGCTGAGCGCCGAGCGCCCGATCGAGATCACCGTGGCGGCGCAGCGCTCTCTCGCCCATGGCGCTCTCGCCGCACATCTCGCCTCGTTCGTTCACGCTCATCCGGAAGCAAAGCTGGTGACGCATTCCGAAACCGGAGAACGAGTGATCGCTTTGCTGCACGCCCAGGAGGTCGATATCGGCATTTTCCTGGCACTCGGGCCGCTCAAGGGATTGTCGTCCGAAGTCATCGGCGCCGAAGAGCTGACCTTGGTCGCGGCTCCCGACCATCCGCTGGCGAAACGGCGCGCGGTCTCCCCGGCTAGCCTTTCAGATTATGGATTCGTCGGCGGAATCACCGAATCACACTTCGCCCAGATCGTTTCCGTCGTGATGCGCCGCCTCGGGGTTCGCCGGCACCAGGTGGTCGCCGAAGCGCAGGACGCGGAGATGGTGAAGGAGCTGGCGCGCCACGGCGCCGGCATTGCGTGGTCCCTCAAATCGAGCGTCGAGGAGGAGGTCCGCGCGGGCGTCCTCGTGCCTTTGCCGCTGACGCGCCCGATTCCGGCGCTCGAGGTACGCTGGGCCGCGGCGCCCGGCCGAGGGCTGTCGGTGCACGCACTGTCGTTCGTGCGCCATTTGAAAAGCAAGCGCGCCAAACGCTGAGAGAATGCAACGTGGCCACGGCAACCCAACAGGTCCAGGAAAAGCTGCCGCCGCTGATCCGCTGGAAATATTCGTGGATCTTCATCGCCGGCATCGTGCTCACGATCTTCACCGTCAACGCCGATAAGTTCATGTCGCAAGAGGCGAGCCTCTGGCTGCTCAACTGGGTGCACGTGTTCTTCGGGCTTGCATGGACCGGCATCGACCTGTTCATGGGATTCCTGCTCGGCCCGATCTTGGGCCGCCTGAACCCGCTGCTGCGCCGGACGGTGAGTCAGGAGCTGTCGGCGCGGTTCTTCTGGATCTTCCCGATGCTCGCGACCGTGACGCCGACGGCGGGATGGGAGCTCGCGGCTCGGCTCGGCTATCTCGAGGTGCCCTATCCGGCGCATTACTGGGTGGATGCCGCGGTCGCGTTGGTCGCGGTCATGGCGGTGCTCGGCCTCGGCATGCTTTCGCCGATCAACCTCAGGGTGTTATGGGAGCTGCGCAAGCCCGAGCCCAACATGGTGCTCGTGGCGCGGCTGATGCGCATCTATCTCGCGATCACCGCCTTCGAGGCCGTGCTGCAGCTTACCACCGTCGTGGTCATGACCCGCTTCCGTCTGGGGCTGTAGCGTAGCCGCGCAGGAACGTCGCGACCGCCGACCTTATATGACGGTCGAGCGCCTCGCGCGTCGGGTTCTCGTCCACCCGCAGCAAAGCGCGGATTTGCAGGTGCCCATTCAGCATTCCGAAGAGCTGCTCGGCCGCGAGCTTGGCATCCGCGACGGCGAGGCTGCCCTTGGCATCTTCCTGGCGCAGATACGCGGCGAGCTCGCCGACCACGCGCGCGCCGCCGGCCCGATAGGAAAGGGCAGCCAGCTCGGGGTTGCGGGGCGCTTCCGCGACCAGCAGGCGGTGGAGGGCGAGGCTGGACGGCTGCAGCAACAGGTCGACGTAGCTGCGGGCGAACGATAGAAGGGTCTCTTCCGGGCTTCCACGAGACGACGGCGGCACCTGCAGCGGTGTCAACAAGCTCTGACAAAGTTCGCGGATAATAGCCTCGAACAACGCCTCTTTACTGCCAAAATGGCTATATACTGTGGCTTTCGAGACACCGGCCCGGACCGCGATCTCGTCCATGCTCGCCCGCTCATAACCCGCATCGAGAAAGATCTCGGTTGCCGCACGGAGGATGTCGCGCCGCTTGGTCGAGGTGCGCCGGTCGGCTGTGGTGACGGAGGTTGCCATATGTGCTCGCAGCATCTAAACTAAACCGTTTAGTTTAATCCAGCAAGGATTGATATCGTCTTGCGCGTGAATTGGTGGATAGCGGCGCTCGCCGTGACGATCCCGATGGCGATCGGAACAACGGGCTCGGCCCAGCGGGCGGCACCCGCGATTCCCGTCGAGGCCCAAAAGGTCGCGCTCGATACCATCGTCGAGGGCGTGCACGCGATCGGCACGCTGCGTGCCAATCAGTCGATCGTGGTGCGGCCGGAAATCGCCGGCGTCGTCACCCGCATCAACTTCGGCGACGCAAAGCAGGTCGAGAAGGGCAGCTCGCTGTTCAACCTCGATGACTCCATGGATCGGGCGCAGCTCGCGCAGGCCGAGGCGAGCCTGCGCCTGTCTCAGCGCAACTACGAGCGCGCGCAGGAGCTGATGAATCGCGGCTCCGGCACAGCCCAGGCGCGCGATCAGGCGTCGTCTGCGCTCGAATCCGACCGCGCCGCCGTGGCGCTCGCCCGCGCGCGGCTCGAAAAGTCGAGCATCCGGGCTCCGTTTTCCGGTGTCGTGGGAATGAGCCGCATCGATCTCGGCGCCTACGTCACGGCGGGCCAAGATTTGGTTACCCTCGACGACGTCGATACGATCAAGCTCGACTTCACCGTGCCGGAGCGGCACGCGCGCTTCATCGCGCTCGGCCAGAAGGTCAAGGTCGAGACCGACTCGCGGCCGGGCGAATCCTTCGAAGGCGAAATCGCCGTGATCGACACGCGCGTCGATCCGGCCAGCCGTGCGCTCGGCGTACGTGCGGTGATCGCCAATCCAGATCACAAGCTAAAGCCCGGCGTGTTCGTGCGCGCCGGCGTGATGGTGACCGCGCGCGCGAATGCCATTGTCATCCCCGAGCAGGCGATCGTGCCGCTCGGTGACAAGCTGCTCGTCTATCGCGTCGTGAACGACAAGGCCGCGCAGACGCCGATCAAGATCGGGTTGCGGGAGTTCGGCCGTGCCGAGATCGTCGATGGTCTGAAGCCGGACGACGTCATCGTCGTTTCGGGGCAGCAGAAGCTGCAGGACGGCACGAGCGTCATAATTCTGTCCGCTTCCGGCGCGCCGCCGTCGTCAATGCCGTCGCCGCCGACCGCACACTCTTCCGGTCCGACGCCGGCGAACGCCGCAGAGCCCTCGCGTCGATGAAGCTTTCCGAGATCTGCATACGCCGTCCGGTCTTCGCGACCGTCCTTAGCCTGGTGATCGTGCTGCTCGGGCTCGCGTCCTATTTCAGGCTTTCGGTGCGCGAATATCCGAAGATCGATCCGCCGGTGGTCAGCGTGCAGACCACTTACCGCGGCGCGAGTCCCGAGATCATCGAGACCCAGGTCACCAAGATCCTGGAAGAGTCGCTCGCCGGAATCGAGGGCATCGATTTCATGACCTCGGTCAGCCGGCAGGAGCGATCCAACATCTCGATCACCTTCAACCTCAATCGCGATGCGTCGTCCGCGGCCGCCGACGTGCGCGACCGCGTCGGCCGCGTGCGCAAGCAGTTGCCCGACGACATCGACGAGCCGGTGATCCAGAAGGTGGAGGCCGACGCCCAGCCCACGATCTATATCGCCCTTTCGAGCGAGCGCCACGACGCGATGGAGCTCAGCGACTACGCCGATCGATACGTCAAGGACCAGCTGCAGACGTTGCCCGGCGTGGCGCAGATCACCATCATCGGCGAGCGCCGATATTCCATGCGCATATGGCTCGATCCCGACAAGATGGCCGCCTACGGCGTCACGCCGCAGGAAATAGAGGCCGCGCTTACCCGCGAGAACGTGCAGGTGCCGGCCGGGCGGGTCGAAAGCCGTTGGCGCGAATATACCGTTCTGCCTCTCACCGATCTGCAGACACCCGACCAGTTCAACAACATGTCAATTCGTGTGGGCAACAACGACGCGCTCGTGCGATTGAAGGATGTCGGCTACGCCGAGTTCGGTCCGGTCGACGACCGCAGCGAGTTCCGGTTCAACCGGCAGAGCGCGGTCGCCGTCGGCGTCGTCCGGCAGTCGACCGCCAATCCGCTCGATATCAGCCGCGACGTACGCGCGCGCGTGCCGGACATCAGGCGCGCCTTGCCGCCCGGCATGCGCGCCGACGTGGCCTACGACCGCGCTTTGTTCATCCAGGAGTCGCTCAAGAACGTCTACTGGACGATCGGCGAGGCCGTGATACTCGTCGTACTGATCATCTTCGTGTTCCTGCGCTCGTTGCGCGCCACGCTCGTGCCGCTGGTGACCATTCCGGTCTCGCTCATCGGCGCCTTCGCGCTGATGAATCTTTTCGGGTTTTCCATCAATACGTTGACGTTGCTCGCCATGGTTCTCGCCATCGGCCTCGTCGTCGACGACTCGATCGTGATGCTGGAAAATATCTGGCGCCACATCGAACATGGCCAACGTCCGTTTCACGCTGCCATGGCAGGTGCACGCGAAATCGGCTTCGCGGTGCTGGCGATGACGCTCACGCTCGCCGCGGTCTACGTTCCGATCGGCTTCATGCAAGGCACCACGGGCAAGCTGTTCACCGAGTTCGCTCTCACGCTCGCGGGCGCCGTGATCGTGTCGGGTTTTGTCGCGCTGACGGCATCACCCATGATGTGCGCCAAGTGGCTTCGTCGTGAGGAGAGCCACGGTCGCGTGTACAAAGTGATCGAGGACGCATTGCGGCGCCTGACGACAGGTTATGACAAGCTTCTGGCGCGGGCTCTGTCTATGCGGCCCATCGTGCTTGCGACCGGTGCCGTCGTCGCGGTGTTGGGCGGATTCTTCTACAGCCAGCTTTCCTCCGAGCTGGCGCCGTTCGAGGACCAGGGGATTTTACTCTCGGTCATCGTCGCGCCCGAGGGCTCCACCATCGAATACATGCAGAAATACGCGCGCGAGGTCGAACAGGTTTACTTCAACGTGCCGGAGGTGGACCGGGCCTTCGTCATCTCGGGTTTCCCGACGATCATTCAAGGCCGCGCCTTCGCGTTGCTGAAGCCTTGGTCGGAGCGCGACCGCACCCAGCAACAGATCGTCGCCGCGGTCGGCGGGCCCGGCAACCCCATGTCTTACATCACCGGGGTCAATGCGTTTCCGGTCAATCCGCCGCCGCTCGGCGCGACGCCCAGCGATCGGCCGGTGAACATGGTCATCCAGACGACGCGACCCTATGCCGAGCTGCAGGAGATGGTGACTAAGGTCATTGCGCGCGCGGCACAGATCAAAGGGCTGGAGAACATCGACACCGATCTCAAGCTCAACCAGCCGCAGCTCAAGGTCGACGTGGATCGCGACAAGGCGGCCAATCTCGGCATCTCGGGCGATGCGCTCGGTCGCACGCTGCAGACTCTACTCGGCGGCCACCAAGTCACGCGCTTCAAGCGGGAGGGCAAGCAGTACGACGTGATCGTGCAGATCGCAGATCCGTTCCGAACCAGTCCGACAGACCTGCCACGGCTCTACGTGCGCGGATCAGCAGGGTTGGTGCAGCTTGCCAACCTCGTCAACGTGACCGAGTCCGTGGCGCCGTCCGAGCTCAATCACTTCAATCAACTCCGATCCGCGACGATCAGCGCGACGCTGGCGCCGGGCGCGAGTCTCGGCGAGGCGTTGCAGTCGCTCGGTCAGGCGGTGCGAGAGGTCCTGCCGCCGACCGCGCAGATCGACTATGGCGGGCAATCGCGCGAGTTCCGGAAGTCGTCGTCCTCGATCTACATGACCTTCGTGCTCGCGCTCGCCTTCATCTATCTGGTGCTGGCTGCTCAGTTCGAGAGCTTCCGCAGCCCGCTCATCATCATGCTGACGGTGCCGCTGTCGATCGCGGGCGGGCTGTTCGCGCTGTGGCTCGACGGCTCGACGCTCAACATCTACAGCCAGGTCGGACTCGTGACGCTGATCGGGCTGATCACCAAGCACGGAATCCTGATCGTCGAGTTCGCCAACCAGAACCGCAGGCGCGGACTCGACAAGTTGCGAGCGGTGCGCGAGGCGGCGGTGGTACGCCTGCGGCCGATCCTGATGACCACCGGCGCGATGGTGTTCGGCGCAATTCCGCTCGCCATCGCCACCGGTGCCGGCGCCGAAAGCCGTCAGGACATCGGGCTCGTCATCGTCGGCGGGTTGCTCATCGGTACGCTCTTCACGTTGTTCGTCATTCCCGCCGTCTATACCTACCTCGCGGGCGAACCGTCGCATGAAGCGCACGACGCCGAACACGCGCCGGCACTCAACCCCGCCGAGTGAGCGTGTCATCGTCCGGGGGCCGTTTTAACGTTTCCTAGCACTCGGTATTCCAGGGCTATTCCGCGAGCGCCGCAGACAAGGCCGAGTTTCGGCGCTAGCGGTAATATCGTACGGATGTGGCCCATGCCGCGGGTTAAGCGCTCGTTAATGCCACCTTGGGTAGAAAGGTCGGATGAGTCGTGCGCTTTCCGTCGCATTCGGTACGGTGCGGCTAGGCGATCGTGCCCGTCGGTTGTTGCGGGCGCTCGTAGATAGGCTCGCCAAGCATCGCCGCAATGAACCAGTCCCGGCGCCGGTAAAACATCGGCTGCCGCAGGTCGCGGCACGCCCAACGCTATCCTCGCGTGTCGACGGGCGCCGCTGGACTCTCGATCTTGCTCCCGTGCGCGATAAGATGGGCAAGCATTGGCCCCGCTACGCCGACGCGGTGCTCCAGTTGGCCGAAAAAGTCATCGGCAGGGAGGTCGGGCCCAAGGATCGCTATACGCGCAGCGGCGACGGTTTCCTGGTCCTGTTCGACTTCGATTCCGGTCCGCGCGCCGACTTCGCCATCCAGCGCATAGAAAAGACACTTATAGAACTGCTTTTCGGCACCGGGGACATGCCCGATGAGGCGTCGCGTCAGCCTGCGCCGTCGGCCCAGCCCATCGCCGCGCGGCGCAAGCCTGAGCTACGCCATAGACTATCGAGGCTTGCGATCACCCTGGACAGCCTCCGGTCGATGCGAGTGCTGACCGAGGCCTGGCCCACCAACCGATCATTCGTCCACGGCGGCCGACCGCCAAAGGCACCCGAAGCGCACGCGACGGGGACGTGGACGAGCGCGCGCAGCGCTACGCAGCGTTGGTGGCATGCAAAGCGGCACGGGCCTTCCCCGAAGAAGGCCGTCGTTGAAGCCCCCCAACGGTTGGCGAAAACGTCGAAACCCACCGCTCCGCCCGAAACGCCTGCGGCTCGTCCATCGGCGGAGCTGGAATTCGTGGATCGCGATGCGGCGCCGCAGCCTTCGCCGACGATCTATCATGCGCCACCCATGATGATGCGACCTTCCTCCGGCAACGAGGAACGAATCCGCCTCATGGAGGACGCGATCCTCTCCGCCACGCTGCGCACGGCGCGCGAATACACGAGCTTTCAGCCGGCAGTGGAAGCCGCGCTCAGGCGCGTGCGCTTTTCCTATCATCCGTCATGGCATGTGAGCAGCCGCGCACTTGTCATTTATCGGTGTACACCCACCCTCATCGAGGGCGATCGCATAGTCGAGGGCGACGCCGTATTACCCAATCGGATGTCGAACGATCTCATAGCGGTACTGGATCAGCTCACATTGGCCAATGTCGCGCTCGACGTCGAAGCGCTTGTCGCCAAGAAGCGCGACGTCATGTTCGTCGTGCCGATCCACATCACAAGTTTTACCGATGAATGGACGACCAATGCGCTCCTCAAGTTGTGTCATCACATTCCGCCCGCCGGCCGACCGCGTGTGATCTTCGAGGTAATGGACGCCGCGCAAGCGCGTACCGATGCCAAGTGTCGGACCGCGCTGAAGGCGTTGAAGCCTTTCTGCCACAGATTCGGGGCGATGATGCCGCTCACCTCGCGCGACTTTCGGTTTTGGCGCGAGATCGGCTTCTCCATCGTAACGGTCGATGCGGCGGAGTGGCGGGGCACCGAACCCGACCTCGTCTTGGAACTCGAACGGTATCAGCAGGTCGCGCACCGCGAAGGGCTGCGCACGAGCGTCTCTGGGCTAAAATCCCGCAGCTTGATCCTCGCCGCTGCGACAATGGGCTACGATTTCGTGCACGGCGATACGATCAACCATGCCGCCAATCTCGGGGACTTCACCAAGGTGCCATTCGATTTCGGCGATCTCTATATGAACGAGCTCGAGAAGCTTTTGGCGTGAGTTCACCTTTTATTAAACATATCAATGCACTATCTATGATTGAGATATCGGTGACCTGCGCACTTTCCGGGTGAGCCGAAGAGGAACAAGGCCCGTAGCGACGCGCGTCCGAAAAAAACGGGATTGGCGATGGATAAGCCAAGGCGAGTTCTCGATCTTCAAATGCCCGAGGTCGTCTGCGCCGAGGGGATCGAGCGTACGGAACATCTTGCCGTAGTGATGGAGGCCGGCTGCGAGATGGGCCAGGGGTATTTGTTCTCCAGACCGGTGCCATCCGCGCGCCTGCCGGCTGAGATCGATTTCTTCTCCGATAGACCGCGCTCAGCGCTCGGCGGCGGCTGAACCAGGAGCGAATTGCATGACGAACATACTTGTGGTGGACGACGACGAGCAGATCCGCTCGCTCCTCCGCACGGCATTCGAGGGCAAGGGGTTCGACGTGCAGGAGGCGGGCAACGGGATCGAGGCGCTGCAGATCCTCGAGGTCAGCGACCCCGCGGCGGCGATCATCGACATCGTCATGCCCGGCATGGAAGGGATGGAGACGATCCGTCGCATTCGCGCCAGCCATCCGCAGCTGCGGATCGTCGCGCTCTCGGGGGGCGGCAATATGGGTTTCGTCGATTACCTCAAATACGCGAGGCATCTCGGCGCCGACGAAGCGTTCAGCAAGCCGGTCGTGCTCAAGGAACTCGTCGCCAGGGTGACGGAGCTGGTCAACGGAGGGCCAGCCTCAGCCGCGTGAGCAGCGCGAGCTGCCAGCCGCACAACACGGCTAGAAAAAAGAGTCCGGCGGCGAAGTCGCCGGTGACGTCGTGCAGCGTACCGATCGTGACCGGACCCAGAACGCCGCCGATCTCACCCGCCGTGAAATACATCCCGCCCGCCGCGCCCATCCGCTGCGAATCCACTCCGCGCAATTCCATGAGAACAAGGAGCACGATGGTCGAAAGCGATCCGCGTGCGAGCCCCTGCAGCACGAGGCCGACGACGAGCGCCGTGTCGCCGCCCCAGTAAATGAACAAAGGCGCCAGCATCTGCGCCGCGAACAGCGCCGCGAGGATCTTGATGCGACGCGAAGGGATGGCGAGGCGCGGGAAGGTCAGCGCCGCGCCGATGCCGATCACGACCGGGAGGGAAGACCACAGCCCCGCGCTCGCCGCCTCCATGCCGCCGGAGCGCAGAATCTCCGGCAGCCAGTTGGCGAGCGCATGGCCGAAGAAGAAGGTGCCGACCGCGAGATACAGCACGGTGCGCATGGCGGGCACGCGCAGCAGCTCCATGAAAACGCGGCCCTGCGGCTGGCGCGGCTCGGCGGCCACGCGCCGCTCCATGGCCCGGCTTGCACCGTGATTGCTGATCGCCGACCAGACGAGCGCCGCGGCGAGCGCCAGGAACCCGTACCCCGTGAGAACGGCGCGCCAGTTGTCGCCGGCAAGCGCGAGTCCGACGCTCGACGTCAGCGAGAGCGCGCCGATCGTGCCGAGCGACTGGCCGACGTTGTAGAGGCCCATCGCCAGACCGCGCTCGCGCCCTGCGAACCATTGGCTGATGACCTTCGGCGCGCCGACCGAGACGAGCGGCCCGCCGATGCCGAAGGCGGCCACGGCAAGAAACATGGTCAGGTAGCTGTCGGCGAACCCGCGCAGAAGACCGGACGCCGCGACGACGAGTGCGCCGAGAGCCAGCGCGCGGCGAGGACCGACCCGGTCCAACAGCGCACCGCAGGGAATCGCCGCACCGATGTAGACGAGCTGCCACGCGCCCAGGATGGTGCCCATCTGGGTGTGAGACAGGCCGAGCTCCTCCGTGATGCGCGAGACCAGCGGCGCCATCGCCGCCGAAGTCGAGCCGAAGCAGAAATAGACCATCCACACGCCGGACAGCATGGCCCAGCGGTAGGAGTGTGGCGGCGCGTTTTGCTGTTCTGCCATGGCGGGCGCGGAGTGTAACGTCCGCCGCGATGCTGAGCTATCGTCACGGCTTTCACGCCGGCAGCTGGGCCGACGTGCACAAACACGCAGCGCTGTCGCTGCTGCTCGCGCGTCTGCGCAGCAAGGCGAAGCCGTTTTGCGTCGTCGACGTTTTCGCGGGTGACGGCATCTACGATCTCACGGCGCCGGAGGCGCTCAAGACCCGAGAGTTCGAGGACGGCATCGCGAAGCTATGGCAGCGCAAGGATGCGCCGGCAGGCCTTGCGCCGTATCTCGGCGTCGTGCGCGGGTTCAACCCGACCGGGCGCCTGGCGAAGTATCCCGGTTCGCCAGCTTTCATCCGCGCCGCTTTGCGCGATACGGATCGCCTGGTCCTTGCCGAGCTGCACCCGACCGCGCATGCGCATTTGACGCGATGGGCTGCCGGCGACAAGCGCATCGCCGTGCATAAGCGCGACGGGTTCGAATTTCTGGGCGCCGCCGTCCCGCCGGCGATTCGCCGCGGCATGGTGCTGATCGATCCGAGCTACGAGGTGAAGTCCGAGTATGAATCCGTGTCGCGCGCGTTGGAAAAAGCGCTGCTTCGGTGGAAGGAAGGAATCTATGTCGTCTGGTATCCGATCCTTCCACAGAGGCGGCACGAAAAGCTGCTTGCGGCGCTCGCGAAGCTGAAGCCGCTCATTTCCGAGATCGCGCCACAGAAGGCGCCCGCGCGCGGCCTGCAGGGCGCGGGCCTGGCGATCTTCAATCCGCCGTTCGGGTTCGCAAGAGAGCTGCAAACGGCGCGCGACTACATCGTCACTGTCCTGTTCTAGGTCAGGACTCCCTCGGCAACTGGTCAAAGCCATGTGTCGGGTCTAGTCTGCGAAGGAGCGTTGAAGGAATAAGGTGCCCGACGAGCATCCTTTTGCGGCGTATATAAAGGCAATCGGCACCGGACCCGGGCGGTCGCGGTCCCTGACCGAGGAAGAGGCCTTTACCGCCGCACGGATGATGCTGTCCGGCCGCGCCGAGCCGGCGCAGATCGGCGCTTTTCTCATGCTGCTGCGCTACAAGCGCGAAACGCCGGAGGAGCTCGCCGGTTTCGTGCGCGCCGCGCGCGATCTCGTTGCGCGGCCTCAGCCGACACCCGACGTCGATCTCGACTGGCCGTCTTACGCGCTCGGCCGCACCCGCGGCGCGCCGTGGTACGTGCTGGCCGCTCTGCTGGTCGCGCAATCGGGCGTGCGCGTGTTGATGCACGGCCTCGCCGTGGGCGAGCCCTATGCCGGCCCGACGGCGGCTACGCTTGGACGGCTCGGCATCGCACCATCGCGTTCGAGCGAGGAAGCGGCCCGCGCTCTCGACAGCGACAATTTCGCGTTCCTGCCGCTCGGCGTCGCCTGCGCCGGGCTGCAGCGTTTGCTGAACCTGAGATTGCAGCTCGGGCTCCGCTCCACCGCGAATACCGCTGCGCGGCTGCTGAACCCGTTCGGCGCCAAGGCGATCCTCGGTGGGGTCTTTCATCCGCAATATCGCGAGCTGCACCAGGAGACGGCTGCGCGGCTGGGTGAGCGTCGCCTCGGCGTGATCAAGGGCGGCGGGGAATCCGAGCGCGATCCGGCCAAACCGTGCGAGCTGTTCGTCGTCGAGCAGGGTGGAACCTGGACCGAGGAATGGCCCGTTTTGCTGCAAGACAACCCGCATCTGCGCGCCGCCTCGGCGCCGCGCCCGGAAGGAATCGAAGAGCTCTGGCGCGGAGATTGGGACGACCAGCGTGCCGTCGCGTCGGTCACCGGCACGGCGGCGATCGCGCTTCGCCTCGCGGACCGTGCCGCCAGCCCGTACGAGGCGGATTCGCTGGCGCGCGATCTGTGGGCGGGCCGCCCGCGCAATGCTATAAAAGAAGCAATAAGACAGCACTAAGGGAGGTTTCGATGGCATTCAGGGTCTCGCTGTTTGTCGGTCTCGCCCTGGCAGCGATTGTTTTCGCCGCCCCGTCTTCGCGCGCGGATGAAGTGGTGCTCAAATTCGCCACGCTCGACCAGCCCGAAGCGCATCACATCGTCGCCATCCATCGCCCCTGGGCCCAGCGCATCAACGAGCAGGGCAAGGGCGTGCTCCAGATCGACCAGCGCGACGGTCCGGGCGTCGCGATCCATCCCAACGTCTACTCGCGCGTGATGAACGACGTGATCCAGGTCGCATGGGGGCTGCAATCCTCGGTGGCCGGCAAGTTCAGGCTCACCGAGGTGGTCAGCATGCCGTTCCTGTCCGACCGCTCCGCAATCGGCTCGGTCGCGTTGTGGCGTCTCTACAAGTCGGGAATGCTCGACGGGGAATACGACGAGATCGTCATGCTCAAGTGCAACGTGTTCCCGCAATCGGGCATGCAGTTCCGCGTCGCGCCCAAGACGCTCGACAACCTCAACGGTCTCAAGATGGTCGCCGGCAGCCGGACGGCGGGCGAGATCATCGAGGCGCAGGGCGGCGCGCCGGTGACGATGCTGCCGAGCGACTACTACGAGACTTTGAACCGCGGCACCGCCGACGGCGTGATGGTGGGCTGGACCGCCTTCCAGCCCTTCAAGCTGGCCGAGGTGACCAAGTACCACGTCGAGATGTCGCTGGGCGGCGCTTCGGGCATGGTCTTCATGCCAAAGTCCAAGTACAGCGCGCTCCCGGAGGCGGCGAAGAAGATCCTAGATGCCAACGCGACCGAGAAGGACACGCGCGAGTTCGGCCAGTTCTGGGACAAGATCAACGACGACACCGCCGCACAGGTGAAGGGCATGTCGGGCCATACCGTCGTCGCGCCGAGCGCTCAGCAGCTCGTGGTATGGCGCGAGCGCATGGCGCCGCTCAGCGATGCCTGGGTCAAGCGCACCCCGGGCGGCGACAAGGCGCTCGCCGCGTACAAGCAGTACCTCGCCGACGTCGCCAAGGGGTCCTGAGGAGAGTCCCGGTTCTTGGCAAGTCCGTGGCGTTTCTACAGGTGGTGATGTCGCGTCCATCGACGATGATATGAGCGACGCGCCGTGACATTCGCGCTCGGCATTTTGCCGCTCGTCCTGCTGCTGCTCGGTTTCCCGATCTTCCTGGTGCTGCTGACCGCGGTGACGGCGGCGCTCGTGTTCTACATGAACGTGCCGCTGGCGGCGCTGCACCAGAACATGTTCGGATCGATCAGCCAGTTCTCGCTGCTCGCCGTGCCGTTCTTCATCTACGCGGGCGAGCTGATGAGCCGCGGCAGCGTGGCGCAGCGCCTGGTGGATTTCATGCAGGCCGGTGTGGGCTCGGTGCGGGGCTCGCTCGGCATCACCACGGTCGGCGCCTCGGCCATCTTCGGCGCCATCTCGGGGGCGAGCGCCGCGACCGTGGCCACCATCGGCAAGGTCATGCACCCGGCGATGCGGCGCGCCGGCTATCCCGAGAACTTTTCCGCGGGGCTGATCACCGCGGTGGGCGCGATCGACATCATCATCCCGCCCTCCATTCCGATGATCGTCTACGGCGCCTCGGCGGAGGAATCGGTGCCGCGCCTCTACGCGGCCGGGATGCTGCCCGGGCTGTTGATCGCGGCGATCCTCGCCGCTTACGTCTGGTGGTATGCGCGGCGCCACGGCTTCGGCCGTGGCGAGCCGTTCAGCCTGCGCGGCTTCGCGCGCGCGACTTTGCGCGGCATCTGGGCGCTCGGCGCGCCGTTCATCATCCTGGGCGGCATCTATGGCGGCGTGTTCTCGCCGACCGAATCCGCCGCCGTCGCCTGCGTCTATGCGGCGCTGGTGACACGGTTCGTATTCCACGAGCTCGGCTGGAAGGACATCGTGCAGGCCTCGGCGGCGACCGCGATGTTCACCGGCCAGGTCCTGATCATCGTCGCCTGCGCCGGCGTGTTCGCCTGGCTGTTGACGGTGAACCAGGTGCCCGCCGCCATGGTCGCCTGGATCAACGAGATGGGCATCCAGCCCTGGATGTTCCTCGCCGCCATCAACGTGCTGCTGCTGTTCGTCGGCTGCTTCCTGGATCCGCTGTCGGCGATCATCATGCTGACGCCGCTGCTGGTGCCGCTGGTGAAGGCCTTCGGCATCGACACGGTTCATTTCGGCATCGTGGTGATGGTCAACCTGGCGATCGGCCTGTTTCACCCGCCGTTCGGGATCAATATCTTCGTGGCGCAATCGGTGCTGGGGCTGGAGCTGGGATCGATCTATCGCGGGATCATCCCGTTTGTCGTACTGTATCTGATCGCCTTGGTCATGATTACCTACATCCCCGAAATTTCGCTGCTCAGCATGCGGCTGTTTCTCATCAACACGTGACCGGACGACCCGAGGAGGAAAAATGAACGCGATGAAGCATCTTGTGGCGACACTCGCCGCCGCCACCTGCCTGGTCTCAGGCGGCGCCGTCTCGGCGCAGCAATTCACCATGAAGCTGTCTTCGCCGGTCGCGAACGAGGTCAGCCACGAATGGATGAAGGCGTTCAAGGCGGGAGTCGAGGGGCGCGCCGGCGGCCGCCTGAAGGTGGAGCTCTACCCGGCGAACCAGCTCGGCCAGATCCCGGCCACGGTCGAGGGCGTCGCCATGGGAACGATCGAGTTCGCGGTACCCGCGATCGGATTTTTCATCGGGCTGGAGCCGCGCTTCCAGACGCTCGACGCGCCCGGGCTGTTCGACAGCCAGGAGCACGCCGCCAAGGTCTTCGGCGACCCCGAGATCCGCGCGCGGCTCGCCACGTTCGGCCAGGATAAGGGGATCGAGCCGCTGATCACCTTCGTCAACTCACCGCTCGGGCTGCTGTCGCACAAGGCGGTGCGCAAGGTGTCCGACTTCCAGGGCCAGAAGATCCGCGTGCCAGGCGGCGCGCCCATGCATGTCGAGCCGTTCCGCAAGCTCGGCGCCTTGCCGGTCTCCATGCCGCTCGGCGAGGTCATGCCGGCGATGCAGAACCGCGCCGTGGACGGGCTGATCGCGGGCGTCGCGGTCTACACCACGGCCAAGTACTACGACGTCGCCAAGGCGCTCACCTATCTGCCGGGCTCGTTCCTGGTCGCCTCCGGCGCGGTCAACCGGCGCTTCATGAAGTCGCTCGGCGCCGATCTGGAAAAGATCGTGCGCGAGGAAGCGAAGAAGCACGAGGTGCTGTTCTCGACCTGGGGCGTCGACGACGTGAAGCGCGTGCGCGAGACCTGGGAGAAGAACGGCGGCGAGAGCATCTTCTTCCCGCCCGCCGAGGCGAAGGCCTATCTCGACCAGGTGACGTCCGTGATTCCCACGATCGTCGGCGCCAATCCCAAGCTCAAGGAGGACTACGACGCGCTGGTCGCGACGGCGAAGAAGTACCGCTAACGCCCAAACTCTCCGTTCACCCTTCGATACGCGACCGTCCGCTTCGCGGCCAGTCGCACTCAGGACGAACGGAAGGCTTACGAGCGCGCGCGGCGAAGGCGGCCGATCGCCTCCCACAAGGCGATCAGCCCGATCAGCCCGAACCCGACCCAGACGGCGCTGTGGGGAATCCACATCGGCACGTGCGCCGTGTTGCTGGTCTGGCCGAAATCGAACAGGCGCCGGGCGTAGTCGAAGGACTGCGTCAGCACGAAGACGGCGAGCACGAGCATCAGCATTAGCTCGGCGATGCGCAACGCCGCCTGCACCGGGGCCGGGAACATCTTGACCAGCACATCCATGCGCAGGTGCTCCTTGCGCCAGGTGATCACCGCGGCGCCGAGGAACGCCATCCACACCATGATGTAGATCTGGATCTCGTCGGCGCCGAGCATCATCTTGCCGAAGCCGTAGCGACCGACCACGTTGGCGAAGTTGAGCGCGACGGCGGCGATGAACGCGAGCGCCAGCGCGTACTCGATCCCGCGCGTCAGCCGGTCGAAGATGCGGTCGATCATTCTTTCATCCTAGCGCATGAGTCCCAGCCAGCGCCGCACCGTTTCGATCTGTTCCTCCTCCATCAGCGCCGGGGCGTGGCCGACGCCTTGGATGGTCACGATCTCGGCCTTCGGGCCGGTCGATGCCATGCGCGCGGCGGTAGCGGCGGTGAGGATGCGGCTCTCGCCGCCGCGCAGCACGAAGGTCGGGCAAGCGATTTTCTCCCACATTGCCCACAAATCCATGTCCTGCTTGGCGCCCTCGACATGCAGGACGCGGATCGCCGGATCGTAGGAGAGGCGCCAACCGTCCGTGTCCTGGCGCGCGCTGTGGATCGCCATGTGACGCCACTGATCGTCGCTGAGGCTGCCGAACCCGGCATGGATATTGCGGAAATGGCGCTCGACGTCCTCGATTCCCTCGAATTTCAGGTCGAGCCC
>Ga0210377_10002255_pt1 | contig 16988 bp, 12 predicted proteins | sample PLM4_65_b1redo_FD_155480 | JGI IMG/M metagenome (GOLD analysis project Ga0210377, IMG submission 155480) | Groundwater sediment microbial communities from an aquifer in East River, Colorado, USA - PLM4_65_b1 redo | ecosystem: Environmental > Terrestrial > Soil > Riparian zone | place: USA: East... | reverse complement strand
CATCGAGCAGGTTCACTTCGGCTCCACCCCGGCGGAAGCCGCGCGAATCCTCTGGGACATTTGCTGGATCTGGGGACCGCCGGAGGATCACCTGGCGCTGCTGCTCGAGACGGTGGGCGTGGAGCGATTCACCTTCGGCACCGGCATGCCGCTTCGGATTCCAGAAAGCAGCGTCGCCAAACTGGATTTGCTGGATCGATCACCCGAGGACCGGCAAAGGATCGAGTCGGGGAATCTCGAGCAGTTCCTCGCGAGGGGTGGTTAGTAGGTAGTGGTCAGTGGTGAGTGGTCAGCGGTCAGCGATCAGGGATCGGCGGTTCGTCACCGCATCCAGCGCGCCAACCGCGTCTGGACAAACTCATCATCAGCGAGGTGAGGATAGGCCGCGCAAACCCGGTCGATCTCCCGCGACTGCCCGGGCGAGAGCTCTTCGTTCGGATCGAGGCACCATCGCCCCCGGAGCAGCCCCTGCCGCCGCAGGATCTCGTGAATCCCCGGAATGCAGCCGCGGAAACTGTTGGCGGCGTCGAAGATGGCCCCATTCGCGTCGGTGATTTCAGAGGCAAGGCGGCAAAGAGGCAAAGCGATTGCGCTGCGTCGAGCCACGATTCGATGCGCGCGAGCCACTAACGCCACCGCGCTCCTGGTCCAGAACGCCCAATGACCCAGAAGGCCCCCGACCATCCGGGCGCCGCCGGGATAGGTCGTCAGCAGATCGATCAGAATATTGTCGTCGTTTCCGGTGTAGAGCGCGACGTCCCGCGCCCGCCCCGCGTCGACCACCGCTCGCATGACATCCCAGGTGTCGTACCGGTTGAACGGGGCGATCTTGATCGCCACGACGTTCGGCAACTCCACGAATCGCCGCCAGAACCGGTAGGAGAGTTTCCGTCCGCCCACGGCCGGCTGCAGGTAGAAACCCATGAGCGGAATCGCCTCCGCGACCGCGCGGGCATGGGCAATGAGCGCACCGTCCCCGGCCCGGGCCAGCGCTCCCAGTCCGAGCAGCCCGAGGTGATATCCGAGCCCCGCCGCGGTCTCCGCCTCGCGGACGGCCTGGCGGGTTCGGCCGATTACCCCCGCCACCCTCACCACGCGCGTTCCACGTCCCGCCTCCCACTCCGACACCGTCTCCGCCGCGAGCTCGAGCACCGGCCGGTAGAGCGCCACCTTGGGATTCCGGATCGCGAACTGCGTGGTGTGGACGCCCACCGCGAGGCCGCCCGCCCCGGCGTCGAGGTAATAGCGAGTGAGCGCCCGCTGGCGGCGCTCATCGAGCTTGCGCGCCCCGGTGAGGGCGAGCGGGTGGGCCGGAATAACGATTCCCCGCCGCAAAGCGGTGCGCCACCGTTCACCGCTCACCGCTGACCGCTCACCGTCAGAACCTCCCCTCCCGGCTCTCGTAGTGCGTGGGCCGGCCGAGCGACCGACCACCCTGCGCGACCCAGCTCGCGACACAGTCGAGCATTTCATCGATCCCCACCGGAGGTAAGCCGAACAGCTCCTCGCACCGGGTGGCGTCACTGAGCAGTGCGGATTCGGCCTCCACCCCGCGAAACACCGGCTCGATGCCGAGGCGGCGGCCCAGCTCGCCGGCGAGCCAGCGCACCGGGTGCGCCGGTCGCCCGGTCACATTAAGCACCATCGGCGGCACGGCACAGTGCTGCAGCGCCCGGAGCGCGATCGCGTTCGCGTCGCGCTGCCAGATCACGTTCACCCGCCCCATGGAAAGGTCGATCGGCTGTCTCGATGCGACTTTGTCCGCGATGTCGCGCAACACCCCGTAGCGGGGCTCGATGGCGTAGTTGAGCCGGAGGATCGCCATGGGGGTCGGTTGCGACCGGGAGAAGAACTCCAACACCCGCTCCCGCGCGAGGGCCGATTGGGCATACTCGCCGATCGGACCGGTTGGGTCCGATTCGACCGGCCCTTCGCCCTCTCGGCCGGAGAGCGGGTACACATTGCCCGTGGAATAGGCGACGATGCGGGACGCGGGAAACCGGGTCGCCACGACGCCGGGCAGGTACGCATTCACCGCCCAGGTGCGAGGCGCATCGTCCGACGTGCCGAACTTTTGCCCGGCCATGAACACGATGTTCGGCAAGTCCGGAAGCGCCTGGACCTGGCCGGCATCGAAGAGATCGCAGCGAATCGTCTCGATGCCGTAGGCGTGCAATGCCGCTTCGAGCCCCGGGTCGGTGAATCGGGCCACGGCGACGATCCGGCGCTCCACAGAGGCCTCGCGGGAGGCTCGCTGGGCGAGACGCGCCAGACTCGGTCCCATCTTGCCGCCGGCGCCCAGAATCAGGAGCCCGCCGTCGATGCCCCGCATTGCCTCCACCACGGCTGGTGTCGGCCGGGAGAGCAGCTCTTCGAGCGCGATATCGCTCAGCATGAATTACTATAATCGCGCCATGCTGACCACGGAGGAGCTGACCGCGCTGACCGCCGCCTTGCCGGCGGACGCCGACCGGGTGCGGCTGCTCGCGACGTTGCGCGCGCGCGCCGCGCCCCTCCTCGCGCGCCCTCCCCTCGTCCCGCGGGTCAAGGCGCTGCTCTCCCGGAACGGCGGGATCTGCCCGGCCGACGGCACGCCGCTCCGCTTCGATCCGTGGAGTGGAGACCGGCACAGCTGTCCCCGGTGCGGGCAGGCCTTCAGCGGGGAGCGGCACGACCGTCACTGGGCCCGCGCCCAGCACCTCTGGCTGGCGGAGCGGATGGCGGAGCTTTCGCTGCTCGCCGCTCTCACCGGTGATGCGGCCGCCACCGCGCGCGCCCTCGAGCTCTACAGTACATACGAAGAGCTCTACTTCGATCTCCCCAACCGCGACAACGTCCTCGGCCCCTCCCATCTGTTCTTCTCGACCTACCTTGAGTCGCTCTGGATCACCTCCTACCTCGCGGGCGCCTTCATCCTCCGCGAGGCGGGCCGCCTCCCCGAGGAGCGGATCGAGGGAGTCAATCGGGTGGCGGACGAGGCCGCCGCCCTGATCGGCGAGTTCAACGAAGGACTTTCCAACCGGCAGACCTGGCACGCCGCGGCGCTCACCGCCATCGCGGCATGGTTCGGCGACGAGGAGCTGGCGCGAAACGCCGTCGAGTCGCGGACCGGACTGCTGGGCCATTTGGCCGATGGATTCGGAACTGACGGGTTCTGGTGGGAAGGCGAGAACTACCACCTCTTTGCCCTCCGAGGCCTGATGCATGGTCTGCACTGGGCCCGCGCCGTGGGATACGAGCTGCTCGACGATCCCGCGCTCCACACCCACTTCCGGGAGGCCGTGCTCGCGCCCGCCCGCTCCGCGCACCCCGACTTCACCTACCCTGCCCGGCGTGACTCGCGCTACGGCGTGTCGCTGGCGGAGCCGCCTTCGCTCGAGTTGTGGGAGGCCGGCCGGGCGTGGCTTCCACCGGATGATGAGCTCGATGCCTGGCTCGGCGCCCTGTACGCCCTCCCCTCGAACGGGACGACGAAGCTCCTCTACGATGCCTGGCTCCATGACGCCGGTCGAGTCGATGCCGGAGTGCCGGACCGAGCGGGACTCTCCTGGTGGGCGTTCCTGACGATGGGCCCGCCGCTTCCGCCCGATCCGGCCCCGTGGCGCCCCGGGAGCATCCTCCTCCCCGATCATGGGCTCGCGATCCTGCGGCGGGGCGACCGATACGCGAGTCTCGAGTGCGGACGGGACATCGGCGGGCACGGTCACCCCGACCGTCTCCATCTGACGCTGTTCGACGGCGGGGTCCATTGGCTTCCCGACCCCGGAACCGGATCGTACGTCGAGCCCGAGCTCGCCTGGTATCGCTCCGCGCTCGCCCATAACGCTCCGCGCCTGGATGGCATCAACGCCGGGGGTCGCGACGCCTGGTGCCAGGCCTTCGAAGCGGGGGAGGAGTGGAGCTGGTGCCGCGCGCGCGCGGGCGCCCTGACCCGCACTCTCGTCGCCGGCCCCGGCCACCTCGTGGACCTCATGGAATTCGAGGCGGAAGAGGAGCGCTGGATCGACCTGCCATGGCACTTCAACGGAACGATTGTGATCGAATCGTCCGGGCGATGGGAATCGGTGGAGTGGATCGAACCGTTCACTACCGGGGCGGAGCGATTCATCCCCGAGTCTCCCAATGCGATCGCAATCCGGGTCGAGAGAGCCGGTGCTGCTCCGCTCGCGGTCCGGCTCGCCGCTCCCGGCGCCGAGCTCTTCCGCGCGATGGCGCCGGGTCTCCCCGGGAGCCGGGAACAGCAACCCTTCCTGCTCCTCCGCATGTTCGGACAGACTGCCCGCTGGGCGACGGTACTCGATGCTGTCCCCGCGAAGTCCGAAACAGCGGTCACGGCGCTCACTCTGGGCGACGACTGGGTCGAGGTGAGCACCGCCATGGACTCCGTCCGGTACCGGATCGCTCCGGGACGTCTCGTCATCGAATCAGGTGAAGTGACCCGGACCCTCACCGGTGAGCGGCCCGAGCCGGTGAAACACCGGCCATTGATCGAAACCCGCGACGCGCCGCATGCCCTGGCGCTGGCACTCCGCCTCGCGGATGCTCCCGCTCTGGACGGAAGTCTCGAAGGCTTCGAGACCGGAGCGCCGCTCACGCTGGACGAGGAGCACCATTATCGTCGGAGTGAGGAGCCCTACGACCCCGAGCGGTTCCGCGCGGAAGCGTGGGTCAATTGGGACGGCGAGGCACTGTACGTCGCGGTGGCGGTCACGAAGCCGGAGGTGGTGTTCCCCCGCCCGGGTGCCGCGCCCCAGGAGCTGGACAACGAGGCGGACGACATCAACTCCGACGGGGTGCAGATCCACCTCCGGATGGACTCCGGCGCCGCCGGGGTCATCGCCGTCCCGCGCGAGGACGGCTCGCTCGCTACGAGGCGACTCCGGGGAGAGGAAAGCGAGGTACTCGCCGCCGAGGGCAGGTGGTCTCCGGCTGAGGAGGGATACCTGATGACGCTACGGCTCTCCCATCCACGCCTCGCCCTGATGCATCCCGGCGAACGCCTCGGGTTCGATCTCCTGGTGAACGAAATGCAGCCCGGGCGGCTCCGGCGGGCCGGGCAGCTCGTATGGAGCGGAAACGGCGGGTGGATTTACCTGCGGGGAGACCGGCAGGATCCCTCGGAGCTGGGGGTGCTCGAGCTGGGATGATCTGGACCCTTTCGGCCGCTTTGCTCCCTCAGGGCGGGCTTGCGCGCCGTCACTCCGGGGCCGATCCTTCGAGATCGCCGATCACGGAGTCCTGATGCACCCCCGGTCCATCGCCGCCGCGCTGGCGCTGCCGCTGCTCTTCGGCCCCAGCGCGCAGACCCCAACGTCCTCACTTCGCATCGCCGTCACCTTTCCGAAAGAACGCAGCGCGGGTTCGCTCGACGGGCGATTGCTTTTTCTCGTCTCCACCGATTCGAGCGCCGAGCCGAGACGGCAGATTGCCGACGGGCCGGAGACCCAGCTCGTGTTTGGAACCGACGTCGAGGGGTGGGCCCCCGGCGACGACGCCTGGGTCGACGCCAAGGCGTTGGGCTATCCGATCCGGAGCCTCGCGAGCCTCCCGCGAGGCCGCTACTGGGTCCAGGCGCTGCTCAACCGATATCAGACCTATCGCCGTGCCGATGGGAAAGTCGTGAAGCTCCCGCCCGATCGCGGCGAGGGCCAGCAATGGAACGCGAAGCCCGGCAACCTGTACAGCACGCCGCGCTGGATGCAGCTCGATCCGCGGCTCCGAAGCATCAACCGGATCGTCCTCGACCAGGAGATTCCGGCGATTCCCGCTCCCCCCGACACGAAATACGTCAAGCACATCCGGATCCAGAGCAAGCTGCTCACCGCGTTCTGGGGAACGCCGATCTCGCTCGGCGCGCACATTCTCCTCCCCGAGGGATTCGACACCCATCCCGAGGCGCGATATCCCCTGGTGATCAACCACGGCCACTTCCCCGCCGACATCGACGGCTTTCGCACCGAGCCGCCCGACCCGAATCTCAAGCCGGATTACAGCGCCCGGTTCAACCTGTCGGGGTATAATCGCATTCAGCAGGAACACGCCCATCAGTTTTACAAGGACTGGACCGGTCCCGGATTCCCCCGCGTGCTGCTGGTCGAAATCCAGCATCCCACACCGTACTACGACGATTCCTACGCGGTGAACTCCGCCAACAACGGCCCCTACGGGGACGCGATCATGCGGGAGCTGGTCCCGGAGATCGAGCGGCGTTTCCGCGGCATCGGACAGGGCTACGCGCGCTTCACCTATGGCGGGTCGACCGGCGGGTGGGAGGCGATGGCGGTGCAGATGTTCTACCCCGACGATTTCAACGGGGCCTGGATCGCCTGTCCCGACCCGATCGATTTCCGGCAGTACACCAACTTCAATTTGTACGAGGAGAAGAATGCGTATTTCCTCGACAGCAAGTGGAAACGCACCCCGCGGCCGGCGCATCGCAACTCTCTCGGACAGGTTCAGACCACCGTCGAGGAATCCAACCGCCGCGAGCTCGCGCTCGGGACCCACGGGCGGTCGGGCGACCAGTGGGACATCTGGCAGGCGGTGTATTCACCGGTGGGCGCGGACGGCTATCCGAAGCCGATCTGGGACAAGGTGACTGGGGTGATCGACCACTCGGTCGCCGAGTACTGGAAGGAACATTACGACCTCTCGCACATCCTCCAGAGGGACTGGAAGGCGCTCGGCCCCAAGGTCCGCGGCAAGCTCAAGATCTATGTCGGCGACATGGACAATTACTACCTGAACAACGCCGTCTATCTGGTCGAGGACTTTTTGAAGCGGGCGACGGATCCCCCCGCCGGCGCCGAGGTGGACTACGGCGACCGCGCGGAGCATTGCTGGAACGGGGATCACACCCGGCCAAACGCGCTCTCCCGTCTCCGGTATGCGCAGATGTTCATCCCCCGTATCATGGACCAGATTCGGAAGAATCACCCCCTCGGCGTAGACACCCTGAGTTGGAGGTATTGAGTGCTGCGACGCACCGGTAGTGCGGGAATCGTGGTCCTGTGCCTTGGCGTGTTAGGGCTGATGCCGGCCAGGCCGGAGGATCTCCGCCGGGTGGTTCCCAATGACAACCGCCGTCCAGCCGGCGTGCTGCGGGGGGACGTGCTGACGATACGTCTCGAGATCCGGACCGGTGTCTGGTACCCCGAAGGGCCGCGGGGAGACTCGGTCATCGCGCCGGTATTCGCCGAGGAGGGAAAGGCGCCCCAGGTGCCGGGGCCGCTCATCCGGGTGCCGACGGGGACGGTCATCGAGGCGACGGTTCGGAACAGCCTTTCCGACGTGGACCTCACGGTGTACGGCCTGGTCACTCGTCCGGCGTCCAAGCAGGATTCGATCACGATTCGGCCGGGCGAATCGCGTGCCGTCCGGTTCGCCGCCGGCGCGCCGGGGACCTACTTCTATTCCGCCGTCGCGGGCGCGGTCGATACGACCGGAGAACGGCAGCAACTGGCCGGCGCGCTGGTCGTGGATTCCGCGGGCGCCCGCGCAGACGACAGGGTCTTCGTGATCAACATCTGGGGAAGCCTGAAACCGAACGATAGCACGAAGTACGGCAACGCCCTCGCCATCAACGGGTTGTCCTGGCCCCACACCGAGCGAATCGCCGCGACGGTCGGAGATACGCTGCGCTGGCGCTGGATCAACGCGAGCGTGCGGGATCACCCGATGCACCTCCATGGTTTCTATTTCCGGCGAGAGAGCTTGGGGAACGCCCTGGTGGACACTGCCTATGCTGGGGACCAGCGCCTCCTCGCCGTAACCCAGAGCATGGCGCCCTTCTCGACGATGCGAATTACCTGGGGTCCCGACCGGCCGGGCAACTGGCTCTTCCACTGTCATATCGGATTCCATGTCGTCCCGGACGCGCGGCTGAATCCGCCGCCCGAGCACCACGCCGACCGGAGCGCGCACGATCCCACGGTGCACATGGCCGGACTCGTCATGGGCATTTCGGTGAAGCCGTCACAGGGATGGAAGGACCCGGACCGCGAGCACACGCGGCACCTGAGACTTCTCATCCAGGAGGGACCCAAACGATTCGACGCCCCGCGCGCGCTCGGTTTTGTGCTGCAGCGCGATGAGCGTCCGCCGGCGCCGGATTCGGTCGAGATTCCGGGAACACTGCTGATCCTCACCCAGAATCAGCCCACGGACATCACAGTCATCAACCGGCTCAAGGAGACCGCAGCGATTCACTGGCACGGGATCGAGCTGGAGAGCTACTCGGATGGGGTGCCCGGATGGGCCGGGGCCGGCCGGCGGCTCGCACCCTCGATTCAGACCGGGGATTCGTTCGTGGCGCGACTCACGCTGCCCCGCTCCGGAACGTTCATTTATCACACCCACATGAACGACATCGAGCAAATCACGTCGGGGCTCTACGGGGGCATCGTCGTACTGCCGCCTGGAGAACGCTTCGATCCCGCACGGGACCATGTATTCGTCGTGGGCTGGGACGGACCGAGCGGGACACTCCGGATCGTGAACGGCCAGAAGAATCCTCCGCCGCTCGAGCTTTCCGCGGGTGTGGCGCACCGCTTTCGCTTTGTGGGGATCGGGGCCGCCACCGGCGGGCGCTTTGCCATCCGGCGCGATACGACGATGGCGCGCTGGCGCGCGCTGGCGCGGGACGGCGCGGATCTGCCCGCCTCACAGGCGACCCTGCGGCCGGCCATCCAGTACGTGGGAGTCGGAGAGACCTTCGATTTCGAATGGGTTCCCGAGGCGGGGGAGTACACCCTGATCGGCGGCAACTTCGCGCGGCCGTTCATGACCCGGAAGCTGATCGTGCGGTGAGGTCGCGACGATGATCGCATATGAGGTCACGGTGGACGTGGAGGAGGCCCTGGTGGACCGCTTCATGGCCTACATGCAGAAGCGCCACATCCCCGAGATCCTGGCCACCGGATGCTTTGCCCACGCCGAGCTCAACCGCGCCAGCGAAACCCGTTTCCGGCAACGGTACCTGGCCGATTCGCTCGGCGATCTGGAGCGATATCTGGAGCGTCACGCTCCCACGCTCCGTGCGCGCTATGCCGGGGAGTTTCCCGCCGGCACCCTGGTCTCCCGCGAGATCTGGGAAGAAATCCACCGCTGGCCCGAGCCCAGGAGCAGATGATGCTGCTCGCCGCGGCGCTCACATTGATGAGCGCCTCTCCCGCCGACACGCTTCGGTATACCGTGCTGATCGCCGGGAATCCCGCCGGATCCCAGGTGGTCATCCGGGAGACCGCCACCACGACCCGCACCCGCTTCGAATTCAACGACCGCGGCCGGGGCCCCAACGTGGAGGCGCTGGTGACGATCGGCTCGGCCGGCATTCCCTCCGCGGTGACGATCACCGGCAACGATTATCTCAAATCGCCGGTGGACGAACGCTTCTCCTCCACCGGCGAGCGCGCCGAGTGGTCGAGCCCGGCCGAGCGCGGCTCCGTCCAGGGAAAAACGGTGTTCTACGTGCCGCTCAATGCACCGCCGGACCATCTCGCGGCACTCGCCCGCGCCCTGCTCCAGGCGCCGGGACGGCGTCTGCCCCTACTGCCGGCAGGGGAAGCGCGGATCGAGCAGGTCGGCGAAGGCATCATGAAGAACGGGTCCACCACGCGGCATGTGACCGGCTATGCGATCTCCGGCCTCGATTTCACCCCGGCTTATCTCTGGCTCGAGAATGACGGCGCCCTGTTCGTCATCGCGTCGGGATGGAGCAGCGTCGTCCGGGAGGGGTGGGATTCCAGCGTGGCGGTCTTGACCGCGGTTCAGGATTCCCTGTCGCGCGCCCGGGAGCGCGAAACCGCCAGGCGGCTGGCGGACCGCCCCACCGGTCCGGTGGCCTTTACCGGTGCGACGCTGTTCGACGCGCCCAACGCCCGGCTGATTCCCAACACGACGGTCCTGGTCGAAGGAAGTCGCATCCAGGCGGTCGGCCCCGACGGAAGCGTGTCCATCCCCGCGGCGGCGCGGCGGATCGATGCGCGAGGCAAAACGCTGCTTCCGGGACTCTGGGACATGCACGCCCACGCAGGCAACGTGGACGGCCCGCTCAACATCTCGGCCGGGGTGACCAGCATCCGCGACATGGCCAACGACGCCGACCAGCTGCTTGAAATACAGCGCTCCTGGGACGAAGGAAGGGCAATCGGACCGCGGGTCGTGAAAGCTGGATTCATCGACGGCCGCGGCCCCTATCAGGGGCCGGGCAAGGCCCTGGTCACGACCCGCGAGGAGGCGCTCACCTGGGTCGACTGGTTTGCCGACCATGGCTACGACCAGATCAAGCTCTACAGCTCGCTGGATACCGCCCTGGTGCGGCCGATCGCGGAGCGGGCCCACGCGCGCGGGCTCCGGCTCTCGGGGCACATCCCGAATCACCTGACCGCCCGGGGCGCCGTGCAGGATGGCTATGACGAGATCCAGCATACCAACATGCTGTTCCTCAATTTTCTGGGCGACACGATCGACACCCGCACCCCGGCTCGCTTCACCTCGGTGGGACGCTACGGCGCGAGCCTCGACGTCCGCTCGGACAGCGTCCAGGCATTTCTCCGGTTCCTGAAGGAACGCCGCACCGTGGTGGATCCGACGCTCGCCACCTTCGAAGGGATGTTCATCGCCGGGCCGGGCGAGATGTCGCCCGGCGATTCGTCGATGGCGGTCCATCTGCCCGCGCAGGTCCGCCGGAGTCTCCTGACCGGAGGACTGCCGGCCTCGGGAGAGCTGCGCGCCACGTACCGGGCGAGCTACGCCAACATGCTGCGGATGGTCAAGGCGCTGTACGACGCCGGGATCACGATCGTGGCCGGCACCGACTGTACCGCGGGGTTCTGCCTGCATCGCGAGCTCGAGCTTTACAGCCAGGCGGGAATTCCCAACGCCCAGATCCTGCGCATCGCGACCTACGTCCCGGCGCAGGTGATGCACCGGGAGGACCGGCTCGGTGCGATCGCACCGGGAAAGCTCGCCGACCTCATCGTGGTGGACGGCGATCCGGTGGCCGACATCGCCGCGATGCGGAGAGTGGCGCTGGTGATGAAGAACGGGGTGATCTACGATCCGGCAGCGGTGGCCCGATCGATCGGCGTGACGCCCTGACGCTCAGCGCACGATCGCGCGCAGCACCAGGACGGTGACGTTGTCGGTGGCGCCCGCGGCCATCGTATCGGCCACCAGCGCCCGCACCGCCTGCTCCGACGATGTCATCGTCCGGAGTCGCTCCGCGATCCGGTCCGGCGGCACGTGCTTGGTGAGCCCGTCGGTGCAGAGGAGCAGGGTGTCGCCCGGCTTGAGATCGGTCTTGCTGACTTCTGGAATCCAGGTGCTGCCGCCGAGGGAGCTGGAGAGCACGTGCGCGTACGGGCTCTTCTGGGCCTGCTCCGGCTTGAGCACGCCCGAGTCCACCAGGTCCTGGGCCATCGTCTGATCCCGGGTCAGCTGCTCGAGCGCCCCGTTGCGCAAGCGGTAGCAGCGGCTGTCTCCCACCTGCAGCAGGTATAGGGTCGGCCAGACGGCGATCAACATCGTGAGCGTCGTCGCCATTCCCTTCCGGTCGCCGCTCGCCTTCGCACGGTCGGCGATCACGTCGTGACTCCGCGTGGCGGCCTCGCGAAGCGAGTCGAGCAGGGCGGTATCGTCCGACACGTCCATCGCGAAGAAGCACTGCATCGTGTTGGTCACATAATCGGCGATCGCCTCCACCGCGGAGCGGCTCGCCTCTTCTCCCCCCGAATGTCCCCCCACCCCGTCGCAGACCATGCCGATGGAAGCGAGACGCTGGCTCGGAATCTCGAGCAGCTCCGGGTTCGGAAGACTGGTGACGTGAACCCGCATCGTCTTGTGCAGCGTGGTGACCAGGAAATGATCCTGATTGTCCTTCCGCACCAGTCCCCGGTCGGTGAGGCCAAAGAAATCGAGGTCTTCGTCGCGTGGTTTCGGCGGAATCGGGACGGTGTCCAGTTCGGTGTGGCCGGGGGAGGGCAGCATCTGGAGCCGAAGTTAGCGCCCGCAAATCCCGCCGCAAGAGCACTTCTTCAGGGTCTGTTGAAGGATGCCGCATGCCCGGATGTGCCATGCGTACGCCAAAATGGCAGTTTTTGGCGGTACGCGGGTTGCCCGAGGGAGGCTATCCGCTAACGGCTATCCGCTAACCTCATGTCAGCGGGTAGCAGTTAGCCGTTAGCCGTTGGCCGTCAGCTTTCTTCCCAAGGAGCCCCACGTGGCATCCAAAATCATTGGTATCGACCTGGGTACGACGAATTCCGTCGTCGCCGTGATGGAGGGCGGGGACCCGGTCGTCATTCCCAACGCCGAGGGTGGTCGCACTACACCATCGGTCGTCGCCTTCACCAAGGACGGTGAGCGGCTGGTGGGCCAGGTGGCCAAGCGGCAGGCGGTCACCAACCCCAAGCAGACCATTTTCTCCATCAAGCGGTTCATGGGCCGCCGGATGGATGAAATCAAGGAAGAGGTAAAGCGGGTTCCCTACAAGGTCGAGACCGGCCCCAACGGGCTCGCCGCAGTCGAGATCGCCGGCAAGAAGTACACGCCGCCCGAGATTTCCGCGATGATCCTCCAGAAAATGAAGCAGACCGCTGAGGACTACCTCGGATTCTCGGTGGATAAGGCGGTCATCACCGTTCCCGCGTACTTCAACGACTCGCAGCGCCAGGCGACCAAGGACGCCGGCAAAATCGCGGGACTCGATGTGCTCCGGATCATCAACGAGCCGACCGCGGCGGCGCTGGCCTACGGTCTCGACAAGAAGAAGGAAGAGAAGGTCGCGGTCTTCGACCTGGGCGGAGGCACCTATGACATCTCGGTGCTGGAGCTGGCCGAGGGGGTGTTCGAGGTCAAGAGCACCAATGGTGACACCCACCTGGGCGGCGACGATTTCGACCAGCGGCTGATCGACTGGCTGGTGACGGAGTTCAAGAAGGACCAGGGGATCGACCTCTCGAAGGACGCAATGGCCCTGCAGCGGCTGAAGGAGGCCGCGGAAAAGGCCAAGATGGAGCTGTCGAGCACCCAGCAAACCGACATCAACCTCCCGTTCATCACCGCGGACCAGTCGGGCCCCAAGCACCTCAATCTGAGTCTGACCCGCGCCAAGTTCGAGCAGCTGGTGGACGATCTGCTTCAGCGCACCCTGCCGCCGATGCAGCAGGCGCTGAAGGATGCCGGGCTCGATCCCAAGCAGATCGACGAAGTGATTCTGGTGGGCGGCTCGACCCGCATTCCGAAGATCCAGGAGATCGTGAAGACTTTCTTCGGCAAGGAGCCGAACAAGTCGGTCAACCCCGATGAAGTGGTCGCGATCGGCGCGGCGATCCAGGGCGGCGTCCTGGGCGGCGAAGTCAAGGACGTGCTGCTGCTCGACGTGACACCGCTCTCGCTTGGCATCGAGACGCTGGGCGGGGTCACCACCGTGCTGATCCCCCGGAACACCACCATCCCCACCAAGAAGTCCGAGGTATTCTCCACCGCGGAGGACAACCAGACGACGGTGGAGATTCACGTACTCCAGGGCGAGCGCCAGATGGCGATCGACAACCGCACCATCGGCAAGTTCCAGCTCACCGGAATTCCCCCCGCGCCGCGCGGCATGCCGCAGGTCGAGGTCACCTTCGACATCGACGCCAACGGGATCCTGCACGTGTCCGCGAAGGACAAGACGACGGGCAAGGAACAGAAGATCAGGATCGAGGCCTCGAGCGGGCTCTCCGACACCGATATCGACAAGATGGTGAAGGCGGCTGAGCTGCATGCGAAGGAGGACGCCGAGCGCCGGGAGGCGATCGAGGCCCGGAATCAGCTCGACGGCCTGGTGTACAAGGTCGAGAAGGACAGCAAGGAGTGGGTGGACCGGCTCTCCGCGGATGTGAAGGGCCGGCTCGACGCCGCAGTCGAGGGGGGACGACAGGCGCTCCGCGCCGGCGATCCGGCGGGGATCAAGACCGCCCTGGCCGAGCTCAACGCCGCCTACTCCGCCGCGGGTGCGTCGCTGTATGACGCCGCCAGCGCCGCAGGGACGGCCCAGAGCGCCGAGACGCCCGGCCCCGAGGCCCCGAGCGGGCAGCCGAAGGAGGATGTGGTGGAGGCGGATTACGAGATTGTGGATGAGGAGAAGAAGTGATCAGTGATCAGTGGTCAGTGGTCAGTGGTCAAAGGGATTGGCCCTCCGCTGACCACTGGGCCCTGACCCCTGACCACTAGCCTGCGACTAACGCATGCCTCAGGGCATCGATGATATATTGAATTCCGGCACATAGACAAAAGCGAGGTTGAAAGACATGTCGGTCCGTTCGCTCAACTGGTTGAAATTCGGTGGCCTGGTGGGATTGGCCTTCTTCCTTGGTCTCCTGTTCGCCGGCCTCCTCGAGCTGCCCAAGAGCTCAGAGGCCCAGGGCGGCGTCTCTCAGCTGACCCAGGGCGGGTCCGTAATCCGGACGGTGCAGGCGCCACCCCTTCCCGCGGCGCGACCGCTGGCCGAGCTCAGCGATGCCTTTGCGGCCGTGGCCGAGCACGTGCGGCCGAGCGTCGTTTTCGTGAAGTCCACCCGGAAACAGCAGGTCGCCCGGAACCTCCGGGTGCCGCAGGGTTTCGAGCCGTTCTTCCAGCAACCCAGGAACGGCGCCCCGAGGATCGAGCGGGGCTCCGGATCGGGCTTCGTGGTCTCGGAAGACGGCTACATCATGACCAACAATCACGTCGTGGCGGGTGCCCAAAAGGTCGAAGTCCAGCTTCTGGACGGCCGGAAGTTCGCGGCCACCGTCATCGGCACCGACTCCACGACCGACATCGCGGTCATCAAGATCGAGGCCAAAGGCCTGAGTCCTGCCGCGCTCGGCAACAGCGCCGCTTCCCGGATCGGCGAGTGGGTGCTGGCAGTCGGCAATCCGCTCGGTGAGGCGTTGACCTTCACCGTCACCTCGGGAATCATCAGCGCCAAGGGGCGCGGACTGGGCCAGCTCCCGGGCCGGAGCGTCCTCAGCATTCAGGACTTCATCCAGACCGACGCGGCGATCAACCCGGGCAATTCGGGCGGACCGCTGGTCAATGTCCGGGGCGAGGTGATCGGGATCAATTCCGCGATCGCCAGCGAAACCGGCTACAACGTCGGCTACGGCTTCGCGGTGCCGATCGACCTTGCCCGGCAGGTGATGGAGCAGCTCATCAAGAGCGGGCATGTGGAGCGGGCGGCGCTGGGGGTTCTGGTCGAGGATGCCAACGCCACCGACGCGAGCTACGTCGGACTCACCGAGGTTCGGGGGGTGCGGATCACCGACTTCGTGAGCGAGACCTCACCCGCCAAGCGGGCCGGTCTCGAGCCGGGTGACGTGGTCGTCACGATCGATGGGCAGCCGGTGAACTACACGGCGCAGCTCCAGCAGATCGTGGGCTTCAAGCACCCCGGCGAGATGGTGAAGGTGGAAGTCGCCCGGAAGGGCGGGCTCAGGAAGACGTTCTCGGTGCGGCTCATCTCCGCCGCGTCCGGAGCCCCAAGGCCGGCCGCCGACCGCGGTGATGCGCAGGATGAGTCGGCTGACCCGAACGCCGAGCCGGCCGGAGCCGTCATCCGTCCCCTGGGCGTCACGGTGGTGCCGCTGACTACCCAGATCGCGAGCGAGATCGGCACACCGGCGGGGTTGCGCGGGCTCGTGGTCCAGAGCGTGGACCAGGAAGGACCCGCGGCGGAGCTCCCGCTCTTCGGAGTGGAGAGCGGCAACCCGGACATCATTCTCTCTGTGGAAGGCACCCCAGTCCGCACCGAAGCGGAGCTGCGCGCGGCACTCAAGGACGCCGGCCCCGGCGGGATCGTGACGCTGGTGCTGTACAACAAAGCCCTCGCGCAGGGTGGTGGACGGCGGGTGGAGCGGGTGCAGCTCGCGCGATAGACTACGGTAAGCAGTGAGCGGTGAGCGGGACCTGCCTCGAGAGGTAGGTCCCGCTCACCGCTTCCAGCTCACCGCTCACTGCTCACTGCACTGGCTTCGGCGCCACCGGAATCCTGGTCGCTCCAGCGACCGAATCGACCGTCTCCCAACCCCAGCCGATCAGGAGTCCGTTCACCGCGACGAGCGGCGCCATCTCCCGGTCTGGAACCGAGTCGACGACCCCCGGTGCGGCGAAATACAGGAGCTCGATGAATTTGCCGTCGGTGAGGAAGGGATCGATGCGAGTGGGCGCCGCGACGCCCATCACTTTGAGCGCGCTGTCCTTCGAGATGCCCACGCTGAGCTGCGCGAGCCGTTTGTCCTTGGGGCCGCAGGCGGCCAGCGCCGCAAGGAAAATGAGCGCCGGAACGAGACGGATTGGTTTCATGGGGAACAGTATAAGGCCCTCCCTGCCCCGTTTCCATAGGGAACGCGCACGTGAGCGCACTCGCGCTCCCGGCGGGGGGATTGTAATGTTGGGCACCGAGACGATCCCGCGAGCGTGGCGGAACTGGCAGACGCGCAGGACTTAGGATCCTGTCCCGCAAGGGGTCCGGGTTCGACTCCCGGCGTTCGCATAGAAGAGAAGCCGTCAGCTATCAGCCATCAGGCAGGTAGTTCCCAGCAGCCAGTGCCCAGCACCCAGTCCCCGGCACCCAACTCAGGAGCCCGCATGGCCGACGGCCTCATCTCCTTCCTCTCCGCCCTCAGCTCCAAGGTCTTCTGGTTTGCCGCGATCTGTTTCGCGCTCCTCAACGGTGCTGCGCTCGTCGCGTTCTTCCTGACCCGCAGCCGACGGCTGGTTGACGAATGGACTCCCAGGCTGTTGACCGCCGACGTCCTGCTCCTCGGGGCCGGTCTCGGCGTTCCGCTGGCGAGCGGCCTGGCGAAGCTCGGCGTTCAGGCGCTCGCCTCGATGCTGGGAGGGGCACCCCCCACGGCACCCTGAGACGGGATTGCTCCGGCGGCTCCGCCGCCTCGCAATGACCTGGAGTGGCTCCGCTGCCTCGCAATGCCGGGACCTCTCCCGCCCTCCCGCCTAGCCGCCCT
>Ga0210377_10002254_pt1 | contig 17003 bp, 7 predicted proteins | sample PLM4_65_b1redo_FD_155480 | JGI IMG/M metagenome (GOLD analysis project Ga0210377, IMG submission 155480) | Groundwater sediment microbial communities from an aquifer in East River, Colorado, USA - PLM4_65_b1 redo | ecosystem: Environmental > Terrestrial > Soil > Riparian zone | place: USA: East... | reverse complement strand
ATGCCCGCCAACAGACCCGTGGCGATGTTGCCCATGTAGCCTTCCACGCCCGTGATCTGTCCGGCGAAGAACAGGTCATCGCGTGTGATATGCTGCAAAGTGGGGCGCAGAAGTTTCGGTGAAGCGATGAAGGTGTTGCGATGCATCTGTCCGTAGCGCATGAATTCGGCATGGTCCAAGCCAGGGATCATGCGCAGCACGCGCCTCTGCTCCGGGAACTTGAGATTGGTTTGAAAGCCGACCAGGTTATACAAACTGCCAGCCAGATTATCCTGCCGTAATTGCACCACCGCATACGGACGTCTCCCGGTGCGCGGGTCTCGTAATCCCACCGGGCGCATGGGACCGAACGCCAGCGAGTCCAGTCCACGCTCGGCGATGATCTCTACGGGCAGACAGCCTTCGAAGAAGTGCCCCGCTTTAACTCCGCTTTTGATGGCGTCTTCAAAGGAACGCAGTTCGATCCGTTCGGCGTGAAGCATTGCATCCACGAAGGCGTAATACTCTTCCTTCGTGAAAGGACAGTTGATGTAATCACCCTCATCTGAATCGCCTCCGTCCTGCGAAGTCCCCGCAGGGGGAGCGGAAGACGGAGCGGTGTTTGCTCCGTCTGTAGTCGACACTTGCACCTGGCGCACACTTGCACCTGGCGCACACCTGCCCTGACGGGCGGCGCCAGGGAGTGCCGGGGAGTGCAGGTGAGGACCTTTGCTTACACCATATCTCGATGCCCGAAAAGCGACCTCCATGTTGATCGAATCCGCATGGATAACAGGCGCAATCGCATCGAAGAAAAAGAGATGCTCTTCGCCGCTTAATTTGGCGATGTCCTGTGAAAGTGTTGGTGATGTCAGCGGTCCGCTGGCGATGACGGTGGGGGAGGCTGGGATTTCCTTTACTTCTTCCCGTACGATCTCGATGTTTTGATTACTTTCAATCCGTTCTGTCACGAGCCGCGCAAAGAGTTCGCGATCCACGGCAAGTGCACCACCCGCTGGGAGCGATGCTTTCTCGGCACACTCCAACAGCATGGAACCGAGAGTCCGCATCTCGTTTTTGAGCACGCCGGAGGCGCGGTCAGGCAAATTCGAGCCGAGCGAATTCGAACAAACCAGCTCCGCCAGATTTTGGGTCTGGTGGGCTCCGGTTTGTTGGACGGGTCGCATTTCATACAAGCGGACGTTCAGTCCGCGTTGCGCGGCTTGCCAGGCAGCTTCACTTCCAGCCAGTCCACCGCCGATTACGATAAGGTCAGTCATGGGGTGATTCTACCATTGCGGTCTGTGGAAAAGAGACATCGGAGATCCGCTTCGCGAAAATCTCCGATGTCTTTGGATTATGGTGACGCTGTTGGTGTGGCAGTGACTTCCGGCTCAATTGGCAGGTTGTCACATACTGCCTGATACGGCATGGCATCGCCAATGTATTGCGCCCACTCGGCGCGGCTGAGGTTGCGAGGAAGATAGGCACAGGCATCGGAAATTATTCTTTCACTCTCCAACGGCCATATATATCCAGCGATTATGATAAATTTCCCATCAGTGCTAAAAAGGATCTTATCAGACCGTATGGACTTAACATTTTCAATTTGGTAAATATCCTTTCTGGTCGCGATCTCCCAAATGTGCATGACATCGTAAACATTTGCACCGAATTCTCTATAACCAATCGACGCCAGGTATTTCCCGTTTGGGCTGAATATCACATCATTGACACCATCATCCCGAATGATACTGGATACCTGCACTCCTGTAGATACATCCCATACACGGACCATTTTGTCTAGATCATAGTATGATGCCAGATACCTATTATCTTGGCTAAAAACGACTGCAGGACTAGTCCTGTCGCCGTGCAGACGACTCCAGAGCTCTTTACCTGTAGCAGTCTCCCACAGTCGAACCCTGCCATCACTGCTCCCTGTCGCCAAATAGCGATCATCTGGACTAAATGTTGCTGTGCTTATGAAACCAGTGCTTATCAAACTAGCAATGTTTGCGATCTCTTTTCCTTCAATGGCATCCAATAAATAATAGTTGTTTCCGACAGGGACGACCAAATACCGACCGCTTGGGCTGGCAAAGGCATAATATAGATTTTCATTAAAAAGTGTTTTGGAGATAAGTTCCCATGACGTGATTTCCCGTTTTCGCACTGAGCTGGCTAAACAGCCGCCCATCGGATCTGGTTCATCACATCCTCCCCAGTAAACATATTTGCCATCCGTAATGATGGCAAAAAGTCCGTCATACGGCTTAATGACTTCTCTACCGGTTGCAACATCCCAAATATGATTCTCTCCAAATCGCTGACAGCCCCATTCCTCTGATGGTTGTTCTACTGTTCCTTCACAGTCGGTTGATAACACATACTTGCCGTCAGGACTAAACAAATCGATTCTTGAATAGTCTTTTGGAATATACTCACCTTGTGCCGTGTTGAATTTGACACTTTTTATTTTCTTGCCGGTGGAAATTTCCCAGGTGGAAATTGTGTTTGCATTGATGCAATAATCACGTTCATCGTAGTTGGTGCATTCGGACTCAATGATATATTTTTCCTGAACAAACCTGGCATCCTGATAACTGCTTTGTGGGTTATATGGGATCTCTCGTTTGATATTGGTCTCCCATACACGGACGGTTCCATCACTGCTCCCGGATGCAACATATTTTCCATCAGGACTGAATGCGATTGAATTGACTCTTTCGTCGTGAGTCATGCGGGCAATCTCTTGTTTCGTGGAAAGATCCCATGCGCGCGCTGTCCCGTCGCTGATTCCGCCAACAAAATATCTGCTGTCCGGGCTAAACGAGCCCGAAGACAAGTATCCGTCGATATTCAATGAGATTGCCTCGTTGTCAGCGTTTGGATCCCATAATGCACTACTAAAGTCCGGTGAGCTGGATACTATATACCGGCCATCCGGGCTGAACCAAGTTCCGTGTTCGACTTCGGCAACTAACTCTCCTGTATCTGTTTCCCAAAGAGACGAGGTACTGTACTCACTCACATTCATTAGGTATTCGCTGTCAGGGCTGAATAAAAGTTCCTCATTACCCGTCTTGGCGGTCCATGCGGATGTCCAGTTACTAACTTTCCATACGTGAGTAAATTGATCCCCTCCTACAGCAAGATATTCGCCGTTAGGGCTAAAGACCACATTTATAACCGGCACGTCAAAAGGGAGTCGTATAGTCTCGTTGCCTGTATCAATATCCCAAATGTGAACAAACCGTTGTGAGCAAATATCTACACTTACATATTCATAATAACAATCCACGGTAGCAATATATTTGACGTCTGGGCTGATGGAAAAAGAAGGTATTGCTGCGTCACTTTTGATACTAATGACTTTTCTGCCGCTAACGATTTCCCATAGTACGATTGAGTCGCCGGAGCAAATGCCTTCATCGTTACACTCAGGTACTGCGATAAATTTCCCATCCGAGCTGAGGTGATAACCATGGTAATTCAGACCTGGAAAAGTCCTGTCAACATTGCTATTAACGCTGAAGATGTTTTCTCCTGTAGTCACTTCCTTGACCTTAATAGAACCACGTAGACAGCCCGATTCTTTTATAAATTCATCACAACCCCAAAACACTACGTATTTGCTATCGGGGGTAAATGCAACTGTGTCGATCATGCCAGCAAAGCGATTAACTTCCTTACCAGCTCTCGTATCCCAGATATTAAGCTTGTACTTTTCTGAATCGCAGTTTCCGTCCTTCTGGGCTGAATGCAATGTTTCCCACCGGATCGCCGTGCTCCAGTCGTAAAATAAGGTGCGCCGCAAGATTGTTATTGAGAATGAGAGTGGAGGCTTCGGTGTTGGGCTGTAACTTCATGGACTGTATGGATAACAGAACTGCTGTTAATTGAGCGGAGTTTCTGTTTGATATGATAAGTTGAGCCTGTGATACAAGTTGACGGGCAAGAGCTATTTGTGCATTTGCAACTGCAGTTGCAGCGTTGTTATCTGCAAGTACTTGGTTGTTTTCAGCTCTGACTTGAGCAGTTTGTGCTGTTTCCCTTTGTGTGACAGCTTCTTGTCTCTGAAAGAAAGCAAGGATCCCCAGTGCAATCGATATAACCAATGCCGCAACTACCCCTGCCAGTGTCTGACGCTGCCTCTTTGTCGCGTCGTTTCGACTGGCAAGGATGTATTCACCCTGCAAAGGTGTTGGCTCCGGGGTTTTTCCAATGGCACCAGAGATAAACTGTTCGCCCTCAGTTAAGTCATTGCCCCGTAAAACAAACGAATGATCGCGTTTCTTCCTCTCCCACTCCAACGCGCGGACCTGAATGCGGGTGTGCGTTTTGATCCAATCCAGGTCGGTGTCCATGGCGGAGCAGAGGGTTTGGAAGGCTTTGTCAAAGTCATCCGTGTCGCGCATGTAGACCCAGTTGATCTTCCCCAGCTCGGGTGGTACATCATTGGGGTCAACGGGCAGATACAAAATGGGAAAGAGCCGTTTGCCCATTGCTACGGCATGGACCATTTCCTTGCGGCATTCGTTGGATTTGATCCATTCGGGGCTGAGCACGAATAATACGGAATTCGTTTCTTGAATGCCCTGTTTGATCTCGGCATCCCAGTCCGAGGCGGCGGGGATGGAATCCCAATCCGCCCAGACGGTACGGTTGGCGGCGGTCAGGCACTCATATAATTTTTGCGTGAAGACCTTGTCACGGCGGGAATACGAAATAAAGACATCGTTCATACTTTCCTCCTGGTTCTTCCGTTGGCTCCAATAAACGCTCCATATATTTTATGGGCTTCCACTAATTCTGACAATACTTGTCTTGTATATTTTCCATGCAGGCGGGAGTCTCTTCACAACCAAATGTCGTTGCGAGCCCCGAGCCTCAAACGGCGAGTGGGCGAAGCAATCTCCTGTCAAATAGTAAGGGGCAATCAATGGGAATCATTCCGTTAAGAGGGGATTGCTCACCTGTAGTTGCGTCAGGTGCAAGTGTCGCGGCGTGCGCTCGCAACGATATGCTAAATACTCCTAACGCAGGTTGAGAGAGTTCGTTCCGATAACCTGCTGTATAATAGTTGCGATGTCGAATCGTGTTTCGATCGAGGCGCAACTCAAGGAAGCCAGCCAGCTAACCGACGTGACCTGGTCGGCGTTGGTGGAACGGGAGGCGGGCAAGTGGCGCATACTCTCGAACTATCATCTCGCCAAAAAAGTGCATCCTGAGCTGGTGAAATTTCTGAGCAAAGCGGAAGTCGATTCGTGGCTGTGTGGTGCCTTGAGCGGGGGGCAGAGCCGCTCGGCGTCCATTCCCGAAACAAGTAAATTGGAAACCGCAAGATTGTTCGCCTTCCCCTTGGCAGGTGTTTCACGCGTGGTGCTGGCAGGCGCTGATCAAATGTCCAACGAGTCGCAGCGGTTATGGCGGCTGGTCGTTTCAGGGATTCCCACCGAGGAGTCTGTCCCAGATCAATATGGATCATCCTCCGTGGCGGCTTCATTGCTGGTCGCCGATCTGGATTCGGAGAATCCGTATGATCTGCCGCGTGCGCTGGACCGGGCGCTCGCTTCCTTCGTCCGGCTTGTTCCCGTTCAAGGAGCCTGGCTCGCCGTCCGAAGGGGGGACTCGCTCGAAGTGCGCGCCCAATGGAACGCGCCCTCCTGCATAGACCTGGTCCTCTCGATCGACGCGCATACACTCTTCCGCCGCATGAACCGCAATCTGACGCCGATGGTCGTCCAGCGTGGTGACGCCTTGTGGACAAGCATCCCTCATAAGGGCATGAAATCCAACACCAAATTATGGACGAGCGTGCCGCTGGTGATTGGTCAACGTTTGATCGGTGCGTTGGTGTTATGGCGGACGTCCGAGTTCAAAGGCGATGAATGGAATCGGTTGATCGACCTTGCCACGCAGATATCGCCAGCCATCGAGACCCTCATTACCTTTGCCGAAATGGCGGGACATTTAAAGCGCCTGGCTTTGCTAAATGAATTTGCATTGACTGTTTCCACTGGGCGCAATCTCGACCAGATCGCACGTCGCATGTTTGCTCTGCTCTCGCGTTCTTTTGCCACAGAGATGATCGTGCTCTACCTGCTTTCCTCTGACAACCGATTGCTGAACGAATATCGCAGTAGTGACGGTAATACACTTGTACCTGGCGCTAGCGCAGGTATGACCTCCACCACGCGCAGTGTAGAGGAGCATCGTATTGCGCCGCTGTTGCATGGTGAACAAAAACTTCGGCTGGAAGATATGCCTACATCAGACTCCGTGCCATTGTACGATGGCGCTCAGTCCGGTTTGTATGTTCCATTGCGCTTTCGTGGTCAGGCAATTGGCATTCTTTGTATTGAAACAGCCCGCAAGGATGCCTTCAACCTCTATGATGAAAGTTTGATCGTGGTCATCGCCAGTCATCTCGCCAGCCTGGCGGATTACACCCGTCTGCGCGAAGAAGCCGAAGGACGAGCCCGCAACCTGGGACTCATCCATGAAGTGGTGCAGCAGGTCATCGGTCTGACCGAGCCGCGCGAAGTGGCGGAGATCACCGCCGATCTGTTGGCGCGTTATTTTGCCTATGAACTCGCGGCAGTTTTCATTGCCGATGAAACAGGAAACCTGACCATCAGCGGCTTCGGTGGCGCCAGTCAGAATGTGGTCAAGCGCGCCATGAAATCCTTTGAGTATCCGGTCATCAGCGGCATTACCGGTCATGTCTTCAAGACGGGGGAAAGTGTGGTGATCAACGATGTTCTGCTCGATGACCGTTATCGCTCCATCAAAGGCTGGCAGGCAGGCTCGGAAATGTGTGTTGCCATCCGTGATGGCTTGAAGATCCTGGGCATTCTCGATGTGGAAAGCAGTTCACGCAATGCCTTTACCAACAATGACTTTATGGCGCTCGAGTCGCTGGCGGGCATCCTTGCCAGCGTCATCACCAGCGCCGACCAGTATCAGCGCCTGGAAGTAACCATCAACCAGCTTCGCTCCATGCAGGTCGAGTTGAATGAACGCATGGAAGCGCAACGCCTGGCGGAGAATCGTCTCATTCAGGCGGCAAAGCTGGCAGCCGTTGGAGAGATGGCGGCAGGCATTGCCCATGAATTGAATAACCCGCTGACGTCGGTGATGGGATTTGCCGAGCTGGCACTGGAGGAAATTCCCAAGGCGAGCAGCACGCGCAAGGACCTTGAGATGGTCGTGCGTGAGTCGGTTCGTGCGCGCGATGTAGTGCGCCGCCTGCTCGATTTTGCACGCCAGAGTGAAAGCACGCGCGCCAGTTCATCGTTGAATGAAGTCGTCGAAGATGTGGTGGCGTTGAGCCGCCATCTTTTGCACACCAGCGGCGTGGCGTTGAAACTTGATCTCGAGAACAATCTTCCGTGGGTGAGCATGGATGCCAACCAGATCAAGCAGGTATTGCTCAATCTTGTGCATAACGCCTTGCAAGCCATGCCCGATGGCGGCAAAATGGAGATCACCACCAAGTCCGTTGCGCGCGATGGACGGAACGGCGCATTAGTGTCTGTCCGTGATACAGGGGTGGGCATCACGCAAATAAATCAATCTCGAATTTTTGAACCATTCTTTACAACGAAAGGCGATCAAGGAGGCACGGGTTTGGGATTATCCGTTACGTATGGCATTGTGACCGACCATGGCGGGCAGATCGATGTGGAAAGCCAGCCGGGTAAAGGTTCCCTCTTCAACGTTTGGTTGCCTCTCTAAAACAGGACACTCATCATGGAATCAATATCAGTCCTTGTTGTGGATGACGAGCAAGGTATTGCATTATTGTGCGAGCGCATCCTCAGTCGCGCCGGGTACCACGTTACGGCGCTGACTGATCCGCGTGCTGCCATCCTTCACCTGCAACAAAAGCGCGTCGATATGCTGCTGGTCGATATCCGTATGCCGGAGGTGGATGGCTTCGATGTCATCGCACGCGCCCAAATGGTTCAGCCGGATATCGCCGTGCTGGTGATGACCGGCTTCGGCACGGTCGAGACCGCCATCCGTGCGCTTCGTCAGGGCGTCGATGGTTTGATTCTCAAGCCCTTCGAGCGGAGCGATGAACTCCTGCAAGCCGTCAAGCAGGCCATCACCGATAACCAGCGCAAACGTGATACGGCCCGTGTGCAGGCATTGCGCCCTTTGTTCAACGTCACTGAAACGCTCTTTGCCGAGACCGACCGCGCGAAACTGCTCGATCTGATCGTTGCCGCCATACGCGAACATCTCAACTGTTCGAACGTGGCGTACTATCAGGTGGAGAAGGGTAAGGTTTCTATCATCGCACAACGCGGCAAAGTTCTGCAAGTGGATGAAGAAAACTACGCCGCTCAGCTCGTAAGCAGAGTCGATGCGGATGGGGACCCGATCGTGATCAACGCCACAGGACCCGGGGAGAAGGATGCGCAGTCGCTTCTTTCCACGCTTGGGCTTGGATCAGCGATCCTGATTCCGGTCGCACGCTCCAACCTGCACAGTGTCCTGTTCGCGGCGCGTGATGCCAGCGCGGCGGAGCGTCCCTTCCGTGGCGCGGACCTGGAGATGTTCTTCGTGCTGGCGCGCCAGGCAGTTGTCGCCATGGAGAACGCGCGCCTCTACGCCGATCTGCGCGATTACGTCCGCCGCGTGGAGGATTCACAGGAAGCATTATTGCGCGCGGAGAAAATGGCGGCGGCGGGACGTCTCACAGCCTCCATTGCACATGAGGTGAATAACCCATTGCAGTCTGTGCAGAATTGTCTGCATCTTGCCGGGCGTGATGACCTGCCGCAGGCGAAACGGCAGGAATATTTCGAACTGGCGCGCAATGAACTTGACCGTCTGATGAAGACCATGCAGCGCATGCTCGATTTTTATCGTCCCGGTGCAGTGAGGGTGGGACAGGTGGATATCCTTGACCTGTTGCAACACGTGCTGAGTCTCACGTCGCAGCAACTCGGGATGCGGCATATCCAGGTCATGACCGAACTGCCGGAATCCCTGCCTCTCATCTTTGCCGTCAGCAGTCAGATACAGCAGATCTTCTTCAACCTGATCCTGAACGCGATGGATGCCATGCCTGGAGGTGGCGAGATCAAGATCAGCGCCCGCGCCGTCGACAATGGTATCGAAATGACCTTTCAAGATACAGGTCCCGGCATTCCGGAGGACAAACGGACCAACATCTTCGAACCTTTTTATAGTACAAAGGAAGGCGGTACTGGTCTTGGTTTAACTGTGAGTTACAATATCGTCACATCACATGGTGGCACGCTTGACCTGATCGATGGAGAAGAGCCCGGTGCATGTTTTCGATTATTCTTACCAATGGGAGATAAACAATGAAGTCACAGATCCTTGTTGTCGATGATGAGCCTGTCGCACGTCAATCCATGACGGATATCCTGCGGCTGGAGGGCTACTCGGTCAACTCGGTGCCCAACGGACAGGCAGCGGTCGAATATGTTCGTACGCATCCGGTGGAGTTGATGATCGTTGACCTGCGCATGCCCGGCATGGACGGGCTGGAGGTTGTACAGGTGGTCAACCAGATCTCGCCGGAAACGGAAGTGATCCTGCTGACCGCATTCGGTTCTACCGAGTCTGCTATCCAGGCGCTGCGCCTGCGCATCCATGATTATCTGCTCAAACCTGCCCCGCCCGCCAATGTGATCAACAGCGTCAAGAAGGGCTTGGCGCGGCGCGAGGCGCGTTTGAAGGCGCGCGGAGGTACCGCGACAACGGATATCGATGAGGGCGCACCGGAGTTCTCCTTGAAAGATGGGACGCACATCGATCTTTCGCGACGACAGATCCGCAAGAAGGATCAGATGATCCACCTGACCCCAGCCGAGGGGCGCCTGTTACGCGTGCTGGTTGAGAATCCGGGGCGCGTCTATTCCCACCGTGAGTTGGTCCTGCTCGTGCAGGGATACGATACATCCCAGCGTGAAGCGCCTGAGATCCTGCGTCCGCTGGTCAGCCGGTTGCGCCATAAATTGGAGACGTTCCCTGCGCTTTCGGAAAGCATTGTCAGCGTGCGTGGAACCGGGTATTTATACGACTCTGAACTAAGCAAGTGATTCTGGTTGAACGGTTGGAAAAACACAACCCCGCCTGGTGTCCGGCGGGGTTGTTTAATGCTTGTAAAAATCAGAGGGGAAATCGGGCGGCTGGAGCCAGCTTAATAATCCATGGGCATGAGCGGGTTGCGTGACAGGCTTTTCAAACCAGACAAGCAGCAAGCTGAGTCCCAGCCCTGCCATGCCAACCCATTGGAATATGACGAGTCTCTCACCGAGCAGCAGATGACTAAACAGAACGGCGATAAGCAATTCCCCCAAGCCTAACAGGGCAGTTTGCATGCCACCAATATGTTTGACACCCAGGAAGAGCGTCAGCCTCGAAAAGAAGGTGACAGCGGTCAGACCGAGAACAGGCAGCCAGGGGGCATTGTCGCCCAAGGGCAGGCTGCGATCAAAGATCAAATAGACAGGGACCACGATGGCACTCATCGAGAGCAGTGTATACATCGTCACAGTGGGGGCTGGGAGATCGTATAACACGCGTTGATTGATGGGGATATGGATGGCATACAGCGCGGCGGATATCAACATAAAGACAACCCCAACCAGGTCGATGGATCCCGCGCCTGCCCACGTGAGCAGGATGGCGGATAAACTGGCAAGGACCATGCGAAACGTCGTCAGCCGTGAAGTAGGTTGATGATCGAGTCGCAGCCAGATGGCAACAAAGAATGGATATAGCGCATAAAGCACCTGAGCAACGCTGGCATTTAACCTGCTTAGTCCAACGTAGTAAAAGATCGATCCGATACCATTGATGGAACCTGCGATAGCGCAGCCAAGTAAACCAGCTGGGTAGATATACAAATACTGTCGTCTAAAGATCACCATGATCAGAAGCAACAGGAGCGCTGCTATACCCGTCCGCAAGGCAACGACCGCGAACGGCGAGAACTTATCCGCACCACCCATGGCGGCTTTGCCGAACACCGGAGCGAGACCCAGAAAGAACGCTGAAATCAGCGCCGCATTGATCCCAGTATTCCGAAATTTTTTTAGGCGAATGCGAGTCAGGGTATTATCGGTCATTCTTGGTTATAAAATGAAACGACGGGCAATGGAAGTTGCCCGTAGCGAATAGGTGGAGCAACTGCCCCCGAGAGAGGATTGTACCTGATTTTGTTATCGGATGAGGGAGCGCACTTCCTCGAGGAATTCATCGTTCAGAAAATCACCCTTCATCATCAGCGATTGGATCTGCCCTTGCAGGCGAGCTTTTTCATCCACGGTGAGTTCTTTTGCCGTGGCAACAATTACCGGGATATTTGCGGTGTCCGGATTACTGCGGAGCGCATCCAGTACGGCGAAGCCGTCCACTTCAGGCATCATCAGATCGAGGATGACCAGGTCGGGGTGTTCTTTTGTCACGAGTTCGATGGCTTCCCGTCCATTCGTGGCTTCGAAAATTTCGAAATCGCCCTGTGACTGGAGAATGCGTCGGATGAGGCGACGCGCCTCGGCCGTGTCGTCAACCACCACAACACGCGGGAAGCGATTGGGCGTCACATTATTGAGGGCAGAGAGCAATCCTTCCTGTGGGGTGGGTGCCTGCTCCTCTTTCTGACGCAGATCCACATCACGGGTCCAGCCTTCGCCGAACAGGAATTGTTCAGCAGGCAGGGTATGCCCGGTGCAGTTCACCACCACCGTATCGGTTGATTTGATAATGCCCGCACGAACGAGTTTGAATAATCCGGCAAATGCCACGCCTGAGGCCGGCTCTGCCGAGATGCCTTCCATTTTTGCCAGCACGTGCATGGCGCGAAATGCATCTTCATCACTGACGCTTTCAAACACACCGTTCGTTTCGTTGACCTGCTTGCGAAGCATCACATAGGTTCTGCCGGGGTCGCCGGTGGCAAGAGTCTCGATGCGGGTTTTGGGGGAAAGAACCGGCTCTGCTTTCTCCAGACCTTTCTTCCAACTTAAGACCATGGGAGCGCAGCCATCCGCCTGGATTGGAGCGATCGCCGGGATGTGGTCGATCAGCCCCAGCTTTTGCATTTCCTTGAAACCTTTGTACACACCGAGCGGACCCATGCCGCCGCTGACGGCTTGAATATACCAGTCGGGTGTGCGCCATTTGGGCTGCTCTTTTGTTGAGCCGGCTGCAGGTCCCAGTGCCAGCGTGAGTTGCTCGGCGATCTCAAAGGCGAGCGTCTTCATCGCTTCGACTGCCGTAACTGTACGGGCGCCCATATCCTGATATAAGCCGCGTTGACGTGCGAACTCCGCTGCGACCAGCTTTGCCTGATCGTAGGAACCGGTGATCTTCACCACCTGACTCCCGTATAAGGCGATCTCACGCATCTTGACTCCCGGGACGAGGCTGGTGACGAAAGCCCAAAGCTTGATCCCCGCCCGAGCCGCGTACGCAGACAAGGCAATGGCAACATTCCCGGTGGAGGCGGCGACCATCTCCGTTACACCGCCTTCCTTTAGCGCGGCGATGGTGACGGCTGCCTGGCGATCTTTGAAGGAGGAGGTGGGTCCCTGCCGTTCATCTTTGATGTACAAATTTGGCAGTCCGAGCATCATGCCCAGGTTGGCAGCCTGGATGAGGGGAGTGCCTCCTTCGCCCAGTCTCAACGTCGGGTTGGGGTTGCGGATGGGCAGCAGTTCCTTATAGCGCCACAAGTCGAAAGGGCGCTCTTTGATCTCTGCCGGGAAGGTCTTTGCCACCTCGTCCATGTCGTATTCCGCTTCACGCCATTGGCTGTTACATTGCGGGCAATGCATGGAGCTTGGATTAAATGGTGCGGCATGACCACAATCCAGGCATCTAATCATAAATGACATATCGAATATTTCCTTAGTGCTAGGCTGTTGTTATCCCGATCGGATCAGGGTTTGATCCGATTGAGTGCATTTTCTATGTTTGCGATGAGTTCGGTTTCCTTGAGCGAGCCCTTGGTGATCAGGCGTTGACCGAAATCATTAAGCTGTTGATGCTGTTCATTTGTCAATCCGCCTCCGCTGACCACCAGGACAGGGATATCCCGAATGAGTGGATTTTCACGCATTTTTTCCAGGATCATAAATCCATCCATGTCAGGCATGAAGATGTCGAGGATGATCGCATCAGGTGTCTTCTGATTGATCAACTCCCATCCTTTTCTTCCACCTTCGGCAAGAATGGGTTTATATCGACCATTCTCGTTGAGTAATTTCTCAATCAGGCGCAGATCATTGGGGTCGTCATCGATCACCAACACTTCCTTGATATCACCGTTTTTGTTCAGATGGTCGAGCGCGTGGGTGAGATCGTCCTCCAGGATGGGCTTGACAAGATAATCGGACGCTCCCAGGCTGAAGCCCTTGTCGGTCTGTTCCATGATGGAGCAGATAACGACAGGGTAATCGCGTGTTTCGGGGTCAGACTTGAGATCGGTGAGAACCGTCCATCCATCAGTGCCGGGCATCATGATGTCGAGCGTCACCGCAAAGGGCTTGAGTTCCAGTATCCGCTCCTTTGCTCTGGACGGGTCGGTGAGCGGTACAACGTAATATCCCTGCGGATTCAGGTAGCGTTCGTACAAACTGATCACCTGGGGGTCATCATCGATGGCAAGGACAACCTTTTTGCCCTCGGGAATTTCATCCATGGGCTGGTTGAACAAAGGTAGCGTGAACCAGAACGTGGAGCCTTTGCCTTCCAGGCTGTGGACGCTAATGCGCCCGCCGTGAAGCTGGACAAGATTCGCACAGATGGAGAGTCCCAAACCAGAACCACCACTCTTGCGCGTGGCGGAACCATCCACCTGGGAAAACGCCTTGAAAAGCTTTTCCTGTCCTTCCGCCGAAATGCCAGGACCCGTGTCGATCACGCTGATGAGCGCTTCCGGTTTCCCGTTCGGTCCCTTTTGAACTTTCGTTTCCACGGTGATCGTGCCTTCGTCTGTGAACTTGGATGCATTCGAGAGCAGGTTGATCAATACCTGGCGTACGCGCATGGTATCGCCGCGCACGGTGGGCATATCCGCCGGGACTTTCGGAATAAGTTGGATCGGTTTTTCCTTGACGAGCCCTTTTGCCGTGGACATTACGCTGGTGACCATTTCGGAAAGATGAACCTCTTCGAAGTTCAGTTCCATCTTTCCAGCCTCGATACGGGCAAGGTCGAGAATATCATTGATCAAGCCCAACAAGTGCTGACCAGAGTTGTAGATGGCAGTGAGGTCCTGCGATTGCATTTCCGTGATGGGACCGTCGATGCCCTTGATGATGACGCGCGAGAAGCCGATAATGGAATTGAGAGGCGTGCGTAGTTCATGACTCATGTTGGCAAGGAACTGACTCTTCAACTGGTCGACTTCGCGCAGGTCCTTGATCAATTGCTGTGAAAGTTCGTAGGATCGTGCGTTATCAATGGCGACTGCCACCTGATCTGCCAGGGATTGCAGCACGGAGACATCATCCTGACTGAAGGCGCTTTCCTGCGTCGATTGGATGTCGATCACGCCAATAATGCGGCTGCCCACCCGCAGTGGAATGGCAACTTCAGCGCGTGTATCCAACAGGAGTGGGTTGTGTTGGTAAAGCGGCTCCTGTTCGGTGTTATTGACAAGCAGGGATTCTCCGCTTTCCGCCACCCTACCGACGATGGTTGGAGACCCAACAACAAAGGAATGTTTCTGCACCTTCATCTTTTCGCCAGCTTCCCCTTTTGCCTCCTGAAGACGGGCGGAGAAGCCGGTCTCTTCGGTGATGTAAATGGCGGCAAAGTAAAACCCAAATCTTTCGCTGATCAGGCTGACGGTCCGAGTGAAGATCGTATTGAGATCCAATGTCGATGTTACCAGGCGTCCAATTTCTGAGGATGCCGCGAGATAGGTATTGCGCCGTTGTAATGCCTGTTCCGATTGTTTGCGCCCGGTAATATCCTGATGAATTGCCAGGAAACCGATCGTCTTCCCTGTCTCATCCAGAATGGGGGTATTTGTTCCGGATATGGGAAGAATACGCCCATCTTTCCTCTTGTTGACCATTTCACCGGATACTGTGCTGCCGGAAAGTAATGTATTCCAGAAGAGTTTGTATTGCTCGTCGGGTATCAGACCCGATTTGAGAATTCGCGGCGTTTTCCCAATGGCTTCTTCGGGTTTATAGCCATACACATTCTCAAATGCCGGGTTCGCATACTCGATGGTACCCTCGAGATCTGTGATAAAAACAGCGTTTTCAGAACGATCGATGCCCAACTTGAACTTCTGGATCTCACGCTCGGCAACGAAGCGCTCGATGGCAGAGACAACCTGTGGCGCCAGAACAGTTAGAATGTCTCTATGCTTTTCGGTGATCCGCACTTTTGTATCATATGTTTGAACGGCGATCACACCATTGACCACCTGCTTCGAGCGGAGTGGTACGCCCAGCCAGTCTACGTTACGGGCGCCGTCGTTGACGACCTCCCCGGATGCTTCAAGGTCTGAAAAGATCTCAGGGGTTGTGTGAAGAGACTTTCCGGTTCGAATAACATAGCTGGTCAAGCCTCTACCCAGTTTTCGAGCGGACCATTCATCATCCTGGACATCCACATGATAGGGGAAGGTAATCATGCGGGAGCCGGGGTCATACGAAGCAATGTAGAAATTTTCGGCAGGCATGAGACTGCTCACCGCATCATGCACAGACTTGTAAAGCTCATCAATGGTCTTTGATATAAGAGCACTCTCGGATATATGCGTGATGGCTGCCTGGGTTAATTCATTTGTTTTGCGTTCAGTGATATCCTGCGATGAACCTGCCACCTTGACCGGCTGATTTTTTTCATCACATTCCACTTTGTAGACGGAACTGACCCAGATTATCCTGCCGTCTGTTGTTTTGTAGCGTACTTCTGATGTAAGATCACCGCGATTTCCGACGCCCTCCACCGCATCTTCCACAGCTTTTGTTACGATCTGAATATCTTCTGCGACTACAAATTTTTCCAGTACCTGGTCTAGTGGAAATTGATATCCGCCTTCCTTTTCGACGGAAGTGTTCAACAGGGAAAGCATCTCATCTGTAAAGGTGATCAACTCTTTTTGAAGATCAATCTCAAAGTAGCCAATACGGGCGATGCGCAAGGCTTCAGAAAGCTGCCCCTGGCTGTCCTTGACGTTCTGAAACAGACTCGCATTTTGGATGGCTATAGCCGCCTGTGGTGTGAACGATCTGACGAGATCAGCGACATTTTGGTTGTATGCGTTTTGTACATTCTCGTCCAGGATAAGAATGCCTACGACGTCTGCACCCACCAGTAGAGGCGCCCCGAGCCATGAACGAATGGACTGAGTTTCGGGCAGCACATCCCAGCGCGGGTCATTATAGGTATCTGCGATAATAACAACATCCTTGGTTTTTACGATCTCCGATATGAGTGCGTCTTCCTCCACTTTTCGTAAAAAATAGGAACCTGGTGTCTCCAGCGTTTGTGCGCGAGATGCGTCCTTGCTGATGCCGCCGACCTGTTGGCGGCGTCCATCCTTGTGGATGAGTTGAATGGTTGCTGTACGGAACGAAACGAGGCGTGGAAGCTGTTCCAGTAATCTATGGACAACATCGGTCAGGTTCAGTGACGAACTGGCAATGCGGGCCAACTCTGATAACGTATCTGCCACTTGACGACGATACTGTTCCTGTTGGTAAAGGCGGGCGTTCTCGATGGCAATGGCGGCTTGTTGTGCCAAACTTCCCAGAAATTCCAGTTCGGTGGAAGTAAAATCCTTCTCTGCACCTGTGCGCCATACCGCCATGAGACCGGTGGCACGATCCATGGAAAGGATTGGGACACCCATGATATGTTCAAAGTCGCGCGAGACTGTGCCAGCGACTGTTACGGAAGATCGGTCATTGGATGCATCATTGACAATGCGCCCCGTTTTGTTGACGATAATTCCACCGAGAATACCGCGTCCTGACAGGATGGGATCATTCTTGATCTCTTCG
>Ga0210377_10002253_pt1 | contig 17004 bp, 16 predicted proteins | sample PLM4_65_b1redo_FD_155480 | JGI IMG/M metagenome (GOLD analysis project Ga0210377, IMG submission 155480) | Groundwater sediment microbial communities from an aquifer in East River, Colorado, USA - PLM4_65_b1 redo | ecosystem: Environmental > Terrestrial > Soil > Riparian zone | place: USA: East... | reverse complement strand
TCGGGGTGATCCGGGAACGGAGCGGCAGCGGGGACGACCTAAAGGTTGTCGTGAGGTTCAATGGCGTCGGCGAAAAGAAGCTGCTGGTGAAGTATGCGCAGCTAGAACGGGGATAGGGGCGTTCAGCGATGGGTGGCGCAAGGTCTGACGCTTCGGGCGGGCACCGTGACAATCAGTGTTCGGCAGTTCCATCGACTCTAGACCGCGGGATCAGGGCTCTTGTCGTCTCGAGCGTGGGGCTGTTAGTGACCTTTGTCTTGCAGATCGCCGTTGTTGCGATCGGGCGAAGCGCGGCGCTGTTGGCTGACGCTGTCCACAATCTGGCCGATGTCTTCACCTCTGTCCCGCTTTGGATTGCCTTCGCCCTCTCCCGCCGTCAGGCGAATCGACGGTTCACCTACGGGTACTCCCGCGCCGAGGACATTGCCGGAGTGACGGTCGTCCTCTTTATCGTGGCCAGCGCTGTCTTTGCGGGCTATGCGGCGGCCCAGAAGTGGTCCAGCCGCACTGCGACGACGCACCTTGGATTGGGGATGGCGGCCGCCCTGATTGGCGCAATCGGCAATGAGCTTGTCGCTATCTATAAGATCAGGGTCGGGAAAGCGATCGGGAGCGTGGCCCTGGTGGCGGACGGCCAGCACTCTCGTGCCGATGCACTGACCTCTATCGGAGCCTTCCTGGGCATCCTTGGTGTTTTCCTGGGATTCGCGTGGGCCGATCCGCTCATGGGGCTCCTGATTAGCGCCGCGATCCTGTATATCGCGTGGGATAGCGGCCGGGAGGTCTTCTCGCGGATCATGGATGCGATCGAGCCGGAAACGGTGGGCCAGATCGAGCGAGCCGCCGGGTCAGTCGCCGGCGTGCACCGCGTCGATGAAGTTCGAGCTCGATGGATCGGGCACCGGGTGATGGTCGAGCTGGCGATCCAGGTCGCTCCGGATTTGACGGTCGCAGAGGGACATCGGATCGCTGAGGAGGTGCGGCACGAGCTGCTTCATCGCATCCCTCAACTTGCCGATGCCCACGTCCACGTCAACCCTGCCTGGGAAGGGGTCGATCCGCACCATGCCGTGACAGCGGAGCACTTCGAACGGGCCGGCACGCTCTCGTCAACCACTCACCACGGCGGACGGTCTGTTCCAAAAGGAACGACGCCGTGAAAATCACGATCAAGGACGTCGAACACGTCGCCCGGCTGGCTCGACTGGAGCTGAACGAGGCGGAGAAGGAGCGGATGCGGGCGCAGCTTGACTCGATCCTGAGTTACATCGACAAGCTGAATGAGCTGGACACGTCCGCTGTCGAACCGACCTCCCACGTGCTGCCGATGGTGAACGTCTTCCGCGAGGATGAGGTCCGGCCATCCCTATCTCAAGAGGAGGCGCTGGCAAACGCCCCCGACCGGCACGATCTCTTCTTCCGGGTGCCGAAGATCTTGGAGTGACGCGGTGGACTTGTGCCGACTGACGATTCACAAGATGCGGGAACTGCTCCTGAAGCGGGAGGTTAGCTCGACCGAGATCGTCCGGTCGGTCCTTGACCGGATCGCGCAGGTCGATGGTCAGGTCAAGGCATACACCACCTTGACCGAGGAGGCCGCCCTGATGCAGGCCGGGGCCGTCGATAGAAAGTCTGCCGCAGGCGACGTGCTCCCGCCCCTCGCGGGGATCCCGTTGGCGATCAAAGATGTCCTCTGCACGAGATATGTCCACACCACCTGCTCATCGAAGATCCTCCAGTCCTACCTGCCACCGTACGACGCCACGGCCATCCAGCGTCTGAAGGCGCAGGACGCCGTCCTCCTTGGCAAGACCAACATGGACGAGTTCGCTATGGGCTCCTCCACTGAAAACTCGGCGTTCTTTCCGACCCGGAACCCCTGGGCGCTCGACTACGTTCCCGGCGGCAGCTCCGGCGGCTCCGCCGCAGCCGTGGCGGCCGATCTCTGCGCCGCCGCCCTCGGCAGCGACACGGGAGGCTCGATCCGCCAGCCGGCCAGTTTCTGCGGCATCGCCGGCTTGAAACCGACCTACGGCCTGGTCTCCCGGTACGGCTTGGTGGCCTTCGCGTCGTCCCTCGACCAGATCGGGCCCTTGGCGAAAGACGTCCAGGATTGCGCACTGCTGCTACAGGCGATCGCCGGCCACGACCCATTCGATTCGACGTCGGCGGATCTTCCCGTCCCGGACTATTCGTCCGCGTTGACCGGGGACATCCGAGGGATTCGGATCGGCATTCCCGATGAGTATTTTATCGAAGGGATGGATCCCGAGGTTGAGGCTGCCATCTGGACTGCGATCCAAACCCTGGAAGCGCTGGGAGGGAAACAGGAAAAGGTCTCACTCCCTCACACTCCCTATGCTGTCGCGACCTACTATCTCGTGGCGACGGCCGAGGCCAGCAGCAACCTGGCCCGCTACGACGGGGTCAAGTACGGCTACCGGACATCGAGACCCGCCGACCTGCTGGAGATGTACCAGAGGAGCCGTCGGGAGGGGTTCGGTCCGGAGGTCAAGCGTCGCATCATGCTTGGGACCTACGCGCTCTCGGCCGGCTATTACGACGCCTACTACCTCAAAGCGCAGAAGGTGCGAACGTTGATCCGGCGAGATTTCGAGCAGGCCTTCGAACGGTGCGAGGTGATTGCCACGCCCACCTCGCCAACGCCGGCGTTCAAGGTTGGGGAGAAGACCGAGAACCCGCTCCAGATGTACCTCTCAGACATCTTCACGATCTCGGTCAATCTGGCTGGCCTGCCCGGCATGTCGATCCCATGCGGGTTCACAAAGGCCGGCCTGCCGATCGGGCTCCAACTCATCGGGAAGCCCTTCGAGGAGACGACCATCCTCAAGGTGGCACACGCCTACGAGCAGGTAACAGACTGGCACCTCCGCAAGCCACCCCTGTGAAGCAATGCGGCCAACGTCACGGCAAGCCGGCATAGCGATCAGTCTCGCCCTCAGCCTGCTCTCATGCGAGGCGGCGGCCGCCACCAATAAGGATCTGGTGATCATCCACTCAGAGCGGTGGATCGACACGCTCAAGGGCACCGTGAAGAACGTCAGCGCTGATCGAGCCGAGGATATCGTCATCATCGTTCGGTTCTATGGCGACCCGGGGACTTCTACCGTGGCCCGTCGCCCTCGACCGGCACCGCGCCGACAGGAGTTGGGACAGCAGACCGTAAAGGTCATGGCGCTCGATTCTGGCCAGGAGGCGCGATTCGAGCTGGACATCGCCGAGAACCACCGGAAGGCAACCTCCTACAAGTTCGACCCCCGCGCCATCTGGCGCAAGGATCGCAATCGTTCGAAGGGACGCTAAGACAATGCTCTACTTTGCCTACGGGTCAAACATGGAGCGGGTGCAATTGAAGCGGCGCTGCCCGAAGGCCAAGTTTGTCTCAGCCGCCGTGCTGCCCGACCACGAGCTGGTCTTCTCCGGAAATTCCCGGATGTGGGGCGGCGCCATCGCGGATATCCGAGCGACTGCCGGGAAGAAGATCGAAGGGGTCCTGTGGGAGATCAGCGAATCCGAGCGGAAGGCGTTGGATGAATACGAAGGCTACCCCGATCTCTACGTCCGCACGGAGGTCCAGGTCCGGACCACTGCAGGCAAGGTCGTCACTGCCTTTGCCTACGTGATGGCGAACCCGGGTCGCGAGGCATCACCCTCGAAACCCTATAAACGGCTGCTGATCAGCGGCGCCGAGGAACACGGCCTGTCGGAGGCGTATATCGCCCTTCTTGAATCGATCCGCCCGACCTCAATGTGAGCCCGTGGTGCGCGCGTGACTGGGTTCGTCACAAGCTCACTCGAACAGGCTCAACTGAAGGGCGACATAGCTTAAGAGGCTACTGCGGATGGCCATGCACACAGCCTTCGAGGCGGTCATCGGGCTGGAGGTTCACGCCCAACTCCTGACCCGATCCAAGATCTTTTGCGGTTGCAGCGCCGCCTTCGGCGCCCCCCCGAACAGCCAGACCTGTCCGGTCTGCTTGGGGATGCCCGGCGTCCTGCCGGTCCTGAACAGACGGGTCGTGGAGTTCGCCATCAAGACCGCAGTCGCCCTCCAGTGCGAAGTCGCCGGGGGGTGTCGCTTCGCCCGGAAGAACTACTTTTACCCTGACATGCCGAAGAACTACCAGATCTCTCAATATGAACTCCCGCTCGCCCGAAACGGGATGCTCGAGTTCCCCGTCAACGGGCTCACAAAGAGTGTCCGCATCCATCGCCTTCACCTGGAGGAGGATGTCGGAAAGCTGCTCCATGCCGGCACATTTCAGACCGCCGACTCCAGCTTGGTGGATTTCAACCGGAGCGGCGTCCCGTTGATGGAGATCGTCAGCGAACCCGACATCCGCAACCCGGAAGATGCGGCAGAGTACCTCCGACAGGTCCGGGCGATCGTGGTCTACCTGGAGGTCTGCGACGGGAACATGGAGGAGGGGAGCCTTCGCTGCGACGCCAACGTCTCGGTGCGGCGCGCCGGGACCGAAGAGCTCGGGGTCAAGGCCGAGGTCAAGAACATGAACTCCTTCAAGCACGTCCAGAAGGCCCTGGCCTATGAGATTCAGCGGCAGGTCCGTGTCCTTGAGCAGGGGGGACGGGTCGTCCAGGAGACACGACTATGGGACGCCAACCAGGAACAGACCTTCCCGATGCGAAGCAAAGAATACGCTCACGACTATCGCTACTTCCTCGAGCCGGACTTGGTCCCTGTGACCATTCCACAGCAATGGGTCGATGAGATCCGTGGGACCCTGCCCGAGCTCCCGCAAGAGCGCCGCGCCAGGTTTGTGAGACAGTACACCATTCCCGACTACGATGCCGCGGTCCTGACCGCTTCCAAGCCCCTGGCCGGTTACTACGAGGAGGTGGTGAAGGCCTTCCCGGATCCGAAGACCGCCAGCAACTGGGTGATGGTGGAGCTCCTCGGTCTCCTCAATAAGGACGGCCGGGAGATCACCGACAGCCCGATCCCGCCGGCGGAGCTCGCTGCCCTTCTCACGATGCTGAATCGCGGGGATATCAGCGGCAAGACCGCGAAGATGGTTTTCGAGAGAATGTATCAGACCGGGAAGCCGGCCGCGCTCATCGTTCAGGAGGAAGGACTGACACAGATCTCCGACCAGGACGAGCTGCTGCGAATTGTTGACGAGGTGCTTGCCCAGCACCCAGGGCCGGTGGCCGACTATCGCAAGGGGAAGGTGCAAAGCTTCACCTTCCTCGTCGGCGCCGTCATGAAAGCCAGCCGAGGCAAGGCCAACCCGAAGGCGGTCAATGAGCTGCTCCGGACGCTCCTGGAGCGGAACGCACCAGGAGAGGGCGGATAGGATGACGCGGCGCTTGCGCACGCTAGTCGGAGTGCTCCTGGCCCTCGGCTGCCTCGCGACCCTGCTCCTGGCCGCGCCGCTCCTCTTGGATCAGGAGCGCTATCGAGGCCTGCTGACCGACAGGGCCAGTCGCCTTCTGAACCGCAGAGTCACAGCGAGCAGCCTCCGAGTGCGCCTGCTGCCCGTACCAGGGGCGACCGTCCGAGGTCTTGCCGTTTCAGATCGTGCCCCACGGCCTGAGACGTTCATGGAGGCGGAGCGAGTCGATGTGAGCCTGAGGCTTCTCCCGCTCCTCAAAGGCGAGCTCCAGGTCAGCAAGATTCGCCTCGACCGCCCGCGGATTCGCTTGGTCCGAGGCCCGGATGGCTGGAACGTCGAGGATCTCATCCGGCCCGCCCCTCGACCGGCGGCCGGTGAGCGGCGCCGCACTGAGGCGACGCGATCAGTCAGAGGACAGCTTGTCCTGCCGATCGCGTTGGGTGGAGCACTGACTGTCCGTGACGGCACGATCATCTTCGACCGACTACAGGGCAAGAGATCAGCGCCACTCGAGATCCGGGGCCTGAACGCCGATGCCGCCGCGCCGCGTCCCAACGCCCCGCTCCGGATCTCTGTCAGCGGCCGCCTGCCTGACGAGGTGTCCGGGTCCTTCGAGCTCACCGGGAGCGTGCGAGCGGAGGACGAGGATCGCCTGCCGATCGAAGCGCAGCTTTCGGTCCGCGGCCTGGAAGCGGCCCGACTTGTCTCGTACCTCGGCCTTTCGGCCTCTCCGCCCCAGGGGCTGCGCGGCACCGTCGATCTGGAGGTGAAGGGTGCGGGCAACTGGCCTCGCATCGACCTACAGGCCGAGGTTAACTTGCAGCGTCTGGGGCTGGCATCACAGGGGACCTCCGGTAAAACCTCCGGGGAGGAGGCGTGGCTCCGCGCGAAGGGACGATGGGACAGCGAGACGCTCGACCTTCCCGAGGCCAGCCTCCGCTGGAAGGGCCAAACCATCACCGGCCGTCTGCACCTCGTGAACCTGACGGCTCCGAAGGTCGGCCTCGATCTGAAAGTGCCGCAGCTCGACATCGAATCTCTGTTGGGAATGGTGACCGCGTCCAACCGGGGGACAGACCGTCCCGAGGAGGCAAGCGCTCGCCGTGGCCAACGTGTCGTCCCGGCGGAGCCTGACCCTGTCGGAGCACGAATCGGCTCGCCGGATGGGCCACAGATCGAGGGGCGATTCCGGTCCGACGCAGTCCGATGGAGGGGACTGGTCCTGACGACCGCGGAGGGCGATTTTCGGTACAGGAGAGGGATCCTCACCATCCAGCGACTCCGAGGCGGTTTCTACGGCGGGAGCCTGTCGAGTGGGGCGTCACTCGACTGGCGCGGGCGACCATCACGCACCTCGATCACTGCGCATCTGGAGAGGGTTCAGACCGGACCATTGCTCAAGGCACTGCAAGAGGAGCGGTGGACACTCAGCGGGATCATGACCCTGGACTTGAACCTGGAACTCTTCGGGGAGCCCGGGCCCGGAGCCCTCGCCAGAGCCGTAGGTCACAGCGATTTGGTGGTGACGGGGGGGCGCCTGACCGGCTATCCGCCGTTGGAGAGAGTGACGCGCACCTTCGATCCCGTTCTGAAAGGGACTGGAGCCTCCTCGGCGCTCAACGAGTTCGATCGTCTCAGCGCCCACTGGACCCTCGATAAGGGGACCCTGCGAACCAGAGATCTGTTGTTGCAACGGGAAGGTGCGAAGCTCCTTGCCGCAGGGAGCATGAACCTTCAGGACCAGCGGCTTGACTTCGACGTGACAGCCAGGGTCGCAAGGGCAACGCTGGAGGCGAAGGTGAGCGGGACTCCGACCGATCCGGTGGTGACACCCCAGGTGGGCCGCATCGAGCAGCGCATCAAGACGGAAGTCGGCAGAATCCTGAAGGGAGAGAAAGGCGAGGCGTTGGGGAAGGTGCTGCGGGAGCTCCTCCCACGGTGATGCGGCAGATGCGCTTGGCCATCGTCACCCCCTTCTACTTCCCTTCCGTTCGGGGCAATTCGATCACGGTCCAGCGGATCGAGTCAGGGCTTCGCGACCAGGGACTCGTCGTGCGGGTCTGGTCCCTCGAGAACGGCCCATCGCCAGACGAGATCCTCCGGGCCCTCGAAGAATCCACGCCAGATCTCGTCCACGGGTTTCATGCCACCGCCTCGGGCCGGATCGTGGTGGAGGCCGCGCGTCGATTAGGCATTCCATCCATCCTCACCGTCACTGGGACCGATGCGAACACTGATCTGTTCGATCCCGAACGCAGGGCTGGCGTCATCGAGGTGCTGCGGCTGGCGACGCGGATCGTGGTGTTTCACGAGGTGATGCGGGCCAAGATCGTCGCCGAGCTTCCCGAGGTCGGAGATCATATCCGCATCATCGGCCAGACAGTCCGGTGTCGCGAAGCCCCATTCGACTTCCGCAGCCGGCTGGGGTTCGCGCCCGATGATCTGATCTTCTTCATCCCTTCCGGCATCCGGCGCATCAAGAACGTGACCTTTTGTCTGGACCCGCTTGAAGCGCTCAGACGCCATCATCCGGAGATCAAGGTCGTCTTCGTGGGACCCGTGATTGAAGCCGAGGAAGGGACGAAGCTGCAGGAGGCGCTGAAAGGCCGACCGTGGGCCTTCTACCTCGGGCCGGTCTCTCACGAGGAGCTGTGCGCCATGCTTAAGTCGGTGGACGTGGTCATCAACTCATCGCTGTCTGAGGGCGGCATGGCCAACAGTATTCTGGAGGCGATGAGCCGCGAGCGGGCGGTCCTGGTCTCCGACATCGAGGGGAACCGCACGGTCGTACAAGACGGTATCAATGGGTTTCTCTTCAGGTCCGAGACCGAGTTCCTCGAAAAGGCCGAGCGGCTTATCCGCGATCCGCGCCTCCGCCGCACGTTGGGAGTGACAGGGAAGGAGAAGATCGAGCGGGAGTTCTCTCGGGAAGGGGAGATCCAAGAGTATCTCCAGCTCTATGAGGAGGCGATCGGCGCCGAGGCGCGCAACTGACGGAAGGTGTGTCGTGGATATTCATGTGCTCGAGGTCTTCTGCAGGATCGTCGAATCGGGAAGCTTCTCAAAGGCGGCCGACGCCGTGTATCTGACCCAGCCTACAGTGAGCGGCCACATCAAGAAGCTCGAAGAAGAGGTTGGGGTCAGGCTGCTCGATCGTCTCGGACACAGGGCGACCCCGACGAAGGCCGGCGAACTCCTGTATCGCTATGCCAGGCGGATCCTGGCCGTTCGCCAGGAGGCACAGCAGGCCCTCGATGAATTCAAGGGAGGCCTGAGGGGGGACCTGACGATCGGCGCCAGCAGCATCCCCGGAGGCTACGTGCTGCCGCCCCTGATCAGCCGGATCAAGGCGCTGTACCCTGACATCTCCATCGTCCTGAGGGTCTCATACTCGAAGGAGATCGTAGATGCGGTGATCGACGGCACGTATGAGGTCGGTGCCGTTGGGGCAAAATTCGACGATGCCAGAATCGAGTACCAGAAGTTCGCCGAGGACGAGATGGTGCTGGTGGTTCCACCCAAGCATCCCTGGGCAGTTCGCGGAAGTGTGAAGGCGAAGGAACTGCCCAGCCAACCGTTCTTCTTTCGGGAGCGCGGCTCTGGTACACGCAAGATTTTGGAACAAGCACTCGAACGCCACAAGCTTCCAATGAGCGCGTTCACGGTCGTCGCGGAGATGGGCAATAACGAAGCGATCCGCCAGGCCGTCAAGGCCGGCGGTGGCGTGGCCATCGTCTCCAGGCTGGCTGTCGAGGGGGACATTAAGTGCCGAGAACTGGCCGCCGTCCACATCACCGGGCTGAAACTGACGAGGGATTTCTACCTAATTACCCATCGACACCGATCGCGCTCCCCCATCTGCAAAGCCTTCCTCGCGTTCATCGGCGCCCCCACTTCTCCTGAACATGCCCCTCGGGCCTGAACAGGCCAGCCGGGCGTCGCGACCGCCCGCTTCAACCGGTGGCTGGCTGACTCATAGCCTCCAGAACTGGTAGGCGACCCCCCAGACACCGTACACCTTGAAGCGCACTTTGTCCCCTGGCTTGATGTGTTCAGCATCCAGATCCTGTCTGCCGGTTGGGCTCAGTTGATAGGTGTTGACCCCATTATACTCGCGGATCGCAATGGTGTCGCCGGTCTTGTCTATACTCACGACCTGTCCCTCGCGGAATTCTTGATCCATGTCGGGTGGGCCGGCCTCTAGCGATTGCCCGATCGTCGCTAGGCCTATGGCGAAAAGGACGGTTGCCATTACTGCGGCGATTCGAATCGAGTTAGCTCGCATCCCTTCCCTCCGTTCTACGCGCGTTGGGCGCAGTTGAGACCTCTGTGGGCGCCCCACCTTCCGCTTAGCGATGTCGCTCTGCACGCGACTGCTCCAGGGGGCTATCGGAGCCCGAGAGTTTTTTGGGTCGCTCCGTCAATTCACGGTCGCTTCGCCGGTTCGATCTTCTTGCCTAGTTTTTCGATCTCTTCACCGACGGCTGTGATCCCCTTGCCGACCTCGGCCGGCACCCAGCCGACTCCTTCGATCAGTTTTCCGGCTAGCAGCCGCGTGGCGTTGACGACGGCAGCTCCCCCGGCCTCCACTTTATGGCCGGTCCAGGCCAGTCCATGCTCGAGATGGATCGCCGCCGCTTGGAGATCCTGGCCCGCCTTCTTGGCTGCCTTCTTGGCCCAGGATGCCCCGGATTTCAGGTGGTGATGCCTGCCGAGTGCCTGATGCGCGCGCGCGAAGACGGAGTCCAGGTCCTTGACCGCTGTGACGGTCCCCCGTTCCACCCCTTCGACAAGCTTGTCCAATTCGCGGACGGATGCCAGCAGTGCCTTCTTGCCCTCCTCGGTGGCCCGGCCCGCTTCCAGCATCAGGAATGCAGTCGCTTCCCGGATTTCATGTGCGGCCGCCTTCAAGTCCTTTTTGAGAAAGAACTCGCGCCCCTTCTGGAAGTGCTCTTCTGGCTCGTCCATGAGGACGAGCACCACGTCTTCCTCAACGAGAACCCCGCCATCCGGGGCCTTTGGCGGCGACGTGCTCGCCCCGGCCCAGACCCCGGCAGGAATAATCGCGAGGGCAAGGGTGATCGCAAGTCCCCAAGCTATAAAGCGCATGGTCTCCCCTCCTTTGGTTTGGAGGCGCCACTCGCTCTCGGCGCCTCACCGGTTCCCCTAGTCGCGGTGTCCAGCCCTTCTTCAGAACCTTCATCCATGATACACGGCTGATTCTGCCGCGCAGGTCTTATCAATAATACTCCTGGCTTTCGCCACTTCCTCAGTCGTGCCGTGGGCGATCAGAAGAACACTTCGCATGAGACGGCGCACGAAGCGCAGCGAACTGGCGGCCCATTGACGTGAAACCGATTCGCTCGTGTTCGCCGTCATGGACGTACCATCTGGTGTTGCAAGCACCTCGCATCTCATGCTGCCTTGACTTCAGAGGTGCAGTGTGAGCAGCGTGTGGCTTTGATCGCGATGCTCGATAGGCAATACGGGCACTCCTTGGTGGTCGGCGAGGCCGGCACCTCTTCCGGCTCTCGTGTCATCCGGTTGATCTGTTGGATGAGCAGGAAGATCACAAAGGCCACAATAATGAAGTCCACCACGGTGTTGAGAAATAGGCCATACCTGATGGTGGCTGCACCTGCGGCTTTCGCTTCCGCCAGGGTGGCGTAGGACTTGCCCGACAGATCGATGAACAGATTGGAGAAATCGACCTTGCCAAGCAGTAGCCCAATCGGCGGCATTACGACGTCGTTGACGAAGGAGGTGACTATCTTGCCAAAGGCCACGCCGATCACGATCCCGATGGCCATGTCGAGTACGTTGCCGCGCATGGCGAACGCTTTGAACTCTTTCAACATCTTCGATCCCCTCTTCCGATGAATTAATCTGGAATGTTCATGCTCGCAAACCAGAACTCGACTCTGCTCTCATCCGCGCTCGCTCGATAAGCCTAAGCACCTTCTCCTCTCTGGAGCCTTCAGCTGGGCTGCTGCCTTGGCTACCGACCTGGCCCTGGCGAAGCCTTCGGACCTTTCTCTATTCCTTCAGCCTTCCGACGGTCCAATCCGGTCCAAGCCTTCGCTTGGCTAACCCCAACCTCTGCCGCTTACTTGGCGAAAACCTCTTTCAGGAGATCCGTGACTCGCGCCGTGGGGTTTGCGCGGATCTTGCGCTCCTGCTCGCCCACCATATAGAATAATCCATCAAGGCTCTTGTTCACGACGTAATGGTCGATGTCAAACGTCTCGGTCTTGACAAATGGGATAGCCTGATAGCGTCCGACCAGATCCTTGTATTGCCGGGTCACGCCGACCTCGTTCATCGCTTGGCCGACCACCGGCCGGAACGCAGCCACGAGCTTGTCGGTGGTCTTGGCCTTGAAATACTCCGTGGCTGCCGTGTCCCCTCCGGCCAGAATCTCCCTGGCATCGTCGAAACTCATCCCCCCGATGGCATCCCAGAAGATCTCATTGGCAAACGGGGCCGCCCGCTCGGCAGCCCGGTTCATGCTCAGCACGAGCTCCTCCACCTGCGGGCCATAGCCGACCGCCCGCAGCACCTTATCCAGCGTCTGGAGTTTCTCGGGCATCAGGATCTTAATCGCCTGATTCAGAAAGTACCCGTCGGGCCGTCCCGTCAGGCTGACCGCGTTCTGTGTACCGATCTGCAGCGCTTCTTTCAAGCCGGAGGCGATCTTCACATCGCTCAGCCCCCTCTGCTGGCCCAGGCCCAGCCCCTGGAGGATCTGACCAAAAGGCGCTGGCACTGGGGCGGCCTGTCCCGTGCTTTGCACGACCGGGGAGGGTGTCGGCGCTTGGGCCTGTTGGGGACCCTGGATGGCTTGAATCTTCGGACCGGGAATTGCCAAGAGGCCATAAGGGGAGGTCACCCGTAATTCACCGCCAACAATAGTCCCTTGCAACACAGAGCCGTCGTCGAGCGTAAGAGTCGATCGTGACAGGGTTCTGATTCGCCGGCCCTCGATCTTCACCTCTCCGAAGCCTGTTTTTATCATCACTGAGCCGCCGGAGACAGTCCCTCGAAACATGCTGCCGTCAGTTGTTGCGACGTGCGCCGCCCCGATGCCAACGCCGAACATTTCACCAGGAGCTACTGGTTTCCCAGAAGTCTCCTCTTGAGCCCCTATACTATTGTGGTTAGCCACCACAAAAAGCATCATGCAGATCGCAAAAAGGTTCAAAGACATCCGAAGCGCCTTCCTCATGTTGTGCCTCTTTTCCCTGTCCTCATTGGACGATACCGTTTCAGGTGGTGGGACGCCGCCGCAGGCGGTGCTCTGGGATGGGGCACAGCGTTACAGCACGCAGGCCCGCCTATGTAAGGTTCACCCATCGGCAGGAGCCCTGAGTGCCCTTCCCTTGGCGGGAGCCGTCGGTCGACGGGCGCGGAGCGCCCCAGGGGCCCTTAGGTCGGCCTCGAATGGTCTATCGGGTGGGGTGGCCCTGCGGCGCGAGCCTCAGCGCCACGATCCGATCACTCTGCCGCCGGAGAAGCGCCATCAGTGGCACGCGGGATCGCTCGCTTGGATGTTCGCCGAAGGTCAGACGAACTACTTCATCTCGACCTTTTTCGCGATCATCTGATAGTACACGGTGACCTTGTCACCCTTCTTCGCCTTCATGTCCTTCAGTCCCTCGGTGGAGAACTGCCAGATCTCGCCGCCCTTGTCCACGCTCATCGTCTTCCCCTTCGCGTCAACGTCGGTCACCGCCCCCGTGGCCTGGTATTGCTTCACGGCAGCGCCGATCGACAGGCTGGCGACAACGGCCATCAGGACGAGGATTCCCGCGAACACGACAACAATCCGACTGCGCATGGTGAGCTCTCCTTTTCTGGGCGACAGCCTTTTCTCGCCCTTCGTTGGTTTGTAGTGCTGCAGTCCACCACACCGGGGCCCATCCCCTACGAGCCTGGAGCAGCCCCTCACGCCCACGCGGGCGTAGTCTTCCCCCGCGGATCCTGCCACTGAGGCACCCAGACCAGCGTGACCAGTCGCACGGAGATGTTCGTCTTCTTCGGTTTCACGACTACGGTTTCCAGACGTTCGGTCAGCGGATCGGTTTTTGCTTCCAGCGCCGTCATCTCGGCTTTGAATTCAACTTCCAGCTCTGCGAGTTGCTGCCGAATGGCTTCCACTGTCTCCTCAGCGCGACCGATATCCTGGCGCTCCTTCAAGACGCGCCCGACCCCTCGCGCTGCCGTCGTCGCCCGACCAATATTGGTCGCGCCGACTGCCTTTCTTCCCAGGAAGGCGCCCAGGATCGTAGCGCCGACCGAGACTGCCGTCTGCAGCCCCTGGTGCATGACCTGTTCCTTTTCTCGCGCCGCCGCCTGCTGGGCGCGACGCAGGCGTTCTTCCAGGCTGGCCATCCTGGGCGCGTACTTCTTCCGGAGCTGTTCCGCCCACTGGTCACGTTGTTCGCGGGCCGTCTCCTGCAGCCGGATCCGGAAGTCACGCTCCGCCTCGCCCGGTTTGGAACACTCCTTGGATCCGGGCCGTTTCAACAGCTCAAGCTTCTGGCTCCCATAGAGCCAATTCGAGAAGTCCCGTCTCCATCCTTCGTAGCTCTTGACCTTGCCCGCCGCCGTCGGCAATTCGGCGTACCCGGCCGGCTCCTGGGGTGATTTCTCTAGGTCTTCGACGGCAACGTTGACCTCCGTCGCCTTCTCCCAGTTGACGGGGACTGCCTCACCGGTAATTGAAGTCATAAATATCCCCTCTTGCGTGGCGTCCACTCCAGTCTTCTCGTCAGCGAACCGCGCCGCGCCGGATCCCAGGAGCATCGGCTGATACACCAAAGCGCTCCCATCCGTTCGACTCCCCCGAACGGGGAAGAAGTATTGTGGGATGTCCGGCGGAAGCACCGGCCGCTGGCCACCTTTCGCCGGCTTGGCGGCTCCGCCAGCGGCAGCCGCCGCGGCCACCGAGGAGACGGTCGGCGCGGTGTCCGGCACTCCGCCCGCGCGGGGTGCCGCCGCTGCAACGGCCTTCCGAGGCTCCATGAGGGTCTTAATCTGGTTGCGCGTGAGGGGGCCACGCAGGTACGACATCGCCCACCGGGTCTCGAACACCTCCGGGGCATCGTCGTGAACGTTGTTCAGCAGAAAGATCCTGGTCCCCAGTCCGGCCAAGACCTGCTCCATCTGCTTCCGGTCGAATCGCGTCCCGGTCCCGGCAGCGGCCCCCTCCAGTCCGTCCAGGACGCGGGCCTTGTCGCGCTCGGTCTGGAGGCGACCGATGAACCACGTACCGGTGTTCGCGAGTCCCTTGTAGTCCAAGTCAACCGGGTTCTGCGTGGCGAGCACGATCCCGACCCCGAACGCCCTGGCCTGCTTCAGGAGCGTCAGGAGCGGAAGCTTCGAGGGCGGATTGGCGACCGGAGGGAAGTAGCCGAAGATCTCATCCATGTAGACGATGGCGCGCAGGCTGGTCGTCCCGGACTGTGTGCGCATCCAACCCAGCGTCTCGTTCAGCAGGAGCGACACGAAGAACATCCGCTCGGCGTCGCTCAGGTGAGCAATCGAGAAGATCGACGCCCGCGGCTTTCCATCACGGGTGTGCAGCATCCGGTCGATATCCAGCGCCTCTCCTTCCAGCCAGGCATCGAAGCCGGGGGCCGCCAGCAGATTGTTCAGGGTCGTGGCCAAGGTGAATCGCTCCTTGGCGGGGTAGAAGGAGTCGAGGTCGAGCGCGCCGATGCGGGTGACCGGCGGCGTTTGAATCTGCTGGATGAGCGCCGTGAGGTCCAGGTCCTGCCCCTGCTTCCAGGCAGACTCCAGGATCTTGGAGATCAGGATGTGCTCGCGGCTGCGTAAAGGATCAGCCTCGATACCGAGCAGGCCCAGCAGACTGGTCGCCGTGTTGCTGATCCGTTCTTGCAGCAGCTCGGCGTCCTGGATGACCGGCCCTGCCGGGGCAGCGAACGACTTGAGGATGGAGACCTGCAAGCCGGCGCTGCTGCCCGGGGTATAGACGGCCAGGTCGGCCGCCTCGCGCAACCGCTTGATGCGCTCGCCGCTCTGGCCCCACTCGCCGAGCCCCTTCTTCCACAACGCGGCCTGCTGTTCGGCATAGGCGTTGACCGCGAGCCCCTTTTTGCGGGCATCGTCCTCGTTGACCCACGGGGCGAAGTCCTCTGCGCGAAGTTCGGGGAAGGTCAGGAGGAGATTGGGAAGATCACCCTTGGGATCGATAAGGATGACCGGGATGCCGTCGATCAGCGCCTCCTCGAGGAGACTGAGACAGAGGCCGGTCTTCCCGCTGCCCGTCATGCCAATGCAGACGGCGTGCGTGACGAGGTCCTTGGAGTCGTAAAGGAGGAGTCCCTCTTTGGGTTTCTTGGTTTTCAGGTCGTATGGGCGCCCGAGATAGAACACCCCGAGTTTCTCAAAGTCTTGCACGCTCCCTCCGTACCCGGCTTGTTGGCCCCAATCGGTGGATATTCGCTGGGTGATACAGGGACCGGTATAGATCGTGAAGGCGTTGCTGCGTCATCATTAGCGAGAGGGCGCTCGAGCTGCTCCTGACATTCAGCAAGCCCCTCGGACCCACTTGAGTATAACGACGCTTTGCGCGAGTGGTCAAGGGTGATCTGACCGATGGTGATGGTAACAAGATAGATTCACTCGTCGGACCTGGTCTGCGGACGAAGAGGCCGACCAGCGGTCGCCTCAATCAATCCCACACTAGTCTGGCGGATCCTCCGAAGCGGCCTGCATGTGGGGCTGCGCCGAATGCTTCACTCAGCTCCCGCGCTGTCTTCTCGCGAACTTGAGCTGCTCGCGGGTGGGCGGACCAACGCGGATTGGTGATGCAGAGCCTGGATCCGCGAGAGGAGCCGTCTGAGGACCGCCGCGTCGGTAGGGAGTGGTGACTCCAGCACCTGCCTTGTCCGTAACGGGATCCTGTCCACCCGGAACATCGTCCCCGGCGCGCTGATACCATAGACCGCCGTCGGAAAGAACACCGTGGCCTGCCTAGCCGTGCGGTTGAGCCGTGGCGCCAAGACGACGGTGGGGAGCCGCTCGAGCATCGCCCCCAGTCGGGGTGGCAGGTATTCAACCGGATCGGCGCCCACCACCAGGACAGCATCCACCTCTTGCCGCTCAAGCAGCTCGGAGGCGGTGAACTCTCCGGGATTGTACCGTGGGTAACCTCGGGCAAAGTTGATGGCGAAGGGGTACCCGGTCTGCCAGCAGAGGACCTTGAAGGAGCCCCCGACATTCCCGAATCCCAGCGGTCCCCGCATCGCCATGACAGAGAATCGCGTGTAGGCGTTGAGATCGCTCACGAGGTGCATGAGCTGCGCCACGCTCTCCACCCCGCCGCGCGACGTGGTCAGGCCGGTCCCGTAGAAGATGATTCCATATCGACAGCCCTTCATCCGCTCCAACAAGGCCTCCCATTCGTTCAGCGACCGGCCACCGACCTCCGCGACACCAAGCGTGCGGTTTCTCAATCGAGCCCTGAGGACGCCCAAGACTTCATAGTCTTGATCCGGTACCACCTGGAGAAACAGGTCGGCAATCTCGGCCGTCCGCGTTCGGCAGACGTCCACCACAATGAGCGTCCGATCCCGCCTTCCCCTTGGCACAAATAGGCCGGGCG
>Ga0210377_10002252_pt1 | contig 17009 bp, 18 predicted proteins | sample PLM4_65_b1redo_FD_155480 | JGI IMG/M metagenome (GOLD analysis project Ga0210377, IMG submission 155480) | Groundwater sediment microbial communities from an aquifer in East River, Colorado, USA - PLM4_65_b1 redo | ecosystem: Environmental > Terrestrial > Soil > Riparian zone | place: USA: East... | reverse complement strand
TACCTGGACCCCATAACGGGTGAAGATTTCGAGGTGATCAGGGACCTGACCAAGGGGAACCGGATCACCGGCGTGTACAGCAAAAGCGAAAAGGAACCGCTCAGGACAACGGGGTTCGATGAAATCTACAAGGAGTTCGAGGGAAAGAAGAAGTATAGCGAGTGGAAGTTCCTCTATACGCCGCAACTGGTGCAGCCCGGCTTGCCTGGCGGCCCGGGCAGGCCTGGGGGACCAGGCAGGCCTGTCGGACAAGGCAGGCCTGTCGGACCCGGCTTGCCTGGCGGACCGGTCCATTGAAACCGTGGTAGCAGGTTTCTTCGCAACCGCACCTTTTATAATTCCAGCCGGCTGATATGCTCGAGCACGCTCTCTCGGACCCTTGACGGCGGTTCGGGCTTCATCAGCTGTTGACCATGGTCGAGGGCGGGGATGAGCAGGTCGTTGAACTCGCCGCCGCAGGAGCAGGTGCTCCCGAAGATATCGTTCGGAATGATCTTCCGCTCGCCGCACCGGGCGCAGGCGATCAACCGCTTGCTGCCCGACCACTTGCCCCGTTTGGCCAGGGGCTTGCCGTTCATTTCCACGATGTCCATGGCGAAATCGATGACCGGGGCGTTGCTTATGGAAGTGCCGATGCCGTATCCGTCGACCACAGGATTGAGCTCCCGGATGTCCGCCTCGTTGATGCCTCCGCTCACGAAGAATTTTACGTCCTTGAAGCCCCGGAGGTCCAGTTCCCAGCGCGTCTCCTCGAGAATGCGGAAGAAGTTGCCCCTCCGGGAGCCCGGGGTGTCGAACCGCACGGCGTAGAGCTTCTCCCCCATGGCCTGGGCAACGTTGAGTGTTTCGAACTTTTCATCCAGGAACGTGTCGATGAGCGCCACGCGCTTGAACTTCGGGTCCAGCACCTCGTCATAGGCTTTGATGGCGTCCACGGTGGATCCCATGCACAGGATGAGCGAATGCGGCATGGTCCCCATGGGTCCCTCACCGATAAGCTCTCCGGACTTGACCACGGCCACCCCGTCACATCCTCCGATATAGGCGTTCCGCTCGATCATTGGAGCGAGGATAGGGTGCATCCTCCGCGCCCCGAAGCTCATGACCAATCGGTCGCCCGCCAGCTTCTTTACCCGTGACGCCTTGGTAGCGATGCCCGACGCCTGACAGATCAGCCCGAGCAGCGCCGTTTCGTAGACGCAGAAGTCCTGATAGCGTCCCTCGATCTCCATCACCGGCTCGTAAGGATAAAAGACCGTCCCCTCCTTGAGGGCGCGGACCTTGACGCGAAGCTGTTTCAGGAGCGGAAGCGCCTCGTCGATCCCGGTGAACAGCGCCCACTTCCATGCGTCCGGCAGGCTCTTAGCGATGAACTCGGCCTTCACGACCGGGTTGATGCCTTTGGCCTTGAGGATCTTGAGCGCCCGTTCGAAATAGACGTCGGTGATCTTGCCGTCGATGATGTCCTTGGGATCAGCAGTAAAGAACATGATTAACAACCTCCGATTCCGGATTGAGGAGAAAGACACACAGCAACACCCTTGACACTGATTTACACAGGCAACGGCTATGATAACGGCGGATCAAAATGCCGGAGAGCTTCTTTGACACTGAAGACACTGACAACAGCAATGATAAATATTGTTTATTTTTATATGTCGTTCTTACCGCTCTCCTGTGTCCTCAGTGTCTAAAGACCTGTCGTAGTCTGTGATCAGGTCACGCCGCTTTCGGGACTTCCGCCTCCCTGCCCGAATGCACGACCTTCACGCCCATTACGTTTTTCATGATCCGAAGCGCAGCGTCGTGGTCCTCTCGTGTTATGCCGGCCACCCCGTCCTCCACAACCGTGACCGCGTAGTCCCGCAGAACAGCGTCCGAGGCCGTGAACAGGACGCAAATGTGCGTCACGCAGCCCGTGAGCCTGAGGGCTTCCACATCCAGTTTTTTCAGCACTTCATCGAGCCGCGTACCGTAGAAACCGGAGTAGGTGCTTTTCGGGACGATCCTGTCACCCGGCGCAGGCGCGAGTGCGTCGACAATATCGGCGCCTTTTGTTCCTTTGACCGCATGAGCGGGCCAGCCGAACTTTCGAAACTCCTTGTCGTTGATGTCATGGTTGTCGCATATATAGATCACCGGTTTACCCGCGGCGCGGGCAGCCTTGATCTCTCTCTGTATAGCATTGATAATACTTCGTGTTTTCGGCACCTCCAGGGGCGCGCCGGGAAGCACAAAATCGTTCAACATGTCGATGATCAGCAATGCCTCTTTTTTCATGATGTTCACCCCCTCACTTCCTCTCTTTACAATATTAACAATGTGCGGTATCTTTTGCAAGGAAATGCCGGACGGAAAAGGGATCGCCTGGATGGATGAAAACCTCGAAATACTGTTCGACGAGCAGGCCATTGAGCAAAGGGTGGCCGAGCTTGCCGCTCAGATATCCCATGACTATGAGGGGAAGGATCTGGTCCTGGTCTGCATCCTGAAGGGCGCCGCCCTGTTTACGGCCGATCTCAGCCGCCATCTGACCATCCCGGCAACGCTCGATTTCGTCCACGTGTCAAGCTACGGGAACGCGACGGTCTCCTCCAGGACCATAATCATGAAAAAGGACATCGATACGGATATTCGAGGGAAGAACGTCCTGTTCGTGGACGGGATCATCGACACCGGCGGCACCATTACGTTTCTTATTGAGCGGTGCCGGGAACGAGGGTCTGCCAGCATCAAGGTAGTTACTTTGCTGGACAAGCATTCACGAAGAACCGCTGATGTCCCTATCGATTACCGGGGTTTCGAGGTCCCGGACATATTCGTGGTAGGATACGGGATGGATTACGGAGAGAAGTATCGGAACCTGCCGTATATTGCAGCGCTTGACCCACTGAGCACGTGAACCTCCTCTTCCGGAAACGGGGAGCATAGTCCCTACCACGATGGTTGTGTCCTTCCGATGCTCGCTCTGTCCCTCACCATGACCACGGATGTGTATGCGCCATAGCCTTCAGCAGGCGAAACGGTTCATAGCTATCAACTGAATCGGTGCGCCAGGCACTGCGGAAGCGGCCCCCTGAGGAGCGGCTTGTTGCTGATTTGTATGCCTTTTTCATCGCAGTTCGAAATGTTTTCCGGAAATACGCTCTAGCGTATGCATAAGGGGCGTTGCCTTGACAGGCCAAAGGGCGGTGATATACTCATAATATATGAGCATGTGCGTATATTCCGAGCAGGATGTTCTGACCGGCTGAGGTGAATGAACGACAGGATGCTTGCAGCGTTCACATACCTGCCTTCCTTTTTTGTCGCCTCCTTGAGCGCCTGAGAGTCGGTACAACATCTCGTCTTTACCAGAGTGCAGCATTTCTAATTGTCCCCCGTTGCAGGAAGGAGGCGGACAATGGAAAACACCCCGTTTTTCGATGATGAGACCGGCGAAGAGGCACGAAATACCAATCTTCGCTATCTTGCAGCCATCTCCCTGAAATTGCTGTGGACCTCGCTGACAATCGCGCCACTTCTCGGTTTGCTCCTTCCCTTGACGGTCTCCCTTGGTTGGTCGAAGTATTTCCTCTCCTGCCTGCTCGGGCTTCTAGCCGGCATTTCTCTCACGGCGGGGATTTTCACTTCACTGCAGAACAGGGCCATGATCACCCTTCTCTTAGGCGTGCTGATACTGCCTGGATTGGCCGTTTATCTAAGCTTTATGGCCGGGAGCAGCCCCCCGGCATTTGACGCCGCAAGCTCGGCGCTGATGCCGTTCGTCGTCTATGCGTTGGCCGCGCTCATCGGAGGTCTCATCATCGTGAAGATCTGGCGGAACATGCCGAGCAGGGAAAGGACTCGACGAGAGGAACGGGCACCGGCCACGGTTGTGACACCGTTAAAGAAGGAGCAAATGAGCCATGAAGGATCTCATGTCGACAAAGCTGCTTAAGATCCTCGCTGTCTGGTCGTTGATACCCAGTTACATCGTGGCGGGCGGCGCCATCGGATATGGCCTGGATAAATGGTTTACCACATTTCCGTTTATTACAGGCGCCGGCATCCTGGTCGCTTTTAGCCTGGCTGTCCATGACATGATGAGGCTTAAGAAAGAATGGCATTAATCGCCGGAGGTGCATCCATGTCTGAGACTGTGCGGCACTTGATGCCCTATATTGTCATCTTCAATTTCGCGCTGGTGGCGCTGGTCCTGATCGCGCTGGCCTTCGTGACGACCCGGCGGAAGCCTGCGGAAGTACCCGACACGACCCAGAACGTCGCGGAGTATGTCCTGGAGTGGTTTGTGCGGCAAGCCCGGGCCATGCGTCCTGACGGCGTTCCGGTGATCGCACCGTTCCTCGCCAGTCTGTTTTTATTTATTTTATGCAGCAATCTTTTGTCCGTTGTATCGTTCCCGATCATCAACATTCCGCCGACCGCGTACTACAGCGGAACGCTGACGCTGGCCCTGATCGCCATCATCGGGATCACGTTCATCAGCGCCAGATTCACAGGCGTTTGGGGCGCCATCAAACACCTCTTCTGGCCCAATCCGCTCCAGATCATCTCCCAGATCGGCGATGTGCTTTCCCTCTCCCTGCGGTTGTTCGGCAATATCGGCGGAGAATTCATGGTTGCTCTGCTCGTCGCCAAAGCGGCCCCCTACGGTATACCGCTGATCATTCACGCGCTGGGCCTTATACCAGCCTTTATTCAGCCGACTGTCTTCACCCTGCTGACAGCGAACTTTCTGGCTGAAGCACTCCATATCGAAGAGAAAGGGCCTCGAAGGGAAAAACGTCAGGAGGCTACGCCGGTGGAACTGTCGACGTCCGATACGGCTCGGAACGGGAAGTCAACCTGACCTTCAGAAAGGGGAAAGATCGATGCAAGCAATCTTCTTGGTGTTCATCCCGACACTGACCATCGTACCGGTCGCCATCGCTGCTGCCTTCGCCATGAGAAAGATCTCCCATGCTGCCATCGAGGGCATGACCAGGCAGCCGGAAATAGCGCCTCAGCTTTTCACCGCCATGCTCGTCGCAATGGCCCTGGTGGAAGCGCTGGTGATCTATTGCCTGGTCATCGCGCTGATGGTCGCGGCAAAGATCTAGTCTATCCAAGACCGCAGGGGTCAGCATATGGGTCTCAATCCTTTGGAACAACTGAACCTGGTGACCATGGCGGCGATGGCAGCCATCTTTCTGGTGACCTTCTTTATCTTGAGAAAGGTATTCTTCATCCCGTTGATCGACGTGATGGAAAAAAGAGCCGACAAGCTTGAGCGGGCGCGCGTACGGTACCAGCAAGCCGACGCATTGATCAAGCAGGCACAGGAAGAAGCGGCGAGGATCGCAGCCGAGGCCGCTGAAACGGCAGAGCGCTTTTCCGCAGACGTCAAAAGAGAGCTTGCGGGCATACGTGAAGCAAAACGCGCTCTGGCCAATGCTGAGGCGGAAAAAATCCTTGCAAGCGGACGGGCTAAGGCGGCGCGTATCAAGGGGACGGAACAGTCGCGACTGAAGGAGCATCTTTTCGCGTGCAGCAGGCAGACACTGGTCAAGATGATACCCACGGTGGATGAGGAGGCCCTCCGGCTTGTGGCCAACCGGGTCCTGACAGCCAGAGAAGCGGCAAAGCGACCATGAATGAACTGATCCAAGAAGCGCTCCGCGAGATCACCGAAGAACCATGGATATTCGTGGCCGAGGTCGCGCAATTTCTCCTGCTCGTCCTCATCATCCGGCTTCTCCTGCCCCGGATCGTGGGGACCGCTCTGAACCAGAGGCACACGCGCATTGCCGATCAGGTGGAAAAGGCCGACCAGGCGGATACGGCATATGCAAAAGCCCAGCAGCAGGCCGCTGCACTGGTAGCTGCCGCCCGCGCGGAAGCCCAGAGGGACATTGAAGCAGCCAGGACAGCGGCGCAGGATGAGCGCCGGTCCGGCCTGGACCAGGTGGACCAGGAAGCCGAGACGATCCTGCTCCAGGCCAGACAAGCCAGCGAGACCGAACAAAGCAGGGTGGCCAGCGACGCGTCCGAACAACTGGTCACCCTCATCACGCTGGTCACCCGCCGCTACATCGAGGAATCGCTGACGGAAAGCGAGCGCCGGGCAATCACGCAAAAGCTCATACTCGCCAGCCTGAACGAGATGGAAGACACCGCATCGCAATAGCGCGCACCATGCGGCATCGTACCGGTGAAGGGCACCGCAATCATGGAACAGGACCGGCATAAGCGTGATGAGTCCGCTCTGATCTCCCTCTTGAAGGGTCTGCGCAAGCCCGTTGTTCTCCTCGAAGCACAGATACCCCTTGATCCCCTCCTCATCGACCAACTCAGAACAAGGCTGTCGGCACTCGCGGGAAAAGAGCTCGCGATCGACGTGACCGTCAATCCGCGTCTTGAGGTCGGCGCCAGGCTTATATTCGGGGACCAGACAAAGATCGACCTCGATCTCCGGCGGAGGCTCCTCGACGACCTGGAATCACAGTTTGCGGCGGTAAAGCGCGGGGGGCTGACGACGGTCGAAGCGACGGCCGCGCACCTCGCGAGGATCATCGAGAAGACTGAGCCGCGGCTCCGTGTCGAAGAGCTGACCGATATCGGGGAAGTCCTCCAGGTCGGTGATGGCATTGCGATCGTTTCCGGCCTGCGGGGTGTAGGCGCCCAGGAGATCGTTCGCTTCCAGCACGATGTCTACGGCATCGCCTTCAATCTGTTGCGGGACTCCGTAGGGTGCCTCCTGATCGGACGCGAGGAAGAGATCGAAGAGGGAAGCGTCGTTGAAAGGACCGGTCGTCTGTTGCAGGTCCCCGTAGGCCGTGCGCTCGTGGGCCGGCTCCTGAACGCCCTTGGCCAGCCGATCGATGGAAAAGGACCAATCGAGGCGGAAACATTCCGGCCGGTGGAACGGGTGGCGCCTGGTGTGGTCAAGCGTCACCCGGTGATCGAGCCGCTGCACAGCGGGATCAAGATCATCGATGCACTCGTCCCCCTGGGGCGGGGCCAGCGCGAACTGATTCTCGGCGACCGGAAGATCGGAAAGACCACGATGGCCATTGATACCATTCTGAGCCAGAAAAATACGGACGTCATTTGCATCTACGCGGCCATCGGCCAGAAGGCGTCGACGGTTGCCCGCGTGGTCCATACGCTCCAGGAGCGCGGTGCGATGGAGTACACTATCGTTGTCGTTGCCTTTTCCAACGAAGAGCCGGCATTCCGCTACCTCGTTCCCTATGCGGCCTGCGCCATGGGCGAGGAATTTATGGACAGCGGCGGCCATGCGCTGGTCGTCTATGATGACCTGAGCAAGCATGCGGTCACGTATCGCGAGATCTCGGCGCTGCTCAAGCGGCCGATCGGGCGGGAAGCCTATCCCGGGGACATTTTCTATGTCCATTCCCGCTTGCTCGAACGAGCCGCCTCGCTGCGTGATGACCTTGGCGGCGGCTCCCTTACCGCGCTTCCGATCGTCGAGACCCTGGGAGGAGATATCTCCGCCTTTATCCCCACCAATGTCATTTCCATCTGCGACGGGCAGATATTCCTCGATGCCGGCCTGTTTAACGAGGGCTCCAGGCCGGCGATGGATGTAGGACTGTCCGTTTCCCGGGTCGGCGGCATGGCCCAGACGCAGGTGATGAAAAAAGTTGCCGGTCGCCTGCGCATTGACCTGGCCCAGTACCACGAGATGGCGCAGTTCGTCAAGTTCGGCGCGGAAGTCGACCAGGCGACGCTGGATCAGCTGACCCGCGGCGAGCGGGAGCGGGAGGTGCTCAAACAGGACCAGCATAACCCGTTGCCGCTGGAGAAACAGATCATCATCCTCTACGCAGCGGTCAACGGCTATCTCGATGCGGTGCCGGTTGTGCAGGTCAAGGCGTATGAACAGGCACTGTTCACCTTCATGGAATCCCTGTACCCGGACGTGCTCCCCGACATCGGCAAGCGGAAGGACCTGTCCGGGGAAACAGAAACTATTGTGGTGCAGGCCATAGACCGGTTTACCCGGGATTTTCTCAGGACTAGGACGGAATCACCCGCATTGACGCCGGTCAGGTAAGGGAGAACCATTGTGCTGAAGCTGCTCGAACTGAAGCAGAGAATGAAGTCCGTCGAGAACATCGAAACGATCACCCGGACGCTGGCTACCGTCTCAGCCGCCAAACTTTCCTGGTCCCGGCGCCGGGCCGCCGGCCTGCGGGAGTATACCCGGAAAATGGACGAAATCCTTGGTCATCAGAAGGCTTATCTGGAGGGTACAGGCGTGAGCATCGGCTCACTCTCACCGCTGCTCACAGAACGGGATACCGTGCACAATGTTGCCATACTGGTAATTACGGCTGACCGGGGGATGTGCGGCAACTATAATCTGGCGGCATGCCGCCTGGCCATGAAATTCTGGGAACAGAGAAAAAAGGCGGCGCAGAACACCGTGTTCCTGCTGAAGGGAAGAAAAGGAGAGCGGTATTTCCGGAAACGGAGCGCCGCGATCGTCTATTCCGCAGGCTGGCGGCGCAAGGGGGTTCTGCCGGAAGAAGTCGAAAAATTCCTCTCCTTCCTGCTCGAACAGTATTTGAGCCGCGTCTTCGACGAGGTCTACGTCGTGTACACTCAGTTTTACTCGCCCATCCGGCGTCTGACGAAGATCAGACGGATGCTGCCGATCACCCTGGAACTTCACGGGCAGGGGGGTAGCGAAATCAAAAAGTGGTACTACGAGCCGTCATTCCGGGAGATCGTTGACGAACTCCTGGCGATCTATTTGCGGGTCCAACTGTATGATGTCCTCCTGGAGTCTTATTCCAGCGAGCAGGGTGCACGGATGATCACGATGGAGGAAGCCACGGAACGGGCGAACAAAACGCTGTGGGAATGCCGGGGGATGCACAACCGGTTGCGGCGGGAGTCCATTACCCTCGACCTTCTCAGCGCTCTCTATGCCTCCAAGGTCGTCGAAGAGGTCAAGAGTACTCCTGGCAGTCTCGCATAAGCACAGGAAGGTGAAGATGGCACAGGAAGAGATCATCGAGAAGGCCTTTCGAAGGCTCATCAGGGAGTTCACCGAGGAGCAGGCAGAAGGTACGGTCATTCAAGTGATGGGGCCCATCGTCGATGTGGAATTCGGCGGCCGCCTCCCGGCCATAAATAACCTGCTCCGGTCAGGCGACAAGGACACCGGCCTCCCGCTGGAGGTGGTGCAGCTCCTGGGAGAAGGGATAGTTCGGACGCTTGCCCTCGATTCAAGTGATGCCCTCGCCCGGGGGACAAAGGTCTTTGATACGGGCAAGCCGATCTCGGTGCCGGTCGGACCGGAGATCCTGGGGCGACTTTTCAATGTGCTCGGCGAACCGATCGACGAAAAACCTTTTTCAAAAAGCCGGGTCACCGGCATCCATAAGCCCGCAATACCCTATGCCAGGCTGGAGACCTTTCCGCAGGTAATGGAAACGGGCATCAAAGCCATTGACCTGCTGACGCCCTTTCCCCGCGGCGGAAAGATCGCCCTCTTCGGAGGAGCAGGCGTCGGCAAGACCGTGGTCATCATGGAACTTATCCGGAATATCGGCATCGAACACCGGGGGGTCTCCGTCTTCGGCGGCATCGGCGAGCGGACGCGGGAGGGAAACGAGCTCTGGCTCGAAATGCGGAAGTCGGGGGTCCTCGATAGAGCGGTCCTGGTCTTCGGCCAGATGAACGAACCACCGGGTGCGCGCTTCCGGGTAGCGTTGGCCGCCCTGACGATAGCGGAATATTTCCGCGACGAGCGAAAACAGGACGTGCTTCTCTTCTTCGATAACATCTACCGCTACGTGCAGGCCGGGCTGGAAGTATCGCTGCTCAGGGCGCGCATTCCCTCGGAGGTGGGATATCAGCCCACGCTCTTCACCGAGATGGGCCAGCTCCAGGAGCGGATCGCCTCGACCAGGGACGGCGCGATCACCTCGGTGCAGGCCGTCTATGTCCCTGCCGACGACCTCTCCGACCCCGGGCCGGCATCGGTCTTTGCCCATCTCGACGCCTCCGTCGTCCTGTCGCGGCGCATCGCCGAACAGGCCCTGTATCCTGCGATCGACCCGCTCCGCTCCTCATCGCAGGTCCTCGAGCCCGGGTTTGCCAGCAGCGAACATATCGAGGTCGCGAAAAAAACCAGAAGCTATCTCCAGCGCTACGGAGCGCTGCAGGACCTCATTGCCATTCTCGGCGTGGAAGAGCTTTCCGAAGAGGACAAGATCGTGGTCAGACGGGCGCGGCGTTTGCAGAAATTCCTGTCCCAGCCCCTCTTTGTCGCCGAGGCCTACACCGGCATCCCGGGGAAATATGTCCCGCTCAAGGAGACCATCGGTTATTTCAGACAGATCATCGACGGTAGCCACGATGATGTGCCCGAACAGGCCTTTTATATGGTCGGGACGATCGATGAAGCGCTGAAGAAAGCTAAATCACTGACCGGCATAGGGGTCAAAGACATTTTTGCGGCCAGGAAAGAGGACGAGGAATGAACAGCGAACACCTCTTTTTGCACATCATCACGCCGGATGGACAATCCCTGAAAGAGAAGCACGTCGACGCCGTAGTTGTCCGGCGCAGGGAAAAGCATTTTGAGCTCGGAAGCGAGATCGCCCTATTTCCCCGCCATGCCCCCATGCTGATCCGGATGCCTGTCGCTCCGCTGCGCTACCGGAAGGGAGAGCGGACCCTGTATGTGGCGGTGGGTGGCGGGTTCATGGAGATCAAGGATGATCAGATCGTCGTGGTCACGCCGCGATTTGAAAAGATCCCGACCGACGACCCCCTTCCTGCAACCAGTGCCAGGCGCAGAACAGAACAATGGCGAAGCGAGCACCGGGAATTTCGGAAGGACATGGTCGGATATCTTTAACCATTCCCCGAGCAGTCGCCGTCTTACACTTTTTCTCCTCTCGCTGAAAGTCGTATAATATCACATGAAAACCGTGCACAAGACAGCCGCCCCGCCTGTAGCCGGAAAGACATTTACCCTCTTCGGGACCGCCGACAGCACCAAAGGATATTATCGGGCAGTCAGCGATCTTGCCGACGCATGCCTGCTTCTCCAGCCGGACATCGATACTCTGATCGCCGAGATTCGCAGGCTCGGGAAACGTCAGCGGCTGGCACGTAAACTCTCCGCACCCGGCGCCACATCCCTTCATCGTTCCCTTGTCCAGAATGCCCGAATTTACCTCGAGCCCTACACCGCAGCGGTCAAGGAACACCTTCGCGAGCTCTCGCTCCTCAAGCGTTTGGATGGCGTCCTCTCGTTCACCGAAGAACAGTACCACCTCGCCATGCTGGAGATCGAGCTCATGAACCAGGAATACAGCGCCCGGTTCCGGAACGCGCGCCGGAAGCTTGCATTCCTGCCCCACTGTCTCCGCGACCTCGAAGCAGATTGTCAGGCCGCGCCTTGCGATATCGACTACACCTGCAGGAGGTGCTCGGACAGGTGCAACGTGAATGCGGTCAGCACGCTCCTGCGGCAGCACAACATCGAGCCCTATATCTGGATGCAGGCGAATTTGAAGGCGCTGTTCCGGAAACTGAAGGATGCGGAAGGCGGACTGGGCGTGATGGGTATAGCCTGCGTGCCGGAGCTCGTCCGGGGCATGCGGATGTGCGTGAAGCTGGGCATCCCCGTCGTGGGCATCCCGTTGAACGCGAACCGCTGCGCCCGCTGGATGGGAGAGTTCTATCCTACGTCGGTGGAGATGGAGGAAGTGCTCCCGCACGTGAAAGGCGCGGTATGAACGCTTGACTCACGGGGCGCGTTTATCAGCGACCCCGATTCTAGATGGGCAAGCAGAAAATGTAATAAGCCACACTGCGAAGCGGGTTCGTATTCCATTGGGGATATGGACGTCGCGGGACGTCGTATGTTAAACTAACATCAGAAAAAAGCCGCGGCGCCATCGGAAAGACGCTCTTTATTCTCCCGAAATGTCCAAGAGCATCGAAATAACAAGCGACGTCCTACCCCGGCTCGACCGGCTTCCCTGGTCGCGGTGGCATCTCCGCGTAGTGTCCGCTTTGGGATTCGGATGGCTTCTGGATTCGCTCGAGGCGAACATCATCGGCAGCGTACTCGGCATCCTGAAGGGCCTTTGGAAGTTCACTCCCCTGCAGGGCTCCCTCACCGTCAGCGCCTGGCTCATCGGGATCATGGTCGGCGCGGTCGTATTCGGGTATCTTTCCGACCGCTCCGGCCGGAAGAAGATCTTCATCATCACCCTTCTCTGGTACGGGCTCTTCACCCTGGCCTGCGCCTTTTCCACGAACATCTGGGTCTTCCTGTTCCTGAGATTCATGGCTGCGGTAGGCATCGGCGGCGAGTATGCGGCCATCAGCTCCGCCGTTGTCGAGTTCGTTCCGAAGAACGTGCGGGGACGAACGGATGCCTTCATCATGTCGCTTTGGCCGGTCGGCGCGGTCTGCTCCGCTGCCCTCGTGATGTTCGCGTTAACCCTGTTCCCGCTTGAGATCGCATGGCGGGCCGGGTTCCTGCTGGCACTCGTCCTGGCACTGTTCGCGCTCTTCATCCGGCGGCACCTCCCCGAATCCCCGCGCTGGCTGCTGGAGCGGTCCCGGGTCGAGGAAGCGGAAGCGATCGTTGCTGCTGCCGAGAAAGCGGTCATGGAGAGCAAGGGTCTAATGGAACTGCCGCCTGCGCCTCCCATGACGCTCCGGCAGGGTGAACACGGCGTGTGGCATGAGACCCGGGTACTCTACAGCACGTATCTTGCGCGGCTGGCGCTCGGCGCGACGCTGAACTTCAGCCAGGTGGCGCTGGGATACGGCTCCATCGCGTTCGCCTCCCTGGTCCTTTTCCCGATGACCAACACTCCGGCGGACAGCGTCCCCTTCTTCATGATGATAGCGTTCCTGTTCGCCTTCCTGGGCGGCCTCACCTCCGTGTTCATGGTCGATACCGTGGGGAGAAAGGCTACCGGGGTCATTTCATATGGCTCGTACCTTGTCGCAGGCTTCAGCATGCTTTTCGTGAGCACGCCCTTCTCGGCGCTGGCCTCCCTCTGCATCATGCAATTCTGCTACACCTGGGGATGGGTCACTGAGTATGTGATCAAATCCGAGATCTTTCCGACGCATATCCGGGCCGCTGGCATTGGATGGGCCACCTTCTTCGGAAGGATCGGCGGGGTCATTGCAGCGCCGGTCCTGACGGGAGTGTATCAGTCAACGCGATCGATCACTACCGTCGCATTCGTGTTCGCAGCCATGGTCTCTCCGGGGTTCGTCGCAGCCATATTCTGGGCCGTAAAAGGGGTCGAGGGGAAACGGAAGGCTTTGGAGGAGCTGATCAAAGACTAACGCCGAGCTGCGTCATCGGGTAGAAAGAGAATGGAGGGAAGGGTTCTATCCCACGTCGGTGGAGCTCGCAGCAATCCTCGATATCCTTGAAGGGCTGCCAGAACTGGGAAAAAGAGGCTAGCGAGCAGACACCGAGTACGTGGACACGAGTTGCTGCTGCAGGTGGAATATCCATATGAGCGGCTGACCGCTGCCCGTAAGCGGTATTCCTTCGTCCGAGCCTGCCCCGACAACGACCACTGTTTCGGCGTCGACCCATGCCACGTCATCGAAGCGGACCGAGGGGCCGTAGAACAGCAGCCGCTGCCGCTCGCTCCGTGCCGCGTCCACGAGAGTCAGTTCCGAATCCGGCTCCCCCTCTTCGGATCCTCCCGCGAGTTCCAGGTATTTCGTTCCGTCAGGCGACACGAGCGGACGCAGCGACTCGTCATCCAGCGGCACGTGTACTTCGTTCTCGCGTGTGATCAGCGTTGAGTTGATTACCTCGATGCCTTCCCGCTGTAGCACCGAAGGATTGAACATAGCATCTCTCGACTTCCATGATCTAACCCACTCCGGGAAGGCCGCGGTGATACCCGTCCTCAAGATCGCACGATCCTTCTCCGCCAGCTCCCGCACGACAGCCGGATCGATGGACACGGTCCCATCGTCCCGGTGCCCCGTCCGCACCGTTAGCACCAGCAGCAGCACGGCCGCGACCAGGACAGCAGCTGCGTACAGGGTCTTCCGGCCTTTGTTCCTCATCGCTCCGGCCCCCTTCTGCCGACACTGGGCCTGCCGAAGATGTTCGGCACCATCCTCGGCACCCGCTTCATATACTCCCGGTACTGATCGCCGAAGATCCTCACGAACCGCCGTTCCTCGATGAACATCCCGAACAGAAAGTACAGATCCGCCAGGACGGTGATGGTCAGCCCGTTCACGGTGATATGGGGGCTGAAGGTGAAGATGATGATGCCCGCAGCATAGAGTGGGTGGCGCACGATGCCGTAGACGCCGGTGGTGACCAGTTCCTTCTGCGTCAACCCTTCGAGACTTCCGGCGACCTCTTTCTTTTTCAGATACCGCCACACCTGCCGGAAACCCATGAACTCCCATTTGTCCAGATACTGGAATGTCTGCACCCCGAACACAATACCCGCGATCTGGATAGCGTGCATGGTCAGGCGGAACCAGAGCGGTCCCTGCCAGAGGACCCGGTCAGGGACCTGGTTGATGAGGTAAATTGCGGCAAATGCGGTTGTCGCACTCACACTTGAGTACAGGAACCGGTACCACACTCGCATGAAGGTCTCGCCTAACGCGCGCCGGCACAGGTCCTTGAACCACATGGTCACGGTGATGCTGTGGATGAGGGCGAATGCGAGGAAGATGAGGATTATTGAAATCATAATGATCAGTCGAAAACAACTACGTACGGCTGTCTCTCGCAAAGCCGCCAAGCACGCAAAGGACGGCAATAACGGAAGTATTTAGATACTTAGACCATATTCTTGATACTTATTCTGTTCATTTGGATATTCTATTTTTACGAGGACCATGCTTTCTTTGCGTCTTTGCGTCTCGCTTAGAAGCGCCTACTTTTGGTTGCGAGAATAAGACTTTCAGGGTTGGTGAAAAGTCGTTGGCGTTATTTGCTTCCCAGCATCTCCGCCGCCGCTTCCTGGATCGCGTCCATCCGGTCGTACCCGGCGATCAGGAAATCAGCGTCCTTGAACTGGCCGAGGATATAGGGGCTATCGAAGGAAATTACGGCGGAACGCTTTCCCGCGACCTTTGCGCGCCGGAGGATGTCGATGGCAGCATCGCGAAGCTTCGGGGAAATACCGGAACGTCCCTTGGACGCCGATATCCGGGAGAATATGCCGATGACGACAGAGCCGACGCCGCTGAGATCGAGATGGGATGAAAGATCCGCTGTGTTAACGTCCGGCGTCAGGGTCGTGCTGTTCACTGTGTCGAACCGTTTCATGAGACCATGGATAAATGGACCGCCCATATCCTGTCCATCGTCATCCAGGACAAAGCATGCAACGCCTTTCCCGCTGTCGAAGGGAAGTTTCTTTTTGTCCCCGCTGAGGATGGCAACCGCCTTCCTGCCGAGCTCTGTCGCGATCTCGCGGTGCTTTGCGTAATCGATAGTGCGGGTTTGACCCCCCTTAAATTCCCCCCTTGCCAAGGGGGGATGATGGGGGGTGTCGAACAGCCCGAGCTGCTTTTTCGCGGCCATGATCCGGTCCACGGACTCATGGATACGTGTTTCCGTGAGCCGTCCCTCATTCACCGCCTTGATCACGGCGTCGATAGTGACCCTGGCGTCAACGGGATGGAGCAGGATGTCCATGCCCGCCTCGACAGCCCGGATCGCGATCTCGTCCTGGGGATATTCTCCGGCAAGGGCGCCCATGTCGAGGGCGTCCGAAATGATCAGCCCGTTGAACTCCATTCCTTCCCGCAGGAGCGCCGTCACGACCTTCTTCGAAAAGGTCACCGGTTTCAGCGGGTCCAGTGCGGGCACCAGCAGATGGGCGATCATCACGGTGCCCACCCCGTCCTTCACCGCCTCGCGGAACGGCGGCAGCTCGACATGATTGAGCCGCGCTCGATCGGCGCGAATGACCGGCAGCACCGAGTGAGAATCCTGGTCCGTGTCCCCGTGGCCCGGGAAATGCTTGGCGCAGGCAAGGAGGTCCAGATGCCCGTCAGCGCCCGGTTTCTGGAGACCGCGGATATAGTGCCTTCCGAACCACTCCACCGTCTCCGGGTCCTCGCCGAAGGAACGGGTGCAGATGATGGGATTGTCGGGATTATTGTTCACATCCATGACCGGGGAGAAGACGATATGGATGCCGGCAGCCCGGCTCTCCGTCCGGACCGCGTCAAGCATCCGGCCGAGAAGGTCCACGTCCTTCTTCGAGCACCGGACTATGGCCGATGCCACGGCACGCTGGCTCGGGAACCTTGTGCCGCCCTCCAGCTGCTGGCCGAGGCCGCGCTCCACGTCGGAGGAGATCAGAAGGGAAAATTCCGCGCGTGCCTCGAGTTCCGCGAGATACCGGGGCGTGCTCTCGATGTCTCCGCCGAAAAGGATGAAACCGCCGATCCCTTCGTGGACAAGGACCGTCATCGCATCGCGGTATGCAGGTTCAGTCAGGCGATTTCCCTCGATCCGCGGCATCACCATCTGCGCAACTGCTTGTTTCAGCGACGGAATTTTCATGGCGACATTTTCTCTTTTTTTTGAGGTCAATGCAAGTTTTTTCTCCCCGCTTGACATCATCTTCCGAGAAGGATATGCTTGTTTTATTCCCTCTGTATTCCGCATAAAATCCGGGGATTTCGTATACCATGGCAGTCGATCTCAAAAAGATCAGGACAATCCTTCTTGCCGGTTCCATTGCCGTATCGCTCTCGATGGCCCTGACCACCATCCTCCTCCTCGCGCACGGCCGCAATATGCCTGCTGCGCTGAACGTATTGGTCCTGGTCATCCTGGCGCTCTCGCCGTTCCCTGCCGTAAGCACGATAGTTCTCCTCAGGTCGCTGACCAAATATGCAAAAGAGGCGGAAAGTTTCGCTACACGGGACCCCCTTACCGGGCTGTATAACCAGCACACCTTCTGGGACCTGCTCCAGTACGAGACCCAGCGGTCCCTGCGCCA
>Ga0210377_10002251_pt1 | contig 17013 bp, 18 predicted proteins | sample PLM4_65_b1redo_FD_155480 | JGI IMG/M metagenome (GOLD analysis project Ga0210377, IMG submission 155480) | Groundwater sediment microbial communities from an aquifer in East River, Colorado, USA - PLM4_65_b1 redo | ecosystem: Environmental > Terrestrial > Soil > Riparian zone | place: USA: East... | reverse complement strand
GACTCATTCTCATCTCTCGCATAGAATACCGCCCAACATGAATTTGGCTCACTTCACCATGACCATGACCACTACCACCTCCGGTAATCACCGTGAGGCGTTCGTGCTTGGGAAGAAGTAACCGACAAAACAGGTTATATCAAAACACACAACGCCTCACGCCTTCGGACGTGGGGCGTTTTTGTTTATCTTAATTCTTAACCGCGAAGGGCACAAAGTGTCACAAAGGAATTCTTTTTAAACCTTTGTGTACTCTTGTGACACTTTGTGGTGAAAAGTAAGGAGAAGATTATGCCAAAGCAAACGCTCGTGATGAAATTTGGAGGAACGTCCGTTGGGTCTGCGGATGCGCTTGTGAGCGCGACACAGATCATTCGGGATGCAAAAAAGGATTGGGCACGCGTCGTGGTGGTGACCTCTGCCATGTCTGGCGTGACGGACCTGTTGCTGAAATCCGCGTCGCTCGCCGCGCTGGGAAAGGTTGATTCCCTTCCAGACGCCGAATCCACGCTGAGAGAAAAACACTTCTCCGCGGCGGACGCGCTCATCAAGGATGAGAAATTGCGTGAGGAAACAAAGGGAGAGATCAATTGTTTGGTTCAATTACTGGTTGATCTATGTAGAGCCATTGCAGTACTCGGCGAAGCCAGTCCGCGCGCGATGGACGCGGTGGCGTCTTTGGGGGAAAGGATGAGCGTCCGCTTGCTGGCAGCGGTGGTCAATGATGCGGGGATCAAAGCCAAAGCGATCGAGGCAACTGAGTTTATTGTTACGAACGCGCATTTCCAAAATGCGCATCCCGATTTCAAGGTTACAACGGAAAAGACGAGGGCGGTATTAAATCCATTGATGGACGAAGGCATTATTCCGATCACAACCGGTTTTATTGGCGCAACTCCCGAAGGTATCATTACTACTTTAGGTCGTGGCGGCAGCGACTACACCGCGGCGATCATTGGCTCTATACTCCCCGCCGACGATGTCTGGATCTGGACAGATGTGGATGGGGTGATGACGACCGATCCGCGTCTCGCGCCTGAAGCGCGCACGTTACTTGAGATCAGCTACGGCGAAATTGCCGAGCTTGCCTATTACGGCGCGAAGGTTCTGCACCCGAAAACGATCCGTCCCGTGGTGGAAGCAGGCATCGGACTCCGTATTTGCAATACGTTCAACCCATCCCACCCCGGCACGCGCCTGACCGCTAACGGACATGCCGCAGGCAACGGCAAAACCAACCAGCCTGAAAAAGTTGTCAAAGCCGTGACAGCGATCCGCAAACAGAGACTGGTGACCATCGAAGGGCGCGGTATGCTGGGCGTTCCTGGCGTGGCGGCGCGGGCGTTCGGTGCGGTCGCTTCGACGGGTACCAGCGTGCCGCTCATTACGCAGGCATCCTCGGAACAGTCCATTTGTTTTGCGGTGCCATCGGAAGCCGCGCCATTCGTGCTCGATTCGCTCCAAAAAGCGTTCGTCCACGAGATCGAAGATGAAGATATTGACCGCGTTTGGTCCACGGAGGATGTTTCCATTGTTACCGTCGTTGGCGCGGGGATGCGTCATACGCCCGGTGTGGCAGGCAAGGTTTTCAGCCAGCTCGGCAATAACAGCGTCAATGTCCTTGCCATCGCACAGGGTTCTTCCGAAGTGTCCATCAGTCTCGTGGTGGATTCGGCGGATACGGAGAATGCGGTCAAGGCACTACATGAGTTGATTGTTCAGTAAATCCCCGGTGGTCAAGTAGACACGAGCGCTCTGTGCGAGTGTCGTATCGAGACCACCACGATTCAAGAAATAATTTATTTGCATATTAACTGTTGGTCTCGATACGGGCTTCGCCCTACTCGACCACCGATATAAAATTAAAGGAGAATTTTTTAATGCCATCCTCCCCCATCCCCGTAGCCGTACTCGGCGCGACCGGTTCTGTCGGTCAGCGATTTATCTCGTTGTTGGATAATCATCCGTGGTTCAAGGTTGTTGCGCTTGCCGCGTCTGATCGTTCCGTTGGACAAAAATATTCACAGGCGGCGCGCTGGGTGTTGGATACGCCCATGCCTGAATATGCAAAGGATATGATCGTCGTCCCTGCATCAACGGAAGCAGTTCAGGCAAAGATCGTGTTCTCTGCTTTGCACACCGAAATCGCCAACGAACTTGAACCTGCTTTTGCAAAGGCTGGCGCGGCAGTGTGTTCGAATGCATCGTCCTATCGGCGCGGCGAGGATGTGCCGCTGCTGCTCCCTGAGATCAACGCCGATCATATCCACCTCCTCAAACAGCAGCGCAAGAACAAAGGTTGGAGCGGATGCATTGTCACGAATCCCAATTGCACGAGCACGGGTCTGACCATCGCGCTCAAGGCGCTCGATGTTGCGTTCGGTGTGAAGAAAGTTTTCGCCGTTTCGTTACAGGCGCTTTCCGGCGCAGGTTATCCCGGCGTCCCTTCGCTTGACATCATGGACAATGTCATCCCCAACGTGGGCAACGGTGGCGAAGAAGAAAAAGTGGAATGGGAGCCACGCAAGATGCTCGGCAAGTTGAACGAGGACAAGATCGATCTTGCGGATATTAAATTTAGCGCACACACAAATCGCGTCGCCGTCATCGATGGACATACGGTTTGCGCCAGCGTGGAATTGGCGCGTCGCACCGACCCGGAAACTGCCGAGGCGGTTCTGCGAAATTACGCCGCGCCTGAATCAGCGAGGGAACTGCCCTCGTCACCGCGACCAGTGATCAGCGTAAGAGATGAAGCGGATCGTCCTCAGCCAAGACTCGACCGGTTAACTGGCAAAGGCATGACGACCGTAGTCGGCAGATTAAGGCGCGATCCCATCCTTGATCTTAAATTCGTTGTCCTTTCGCACAACACGATTCGCGGCGCGGCAGGCGCGTCGATCTATAACGCTGAGTTACTTGTCAACGAAAATCTTTTGTGATATAACCCGCCCAATTAAATATTCGCTCTTATCCAGAGAGACTGAGGGAACGGCCCTGTGAAGTCTCGGCAACCGATTAGCGTTTAGCGAACAGCTATCAGCCAAAACGGTGCCAACTCCGACAGTGAATGACCATGTCATTCAAACACTGGAAGATGAGAGGACGGTATCGTATGTACCTCTTCTTGTACTTTCAGAAGAGGTCTCTTTTTTAAAGACCTCTTCTGACGGGCGGATAAAACATAAGGAGAGTCTCATGGCTACTGCTACGCAAGAACGAAAATTTGGTTTCACCACCCGTCAATTGCATTCGGGCTATGATCCCGAACCGACCACGGGAAGCCGCGCCGTGCCGATCTATCAGACCAGCGCGTATGACCTGCAAAGCACGGACCGCGCGGCGCGCTTGTTCGCGTTGCAGGAAACAGGACATATTTACACGCGCATCTCCAACCCGACCACGAGTGTGTTCGAAAAACGGATCGCGGACCTCGAAGGTGGAGTCGGCGCGGTGGAGGTGAGTTCAGGTCAGGCCGCGCAGATGACCGCTATCTTCACGATCTGTGAAGCGGGCGACCATATCGTTTCGGCTTCGACATTGTTCGGCGGGACGGTCAGCCAGTTCAAATATACCTTCCCACGTTTGGGAATCAAGGTGACCCTGGTTGACCCCTCCGACCCCGAAAATTTTCGGCGGGCGATTCAGCCAAACACAAAGATCATCTATGGCGAGATCATCAGCAATCCGCGTGTGAATATTTTTCCGCTGGAAGAAGCGGCGAAGATCGCGCATGAACATGGCATTCCATTGATGATCGACAACACCTTCGCCACGCCCTATCTTTGTCGTCCGTTCGAATGGGGTGCGGATATCGTCACTCATTCCACGACCAAATTCATCGGCGGACATGGCACGTCCATGGGTGGCGTGCTTGTGGATAGCGGTAAATTCGATTGGCGAAAAAGCGAACGGCACAAGAACTTCAACACGCCTGACCCCGCCTATCACGATGTTGTCTACTCGGAGGATTTCGGCGCGCTGGCGTTTATCTCGAAAGCGCGTGCTGGCATTTTGCGCGATCTGGGACCCAGCCAGTCACCGTTCAATTCGTGGCTGTTCATTCAAGGGCTTGAGACGTTGTCCCTGCGCATGGAGCGCCACGTCAAGAATGCACAAGCGGTCGCAGAATATTTGGCGGATCATCCCAAAGTTGGCTGGGTTATCTACCCCGGCCTGGAGGGTCATCCCGACCACGAACGCTCGAAACGTTATTTGCCGAAAGGGCCGGGCGCGGTTCTCGGTTTCGGCGCCAGGGGTGGACGTGAAGCAGGTGCAAAATTTATTGACAGTCTCAAACTCTTCAGCCATGTTGCCAATCTCGGCGATGCCAAATCGCTGGCAATCCATCCCGCCAGCACCACACACTCACAACTCACCGAGGAAGAACAACGCGCTGCAGGCGTCAGCCCCGATTTCATTCGTCTGTCCATTGGTCTGGAGGATATTGAAGATATTCTCTGGGATCTGGATCAGGCACTTTCGTAAACATTCGTTGGTCGAGTAGGTGGTGTTCGTCCGCCGTATCGAGACCAGCAGGCTCCCAAAAATATTTGTAACAATAATTACTTTAGTTACTGGTGGTTTCGATACGCTCGCAACGAACGCTCGCTACTCAACCACCGAGTTAGAAAGAAAATCATGCCTGTAAAAATTCCAACCACACTCCCTGCCCGCGCGACGCTTGAACGCGAAAATATTTTCATCATGGATGAGGAGCGCGCCACGCATCAGGATATCCGCCCGTTGCGTGTTGCGATATTGAATCTGATGCCCACGAAGGTCGCGACCGAAACGCAGCTTTTGCGTCTACTTTCCAATTCCGCGCTACAGGTGGAGGTCACTCTTCTGCACACCGCCACGTACGAATCCAAGAACACCGACGCGGATCATCTACTTAACCACTACCTCACCTTCAATGACATCCGCAACGAAAAATTTGACGGTCTTATCATTACCGGCGCGCCCGTGGAGCAGATGCCGTTCGAAGAAGTCGAATATTGGGATGAGCTGACTCACATCCTGGATTGGGCGGAGTCGAACGTTGAATCCACATTTCATATCTGCTGGGGAGCACAGGCTGGACTCTATCACCGCTACGGAATCCCAAAGTATGACCTACCCCAAAAGATGTTCGGCGTTTATGAGCACCGCGTCCTTTCATCCGCCGTTGGCGCCGCTCCCCTGCTGCGCGGATTCGACGACATTTTCCTGGCTCCCCATTCCCGTCACACCGAGATCCGCCGCGCGGACATCGAGAAGATTCCCGATCTGCAAATCCTCGCTGAGTCGGATGACGCGGGCGTATACATCGTCGGCACAATGGACGGACGTCGTCTCTTCATCACGGGTCACTCGGAATACGATCCGCTCACGCTCAAAGGCGAATATGATCGCGATGTGAATAAGGGATTGCCCATTCATGTCCCCAGAAACTACTATCCCAATGACGACCCCAGTCAGCCCCCCACCGTCCGCTGGCGTGGACATGCGAATTTGTTGTATTCCAACTGGCTGAATTATTATGTCTATCAAGTCACGCCGTATGATGTGAATCAGATCCCATAATGACCAAAATTCTCCTCCGCCCCGTTCTCGAATCCGACATCCCCATCCTCTTCGAGCAACAACTCGACCGTGACGCCGTCGCCATGTCCGCTTACCCATCAAAGGATAGAGGCGAGTTCATGCGTCACTGGGAAGGCGTCCTCAAAAATAAAGCGGTCATCGCACGCACCATCCTTTACAAGGACAAGATCGCCGGTCACATCATCTGCTGGAAAGAGGGAAAGTATGAGCAGAGAGTCGGCTATTGGATCGGCAAACAGTTTTGGGGTAGAGGCATCGCCACGTCCGCCTTGAACGAATTTGTAGCGCAGGTGAAAATCCGCCCATTGTTTGCACAGGTTGCGAATCATAATCCCGCATCCAAACGCGTGTTGGAAAAATGCGGATTCGCCATGCTCGACGAAGGTGCAAAAATTTCGATGTTCAAGTTGAACTAAATTCAGGTGACCGTCACCTTTTCGATCATCTCCACTCTGTAATCCGCTCGGGGATTCGTTCATCCCCCAACTCGTGACAGAATTTCTTCAGGCGCGGATATGCTCCCTGCCATTTGAGATCAGCAAGAGTCTCCTTGAGTGGAACGTCCGTGCGGAGGGTGGATAATTCCCTGAACAACAAAGCATCTTTATAATTCTTCTGAAGGTTTTCAACCAAAGTGGTGGCACGACCCAACCCAAGCCCGAGCATACTCGGGTCATTGGGAATGGACTCGATATGTTTATATTTCGCCAGCACAGTGGACGTTGACTTTTCTCCCCAGCCTTGAATACCGGGATAGCCATCCGCCGAATCACCGACCAGCGCAAGATAATCAGGAATAGACTCCGGACTGACGCCAAATTTTTCGATCACACCTTTTTCATCAAGGATTATCTCACGACGACGATCCCAGCAGACAATGCGGTTGCCTTCCACCATTTGTGTCAGATCTTTATCCACCGAACAAATGACGATCTGCTCCACGGATTTGTTCTTTTTGAAACGTGTGGTCGACGTAGCAATGGCATCATCCGCTTCGAACTTGACCATGGGCCAGACCACCAAGCCCAAAGCAGATAGCATCTTTTCAGCCAGCGGAAATTGCGCCATGAGATTTGGGTCAACACCTGCGCCGGTTTTGTATCCAGCATACATCTTGTTACGAAACGACTCGATCACATGGTCAAAAGCCACCGCGACGTGCGTCACATCAGGACTCGACAACAGCAGCATTAAACTTCGCACGAGTCCCAGCGTGGCACCCACCTCCCTGCCATCGGGAGATTTCTTCGGCGGCGCGCCAAAGTGACTGCGGAATAATTCGTAGGTGCCGTCAACAAGGTGGATTTTCATGATTTCACTCCTGTGCCGTCATTGCGAGGAGAGCGAAGCTCGACGAAGCAATCTCCAAACTAATGTCGGGGATTGCTTCGTCGCAAAGAACGCTCCTCGCAATGACGATAGATTATTTTCTTTCAGGTTCATAGCGAAGCAACACAACGCCTGAACCCATAAGCTTGGACTCGGTCAGTTTGAGAGAAGCAGCCATCCCGTCGGTAAAGAGGCGTTTGCCTTTTCCCAAAACAATGGGGTAGGTCAGCAGGCGATATTCATCCACCAGGTCATGCTCCATCAACGTGCGGATGAGAGTCATGCTGCCCGCGACCAGAATATCTCCGCCGGATTGTTTCTTTAATCCAGAGATTTCCTCGACGACATTCGACTTGATGGTGGTTGAATTGTTCCACTCGGCTTTTTTGAGCGTGGTTGAAACAACATACTTTGGCATGCCGTTCATTTTGTCGGCAAACCCGGCTTCATCCCTCTCCATGGTCGGCCAGGCGGAGGCAAAACCTTCATAGGTAACGCGCCCAAGCAGCTGCACGTCGGTGGCGAGGAGTTCATCCAGTTTGAATTTTCCTGTTTCGTCCGTCCAATAGGGAAAGGACCATTCCTGCGGCTCTCCAACTACACCGTCCAATGTCATGAATTGAGTTACGATTAGTTTCATGTCGACTCTTTTATCTTATCAGGCAGGCTGATAGCGCTGATACACAACTCCGGTCGGCAGCGCAACGGATTCGACCAGTTTCATATTAACGCGTTTCCCATCCGGGAATAATCGCTTTCCAGCGCCAAGCGCCAGCGGATACACATGCAGGCAAATCTCATCCACCAGATCATTCTCGATCAAGGCATGGATTAGAACACTGCTCCCATCCATAACAATGTTCTTGCCGGGCTGGCTCTTCAACCTACGGATCTCCTCGATCGCATTGCCACTGATAAGGTTTGAATCCCGCCAAGCATCCGCCGACTTCAATGTACTGGAAACTACAAACTTCTTAAAGCCACTGAACGGGTCTTCCGCAGGGTTGGGCTGGAAGGCCTCGCCATGCAACTGCCAGGTCTTTCTTCCCAGCAGTAATGTATCCGCTTCGGCAAAGATTTGACCGAAGTGGGCGCCAATATCATCATGCCAGTACGGAAGCGTCCAACCGCCGTTGGTAAAACCGCCATCGGTATCTTCGGTGGGGCTGCCCGGCGCCTGGATGACGCCGTCCAACGTAATGAATTCGTGAACAATTATTTTTCTCATGGTTAATCTCCTTTTGTCTATAAAGTGATAACCACATCATACGCTCACAATAGAAGTATGTCTTGTATAAAAACGACATCTCTGACGCAAACTAGAGGCTTCCGTGACGTGCCAGGCGAAACTCAAGATGACGCTTTACATCCTGCCATTCGCTGGCTAGGATGCTGTAGATGACGCTGTCACGCACCGTGCCATCGCGGCGCACTCGATGGTGACGAAGAACCCCATCCTTTTTTGCTCCCAAGGCTTCGATCGCTCGCTGCGAAGCAAAGTTGAAGTTGTCAGTCCGCAGACCCACAACCTTGCATCCGAGTGTTTCAAAGGCATGGGTCATCAACAACAATTTGCAGGTTGTATTCACGTGGCTTCTCTGCCAACTGGCTGCATACCAGGTATAACCGATCTCCACGCGGTCGATATCACGCACGATATCGTGATACCGCGTACTGCCTATGATCTTATCTGTAGTCAATTCCCGCACCGCCCACGGCAGCATGTGACCGGCTTTCTGTCCTGCCAGTGCATCTGCAATGTAGCCTTTGGTCTCTTCATGCTTTGGGACAAAGGTGTACCAGAGATTCCAGAGTTCACCATCAGCAGCAGCGGCAGATAACCCATTTTCATGCTCATAAAGCAAAGGTTCCAACCGAATACCGCGACCTTCCAGTGTAATGGGAGAGAGTGTGATCATTGTAGATACCATCCATGGAATAGAGTGTGTTTCAAATTCAGAGAATTCTACATGACTCTACCTGATCTAACCTGGCTTAATGATTTCACCCGGCGTTTGACCGTACAGCAACTTAAGAGAACGCGTGAGATGGGCTTGATCGAAATATCCTGTCTGATATGTTGTTTCAAGGATGGGCATACCACTTTGCAATAACACCACTGCCTGGCGTGCACGTTCGATCTGGTGAATGCCTTTATATGTCAAGCCGGTGACATGCAAAAAGCGGCGTTGAATGGAGCGTAGCGAGAGGTCCTGTGTCTTGCCGCGCAGCACATCATCCACCACCTGGTCATGTGACAACAGCTCTTTGCGAAGCAGTCGATTAACAAACGTGTCCACATTTTCGAAGTTGGGAAAATCCCATGGTTCGCCGAAAAGCTGAAATGAATTCTTACCCGATCCCAGCAAATGGATTTCTGTGTCCACCAGCTTGCTTCCAGGCAGGCTAGGCATGAACATACCGTGTTTGAAAATGATCCCCAAAAATTCGGCATCCGTGGGAATGGGCGACGGCGAGGCTTTTGTCTCAGGTCCACGCAGGCTCAAGATGATCCTACCTTCTTGTTTTGTGACAACCATCTCCCATTGCGTTGTGGCATTGGATATGAACGAACCACCACCAACGCTGCGTGCCTGGTAGACAGCCTGGACAGAAGGATTATCAGATGGACGTGTACCGAGGTCAACTATCATTAAAGGGTTCCTTGTGTACCGCTAACGTTTTTTGAATCTTACACCTTTTTCCACACGCCAGCATATTTCTTCTTATATTTCGGATCAGTCTCCGTTTCGATTAATTCAAGTGCTTTGGATTTGAGGGCTTCCTCTTTCGTGACATCGTATTGATTGCGAAAATCCACAATGATGTCATACCGGATGAGGGTACAGTTCTTTTCGGTGACACATTCATGGAAACGTTTTTCCAACCCGTTCACCACGAGCTGGGTCTGTTTCTTCCCAGCCAGACCGATCTTCCAAAGCGATTGCAAACAATGCCGCGCCGTGACGAAACGTTCATCCTTTGTGACCTCAAGCAGTTTATCGAAGTCCTTGAACATCCTGCCTTTCGGATCACTCTTCGCGAGATTGGCAAGCAACTGTGCTGCAATGGCACGGACATGATTATCTTTATGCGTCAAACCTTCGACAAGTTCATCCCAGGCTTCGTATGCCCAGTCCACAGGCTTTTCGGTTTTCTCCATAAGGGAGGAATACGCCTTGTTCTGTACCTGACCATCCTCCGAACGGATGTTATCTAATTGGGTGCGGATCGTTTTATCCATAAGAGATCTACTTTCCGATCAATTTGATCAAATCTTTGACAGCTTTTTCCAAGGCTGACTTCTTCGCCTTCACATCCTTCATATCGGCAAAATATGCCATGCGCCTGTCCTTGTAATCACCACCCAACAATTTGCTCTTGACCTGTGGGATCAACTCATTGTGAAAGACCAGATGGATCCGTTTTGTCTCTCGTAAATTAAAAGTCACCAGATACTCGCCTTTATAACTAAAGGACGGCGCCTTCCATTTGATTTCCTCCACGATCTCTTTATTGACGCCCTTGATAATATCCCGAACAACCTGGACTTCCGCTTTAAATGGATGATCGAGGGCATCCATAAACTCATCGACTTTATCTGTCCGACTCACCGGTGAGCCTTTCTTCTTCGTTTCAATCTTCCCGGAACCTGCTTCCGCAAAAGATAAGTTTCTTGCTATGAGAGTTTCGCGCAGGATCCCGAGTGCTTTGGGTCCCATGCCATGCAGTCGGCCCAATTCCGCTTCGGTGACTTTGGTCAATTGCTCAAGGTGAGTATAACCAGCCGCTTCCAACGCCCGCGTAGCTGGAGCACCTATTTTGGGGAACGGTTTGGATCCCTGCAGTTCTTGTTTCTTTGCCTTCATACTCTTACCTTATGAGGATGGTTCCATTTCCAATGTTGAACTGCCACCGTCTTTCATATATAGATCCGAAAGCAGACGATAAAACTTCGTATTCATCGCGATCAGGGTCACGATCAACCCAATGATACCCGTCACTGTGAAAACGAGCGCAATACCGCGGTCCGCTCCCGTGCCGAACCAGCTTCCGATCAAGCCAACACCCGCGCCAGTGGTCATGAATGGGATGAAGAAAAGCTCGGCAATGGGACCAATCATAAACGTCGTCAGAGGCGAGGCGGACATCTCCACGCTTTGGGCGAAGCCGAAGACCCGTCCCTGCCTTTCCAGCGGGACCACTTTCTGGACGATGGTATGTTCCGCCGCTTCGATGAACGGTACAACACTGATGTAGATGAACATCCCTACCGCAAGCAGGATGATGGATGGCTGGATCGTAAACACGCTGGAGATGATCCAGATACAGATATTGGCAGCGAACATCGCAAAGAGGGGATTCTTCCCCAAACCGAACTTCGCAATGAAAAGCCCGCCGACAATGAAGCCACAACTGAGGACCGCCCACAGCACACCCCACACTTGAACAGAAACCAGCGATAACCCATACGCATCCATCAAACCCATGAACACGCCGCCTAAAAAGTTGTTGAAGGTGGTGAAGAAGATCAGCGCGATCAAACCTGGGATGGCAGTCACCACCGCGAAGGTACCACGCAGATCCACTTTGGCAGGTTTCCCATCCAGATGAACAATTTCTTTTTCCGGGATTTTCATGGTCGAGAGATGTGCGATCGAAACAGCCATCACCACCATGGCGAGAATCAACACAAGGTACATGCCTGAGTGCGCCACCAGAAATCCGCTGACGGCGGAAGTGATGAGAAAGATGATGCCTGTGGTTGTGCCGACAAGACCGTTCGCCTTGTCACGCGAATCTTCGGGAATGAGGATGGTGACCAGCGTGGGGAGAGCGATGCCGCGGAGGTTACCTGCGATCACTCCCAAAAGAAGAAGCGGGACAAAGATCCAAAGGGTGGGACTGGTGGGGTCCTTCCACGTTTCGGCTGGGGCGGTGATGTAGACCACAAATCCAATCGAGTAAATGATCAACGAAACAAAGCCCGAAAGCATCATGACATGCTTTTTCTTGTTATAGTCAACGAGACTCCCAAACCAGATACCAGAGACTGCAACAGCTACCAGATAGATGCCTGAGACGATGGAGGTTGCCGTGACCGAATGTGTTTCAAGAAAGATAAAAAATATCATCGCAAACCAGACGGTCATGTTGGTGACGTTGGCAAGTAAAGTATTGCCGAGAATTTGATAGAAGGTTTTCACAGTTTCATCCTTTTCGTATTTATAAACATCCAAAATCAGGTGTTATTTCTTAACAGGTTCGTAATACAACAGAACGTTTCCTGATCGGAAGGTGCGGGTCTTGATGAGTTTCAAATCCAGTTTGGTTTTGATCCCGTGAAGAATGGGTTTTCCCTCCCCCAACACGACCGGGTTGACCAGGATCCGAAATTCGTCGATCAGGCCCAGGTCAATGAGGGTCACCGCCAGGTCGGAACTGCCGAAGATGGCGATATCCTTTCCGGGCTGTTCCTTTAGTTTCGAGACTGCTTCAACATAATTATCTCTTACCAAGTTGGTATTTTCCCACTCCACTTTTTCCAGAGTGTTTGAAAAAACAACCTTTGGCAAAGAGTTCATCAGTCTGGCAATTTCAGGGTCATCGCGTTTGGCAACATCGGTGGGCCAATATCCTGCCATGAGCTCGTAGGTTACCCTGCCGAACAGCAATGTTCCAAACTCTCCTGTTTGCTGGATGGCAAATTCGTTGAACTCTGCATCAACATGATGCCAATTGATATCCCTATTTGGTCCTTCGAAATAACCATCCAGAGATGTCAGGTTGAAAAAAATCACTTTTCGCATGGAAGTCTCCGTTCCTCAAATGCCAGGCTAATTGCGCAAATAGGCGCTCGTGATGGAATTCTTCTCTTTCAACAAATTCTTCGGTGTGCCTTCGAACATGATCCGCCCGCCCTTACTGCCGCCTTCGGGGCCCATGTCAATAATCCAATCCGCATTCTTAATGACGTGCAGGTTATGTTCGATGACCACGACCGTGTTGCCCGTATCCACGAGACGGTTGATGACTTGCATGAGGTGACCGATATCGGACATGTGCAAACCCGTGGTTGGCTCATCCATGATGTAGATGCTGCCCTGCTTGTGCAGTTCGCTGGCGAGTTTGATGCGTTGGCATTCACCGCCAGATAATGTGCTCAGAGGTTGTCCCAGACTCAAATAATCCAGACCGACATCGCTCATGGCTTGCAGTTTGCGGACGACTTCTTTGAGCTCGAAATATTCGAGCGCCTGCCCCACGTTCATCGCCAGCACATCGCTGATGGATTTGCCGTTGAGTTTGTACGCCAGCACTTCATCCTTGAAGCGTTTGCCGCCGCAAATTTCGCAGGGCGATTTCACACTATCGAAAAATGACAACTCGGTATAGACCACACCCAGCCCCTGACAGTTTTCGCACGCGCCCTTCGAGTTGAAACTGAACAGCGAAGCCTGCACCTTGTTCGCCGAAGCAAACGCTTTGCGAACATCGTCCAGAATGCCCGTGTACGTGGCGGGATTGGAACGGCTGTTGACTCCTACTGCAGATTGGTCAATCACAATCGCATCGGGATGCTGGTATTGGAAGACCTCGTTGATAAGCGAACTTTTCCCGGAACCTGCCACGCCTGTGACCACGGTCAGCACGCCCGTTGGAATATTCACGCTGACATTTTGTAAATTATTGACTTTCGCATTCTTGATCGGCAGTTTGCCTGTGGGCGTGCGGAACTCTTCCTTCATCGGCACAGATTGCTGCATGTGTTTGCCCGTGATCGTGTTCGCCTTGAGCAGGTTTGTATAACTACCCTCGAAGACGATCTCGCCTCCCTGCGGACCCGCAAGCGGACCCACATCCACGACATGGTCTGCCACTTTGATCACATCCGGGTCATGCTCTACGACGATGACCGTGTTGCCCTTGTCACGCAGTTTCTGCAACAACTCATTCATGCGATGAACGTCACGTGGATGTAAACCCACGCTCGGCTCATCGAAGATATAGATTACATCGCTCAGGCTACTGCCGAGGTGCTTAACGACTTTTACGCGTTGCGACTCTCCGCCTGATAACGTGTCTGTCTCACGACTGAGGCTGAGGTATTCCAAGCCAATATCCACGAGGTTCTGTAACCGTTCGAGAAGCGCTTTGACTATCGGCTCGGCAGCGGGCGCTTTGATCTTTTTCACGGCTTCGATCAATTCAGGGATCTCCATGCTCGTCAGGTCGGCGATGTTGTAACCGTTGATCTTGCATTTCAGGATGGTCTGGTTCAACCGCGTGCCTTTGCACTCGGAACAGGCACCCATTGTCATATAAGGTTCCACCGACTTCTGAGTCCGCTCGGACATGGTTTTTAAATCCCGCTTGATGTACTTGTTCGTAAAACGGTTGACGATGCCTTCGTAGGTCAGGTTGAAATCTTTTGCCCCTAACTTGGTCTTGACCTTGATAGGTTCGCTATATAAAAGGTCGTTCATTTCCTTCTGGGTGTATCTGGATATTTTCTTATCAGGGTCGAACAAACCAGTATTGATTAAATTACTCCAGCTCCAACTGTCCACAGCGTATTCTGGAAATAGAATAGCGCCTTCATTCAGTGATTTGGATTTGTCCAGGAACTTATCCAGTTCCACATCCAGTTTGCGACCGAGTCCGTTGCAGTTCGGGCACATGCCCTGCGGGTCGTTGAAACCGAATACGTTGGTGGGTCCCACGTGGGGTTGCCCGATGCGCGAAAACATCATGCGCAGGATCGTGTTGATGTCGGTGATCGTCCCAACGGTCGAGTGTGAACCGCCGCCCATCCGCTTCTGATCCACCACGATGGACATGCTCAGGTTCTCGATGGCGTCCGCATCGGGCTGGGAATACTTCGGCAAAAAGTTCCGCACAAACATGCTAAAGTTTTCGTTGAGCAGGCGCTGTGACTCAGTGGCGATCGTATCGAACACAATGGACGATTTGCCCGAGCCTGATACGCCGGTAAAGATGGTGATCTTGCGTTTGGGGATGCGCAATGAGATGTTTTTTAAATTGTTCTCGCGTGCGCCGCGAATCTCAATATATTCCTGGGGCATGAAATCTCCTCTGTTCTATCTGCCGGATAGTTAACGCAACGGGTGGGTAAAAGCCAAGCTTTCACCCACCCGTAAAATGGTTTATCGATTTTAGAACATTTATTCTAGTTAGTCAAGGCAAAAATTGTCCGAATTTAGCGACCATCATACGCCTTTTGCAAGTCGGCGACAATGATCTTTTGCATCTTCAGCATCGCCTGCATGACCCGCTGGGACTTTGCCGGGTCGGGGTCACCCATCAATTCGCCCAACTGCTTCGGGATGATCTGCCAGGACAACCCGTACTTATCCTTGAGCCAGCCGCACATGGACTCTTCTCCCCCATCGGCGGTGAGTTTGTTCCAGAAATAATCCACTTCGACTTGATCTTCGCAATTGACGTACATCGAGACCGCCTCATTGAACTTGAACTGCGGACCGGCATTCAACCCTATGAATTCCTGTCCATCCAATTCAAACGATACGGTGAAAGCCCTGCCATCGGGTCCGCGCGAGACGCCAAGAACCTTCGAATTCTTGAACAGGGAGACGTAAAAGTTCATCGCCTCCTCTGCTTGTGTATCAAACCATAAAAACGGGGTGATCTTTTTCATTTCTAAATCTCCTTTATTTTTTCTCCACCGAATGTGACTGACTATTTGTCTGCAACCTGCCGCCCAGCCAGGCGCAAGGCAATGCGAACACGACCAATCCCCATGCATACCAGACTGGACCCAGATTTTGCTGCATCGCAACAATGGCGCCGCCAATACTGATCACAAGTCCCAACATGCCTAATACAAGTGCATGCCGCATGGGGTAGTTGGGCGCCAATCTGGCGGTGACATAACATCCAACTATGCTGTAAACAAGACGATACACCAGTACCGCAGTAATTAGCAGTTCGGAACCGCGCATTGGCAATGGTGCCCCGGACTGGAACAAGCCAGCTGCTTCCAATATGGCGTCGGTCACAAGTGACAAGACAAATATCGCAACCAGTCCCACAACGACCGCTCCAATGCTCTTCAAAATATTCATAAAGGCTCTCCTTTCGTTTGAGTTATCGAATTTTGTTGCTGCAACAATGGCATGGTAACTCAAACGCAGGAGCACTGTCTTGTACAAAACGGCAAGCCTACCCAGGCTGACTTGACTGGGCAATTTGAACAGGCGTATACCCAATGAACTGTTTGAGCGCCCGGGTTAGATGTGGCTGGTCGAAATAACCGGCTTCATGAACAGTATCAAGGATGGGAACGCCCTGCTGTAACAGCGCTGTTGCTTGCTGTGCCTGTTTCATTTGGCAGATGCGGCTCCGGGTCAGTCCGGTGGCGCGCAGGAAATGATGCCGCATCGTGCGAGGCGATATATCCAGCAATTGATCCTGCAACATGGTTTCTACAACGTGATCAAGAACTAGAATTTCATCGCGCACAAGCCTGTTCACGAACGTATCCACATTTTCAAAATCGGGCAATTCCCATGCCGAACTCTTCAGCCAAAAAGATTTGCCTGCCGCTCCCGGCAAAGATTTCTCCAAATCCAAAAGGTCTCGGACAGGCAAATGAGGCATAAAGACGCCAAGTTTGAACTTGATCCATAGAATTTCAGCGCCTTCGCCCCACGTTGCCATACCGGCCGTTGGCAATGGACCTACAACCAATGAGTGTGTGCGTCCATGTTCTTTCACAAAAACCATGTGCCAGTTGCATTCGGCAGGGCGGATCGTGGAACCCTCACCCACGGTCCAGCCATGGGTGACCGCCTCCACATAAGGCGAGTCGGATAATCTTTGTTCGTGGTTTATGCTCATCGTCTTCTCACGCAAAACCTAAAATGTTATTTCTTTTTCGTTGAGCTCAACTTTTCATTTTGCGGATTGTCGGCAACCCGATTCTTCACGATTTGACGGATCAACTTCAACGGCAAAGGCTTATCCAGTGGAAACTTCAGCGTGCCTTTCCCGTCAGCATATTTTGAAATTTCTTTATTGAACGCCTCTGTGCCGGATGGAATCGGATAAATG
>Ga0210377_10002250_pt1 | contig 17027 bp, 14 predicted proteins | sample PLM4_65_b1redo_FD_155480 | JGI IMG/M metagenome (GOLD analysis project Ga0210377, IMG submission 155480) | Groundwater sediment microbial communities from an aquifer in East River, Colorado, USA - PLM4_65_b1 redo | ecosystem: Environmental > Terrestrial > Soil > Riparian zone | place: USA: East... | reverse complement strand
AAAAATTCGTGTATCAGGTGTTGGCATTCCTGGAAAGAATCGGTCTGGTGAAAAACGGTGGCACGGCGACCGTGATGAAATCCCTCTGGCACGGCAGCAGGACGGAGTGGCGGAGGGAGATCGTCGCGGCACCGGTGGCGGAGGAGCGGGAAAGGCTTGACGAGCTGATAAGGCGTGCCGACCTCCGCCTCATTTATGGTGCTGAAGCGCTTGCGGAGGAAATGATAGGCATTGTCAGGGCCATGCTCGATTTTCAACAGGGGAAATTACGGGAGACGTCAAAAAACGTGGCGATGACGTCCCGCATTCGCGACACGGTCTCGTTTCCATTGCCGGCGCTGAGGGAGATGGGAAAAGGAATCCCCGAAATGCCGGCGGGACTTGATTTCTTCAGAAGGCTGCGGGTGGAAAGGAGCGGCAGGCACCGGGGGGAGTTTGACCTGGAGCAGTTTGCCCTTGCCCCCCTTGTTACCAATGTCCGGATGCTGGCGAGCAGCTGCGCTCTCCATGAAACGAGCACCATCAGCAGGATCAAGGGGCTTCAGGATCGCGGTCATCTCAGCGTCGAGCTGACCGACAGGCTTTTGCGCGCCTATCACGACTTTACCTGCCTGAAGGTTGCCCAACAGCTCAAGAAGGGTTGCGAAAATGAGCACAACTGTTTCATTAACCCGAAGAATTTGACCGAAAACGAGGAGCAACGGCTCAGAAACGGACTGGAAACAGTATCCGGCCTGGCAAAAATAGCTTATCTCTTTTACACAGAGCAGGAGTAGTGCTGCTCGGCCACTTTGGTAGCCATAATACATATTTAAATTGTTGTAATTTAAATGCTGAAAAATCTCTTGAGGGGACGAAAAATGGGTAAGAAAAAAATCCTTGTCGTGGACGACGAGCCCAACATCTTGATGTCCATTGAGTTCATCCTGGAGATGGAGGGTTATGAGGTCCACACCGCGCGGGATGGGGATGAGGCGCTCGACGTGGCCGAGCGGGTACGGCCGGATTTGATCCTCCTGGACGTCAACATGCCTCGCAAAGATGGTTACGAGGTGTGCCGGATGCTCCGGAAGCGTGAGGATCTGGCTGGGATGAAGGTGATCATGCTCACGGCCAAGGGACAGACCCTCGAAATGAAGAAGGGTCTCGAGGTGGGGGCGGACGAGTACGTGACCAAACCGTTTGGTGCCGAGGAGCTGCTCGGTAAAATACGAACCCTGATCGAGCCATGACGACCGATCAGCAGGCGACCCCACACCGCAGGAAAAAAAGCCTCCGCCGCCGCTTGGTGGTTTCCCTCTTGGGCCTGGCGGTTCTGCCTCTGGCAGCTGCGCTGACATCCCTGTTCTTCGTGGTACGCGCCGACATGGGGGAGATCCAGGGACGCCGGCTCGCCCAGGAGGCGGGACAGCTGGCAGAGCATCTGCGGGCGGAGCTGTACCGCAACCGACAGACCACGGCGGGTCTGGCTGCATTGCCTGAGGTCACAGCCGCCCTGTCGCAGAAGTACCGGGAATTGTCACTCAAAGGGGAAATGGGGGCATTGGTGCTCTTTACGGCCGAGGGGCGCCGTCTGGCAGGGAGCCCCGGGGTCCCCCTCCCCCCCATGGGAGGGGGAGAAACCGACTGGGTGAGCTATGAGGGGGGCGGCGTGAGCTATTTCGCCGGTATCAAGGCGCTGCAGATACCCGGGGCCTCTCCCCCCGGCAACTGGTTCCTAGCCGTGGTTCAACCGGCGTCCCAGGTGTTCGAGCATTTATACTCGGTGAGCCTCCAGGCGGCTTTTTTCCTGACCGTGTTCGTCATCCTGAGCGCAACCATGGCGTGGTGGCTGGCCGACCAGTACATGCGCCCCATCGCGGAAATCCGGCGCGGCGCCGAGATCGTCTCCCGCATCAACCTGGACCACCGGATCAAGATCGACGCAAGCGACGAGATGGAGGATCTGGCCATCGAGTTCAACCTGATGGCCGAGAAGTTGGGGAAGGTCTACGGCGAACTTGAAGGGCGGGTGCGGGAAGCGACCCGTACAGTGCAGGAAGAGCGCAATCGTCTGGCAACGGTGCTCCGCACCATGGTAGACGGGGTGGTAGTGGCCAACGAGGCCGCCGAGATCATCCTGATGAACCCCCGTGCCCGGATCATCCTGGACCGGGGGTACACCTCAGGCCTTGGGGCCGCTTTGTCGAGCATCTTCCCCAGCGACCGGCTCAGCTTTCACCTGAAACGACTGCGCCAGGGATGGGCACCGGGGCGGGAAACCGTGGAAGAAGTGGTCTTTCCATTGAGCGGCGGAAAGCTCCTCAAAGGCTCCCTGTCGGTAATCCCCGGGCCTGAAGGAGAACGGGCCGGCTTTCTCCTGGTGTTTCGCGACCTGAGCGCCCCCACCCAGGAGGGGAAGCAGTTCGAGGAGACCCTGCTGGCAATTCCCCAGCTACTGAGGGGACCGGTGGCTACCTCCCGCTCCCTGGTCGAAACCCTGCAACGACACAGGGAGATGTCTGCGGAGAAACAACAGGAGTTTCTCGCGGCGCTGGCGGAGGAAATGGCTCGCCTGAGCGAGCGGATCCTGGCGATGGAGGATGCCGCCGGCGCTGCACGGACCTCGCGCTGGCCCGCCATCCCTTCCCATCCCCGCGAGCTCCTGGAGGAGGCAACAGCAGCGGCCACGGGGATCTCCATTGCGATCGAGGAAGGTCCCCCGATTCCCCCTGTGCTGGTGGAGCCTTTCTCCTGGGTAGCATCCCTGCGCTGCATCCTTGCCTGGATCGAGCAGGGAGGTTCCGGGGAGCTCCAGGTCGTCGCGAACCTCCGGGTGGAGGACGGGACAGTGGTGACCACCTTTCGGGTCCAGGGCCCCTTCCAGGGAAACCCGGCCGAGTTGGAATCAATTCAGATCTCCCCTGCCGGCGAGGTGCCCCTCTCCCTGGGAGAGACTGTGCGGAGAAATCGGGGAGAGCTCTGGACCCGGTCCTGTGGAAATGCCCTTGAGGTGCGGCTGGCCCTGATGCAATCAACCACCGCCTCCCTGGCCCGGAGCGGGAATGGGCTGATCGAGGGCGAGCCGGAGTTTTACGATTTCGATCTGTTCCTGCCGCGGCCGGTTTTGGAGCGGGCAGATCTGCTCCAGGCAGAGCTGGCGGATCTCGATTACGTGGTGGTCGACACGGAGACCACGGGGTTGCAGATCTCCCAAGGGGACAAGGTGGTCAGCATCAGTGCGGTTCGCATTCGGCGCGGAAGGCTCCAAAACGCCGACATATTCCATACGCTGGTCAATCCGGGGCGGTCAATCCCTCCCGAATCCGTTGAATTCCACCACATCGAGGACCACATGGTGGCGGGCGCTCCCTCCATGAACGAGGTTTACCCGCAATTCGTGCAGTACGTGGGAGACTCGGTTCTGGTGGCCCACAACGCGGCCTTCGACAAGAAGTGCCTCGACATGGCCGCAGCCGAGGCAGGGCTCCCTCAGATCGGTAACCCGATCCTAGACACCCTGTTTCTTTCCTACGGCCTACACAAGGGGACCGAAGGGCACAGCCTCGACGCCATGGCTGACCGTATGGGGATCACCATCGAGGGTCGGCACACCTCCTTGGGAGATGCTCGTGCCACCGCCCAGGTGTTCCTCGGTCTCATTTCACTGCTGCCGGGGCGGGGTGTGCGAACCCTCGCCGAGGCCAAGGCCTTCTGCGACTCGCATCTGCTGCTGCGCTGGCAGTCGTCGAGGTTTTAAGGCGTTCAAGGTTCAAAGTTCAAGGTTCAGGGTTCTCTTTTTGACTCTTAACATTGAACGTTGAACATAGAGCTTTGAGCTTCAATTTTGGGGGTATACAACTTGGATCTGACCGCGCGCCGACTCGCCGCCCTGTTTGTCGCAGGGCTGGCGGCCTTGTACCCCCCTCTGCTGGAGGCGTTTAACCGGCCGGGGAGCCTCCTGGGAATCCCGATCCTGCCCCTGTACCTGTTCATGGTCTGGGGCGCGTTGGTGCTGGTAAGCTGGCTGCTGACCAGAGGAGATGAACCGTGAATCAGACCTTCTGGGTTGCCTTCCTCGGGGTTGGGTATCTCCTCGGCCTGTTCGCCATCGCCTATGCCACGGACAAGGCCAGGGAGAGGGGGCGCAGCCCGGTCGATAATCCGTGGGTGTACAGCTTTTCCCTGGCCGTCTACTGTACTTCCTGGACCTTTTACGGCAGTGTGGGGCAGGCCGCGTCCACAGGGCTGGGGTTTCTGCCGATTTACCTGGGCCCCACTCTTATCTTTCTTTTGGCTCCGTCCTTGCTCAAACGGTTCGTTTCCTTCTGCCGGGCGGAAGGGGTCACGAGCCTGCCGGACCTGCTCGAGATCCGGTACGGAAAGGGGTGGACCCTGGGCGCCCTGGCCACCACGATGATGGTGATTGGCATCACCCCGTATATAGGGCTCCAGCTCAAGGCGGTTGGGTACACCTTCGACCTTCTCACGGGAAGAGCCGTGGCCTCGGGGATCTTTGACGATGCGTCCTTCTGGGCTGCCCTCGGCCTGTCGATCTTCGCCGGGCTCTTCGGAGCGAGGAGTCTGGTCGCCACCGAGCGGCACGAGGGGATGGTCGCTGCGATAGCCTTCGAGAGTGCGGTGAAGCTCGGGGCCTTCCTTGTGATCGGTATCTACATTACCTTCGGCATCGGCGGAGGGCTGACGCAGGTTTTCGGGAGGGCACTTGCGGACCCGAACCTCTCGCGTCTGTTCCTGCTCGGGGAAGGGTCGGGGACATCACTCCCCGCTTGGGTCACTCTGAGCGTGCTCTCTGCGTCAGCGGTGATCCTTTTGCCCCGCCAGTTTCACATGCTGGTCGTCGAAAACGTGCGGGAGAGCCACCTGCGGACGGCGTCCTGGGCATTTCCGGCCTACCTGCTTCTCATTAACCTGCTCGTGCTCCCCGTGGCCCTGGTCGGGCGCCTGTACGGAGGAGATCTGAGCCCGGATTTCTTCATGATTTCCCTGCCGCTGTCGCGTGGTCATACGGGGTTGGCGTTTCTCGCCTTTCTTGGGGGGTTATCCGCCGCGACGAGTATGGTAATCGTCTCGTCAGTCGCTTTGTCAACGATGATACTCCACCATTCCGGGGTTGCGGTCTTAGGTAGCGTTTTTCCTGCTTTTCGCGGGGGCGGGGGGGACCTTTCCCGTCCCCTCCTGTACACCAAGCGGGCCGTTATCTTCGGCGTGGTGCTCCTCGGTTACGGCTTCAAACGGTGGATAGGCGAGTCCCACACCCTGGTCGCCACGGGGCTTTTGTCCTTCTCCGCCGTTATCCAGTTTGTGCCCGCCGTCCTTCTCGGCCTGTACTGGAAAGGAGGGACCCGCACCGGTGCCCTCGCCGGTCTTGCGGCCGGGTTTGGAGTATGGACCTACACCTTGCTCATACCGAGCTTCGTCGATTCGGGCTGGGTGGGCGCGTCGCTTCTGACGCAAGGTCCCTGGGGAATTGAAATGCTGCGGCCGCGGGCACTGTTCGGGCTGCAGGGCTTCGACACCTGGACCCACGCCCTGATCTGGAGTCTGGTGTTCAATCTGGGGGCTTTTTTCACCTTCAGTTTCCTGACCTCACAGCCCGAGGTGGAGGCCCCGCGTTCCGAGCTGCCGTCAGCATGGGCCACGAGGGCTGACCTGGAAGGGCTTCTGGCACGGTTTGTGGGCTCCCGAACAGCCCGGGATGTGCTGGGAGCTCTTCCCGAGCGGTCCTCCCCCCAGGTGCTCCTCGAAGCTACCGAGCGCTGCCTGGCCAGTGCCCTCGGAGCTCCCTCGGCGCGCATGATTATCAACAGCACCCTTGCGTGGCCACGGGACCGGGCCGTGGAGATACTGGACGTCTTCGGCGGCGTTTCCCAGACCCTGGCAGAGAGCCGGGATGCTCTGGAACGGCGGCTCCGAGAGTTGGTGGTCCTCCACGAGGCCTCTCACGCCCTCTCGAGAAGCCTGAACATCGACACGCTTATGCAAGAGGTGCTCCTCCTCATCAAGCGAGAGTTCGGGTTCGAGCACCTGGCGGTCCGGCTCATGGACGAGGACGGTATCTTGAGGATCCGCAGCTACGTGGGACTCATCGCAGATTACGTGGCGGCGTCCGCCATGGTCCCCTCCCGGGAAACCTACTTTGGCCTCTGTTTCTTGGACGCTCGGCCGGTCGTGGTGGGGGACACCCGTGAGATCGACAAACCACTGCTCTTCTCCAAGCTGGTCAAGGACGTGCCGGTGAGTGCGTTCATCCATGCCCCGATGACATACGAGGGGCGGGTGATCGGAGTACTTACGGCCTATGCAACCCGCGGCCCCATGCACTTCACCGATGAGTTCGTCGAGCTGTTCGCGGCCCTGGCCAATCAGCTCGCCATGGCGGCGGTCAATGCTCAACTCTACGCAGAGGTTCAGGCTTACAGCCACGCCATGGAGGAAAAGGTGGCGCGGCGCACGGCCGAGCTCGAAAAGGCCAACGCCCGGCTGCGGGAACTGGACCGCCTCAAGAGCGATTTCCTCTCCACGGTGAGCCACGAGTTGAGGACCCCGCTTACTTCGATCCAGTCCTTCTCCGAGATTCTGCTCCGCTACGACGTGGACGACGCGGAAAAGCGCAAGAAATTCGTGAGCATCATCCATAGCGAGGCGGCGCGGCTTACCCGCATGATCAACGACCTGCTCGACCTCTCAAAGATTGAAGCCGGTCGCCTGGAGCTGTATCGCGAACCGCTGGAACTGGCGCCGGTCTTTTCCAAGGCCCTCGGCACCACCCACCCGCTCTTTACCGAAAAGAGAATCAAAGCGGCAAGCGCGGTCGAAGCCAGCCTCCCACCGGTTTATGCAGACGCGGATCGGCTCCATCAGGTGCTGACAAACCTCCTTTCCAACGCCGTGAAATTCTCCCCGGAGGGGGGGACGATCCGGCTCAGCGGGAGGAAGAAGGAAGGCTTTGCCCTGATCAGCGTGACGGACGAAGGGCCGGGCATTCCCCCGGACCGGCTGGAGCAGGTTTTCGAGCGTTTTCACCAGCTGCGGGACCCCCAGAAATCCCATCCCCTCGGTACCGGGCTGGGGCTGACAATCTCGCGGGAGATCGTGGAGAGAATGGGCGGGAAGATTTGGGTTGAAAGCGATCCGGGCACAGGTGCGGTGTTCTCGTTCACCGTTCCACTTGCCGAGAGCCCTCATGGCAGGGGAAGTCAAAATCAATGAACTGATCAATTTTGCGCAGAGGAAGGTTTGCGCGAATCCGCGAGGAAGTCATGCCGAACAGCGCAATCACTAGTTGTCTCCCCGTCGACTTTTACCAGGAGATTGAAGCCGCTCAATCCATCGGTCAGTTGCGTGCACTCGGTTTACGGATGCTCGACATGGTGAGGTCCGCCCTCAGCGTGGGCACCGACACAAAAGGCATTGTACAGCGCATATCCCGGTTCAACGACGCCATTACCCTGCGCCTGATTGCCCTGCTGGAAAGCTCAGAGGGTATCCGCCTTCCCGAAGGGGCCACCTACCTCGTTCTTGGCAGCGAAGGGCGTGGCGAACAGACTTTGCGCACCGACCAGGACAGCGCCATAGTATATGTCGATGACCTCCCGCCGGAGAAGCTTTACGACGTCGAACGCTTCGCCACCAGGCTCGTCGGTGCCCTTGAAGAAATTGGCGTCCCCCGTTGCCCCGGCAACATTATGGCCAGCACCCCCCAGTGGTGCCATAGCATCACCGAATGGAAGCGGCTTCTTGACCAGTGGATAACCGCCCCCACCCCCGAGCACGTGCTCAACTTCGGCATGTTTCAGGACCTTCGGTCCCTGTACGGCGACGAGTCCCTGGGCATACAATTGCGCGACAATATCTGCGCCGCCGTCCAGCGCCACGCCTGCTTCTTCCTCCCCAACATGGCAGGCCATGTTGGGCGCTTCCCGCCGCCGTTCACCATATTCGGACGCATCCGTGTCGAGCACAGCGGAGAGCACAAGGGGATGGTTGACCTGAAAAAAGCCGGCATCTTCGCCATTACCGCAGGCGCGAGCCTCCTGGCCCTCGAAGCCTGCATCATCGGCGGGAACACCTGGGAAAAGCTCGAACATCTCGGAAAGCTGGGAGTTTTTACGAGCAGCGATCTTGCAACCATCGAAGAAGCTTTCACCTTTCTGACCCAACTTCGTCTACAGTGGCAACTGCGGGAAATGTCCTCAAACGTCAAACCCACAAACCATGTCGACCCGCTGCTCATGACCGATAAAGAGCATGTCCAATTCCAGCAAGCTCTTAAGGGGGTCAACACCTTCTTGTGGATATTTCGCGACTACTATTTACTTGATTTCATCTCCATCTGACTCTACTTATGGCAGATGAGCGAAGATGCTGCGCATTCTACCAGATCCGCCTCCTGACATCTCCCTTGGAGGTAAGTTCCCTCCCCTGCAACGGGAGGACCAGCGCGGGATGTCTTTGAAAGTGACACAGGAGAAGTAGCTCCATGCAGATCTCCATTTCAACAGGGACGCTCTTTATCTTCGGCTTCAGGAAGGCCTTCGAGATAGCTGCGGAGGCGGGATTCGACGGCCTGGAGCTGATCATCAACCATGATTTCCAGCGGATCAACGTGCGTAAATTGCTGGCGGAACTGTCCGGAATCAAGCCCATCCTCTCCATCCATGCCCCCTTCATGCCGCTGGACGGATGGGGGGGGCCGGTTGATTCCCTGAAACGGAGCGTGGAGCTGGCCGCCGAGGCGGGCGTCCCGCTGGTCAACTTTCACCCTCCCTCCTGGATCGGCTTCGAGCTCAGTTTCTGGCGCTGGATGTACCGGATCCACGATTTCCAGCAGGAGGTGGGGGGAGGGGAGGTGGCCCTTTGCCTGGAAAACATGCCGTGGAAGGGAAGGTTCAAGACCAACCAGCATATCCTCTCCCAGACCGAAAAGATGATCGAGTTCGTAGTGGAGCGGAACCTCTTCCAGACCTTCGACTGCACCCACATGGGGTCGGGCAAGGCCAACTTCATCAACGACTTTTACCAGTTTTACAATACCGGCCGCATCAGGAACGTCCATTTTTCCGACTATGGTCATGGCCGTGAGCACCTTCTTCCCGGCCGCGGCATCCTTCCCCTTACCCGTTTTCTCAATCACCTGCGCAATACGGACTACAACCAGACCCTGACCCTGGAGCTGTCTCCCCACGAATTCCCCCGCGATGTGAGGATTATTGTCGAGAGTCTGAAAGAGATCAAAAACTATCTTGAGCGGGAGACGGCGCAGAACCATGAATCCTGAAAACCGTTAGTTTCTCATCCGGAGTTTCCGGATGGAAACTAATTAGTTTCCATCCGGGCTGTTTTTCTATAGAATGGCCTCCAGCTCAAATGACGTTCGGAGGTTAAGATAGATTATGAAGTCCCGCCAGTTGCTGTTTGCCCTGCTCTTTTCCCTTGTCTGTACCGTTCCAACTCTTGCCGCACAACCCGAGATGAAGAAAACCGTTACTGTCGTTACCCAGGGGGTGAATGTCCCAATTCTTCTCTACCACCGCTTCGGGCCGACCGTGGCTGACGGCATGACCATTACCACGCCGGTGTTCGAATCCCACCTTAAGTATCTCCGGGATAACGGCTACACGGTCATACCCTTGCGTCAGCTCGTGGATTATTACCTGAAAAAGGGACCGGCGCCCGCTGCCAAGTCGGTAATCATCGTCGAGGACGACGCCCACAAGTCTGTCTATAGCGACATGCTGCCGCTGGCAAGGAAGTACAACGTGCCGGTGACGGTCTTCATCTATCCTTCCGCCATCTCCAACGCCAAGTACGCCATGACCTGGGATCAACTCCGCGAGCTGAAGCGGAGCGGACTGTTCGATTTCCAGGGGCATACCTACTGGCATCCCAACTTCAAGCGGGACCGGAAGAAGATGCGCCCTGCGGAGTTCGAGAAGTCGGTGGAAATGCAGCTCGTGAAGTCGAAGGCAAAGATCGAGAAGGAGCTGGGGGTAAAGGTGGAGATGCTTGCCTGGCCGTTCGGCATCTATGACGACTACCTCCTGAAAAAGGCGGCCGAGGCAGCCTACCGGGCAACATTCACCATTGAACGACATCACGCCGGACCTACAGATGTGGTAATGAAGCTCCCGCGCTATCTCCTCATCAACGCCGATCAGGGGAAGGCTTTTGCCCAGATCCTGGCGGGGACAGCGCCGAAAAGGAATATCGTTTACTGATTTTTCAGGAACGAGGAAAAAGGAACGAGGAAAAAGGAACGAGGAAAAAGGAACGAGGAAAAAGGAACGAGGAAAAAGGAACGAGGAAAAAGGAACGAGGAAAAAGGAACGAGGAACGATACGGGTTTTCCTCGAACCTCGAACCTCGCTTTGTGACTGGAACCATATGACGCCTGACGATACTAGTCCCAAGAAGCATCCCTGCCCCGATTGCACCTTTTGCCAGTGGTGTTCGGATGACCGCTGCCGCTTGTGCCTCAACCGGAAGGGGTGCGGCAGGAATAAACTTTCCCTTGCCGAGCAGATTAAATTGTACGAATCCTTGCAGGGTGGGCGAAAAGAAGACCGATAACGCGGTCCCTCGTAACGAGGGTAAAGCGGGCTTTCCAGTCGATTGAGCGGGAAATCGCTCTTATGTAATCCAGTAAATGCGGAGTTTGGATCGGAAAAGTTTTTAGGCTGCCTTCTTTGGTAAAAGAGGCTCCAATCCTGTCTATCCGTGATATCACCTGTTCACCCTCCGCACCATCGGCACCAGCAGTAACATGACTACGAACAGCGCCGCTACCAAGAGCCAGGCATCGTTATAAGCCATCAGCATCGATTCGCGCCGGACCAGCCTGGCAACCAGCTTAATCCCTCCCAGACCGGCCTGATCCAGATCCGCCATTCTTCCGGCGAAAGGGGCCTGAAGTGTCTCCAGGTATTCCGGGTAACGATTCTGATTGAGCCCCTCAGCCAGACGCCAATAATGAAAACTGCTGCGTTGTTCCACCAGGTAGTTGATAACGGCAATGCCGATTCCCCCCCCAAGCGAGCGCATCAGGCTGTAGAGCCCGGTGGCGTTGGGGATGGCTGTCAGGTGGAGGCGTCCCAGCGCCAGCTCCGTAACCGGAGACAGACACATCATGATAGCCGTGCCACGCAGTACCTGAGGCCAGAAAAGATCGTCGAACCCTATCGATGCGGTCAACCTGGCGTTGATCCAGAGGGCCCATGCGAAGAGGGAAAGGCCGATGGCCAGACAGACACGCCCATCGAGGTGTTTCCTGACGATCCTTAACATGGGGAGCGTCAGCAGCATCGCTGCACCGGGGACTGCCATCACCTGGCCGATCTGCTGGCTGTTGTATCCTTTTACAGCGCTCAGAAAGAGTACCATCAGGTAACCGCTGCCAAACAGGCCGACGCCCATAACAAAATTGAACAGGCAGCCGGTGGAGAAATTGCGGTCACGAAAGGTGCGCAGGTCGAGCACCGGATGTTGACAGGTGAGTTCCCGCCAAAGCAGCAACAGAAAGGATGTGACGGCTATAGCTGTAAATATGATGATCAGTCGTGAGTCGAACCAGTCGTGTTCCGGTCCCCGGCCGAGAACATACTCCAGCGAGCCGAGAAAAAAGGCTATCAGGATAATTCCCGCCAGGTCGAACCGCTTCAACCGTGCCAAATTGAACTCCTCCCGTTTCATCAGGATAAAGACCAAAGCAGAGACCATGACTCCCGGCAGCAGGTTGATCAGGAAAAGCCAGCGCCAGGACCAGTTCTGGGTAATTCCACCCCCCATGGTCGGCCCGATTATCGGTGCAAGGGAAACGACCAGTACCACGTAGAGAGTCACACCGGGCTGGCGTTCGCGGGGAAACATCAGGTAAATACCCTGGTAAAGCAGCGGAGCAAGCATGCCGGAACAAAGTCCCTGTAAGATACGGATGACGATGATGGACTCAAGAGACCAGGCGAGGGCGCAGAGAAGGCTGGATAGAGTGAAAACTGCGCAGGCCAGGGAGTAAAGGCGACGTAGAGACAGTGCGCTTGAGAGCCAGCCCGCCAGTGGAATCATGATCACCTCGGCGATCATGTAGGCGGTTTGTATCCAGGATGCCTCTTCGACGGTGGCACCCAGGCTGGCTGCTATGTCGGGCAGGGAACTGGCAACGATCTGGGTGTCCAACACCGCCATGAAGGTGCCGCCGCACATGGCAATGAAGGCGATCCAGATGCGGAGAGGCAGCGTATTATCGGACATGAAGGACCGCCGTTTCTGCGTCGGACGTAGGGACGGACGGCGTCCGCCCTGGTGGTAATGGCAATGTCGGTAATGGCGACGACATGGGCGCATGCCATGCGCCCCTACACAAATTAATTTCCGGCCCGGGTGTCTGCCCTGACCACCACCGACATCCCGGAACGAAGCTCGCGTAGAATGGGCTGGCCGGCGTCGAATTGTATCTTGACCGGCACACGCTGGACAATCTTAGTGAAATTGCCGGTGGCGTTTTCCAGAGGGATCAGGCTGAACTCGGCGCCACTGGCCGGTGAGAGCGACTCCACCCGCCCTGAAAGCTGTTGCCCCGGAAAGGCGTCAACCTCGATTGCAACCGATTGCCCCTCATGCATCCGGGCCAGTTGGACCTCCTTGAAGTTTGCCTCCACCCAGAGACCATGGCGTGGAATAACTGCCAACAGGACCGTTCCCGGCTTGACGTATTGGCCGACCCGCACCCTGCGGTTGCCGACCACCCCGGCAATCGGGGCGCGGATCACCGTATCGCCCAGTTCCCGGGCCGGCAGCTTCAGTTCCTCCCGCTGCTGGCGCAGCTCGGCTTCGAGCTGTTTCTCCTCGGCCTGAAAAACCAGCAGTTCCTTCCCGGCGGAATCCAGGTTGGCCCGGGCGTTGGCGGCTTCGGCTCGCGCTCTTTTCTCGGCCGTCACTACCGCTTCATAGTCCATTTCAGAGACGATACCGCTGGAATATATGCCGCTGAAGCGTCGCAGCTCGCTCCCCCGTTTGCCCTGTTCGGCCTCGGCCGCGCTCAATTGGGCCGCGCAGGCATCGATGCGGGACTGTTGCAGAATGCTCCGGTTGCGGGCAACGTTCAGGGCGGCCTGCCTCTCCTCCAGTTTTTTACCGGCGTTATCGAGCCTGACCCTGTACTCGTACTCCTCGATGCGTACCAGCACATCTCCGGCTGCAACCGGGGCATTGTCCCCGACCGGCACGGCCTTGACATAGCCCGCAACCTTGGAACTGATCTGGGTGATCTCGGAGCGGATATAGGCGTTATCGGTCTTCTCGAATAAGCGCCCGGTTGAGAACCAGTGCCAGCCGAACCCGCTGGCGCATGTAAGCAGTACAAAAGCTGTTATAGTAGGAAGAAACCGGTTCATACTACTCCTGACGAGTGATAGATTGCCGGGCCGCGTGCACTCGGTCCGGCGATCCTGTTCATCTCAGAGGGCTCTTGCTAATCTCATCAGCCGCCATTCAGAATAGCTTCTTGCATCTCTACGGGAAGGTCCTTGAATTCAGTTTTTTGCCTAATGACGCCGTCGTCGCCGCTTTCGGCATTTACTGCTTGAAAACCGGTTGTGCCCGCAGTGGTGGCACATCCGGTTAACATGGCAAACATTGCTGCAATGAAAACGTATTTGATCTTCTTCATCACTTGTACCTCCTTGAACTATATTTCCTCAGGAGTGGCGGCGCCTACCACTCTAAAAGGCATGCAAAGCTTTATTTATGTTGTTCGGTCTTAACAGGTTTTATCGTTGCTTCATGGTTTGGACAATATAGCTCCCTGAACCGGAAACGGGTAATGACACGCCACGAAATGCCCTTTCGCGATTTCCCGCAACTCCGGCAGAACCTCGGCGCAGCGGGCCTGGGCACGGGGACAGCGGGTGCGGAAGCGGCAGCCGCTGGGCGGGTTGAGCGAGGAAGGGAGTTCTCCGGGAAGCATGCCGATTTCCGGAATCGGATACCCCGGGTCGGGCCGCGGTACGGCGTCCAGCAGCGCCCTGGTGTAGGGATGGGCAGGCGCGGCGTACAGATTCTCACAGGGAGCGATTTCGCACATACGGCCTAGATACATCACGGCGACCCGGTCGGAGATGTTCTTCACTACGGCCAGGTCGTGGGCGATGAACAGCATGGAAAGGCCGTATGACTTTTTGATGTCACGCAGCAGGTTGAGGATCTGTGCCTGCACCGAGACGTCCAGCGAGGAGACCGGCTCATCGCAGACCAGCAGCTGCGGTCCGGTCATCAGGGTGCGGGCGATGCCGGCCCGCTGGCACTGGCCTCCGGAGAGCTGCTGCGGTCTGCGCCCATAGTGCTGCTCGGGGTCGAGGCCGACCGCCGTCATCATTTCCCGGGTCCGGCGCGTGCGTTCGAATGCTGCCATTCCTCCCTTGGCCAGGAGCGGCGCGGCGATGCTCTCCCCCACCGAGCGGGAAGGGTTGAGGGATGAAACCGGGTCCTGGAAGATCATCTGGAATTGGCCCCGCAAAGGACGAAGGCAGCGCGGGGTGAGGGTGGTCAGATCCCGGCCGTCGAGGATCACCCTCCCGGCGGTCGGCCCTGGAAGCTGCATTACAGCCCTGGCCAGTGAGGATTTGCCGCAACCAGACTCCCCCACCAGCCCCAGTGTCTCGCCCCGAGCCAGATCGAAACTGACCCCGGAGACAGCATGGACCTTGCACCCCCGGCCGGCGGGGAACTCCACCACAAGGTCCTCGACTCGCAGGAGCGGTGTTTCTATACCTATGGCGCTTTCGCTCATCACTAACACCTCAATTACTGCCAAGAGACTTGGTAAAAACAAATATAACGCCCCTACAAATCTGATCCATCATACGGAAACCAGCAGGCGTAGCGGTGATTTCCACCATCGTCGCTGACCATCGGCGGTTCCTCCTTGCGGCAGCGCTCCTCGGCCTTCGGGCAGCGGGGCGCGAACGGGCATCCCGCGAGCGGAGCGGAAAGGTCGGGCGGCTGTCCGCCGATGGCCTTGAGAGCCTTGTGGGGAGGATCATCCAGCTGGGGGATGGCGTTGAAGAGCGCCCGGGTATAGGGCATCCGCATCCGGTCGAACAGCTTGACGGTCGGGGCCTGTTCGACGATCCGCCCCGCATACATCACCGCCGTTTCATGGGCTCTCCCCGCAACCACCCCAAGATCGTGGGTCACCAGAATCATGGCCATGTGCCGCTCCTGCTGCAGCCGGGAAAGGAGATTGAGGATCTCCGCCTGGACGGTCACGTCCAGGGCAGTGGTCGGCTCGTCGGCGATGAGGATTTGGGGGTCGCAGGCCAGGGCAATGGCGATGGCCACCCGCTGGCGCATCCCCCCGGAGAGCTGGTGCGGGTAGCAGGCCAGCCGCTCCTCCGGCTGAGGGATGCCGACCGCACGGAGCAGCTCCACGGACCGCTCCCTTGCCTTGGTAGTGGAGAGCCCTAGGTGATAGAGCATCGGCTCCGCGATCTGCATACCGATCCGGTGGACCGGATTGAGGGAAGAGATGGGGTTCTGCAGGACGATGCCGATCTCCCGTCCCAAGATGCGGGCCAGCTCCTTTTTCGCCAACTTCCCCAGCTCCCGCCCGGCAAAGCTGATCCGCCCCGCAGGGGAGAGGATGGCGCGTCCCGGCAAGAGACCGAGAATGGCCCGGCAGAGCATGCTTTTACCGCTCCCCGACTCCCCCACCAGCGCCAGGGTTTTCCCCCGCTCCAGGGTGAAGGAGGCGCCGTCCACCGCCCGCACTACCCCCCGACTGCTCGGCAGGTGGACCACCAGGTTCTCCACAGTGAGAATATCTTGCGTCGAAGCTGTCATAGCCTTTTTCCTTTACGGCACAGCAAAAAGCTCCAGGTCCTAGGCGCGACAATCCTGAGGAACGAGGCGTACCGGAAGGTACGCTGCAGTGACGAAGGGTTGGAGCAACAACGGAGATGGACTTTTGGCGAAGCCGTCACAATTGGCTCTCCCGAGTGTCGAACCAGCCGCGTAACCTGTCGCCGATCAGATTAACCGACATGATGGTCAGAAACATCACCGCAGTCGGGATCATGCTGACATGGGGCGACTGCTCCAGCACCTCCCGCCCTTCGGCTATCATTCCGCCCCAGCTCGGCGTCGGCGAGGGGACGCTGAGCCCCATAAAACCGAGCCCTCCTTCGGCTATGATCACCAACCCCATCACTAGGAGCATGTAGGCCAGCATCGGCATCAGCACGTTGGGCAGGATTTCCCGCAGGATGATGGCGGCATCGCTTGCACCTCCCCCACGGGCCGCCAGCACGAATTCACGCTCGGCATACCTGAGCGTGTTGGCCCGGGCCACCCTGGCGAAGGTGGGAGCGGTCATGAAGCCAAGGGCCAGGGTAAGATTCAGCAGGCTGGAACCGAAGACAAAGGTGATCATCATCAGAAAGATCAGCCGCGGAAAAGCAAGAAAAGTGTCGATGGCGCCAACGATCATTTTCTCACTGAAGCCGCGATAATACCCGGCCAGGACCCCAAGCAGAGTGCCTGCGACCAGGCCGATGCACGGGGCGAAAACGCCTGCGGCCAGGGAGACGCGTGCGCCGAAGAGAAGCCGAGCCGTGATGTCCCTCCCCATGTTGTCGGTGCCGAGCAGGTGAGCGCCAACGCCCGGTTTCACCGCCAGGTTGACCCAGTCGATCTGATCCGGAGGCGGCACCGGCCAAAAGTCCGCACCAACGGCAGAGATCAGGACCAGGCCGAGCCATGCTGCGGCCAGCCAGAAAACTATTCCCGTCTTTTTAGCCACCGGCCCCCTCCTTGCGCACGCGTGGATCAAGCAGGCCATAGCTGGCGTCAACCAGAAAGTTGACGCTGACATAACCGACTGCGATAAAGAGGACGCACCCCTGGACCATGGGAAAATCCTGCGCAAATATGCTTGACAGGAGGAGCCGGCCGACTCCGGGTAAGGCGAAGAGTTGTTCGATAATGACGGCCCCGCCGATCAGGTTGCCGATATGCAGACCGCACAGGGTGAT
>Ga0210377_10002249_pt1 | contig 17029 bp, 14 predicted proteins | sample PLM4_65_b1redo_FD_155480 | JGI IMG/M metagenome (GOLD analysis project Ga0210377, IMG submission 155480) | Groundwater sediment microbial communities from an aquifer in East River, Colorado, USA - PLM4_65_b1 redo | ecosystem: Environmental > Terrestrial > Soil > Riparian zone | place: USA: East... | reverse complement strand
GCTTCGAGCTTTTCCCGCAGCTCCTCCAGATCGCCCCGCTCGTCGTCCTCGCCCAGCTCCCGGCGGATCTGCTTCAGCTGCTCGCGGAGGAACATCTCCCGCTGCCGCTCGCCCAGCTCTTCCTGAACCTGGGACTTGATGTCTTCCTGGGCGTCCAGCACCGAGATCTGGCGCTGCACGTGGACCAGCACCCGGCGGAGCCGCTCCTCGACTGAGAGGGTCTCGAGCAGGCCCTGGCGCTGCGGCGGCGTGATATCGAGGTAGCCGGCGACCAGGTCGGCGAAGCGCCCAGCCTCGTGCACACCGGCCAGCACCTGCTGCACCACCTCCTCGGGCAGGCCCGACTTCTGGCCCAGCTCCGCGGCCCGGGTCCGCGCCTCGCGGTACAACGCCACGAAGGCCGGATCTTCCGGGTTGAGCGGTGGCATCTCTTCGGCTTCCCGGACGATCGATTCGAGGAAGCCATTCTTGTCGCCGACATGAATCGCGATGCCGCGCCGCTCGCCGTGCAGCAGCAGCTGCATTCCAGCCAGGCCCCGCTGCACCTGTCCGATGCGAGCGATGGTACCGATGGTATACAGACCCTCGGGTTCAACCTGCTCGAGGTTCTCCCGTTGCGAGACCGCGAAAATCAGGCGGTCCGGGGTATTGAGGGCCGCTTCGATGGCGCGCAACGTACCCGGGCGGCCCGCGCCGATGGGCGCCGTGGTGCCGGGGAAAAGTACGACCTCCCTCAGAGGCAGAACCGGGAGGACGAGACGGTCAGTGCGTTCAGGCATTCAGTATTGCTCCGTTGTGCTGGCGGAATGGCAGTCCGCTCCAGTGTTCCTATTGGAAGGTGCACCGGTTATGCCAGGATGGTAGGGGCGGGCCCGGCCGGGCCCATTCCCGCGCATTCCCGGAGGGAAGACCGCGTTCCCGCGTTCAGGATGGGTGGGTCGAATCAACGTAGCGCCTGGGAACGTCTTGCTGCCAACGCGGCGCAGGCCAATGGGGTGAGGCTGCCGTTCTGTCGCCGCAACAGCGAGGGGACATGCCGGGCTGGGGCTGCCCGCTTGTCCCCCCCGTCTTTCGCTGCTAAATCTATGACGCTTCTTCGGATACCCGATGACCGAGCCGACATCGTCCCTCGCGCCACGACTCAGCGAAGCCCTTGGCACCGCCTTCACAATCGAGGGCGAGATCGGTCGCGGGGGTATGGGTGTGGTCTATCGCGCCAGAGACGAGCGCCTCAAACGGCGGGTAGCCATCAAGGTGTTGCCCCCCGAGCTGGCCTTCCAGGCCGAGATCCGGGCGCGGTTCACCCGGGAGGCTGAGACCTCGGCGCGCCTTTCCCACCCGCACATCGTCCCGATCTATAACGTGGGTGAGGGCAATGGGCTGGTGTACTTCATCATGGGCTACGTGGACGGCGAATCGCTCGCCGGGCGGCTCAAGCGCCGAGGCAAACTCCCGGTCGAGGAAGTCCGCCGCATCATGAAAGAAACGGCGGACGCCCTCAGCGCCGCCCATGCGCTCTCCGTCATCCATCGCGACATCAAGCCCGACAACATTCTGCTCGATGGGACCCGAGGCCGGGTGATGGTGACCGACTTCGGCATCGCCAAGGCAATGTCGGGCGGGACTGGCGCGACCCTGACCAGCGCGGGAGTGGCAATCGGGACGCCGCAGTACATGAGTCCCGAGCAGGCCGCGGGAGAGAAGGACATCGACGGCCGGAGCGATCTCTACAGTCTCGGCATCGTGAGCTACCAGATGCTGACGAACGAGGTGCCATTCACCGCCCCCACGGTCGCGGGCATCCTGATGAAGCAGATCACGGAGCTGGCTCCCTCGGTGCTGGACAAGCGACCTGACTGTCCCGAAGACCTAGCACTCGCGGTCACCCGCTGTCTGGAGAAGGATCCGGAGAATCGCTGGCCCTCGGCCGACGCGTTGCGCCGGGCACTCGAGGCTCGCGCCGTTACCGGCTACCGTCCCACCGGGCAGACCCGTGGGGGCATGCGCTCACCCAGCCCAGCACAGCCAAGACGCTCTTCGGGTGGCGAACGCGAGGCCGGCGGGCTGTCGTCGGCTTCGCCTCGGCCGCTGGCGCCGCGCTCTCCCCGTCCCCCGGTGCGCTCCGAGGATTGGCGGAACCGGCTGGACCGGCACATGGATCGCGCCAGCCGGCGGATGGAGCGGGCCGGCGGAAACGAGACTCCACTTCCGGTGCCCGACACCGGCGAACCGATGATCGTGCAGAAGACCCGGGCCCAGTTTGCCCGGTGGGCCGCGGTCTCCGGCGGCCTGTTCATGATCAACCTCGCCACCGGCATCAGCTCACCCTGGTTCCTGTTCCCGGCCGTGGGCATGGGCTTCGGGCTGCTCAACAACTACGCCAAGCTCTGGCAGGCGGGTTACACCTGGCGCGACGTGCTGAACCGTCCGCCGGCGCCCGATGCGCTGCTCGGTGGGGGCGCCAAGCCCGGGAAGCTGTCTCGCGCGCTTCCGCCACCGCGGGTGGACGAGTACGGCCAGCAGTTGACCCAGATACTCCAGGCTCACGCCGACCGAGTTGCCATCCTCAAGCTGCTGGAACGGATGACCCCGTCCGAGCGGAAGATGCTCCCCGAGGATGTGCAGGGCACCGTGGACGGCCTGTATCAGCGCGCGACCGACCTGGCCAAGACGCTGCACGCGATGGACACCAACCTCGACATGCAGAGCAAGGAACGGATCGATCAACGGATCCAGTCGCTGCAGCGGGAGCCGGAGGACGAAGAACGCTCCCGCAGGATGGGCTTGCTGGAGCGGCAGAAGAAGACACTGGAGGACCTGCGGGGCCGCCGCGATCAGATCGCGAATCAGCTGGAGAGCTGCAACCTGGCGATGCAGAACGTGCGGTTCGACCTCCTCCGCCTGCGCTCGGCCGATGCCGGCTCGGCGCTCGGCGACCTGACCATGGCCACGCAGCAGGCCCGGGCGCTGTCGCGCGACGTGGATAACGCGATCGTGGCCGCGAGCGAGATTCGAGAGGCGCTGGGGCGGGATTAGGGCAGGCCGGCACGGCGGCAGGAACAGGTCATCCCGCGCGCAGACAGGTGCTCGGGATGACCTTTTCGTTGGCCCCACCCGCCTGGAGAAAGACCCGACTCACCAGGGCCCCAAATCGCGGATGATCTCGCAGGTCCGCCAGCTGCGGATCCACTCGCAGCAGCACCATCGAGTGAGCCCGATTCGCCAGCGCGCAGTCGAGCCAGTCGAAGGCCTTCTCGATCGCTCCGAGGGCCAGGTATCCCTTGGCGACCTCATACGGGGGCAGATAGCCGGAACCCGCCTCCAGTTCGTCCAGCATCCGTCGGGCACATGCTCGATCGCCCGCGGCGGCGGTAGCCCGGGCCAGTGCCGCCTTCACCTGGGCCCCGCCTTCGAGAAACTCCCTTGCCTGTTCCAGCCCCCTGATCGATTCATCCCAGCGACTCACTTCCTGCAGGGCAAGCGACCGCCAGAGGTGTGCCGGGCCGAAGTTCGGATCCAGTTCCAGGATCGAGCCACATTGCTCGATTGCCTCATCCCACTTGCCCGCGAAATACAGTGCCTGGCCGACTCCCGCTCCGGCGACGAGCGACTGGGGATCAAGGACGACCGCCCGCTTCATCTCGCAGATCGATTCTTCCTTCCTGCCTGCCGCGACCAGCAGGTTGCCGTACCACTGGTGTCCCAGGGCCATCTGGGGGTCGGCCGCGATCGCCCGGCGAAAGCGGGCTTCCGCCAGCGGCAGATTCCATCGGTAGTACAGGTCCACATCCGCGAGCGTCGCCCGAGGGGCAGCTGACCTCGGATCGAGGCGCAACGCCTCCCTGGCGGCGCGGCGGGCCGAGCCGAAAGCTTCGGCGGGAGGGGCGTGATTGTAGAAGCCGGTCACAGCGTATGCCTCGGCAAGGGCGCTGAATCCGTCCGAGTCCCCCGGATCCTGAGAGAGCGCCGCCGAGAAGTACCGGGCCGCGGTGCGCAGGCTGCTGGCGGTACGCCGACCAAGGGCAAACCGGCCGCGGAGAATCAGCCCCCTGCTGTCCAGATCGAGGCTCTGCACCTCCCGGTTGTCGAGTTCGGGCTCAACCCCAAGGGCGATCTCCGCGCCGAGTTCCTCCTGCAGGCGGAAGGGGTCACCGGCGCGGCGTTCGTACGAGCACGACCAGAGGTGGAAGCCGTGCAGGGTTTCCACCAGGCTGGCCTGTACCCGCACCCTCCAACCATTCCGGCGCACTGTCCCCTCGAGCACCGCCGACACACCCAGTCTTGCCCCGATCTCCTGGACCGAGAGCTCCTGCCTGCCGCGATGGGTCAGGCCGGACGAATCCGCCAGTCGGAGGCCGGCCGTTGCCAGCCGGTGACGCACTTCGAACGCGATTCCCTCGCCGAACCCCTCGTCATCGGCACAGAGACCCACCTCGAGGAAGGGGAGCACCGCCACCGGCTTGAGGTCCTGTCGCTGGGCCAGCTCCTGACTCCGGGTCGACGCGCCAGTCGCGAGCGAACGGGCCAGTGCTGCGACCAGCGGATCGGGGCCGGCGCCGGCCTCGTCCGCCATGAACTGGGTGTGGAGCCGAGCCTGTTCGAGCGCGCTGGCCCGGTCGCGCATGGCCTCCAGCGCCAGCATCAGGCGCCGCACGACCACCCCATTCCCCCGATTCATCGCGAACAGTCGCTGCCACCAGTCGACCGCCCCGCGCCAGTCACCCGCGCTTTCCCGGGCCCTGGCCAGAGCCTCGAGCAGTGTGGCATAGCGCCCCGCGAAGTGGGCCCGGGTAGCGTCGGCCCAGCGGTCGAACTCGGGAGAGCAAGGCAGGAAGAATCCCTCCAGGAACGGGCCCTGGTAACAGGAAACGGCGCGCGCCCCGTCACCTTCGCTGGTCGCGGCTTCGAACTCGGCCACGTCACTGGTGATGAAGCCGGGATCGAGCACCAGTCCATCGGTAACCGAACGAATCGCGTTTCGGCCGAGCACCTGGCGCAGGGCGTGGACCGCGAGGTTGAGGAGGCGCCGCCCGAAGCGGGAATCCTTCTCGGGCCACAGCAACCCCAGGAGCATGTCCCGGCTGGTCGGGCGCGTGCCTCGAAGCGCGAGAACAGCCAGCAGGCCGAGCCGGTGCCGTTGCGCCGCGGAGCCGGAAACCAGTACGCCACAAGGACTTTGCACCGAGATCCCGCCCAGCAGCCGCAGTACGAACACTTCGCGATTCCTGGTTAATCGTGGGCCAAGAGGGAGTTAACCGGGGGGTGGTAGCATGTCTCCGCGCTCCAGCCCGGAGAGGCGCACCCTCTGACTCTGTTGCGGGAGTTCGGACGGATAACCGACGGGCAAGACCTTCAGGGAGGAAGAAAATGGGTATTCAGTTGCAGCACGCGCTTGGGTGTGTCGCCGTGGCCACGTTGCTGGCTTGTGAGGCACCGGCGGGGGACATGCCTCAGGCAGCGGATCCGGTTTCAGTACCCGCCGTTTCCGCCAACCAGATGCAGCACGTCGGGGGGGAGCACAATCACGGGTTCATGCGCCTGAAGGACATCCTCCGGCTTCAGCGGGCTACCGCCGCGTTCCACTCCATTCCGCGGGCCGAGAGCGCCGGATATGCGGCGTTTGGCGGCTGTTTCGCGGACTCGACTCTGGGAGGCATGGGCTTCCACTGGGCCAACCAGCAGCTGATCGCCGACTCCACCATCGATCCGCTCAAGCCCGAGCTGCTGGTGTACCAGCCACTCGCCGACGGGCAGAAGCGCCTGGCTGCCGTGGAGTACATCGTGTTCGTGGACGAGTGGCATGCGAAGGGCAACCAGAATCCGCCGAAGCTCTTCGGGCAGGAGTTCCACATCAACCCCACTCTGCTGGAAAAGCCGTTCTACCTGCTGCATGCGTGGGTCTGGTTCCCCAACCCCTCGGGCACCTTCTTTGACTGGAATCCGCGCGTCCACTGCCCCTGACATGCCGAAGTTCATGATCGAACGGAACATTCCGGCGGTGGGCCAGCTCCTGCCCACCGGGTTACGGGAACTCGCGAGACGGTCGAACGGTGTGCTGCTGGAGCTGGGTCCGTCGGTGCAGTGGGTCCAGAGCTACATCACTCGCGACCGGATGTACTGCGTCTATCTCGCGCCGGATGAGGCCTTGGTGCGGGAGCATGCGCTGCGGGGCGGGTTCCCCGCGGATCAGATCTACCGGATCACTGCCGTGATCGATCCGACGACGGCGGAGTAGGAGGATCCAGCAAAAAGGAAGGGCCAAGGCATGCCTTGACCCTTCCGCTCCGGACCCGCCTTTGGTCAGTACGCCGCGATGTCCACCATGGCATCACGCAGGTCTTCCACCTGCGGCAGGATCACGTCCTCGAGCTGCGGGGCGTAGGCCACGAAGGTATCGGTCGCGGCCACCCGGCGCACCGGCGCATCCAGCCATTCGAATGCGTCCTGGGCGATCCGCGCGGCAATCTCCGCGCCATACCCCCACGAGAGCGAGTCCTCGTAGGCCACGATCACGCGGCTGGTCTTCCGCACCGAAGCGAACACGGCGTCCCAGTCGACCGGAGAAAGGCTCCTGAGGTCGATGACCTCCACCGAGAGGCCGTGGCTCGCCTCCACTTCCTTGGCGGCCACCAGGGTGCGCTGGACCACCGCGCCGTAGGTGATCACCGTCAGGTCGGTTCCCTCCCGCACGACCTTGGCCTTGCCGAACGGGATCATGAACCCGGGCCCGGGATTGGGCGCCTTGTTGTAGGTCTGGCGGTAGAGGTGCTTGTGCTCCAGGAACAGCACCGGATCCTCGCACCGGATCGCCGTGCGGAGCAGCCCGTTGGCGTCGAGCGCCGTGGACGGGCAGACCACCCGGAGGCCGGGCACACCGGTGAATACCGCCGCCCCCGTCTGGGAGTGGTAAACCGCGCCGCCCTTCAGATACCCGCCGTAGGTCACCCGCACCACCACCGGCGCCGCGAAGGTGTTGTTGCTCCGCCAGCGCATCAGGGCCAGCTCGTTGCGGAGCTGCATGTACGCCGGCCAGATGTAGTCGAAGAACTGGATCTCCACCACCGGCTTGAGCCCGCGCGCCGCCAGGCCGATGGCCCGGCCCACGATGTTGGCCTCGGCCAGCGGCGAGTTGTAAACCCGGTCGCTCCCGAAGGCCCGCTGCAGCCCCCAGGTCACCTTGAAGACGCCACCCTTGCCCTTCACCTGCGGCAGGTTGTCCTCCCGGCTGGCATCGGCGACATCCTCACCGAACACGATCAGCCGGGGATCCCGTGCCATCTCGTCCTTGAGGCAGACGTTGAGGAGATCCACCATGGTGGTGGGGTCGCCGGAGAAACGGGGATCGTCTTCGGTGTCGAACTGGTCGGAGGTCGGGTCGACGTCGGGCGAATAGACGAAGTCGTAGATCGTATCCGTCGCGGGCTGTGGCGCGGCCAGCGCGGTCTCCGTGGCAAGGCGAACGTCCTCTTCCACCTGCTCCCTGATTGCGGTGATCTCCGCCTCGGTGGCGATCCCCTGTTCCACCAGGTACCTGGGGAACCGGGTGACGGGATCGCGCTCGGCGTCGGCCTGGCGCTCGGAGGCCGGACGGTACAGCACCTCGTCATCCGACAGGGAATGGCTGTACGGCCGGATCACCCGGGCGTGGACCAGCGCCGGCCCCTTCCGGGCGCGGCAGTACTCGACCGCGCGCTCCACCGTCTCGAACGAGGCGATGGGATCGCAGCCGTCACATTCCTGGATATAGAGATCCGGGAACGACGCGAGCAGCTTCGAGATCGACCCGCCGGCGGTGTTCACCTCGACCGGCACCGAGATGGCATACCCGTTGTCTTCGATCATGAACACGACCGGCAGCTTCAGGTTGCAGGCGGTGTTCATCGCTTCCCAGAACTCGCCCTCGCTGGTGGTGCCGTCGCCCGAGGAGCAGAACACCACCTCGTCGCCATAGGGGCCGTTGACCGCATCGGCCATCCCCTCGACCCTGGAGTACCGGAGCCAGGCCTCGGCGCAGCCCACCGCCTGCAGGAACTGGGTCCCTGTCGGGCTGGACGCGTTGACGATGTTCAGGTCCTTGTGCCCGAAGTGGGACGGCATCTGCCGGCCGCCGGAGTTCGGGTCGTCCGCCGCTCCCACCGCCGAGAAGAGCATCTCGGTAGGCGTCATCCCCAGGCCAAGACAGAGCGCGCGATCGCGATAGTAGGTGTAGAACCAGTCGTAGGCGGGCTTGAAGACCTTCGAGGCTGCCGCGAGGACCGCCTCGTGGCCGGCGCCGGAGATCTGGAAGAAGATCCGGTTCTGCCGCTTGAGCTGGATCTCCCGGTCGTCAATGCGCCGGGAGAGCAGGATGAGCCGGCAGATGTCGAGGAGTTCGGCCTTGGAGAGCGTTCGGGCCGTCTTCGGGGCAGATCGGGTTCGGGTCGCCATGGGCGGAAAGATCGTTCTTGGAGCGGCCGGACGGGCGGACGGGCGGACGGGCGGACGGGCGGTCGGGCGGACAGGCGGTCAGTGATCTTCGATGTGTTTCGGGATCCGTCATCACCGCTGGGTTACTGCCCGCCTGCCCGCCCGTCCGCCTGACCGCCTTCCGTCAGCCCGACAATCACCAGCCCGCCGATCAGGACCACGCTGTACTCCATCCCGTTGCGGCCGCCACCGACGACGAACCATCCCTCGCGCCCGTGGACCAGGGCGATGCCGGTCAGGAGCTGAATCGCGAACCACGCCGTCAGCGGTCGGACCAGCCTCCCCGCGATCAGGGTGAGCCCGCCGGCGATCTCGGTCAGCGTGATCGCCCAGGCGATCATCACTCCGAACGGCAGGCCGAGTTCGCCGAGCCGACCTCCGAAGGGCGTCGCACCCCCGGTCAGCAGCCGGTAACTGCCGTGAATGACCAGATGCGAAGCGATAAGCACACGCAGAGCGATCAGCCCGGTTCGATCGGGGAGCTGCACGAGGATACCTGATTGGAAGCGGATGGGGCCGACCTACGAGGGGCCGGCCCCTGGGGTTCCATCGAGCTGCAGCTGATTACTGGCCGCTGAGGAGCTGGTCGAGCTTGTCCCAGTAGCCCATTGCCACCCGGAGGTCCGGGTCGTACCGGACGACCAGCGCCTCGGCCGCGTCCTGACCCCATCGCACCTCGGCGGCGCGGTAGGCCAGGATCCGACCGATGCGGCCGCGGATCGCGCTGTCGGGCTCGGCGCTGATCTTGAGCCGATCGTGTACCCGGGAGAGAAGGGGATCCACCAGCCCGGTCTGCCACCCCACCGGCGAATCGGTCCACCTGGCGCCTGCCGCCCGATCCTTGGGGAGCAACGCGCCCGCGCTGTCGGCGACCGCCTCGATCCACCCGCTGTCGGCCACGACACTCCACCACCCCGGGAGCACGGCCGACCTGGCGATCGGGACGTCGGGCGCAATGCCGCCGCCGCCCCGTACGGGACGCTGCTTGTCGGTGTGAAAAACGGCGGAAGTATCCTGCTCGGTTCCGGATCGGCCGGCGAAACTGTAGTACTGCGTGGCCTTGAGGCCGCGGTAGGCCCGCTGGATGATCCGGCCGCTGGGCGTCGCGATCCGCCCGACGGTCAGATAGACGAAGTCCCCCTGGGGCGGGATGGGAAAGCCCTGCTGCATGAGCGCCTTCCCGAAGCTGCGGCGGCCCAGTATCAGGGCGCGGTCGTGATCCTGCAGCGAGCCGGCGACCGCCTCGGAGGCGCTGGCGCTGCCCTCGTCGATCAGGAGCATCAGCGGCAGGTCCCGGAAGGGGCCGTCCCGTTCGGTCTCGAACTCCCCGGTGGCGCTCTTGCGCCTCCCGACAGTGTGGAACACGGGAGACTTCTTCGGGAGGAACAGACTGGAGATCTCTACCGCGGCGTAGACCAGTCCTCCCGGGTTGCCGCGCAGATCCAGCACCAACCGCCTGGCCCCCTTGCCCCTCAGGTCCTTCACCGACTTTTCGACTTCGTCGCCCGCCTTGTAGTGAAAACCGGAGAGACGCACGTAGCCGGTGGTCGGATCGATCAGCCGCGCGGCGGTGACCGACTTCGGCTGCAGCAGATCGTACTTGAGGTTCACCCTGACGCTGTCCGGCTCGAGCCGGTTGCCGCGCTCGAAGAGGAGGCGGACCTTCGTCCCCTTCGGTCCCAGCAGGCGGCTCCCCACTTCCCAGGCCGAGAGGCCGTCGCTGGCCGTGTCGTTGATGGCCAGCAGCCGGTCGCCGGCGGACACGCCCGCGCGGGCCGCGGGGGTGCCGGGCATCACGGCCAGCACGGTGAGGGATCCGTCGACCTCATCGAACACGATGCCGGTGCCGGCCAGCACGCCGGCCTCGTAGGCCTGTTCCCGCTCCCCGTCCTCGCGCCGGAGGAAGCGGCTGTGCGGGTCCAGCGATCCGAGCACGCCGTCGATGGCCGCGTGCACCAGCTCGGCGTAAGTCACCGAGTCGACATAACTGGCCCGGATCTGATTCAGCAGACTGGAAAAGGTCTGCAGCTGCTCGTACGAGGCCTGGGCCGCCAGGGTGGGCGGCGCAGAGGCCAGACCGGCCGCGAGCACCATCGCCACTCGAAGGAGTGGCCGAAAGTCGTGAAGTCGCATGGACCCTACTGAAGTTTGGCGAGCCGGTCGCGCGCCATGGTGACCTGGCGCTCGTAACGGCTTGGCGCAGCGGCAATGAAGCGGTTGAGTGATGCGCGGGCGGCGTCCCGCTTCCCCTGATCGAACTGGGCCAGGCCCAGCCAGAAGAGCGGCCGGATATCGCGGGGGTTCGCCTCGTAGGCGGCCTGGAAGCGGGTCTCCGCCTGGAGCATCATTCCCGCCTTGCCCAGGGTCACGCCCAGGTCGACCAGGAGAGTCGGGTCATCGGGATTGGCATTGATGGCGTTCTGGCGCTCTTGCACCGCGCGCGGGTAATCGCGCTGTGCCTCGTAGATCCTGGCGAGCTGCACATGCGCCATGTAGTGACCGATATCGGCCTCGACCACCTGTTGATAGAGAGACACGGCCTGGTCCACCTGGCCGGCCTTGTGCCGGAGCGCCGCCAGCATGTAGCGGAACTCGTTGTTCACCAGTGGCACCTCGTTGCTCGAGTCCGCCGCCGGCTGTACCCGGGCGAGGAGAATCTCCAGGTCGCGGATGGCCACATCGTAGTGGTCGGTATGTGCGGCGGAAAGACCGTGGAGCCAGAGGACCAGCGGCGGGGCTGAATCGGTGCCCCCGCGCCCGCCCCAGTACTGCACTTCCTTCTCCAGCGATTCGTACGCCTTGTCGTACCGACCCTCCACCAGGTCCCGGAAGGCCCGGGAGAATCGGCTGTTCCCGTAGAACCGATAGCTGCTGCCCAGGATCCGGATATCAACCAGCGGATCGATCATGAAGGCCTTGCGGTAGTACCCGCCGGTCTCGCGGAAGAACGCCTTGAGCGCGCTGTCGCTCCGGGACAACCGCTTCAGGTAGGCCTCATCCCAGTAGTGGACCACACCGAGGGCCAGATAGGCCCCGGCGAACTGGGGATCGATCTTTACCGCGGTCCGGAGCGATTGCTCGGCGTCGCTGTAGCGCTTCTTGCTCCAGTAGCCCATCGCCAGGTTGTAGTGGGCCGCCGCGTCGTTGGAGTCCCTGATCGCAGCGGCCTGGAGATCGCCCAGCTTCGCCTCGATACTCACCTTCTGCGCAGCGAGCGGTGCCACCCACAGCCCGGCGACGACCAGCACCAGGGGAACCCGGCCGAGTCTGGGGATCATGCTGCCTCCATCGGAAGACGAAGGGCCTGATGTACGGTCTGCGCGAGCACGACCCGCCACGTGGAGACCACGAAGCGACGCCTAACTTGCATGTGTTGTGGGAGAGAGACAGCCGGAGTATGCAGCGCGAAACCGGCAAAAGCAACGGCCACCGCCAGGGCGGTGGCCGGGAGCTAGTCAGGTGACCGTCGTCACTTCGCCTGGTACACCACTTTCCCGCCGACGACGGTCGCCCGGATCCGGGCCGTCTCGATGGTCTCGGGCGGAACCTTGAAGAGATCTTGATCCAGCAGCACCAGGTCGGCGCGGTACCCCGTTTTCAATACGCCGAGGGTGTTCTCGGCGAACACCCCGTAGGCGTTGCCGCTGGTATACGCCCCGAGGGCCTGCTCCACCGAAACCTTCTGTTCGGGAATCCATCCCTCGGGATTCTTCCCATCCAGTGTCCGCCGGGTAACCGCGGCGTGGATGCCGAGCACCGGATCGATCGGCGCAACGGTCCAGTCGGAGCCGAAGGCGAGATGGGCGCCGGCGTCGAGCAGCGACTTGAACACGTAACTGTTGACCACCCGCTTCCCGAGCCGCTTCCCCGCCCAGCGCCCGTCATCGACGGCGTGGTACGGCTGCATCGACGCCACGACGCCCTGCGATGCCATCCGGGCGACATCCTGGGGCCGCAGGTGTTGCGCATGCTCGATCCGGAACCGGCGATCGCGCGGGCCGTGGGCCCTCGCCACGCTGTCGTAGATGTCGAGCACCAGCGCATTGGCCTTCTCGCCGATGGCGTGCACCACCACCTGGAGACCGGCGGAATCGGCCCGCCCGATCTGGCTCCGGAGCGAATCCTCCGGAGTCACCAGCAGGCCCCTGGTTCCGCGCTCGTCCTCGTAGGGATCGAAGAACAACGCCGTGGTCGAACCGAGCGAGCCATCGACGAAGCCCTTCACGCCGGCCAGCCGGAGCCAGTCGTCGCCAGGACCGTCGGCGGTCATGGTGTCTGCCACGCGGTGCCAGTCCGACAGCCCGGGGAACAGCGCAACCCGGAGCGTGAGTGTACCCGCCGCCCTGGCGCGCTTGAACGCCGCCACCTCGTTCCACGGCGAGGAGACCGCTGCCACGGCGGTGACCCCCTTCGAAGCCACGAAACTCATGGCCCGCGCCAGTGCCGCGTCGTCCTGTGCGGGGGTGGTGGCGGGGACGGCGGCGTAGACCGGCCCCATCGCCTCGTCCTTCAGGACACCGGTGGGCTCGCCCGTCTTCGGATCCTTGACGATGGTCCCGCCGGGAATCGGCCTGGTGCCCCGAGTGATTCCCGCGGCCTTGAGCGCCAGGCTGTTGGCCAGGCCCATGTGGCCATCCAGCCGGCTCACGAACACGGGATTGTTGGGTGTGATCGAGTCGATCCACGCGCGGGTCGGCAGCGGCGCGCCAGGCCAGCGCTCGTGGTCCCAGTCGCCGCCCAGGATCCACTCGCCGGGCTGCCGCTCGGCTGCGAAGGCTCTCAGCCGGGAGATGAACTCCTGGGGCGAATCGGCGGGACGCAGATCCACACTGGACAGCTGGAAGCCACCGGAGAGGAAGTGGACGTGATCGTCCATGAGGCCCGGTGTCACCAGCGCGGAGCCGTTGCTGAGGACCGTGGTCTTCTCTCCGGCCAGCCGGGCAATGCTGGCGCTGTCTCCCAGGGCGATGATGGTGTCGCCCCGGGACGCGACCGCCTGGACGAATGGCTGGGCCGAGTCGCCGGTCCAAACCCGGCCGAACACCACCAGGTCGGCGGGCGGCGCGGCCGGGGGTGTGGAACAGGCGGCGAGCGCAACGAGGCCGGCCGCGCAGGCCGACCGGGAAGCGGGGATCGGGATCATCTCAGCGCCCCGGGGTGAGTGAACGGGTGGAGAGCAGGTCGCGCACATCCAGCAGCACTTCCAGCAGCAGCTGGTCCCGCTGGTAGCCGGCGTCCAGCTCCTCCATGCGGCGGCCCTGGTTGTCGGTTTTGGCGCGATCGTACTGCTCGCGGTAGGTCGCCTCGAGGTTGTGCAGGATCTGGTCGCGGGAGCGCATGAAGGGTGAACAGTGAAAGTGAAAAGTGAAGGGCGAATGGACCACGCGTGGTGAATCGAGATCCAGCCCTGAACTCGGAACTCGGAACTCCCGGGTGGTTCTGGTGGGGTCGGGCGGGATGTAGCTTACAGCAACCTCTCCCGCCCTGCCACCATGCGCCTGGTTTCCCTGCTGCTGGTCTCCACCCTGATTCCGAGCATGGCGTTCGCCCAGCAGAAACCCCGGGCTCGCGAACTCGGCATCCCGTTCAGCGGCACCCCCGGTCCCCTCAACGCCATCACCGACGTCGCCGGCATCGAGGTGGGGCAGGTGACCCTGATCCGGGGCGACGGGAAGCTGGTGGCCGGCAAGGGCCCGGTGCGCACCGGCGTCACCACCATCCTGCCGAGAGGGAAGGACAACAGTGATGCGGTGATGGCCGCCTGGTCCACCCTGAATGGCAACGGGGAGATGACCGGGACCACCTGGGTGGAGGAAAGCGGGTTCCTCTGGGGACCGGTCTCGATCACCAACACGCTGAGTGTCGGCGTCGTGCGGGATGCCGTGATCGACTGGGCCGTCCGGCGGAACTTCGACGAGTTCCTCTGGGCGTTGCCCGTGGTGGCCGAGACCTGGGATGGTGGTCTCAACGACATCACCGGAATGCACGTGACGAAGGAAACCGCCTTTCAGGCGCTGGACGGAGCGCGCACCGGTCCGGTCACCGAAGGGAGCGTCGGCGGCGGCACCGGGATGGTGTGCCACCAGTTCAAGGGCGGGATCGGCACCGCATCGCGCAAGCTGTCGGCCCAGGCCGGCGGGTACACGGTGGGCGTCCTGGTGCAATGCAACTATGGCGGGCGCAGGCGGCTGAGTATCGCCGGCGTGCCGGTGGGGCCCGAGATCAAGGGGGCCACCGACTGTCTCACGCTGCCCAGTCCCACTCAGAAGTTCCTGGCGGGACTCCCCCGGTGCGGCACCACCACCACCGGCCAGGCCCCGCCCACCCGGGAAGAGCGTGGCTCCATCATCGTGGTCGTGGCGACCGACGCCCCGCTGCTGCCTCACCAGCTCAAGCGGGTGGCCAAGCGAATCCCCCTTGGCATCGGGCGGATGGGGGGAATCGGCGGCGACTCCTCGGGAGATATCTTCATCGCGTTCTCGACGGCCAATCCCGGTGCCGAGAGCGACACGCTCGCGACGGTGAGGATGCTGCAGAACGACCGGATCAATCCGGTGTTCGAGGCCACGATCGACGCCACCGAGGAGGCGATCGTGAATGCCATGGTCGCGGCGGAGACGATGACGGGCGCGGACGGGTACCGGGTCCATGCGCTGCCGGTGGACCAGGTGCTGACCCTGCTGCGTCGCGCGGGGCGAATCAAGTGATTCCGTTCCCGGTTCCGCGTTCCGGGTTCCGCGTTGGACCCAGTGCGAAAGCCGGGTTGGCGAACAAGCCGGATTCTGGTGCCGACGACTTCTCGCGGAACGCGGAACGTGGAACCCGGAACGACAACGAGGAAGCATGACAGCAGCGACAAGGCCCGTGGCGTTGGTCACCGGCGCAAGCGGCGGCATCGGGCTCGAACTGGCCCGGCTCTGTGCCAAGGGCGGGCACGACCTGATCCTCGTTGCCCGCAACCGGGACAAGCTGGACGAAATCGCCAAGTACCTCTCGGGGATGTACGGCATCCGGGCCGAGGTCATCCCCGCCGACCTGACGGATCCGGAGGCGCCCCAGGCGATCATGGGCAGGGTGGAAGCCCTGGGCCTGGGAATCGATGTCCTGGTGAACAACGCCGGCTTCGGCGACTGGGGGCTGTTCGGGCGGGCCGAGCTCAAGCGCCAGCTCGACATGGTCCAGGTGAACATCGTGGCGCTGACCGTGCTGACGCGGCTGGCGCTGCCGCGGATGGTCACCCAGCACAAGGGCAGGATCCTCAACGTGGCGTCGACGGCGGGATTCGCGCCGGGTCCTCTGATGGCGGTGTACTACGCCACCAAGGCGTACGTGGTCTCTTTTTCAGAGGCGATCGCCAACGAGCTCAAGGGCACCGGCATCACCGTCACTGCGCTCTGCCCCGGCCCGACTCGCACCAGTTTCGCGCAGGAAGCGGGCATGGTGCAGTCGAATCTGTTCAGTGGCCCCAACGTGATGGACCCCGCGCCGGTGGCCGCCGCGGGATACCAGGCGATGATGCGGGGCCGGGCGCTGGTGATCCCGGGACTCGGCAACAAGTTCCTCATCTTCAGCATCCGGACCTCGCCGCGCTGGGCGGTACGGATGATCACGCGGTGGTTTCAGGAGAGTCGGAAGGGTTAGCCTGGGCTACAGGTTGGTGGCTATGGGCTATGGGCTATGGGCTATGAACTCATCGTCCGCACGATTCGTCCCTGATCACGCAAACTCTCATGGCCCATAGCCCATAGCCCATCGCCGAATGTCGCTCTCTGCCAAGTCTGTATTGATCTTCGCCGCTCCCTACTACGAAGAGCTGGAGCTCTGGTATCCCAGGATCCGGCTGGAGGAGGAAGGGGTCCGGACGGTGGTCGCAGGAGTCGGTGAGAAGGTCTACACCGGAAAGCGCGGCTCGTATCCGGTGACCGTGGACGTCAACGTGGATCAGGTGGAGGCCAGGGAGTTCGACGGTCTCGTGATCCCCGGGGGCTACGCCCCGGACATTCTGCGGCGTCACCAGAAGGTCCTGAGCCTCACGAGGGAGATCTTCCAGGCCGGCAAACCGGTGGCCTTCATCTGTCATGCGGGCTGGGTGCCGATCTCGGCCGGCATCCTCAAGGGACGCAGGGGCACCAGCGTGGGCGCCATCAAGGACGACCTGGTGAATGCCGGCATGATCTGGGAAGACAGCCCCGTCGTGGTCGACGGCAACCTGATTTCGTCGAGAACGCCGGCGGATCTGGGGCATTTCATGAAAGCGCTGCTTGCTCAATTGCTCGGGTAGGCTGGGAGTTTGGCTATGGGCTATGGGCTATGAACTAACCGTACCCCGGCCTCGCGGCAGATCACAGAATTCTCCGGCCTCATAGCCCATAGCCCATAGCCCATAGCCCATAGCCCATAGCCCATAGCCACCAACGAACCATGCCCTTACGCGACAACCAGCAACGAGTCGCCACCTGGATCAGCCAGTTCGAGGAAGGCTATTTCCACCCGCTGACCAACCTCGCCCGCTTGTCCGAAGAGGTGGGCGAGCTGGCGCGCGAGGTGAACCACCGCTTTGGCC
>Ga0210377_10002248_pt1 | contig 17029 bp, 12 predicted proteins | sample PLM4_65_b1redo_FD_155480 | JGI IMG/M metagenome (GOLD analysis project Ga0210377, IMG submission 155480) | Groundwater sediment microbial communities from an aquifer in East River, Colorado, USA - PLM4_65_b1 redo | ecosystem: Environmental > Terrestrial > Soil > Riparian zone | place: USA: East... | reverse complement strand
CAGAAGATTTTTTCTCCCTTATTCAGTGTCCCTCCGAAACCGACGATCCGTCAGAATTCCGCAACGAGCATGGTCTTTCTGGAACTGCCCGTGCGTGCTTGGAAACCCCCCTTCTTTCAGGAGGATGAGCTGACATGGGCGCTCGCTCTCAACTATCCGATCGATGGCCGGGCTGCGCTGGCGGCCAATGGGATACCGTTCGAGGATAACAACGTTCTTCCGATCCTCTGCCGCAGTTTGCAGGACGATCCCGTTGGTCTCCTGCGGGAGATGGCTCCGCCACTTTCCCTGGTTTGGTCCTCGAAGCAGACTGGTGAGACGTTCGTGCAAAATGACGGGCTTGGGCAAGCTCAGCTTTTTGAATATCAGGACGACCAGCTCTGGGTCTTGACTAACAAGCTCTTTGCCCTGAATGCGGTGGGTGTCTCACTGGAAATGGAGATCGAAGACTGGGCGGTTCGTTCTACGCTGGGCTGGTTCCCGTTGGATATGACGGGCTACAGAAAGATCCGGTTTCTCCAGCCTGGGACGCAGTTACGGCTGGGTCCAAATGGGATGAGCCGAACGATCCACGATGTCTTGTCGGAGTGGGTGAACCCCGGTGACCTGTCACACGCTGATTCCCTGGAAATGGCTCGATGCTCGTTGCTGAAGCAGATCAGAGCTGGCATGCCGCTATGGGAAAAACCATACGCTGACCTCAGCGGCGGATGGGATACTCGGGCGGTGGTCTCATCGCTCCGCGCGTTGGGCGCGCAGTTCTCTGCTTGTGTCACGGGACAGGAAGAATTGCACGACGTCGTTATCGCCTCTAGGCTGGCGAAGATCGGAGGGTTTGATTTGAGTGTTATCAATGATTCTGCCGGGTTGCCGCCAGATACTCCCGAGGAGTGTAAGCGACGTGTCTCCCTCGCGTTGCTGTGGCAGGGGGGATACATGGTGAGTCATCAACACAAGGAATTCCTCTCGAATTACGGACATCTTGAGGGAGGCAAGCTGGACATCATGGGACAGCACGGTGAGATCGGCCGCGGCTATTACTCGAAGATGATCAAGGCTGTGGGCTTGGACGAGACGAAGTATGAGGAACAGCTCATAACGAAACTGATGAAGAAGATGCCGTCTTTCACGAGACAGGATCTTGATGACCGCATTCGTGAGATCATTCAAGAGGCCTATCGACAAGCAGACCGATTTGGCCTCACAGGTCTTGCCCGATTGGACTTTTTTTACTTGTACGAGCGGACCCGACGATGGGCTTCCGGCTCGCTCAGTTCTCGACCGGGCATGGTGTTCGCGCCCTTTCTCAATCCCGACTATATCCGCGCGAGTTACAGCTATCAGGGCCACGGAAAGGAGACCAATCCCTTCCACCGCCACATCATCGCGATGAACGCGCCTGAATGGGTGACCGTTCCCCTTGCCCAGGAGATCCAGAGAAGCAATTCGTCCAGTGGTACGGCCGAATCGGGAAGCCAGTTGGGAAGGGAGACGGTTTTCCCATCAAGCTGGAGGCAATGCTCTGGCACAAGTAACTACGGTCAGTTGCTCTACTGGAAGATGGTCGGAAAACCGATCATCGATGAAGCTCTTGCCCAGGGTGGGTTTTGGACGAAGATCTTTGATCCCGATAGGGCGAAGGAGAATTGGCAGGCCGCTCCAGACGATCTGGCCATTCTGCATTTACTTCCCCATTTGTTGCAGGGCCCATTCCCCTCGTAGCCGGTGCGGTATTGGGTGTTGAATCAGGGTGACTCTCGCCCCCATCTCCGTGGATGGAATTCTTCGTGCCGATGAAGTTCCTGCTTTGGGCGCATGACGGATGACGCGTCGGCCATCCCAGCCACTTGCTGAGAGTGGCGACCACCCTCCAGTCAGAGGTTGGTGGTCTCCCGAGCGTCTTTCTCACGTAATCCTCTCGGCCTCATGCCTTTCGCTTTTTACCCGGGGCTTATGTTGTAAGGTAGGCCAGGCCTCCTGTAAAGTAAGCAGTTCGCAATTGTGAAGTCACGGTCGCTGCCGTTCGATGGCTCTACGTAGCACCGGCACCTGAGCATCCGGGGAACGGCACTCGCGCACCGGCCGCATGTGTTCCGCCTCGATTTCGGCCCAGCCTGACGTAGTACTGGGAAGCACGTTAACAGCTACACCTCAGCCTTGAGGTCGCTTTGTGATTTCGACGGAGGATGGGATTGACTCCCCCAGTACTGGAAAATGTACACCTGCGGGTTGACGAAACTGAAGGACGGTTGGATGCCGAAACTGTTGGTGAATCGAAACTCGGCGACGAGCCGATAGCCGGCAATAGGGGATCTGAGTGTGGACCATCTCTTGCGTTGGTGGTGTTCGATGAGTATGACATAATCCGGCCTGCGGGTCCGAACTCCGACGAAGCCGGGAGTCTCATCTGAAGGTTTTTCATAGGACGCGGCAAGCGAGTCAAACCAGGCTATGAATGGTTGCTTTCGGACCGGCAGACCCAAGCGACGCCCGGTCCATTGTTCGAGATCAAGAATAGCCTGGCGGAGATTCTGATACGGTTGGTGGCGTGCCAGGTTGCCCCGCGTCGTCATGGCCCACTCATACCCCTCTTTATCTGGGAGGGACTCGATGATACGGTATCTCTCTGACGAGATTACTGGCCCCCTGGCCCGCTTGAACATCTCGATAGTTGCGTTGACTGGAATGTGCTGCTCAATCCAAGCGGCGGCCTGATAACGTGAGTCGTAGGAGAACTGTACGACCAGCCCGACGGTATAGAGAAAAGAATATCCGGCAGTTGCCGCCACGACGAACCTTGCAGCAATGATGTATCGCCGAGGCAAACCAGTCGCCGCATCTATGCATGCGTATGCAGCAAGAATCATCAGCGGTGGGAGGAAGAACGGAACATACCATTGCGGGATGAACTTGGAGCCAAAGATGAAATAGTAGGGGACAAAGGTGGCCAATAGCCACACGTTCCTTTCTGCATTCCGCCGGCGAGCCAGATCATAGAGTGCGTACACCAGCCCAGCCAGCGCCATCACGAATAGTGGCAAGCCCAGTCCGGATTTCGCGTATCCAACGATCCGCGTGTATGAAGTCTTCCCGGCCTCGCGAAGGAAGTTGAAGTACAGATCGCGGGTGAACCCGTCGAGGAATTCGAAGGGAGCCGAGATGAGAGCTGGGTTGACCAGGACGTAGCTCAATAGGGTGAGGAGGGCAAATGGGAGCAGCCTCCGAACTCGTACCCTCTCACGACGGAGGAGGTGTGATGCCAGCAAAGGGAACAGAACGACCAGCCGGTCGACCTTGGTGCCGATCGCGAGACCCGCAGTGATGGCGGCCAGAATGTACCAGCGTCGATCCCCTCGCCTCCACAGGAGTAGCGTAAACAGGCACGAAAGCCAATACCAGAAATTCGCGGGACTATCGACCGTGGCGAAATGGGCTATGGCGACGAAGGACATCGACATTGCGAGCAGGAGCGCGGCGAGATAACCGACGCGCTTATCGAAAAGGACAGCACCGATCATGAAGGTGATCCACACCACCACCGTTGACATGAGACCGGAGATCGCGCGGGCCAGTTGAATCATCCGCACCTGTTGGCGTTCCATCCACTGGTTACGAGCTTGTGTGTGGAGCTCGTCCGGTTCCGGGTCGAAGATTCGATCATAGACTAGTACTGGAAGGACCGCACCCACTGCCAAGACGTAATAATGCAGACCGCCATATGGGAAGTAATGGGGATTCAATGTGCGTTGCGATACCATTGAGATGGCGCGCGCAATCACTTCATCCGGGTGCCAGGAATTGGGCGCACCCCAACGGTTCCCCCAGAGATTGAGAACCAGGCTGAACAGCAAAATCGGTGGCAGATACCTGTACTCTATGAAGCGCTGCCTCCAACGTCCGCACTCGTTGGATGCAAAAGACTCTGTCATCACCAGACCCCAACTATCTCAGCGCTTCAGGCCAATGTACTGCTTCAAACGATGCAGATCTCTTTTGAACCGCTCAGATTTTCCCGATCGGTATGCTGCTCGCCTAAAAGGCATTGAGATCATCCACCAGAGAAGAAAGCGCAGTCGCGACCCCTGATACAGGCGAGCTGCCCACATTCTATTCGTCATCCCGACACGCGAATGCATGATGAGCTTGTTGACGGTCTCTGGGTCGTTGAGCTCCAGAAACCCCTTCCTCTGATAGACAGCGCGCGCAAGTTCCGGGAACTCGCGATGGCAATCGAACAGACTCAGAAGTAGGTCCAGCATGTTTACGGAGATCTTCAATATGTTCTCCGGTTCGCGGTCTTCAAGAAACTGGTTCCAATCCAAAGTAGGATCGATTGCCTTTGTCATCATATACAGATCGACAAATGACCTGAGGCGCATCTTGGCCACCTCAATGTCGTTGAATATCGAGATGAGGTTGAGCACGAGAGCATGTTGATCGGACAACACGTAAAGGAGCGCATCATCGAGGTGAAATGGCTGCCTTTTTTCCCATATGTTTTGGTAGTTGAAGTTGTAGGAAGGACGGTTCCTCAGGGCCCAATGAAGATCCACGGCAACTCCCGGCTTGGCGAAGTCGAGCGCATGAGTGAAGTAGATCGTTAAAGCCTTGTTCAAGATAATTCGTGACGTCCTCTTAAAACCGCTGCGAGTGAGAAGCTGTGCGGCCTGCTTGAGATCATTTTTCTTAACCAGAATGTCTATGTCCCAGAAGACTCTTCGATCAAGGCTCCCATAGAATCGCTGGGCCATATAGGGACCCTTTAGCAAAATGAATTCCTGTCCAGCGCGTGAGAATGTCGAAGATAAGAGCTTCAATTCCCTGATCATCTCTTCATTTTTGGTCCTTTGTCTGATGTAGGAAGATTGAAGACGGTCAACCAGGTCTGATGGGAACGCCTCTCGCGCCGGCGAATTGGCGAGGAGCGAATACACGTATCCGCGGAGTTGGTGGTGTGCGATAAAGTCGTAGAAGGAATCGAAATCGAAGACCGTCTTGTTGAGCTGATCGCGAATGGCCTCGTGGTGACCCTTGACAAGGGAGACCACAAGGTTCAGATTATCTCGCTGGAACATCGGTCGGGCTCTCCAAAGATATCCTGCTTGCAGGGTCGTACTGTCGAGAGGCCTCCTTCTCCCGCCTCGGGGGCAGAGTCAACTGCTAGGGGCAACGGTGGACAAGTGTTCATAGGGCTATGACATTACCACCCCGACTACCTAGGGACAAGCACCTTTCACTCCACGCGGGGCAAGGGTTACATACAATCAATTCACTCACATTGACTTCGAAACAAAGGTCATGACCACCTTAGCATCGAACCCCGCCGTGGAAGGCATCTTGGCTATTCCGACTTTTGTGTTGACACGACTTTTGGAACCAAAGATAATGGCGCGTTGGCTATCCCTAGCAAAAAGGAACAACGGCTGACGGGGTGCGGCTCCGCCGAGGGCGTATTCACGACCTCTAGCCGCAGCCGCCTCAAAAGCAAATCCCTATCAGAGTGTCCCACGAGTGACAAGCTAGGCACACGCGGGAGAGTTCTCCAAGATCGCCCAGGCAAGGCGAGCGGCGATTGTGGGAGAATGCTTGTCGATGCGACCAGCCCGGGATAGGAGGTCGTCCTGGATGTCCGGGTGCCTTCCATCAAATCGCGAGCAGATCAGATGAAGTACCGTCATGAGCAAATCGACCTCATGTATCGAGAGCTTCGAGCCCTGAACCGAGCCGTTGACTGGGCGGGGAGGAGTTTCGAAGACTTCGACCTGCGCGGTTTTCTGGAGCAGACGCTCTCCATGCTGACGTTTTCTTCTGCGCAGCCTCATGCGCTGGAGTATGGTACCGGCACGGGCGCTGGTGCATGCTTCCTGGCGGCAAGGGGATTTCGGGTCCACGCGATCGACGTATCTCCGACCGCGATCGAGCTCGCCAAGAAGTTCGCGGCCGAACGAAAGCTGCAGGTGCATTTCGAGATGGGCGACATTGGTAGCTTTTCTCCCCCGAAGAGGGCGTACGACCTCGCTGTCGACAACTTCTGCATGCAATGCCTGGTCACAGATGTCGAGCGGGAAACGGCGCTCGGGATGGTCCGGTTGATCCTGAAGGGGGACGGCCGTTTTCTCATCGGATCGGTGGTCTACCGCGATGGGCGCGACTTTGGTGAGGGCGTCTTCGATGAGCGCACCGGAATCCTCTACGTCAGATTAGAGGGAGACGCGGAGAGATACGAGGACGCCGTGAGACTGAATGGTTGTTGGTACTTTCCGCGAAGACGATACGTACGACCCGCAGTCTTGAGGACGGAGGTCGAGAGAGCCGGGTTTACGGTCCTCTGGCAGGAAGGCGGCCGGGTGATCTGTGCGCCTGCGAATTGATCATCGCCGCGTGCAGCGAGACTTCCTTGACCGACCCTGCTCTGTTCGGGTATAAGCCCGCGTCTTCTTCGGGGGTGCGCAATGAGACCGATGAACCAGGTTAACATTTCTGTGCTCCGAGGCGTGTGTCAGATGCCGGCCTACGTGGCGTGCGAGCGAGGCTATTTCCGGGAACAAGGCATCGACATTCAACTCGAGGTGGAAGCCACCGCCTGGCTCGTCCCGGAGCGGATGCTCCGCGGCGAGGTTCAGTTCGCGGTGATCCCCTGGACGCGAGTGGTCGCCGCCAGCGTGCGCGGCGAGCCGCTGGTGCTGCTTTGCGGCTCCGGCTGCGAAGAAGCCGCCATCGTCGTGCGTCACGGGCTCGCGACGGGGGAGGTCCGCAGGGTCGCGATTCCCCAGCGCGGCGGGATGAAGGATCTGACCGCCGCGGGCTTGATGTGCAGTCTCGGCTGGGACGACGTGGAGACGATACGGCTGCCTTCTGGCGACGGAGCCATTCTTTCTCTGGTGGGCCGCGGTGCGGACGCAGCCTCCATGGTTGAGCCCTATGCCAGCATGCTGGAGCATCTGCGAATCGGCACCGTCGTCCGACGGACCGGAGATCTGTGGCCGGGCGCGCCGGGCTGCTCGCTCACCACCACCGCCGAAATCGTCATGTGCCAGCCGGACCTGGTGCAGCGCATGATCACCGCCTTCGTCCTCGGGGCGCGGTTCGTCGATTCGGACCAGGAGCAGTCCGCAGAGATTGCCTCTTGCTACATCGGCGTCGCTCCCGAGTTCATTCGCGGCGCCCTCATCCACAATCGCCCGAACGTCCGCGCGTTGAGCAACGAGGGCGCCATGAACGACGTGATCGACCTCATGCTGAAGATGGGGTATGTGGCCGATTGGCCCACTCGGGGTTACAAGGACTTGAGTTTCCTGGAAAAGGCGATGACCAGCCCGGCCGCCGCTTGACGGCGAGCGCGGGATCGCAATGCCCCCGAAGACGCTGGTCTGTTGCGCAGCATCTTTCAGTTACGGTCCGGCGTCCAAGTTGCTGGTCATTGCGGAGGCAGTTGGTTCGCTGGAGCTGCGGACCGTGTTCCTGGGGACCGGAATCGCTCACGAGCTGGCTGCCAGGACTTTCGCCTTCGACGAAATCGTCTGCGCCGCCCCGGACGATCCCCTCGCCCGATCGCTCGTCGATGCTGCCTGCGCCCTTGTGTCCCTCATGGACCGCGAGTATCTTTGCCTGGCTCAAGAGCGATCGAAACCGACCTACGTCGCCGACAGCCTGTTCTGGATGCGCGATCGTACCCCCGCCGCCTTTTTGCGCGCCCGGCGATACTGGGTGCAGGATTTCGTGGGAGTGCCGGAGCGTGTTACCGAGACTCCGTCTGCTCCCACGGTGGTCGGCCCGATCGTTCGGCCGATGAGCCCGGTCAGCGACACCGATCGAAGGAACCTCGTCGTGAGTCTCGGCGGCTGCGAGTCGCCTCTCAGCGCGATCTCGGGTGATTCGTCGTACTTCGACTTCGTCGTCGGAGGCATTCTCCGGAGCGATCTCGTCTCCGCCTTCAAAGACCAAGTCGTGCTGATGGCGGGCAGCCGCTGCATCGAGTACCTGGCGAAACGCTACCCCGGCTCCGGAATCGCGTTCGTCTCCGCTTCGCCGCAGGAAGCAGCTTCGCTTCTGGAGACGGCCGCAATGGTCTTGACGGCGCCGGGGTTGACCACGAGCCTGGAGTGCTTTCAGCTCGCCGTGCCCACGTTTTTTCTGCCCCCGCAGAATTACAGCCAATGGTGGATCCTGAAGAAGCTTCGAGTAAAGGGTGTGGCGGGCTGCTCGTTCCACTGGGAGGATCTGCTTCCCGGTTATCCGGTCGGGGAGAGGATGTCCGAAGAGGTGCGTGTTCCTCTGGTTCGTTCCGCGATTCAAAGCCTGGTGAGGGAGGAGCGCGCCGCCCGGGCGTTCGGTGAATCTCTCGCGGGCTGTCTCTCGTGCGACCGCAAGGCGGTCGCCTCGAAGCAGCGCGACTTCTTCGACTCGCTGGGTCCCAACGGCGTAAGTCGGATCGTGGGTGACCTGGCTGAACTTTGCTGAAAGGAGGACGGTCGTTGCCTGAAGCCGCCTTACCGCAACCCGTCGAGATCGAGCGCATTGTCGAAGCGCTGGGGTCGGTCGTGCATGTGCCGTACGCTCCCCCGAACATCTTTCCGATGTCCGCTCCCAAGTTCCTCAAGAGCCCGTGCACCGAACGGGAGCGGGTGCCCGGGGACCTCCTGTCCATCTATGTGCACATTCCCTTTTGCAATTACGCGTGCAGCTTCTGCTTCTACGCCAAGCGGGTGGGGGACGGGAACGACCGGATGGAGCGCTACGCGAGGGCACTCCAGCGCGAGTTGGAATGGGTCGAGCCTGGGACGCGCCTCTCGCAGCTCTACGTGGGCGGTGGCACGCCCACCGTGCTGCCTGCGGACCTGCTCGACGAGGTTCTGGCTGGCGTGTTCGGCCGGACGCGACTGTGTGAAGGCGCCATTCACACCGTCGAGTGCTCTCCAGAATCGATCTCTCCCGAGCACGTCCGCGTGCTTCGAGAGCGGGGCATCACGCGGGTCAGCATGGGGGTTCAGAGCCTGAGCGACGAGGTGCTCGACGACGTCCACAGGCGTCACAATCGCCAGCAGTCGCTCGCTGCCCTCGCTCTTCTCATCCGGAGCGGCTTCAACGTCAACGTGGACCTGATGTACGGCTTGCCCGGGCAGACCGAGGCGAGCTTCTGCGGAGACTTCGAAGCTCTTGCAGCGCGCGCCGTCCATTCGGTGACCGCCTACAATCTGCGCGTCAACGAGCGCACGCCCGTCGTCAAAACCATGCAGGAAGAGGACCATCTGGACCTCGTCCGGCTCGTCCGATGGAGGGCGCTCGTGAAGCGAACGGCCGACGAGCTGGGCTTCGTCCAGACGCGCTGCCATACGTTCAAACGAGCGAGCGACGGCTCGTTCGCGGATCCGCGGGGCTTCGAGGGGGACCAGCTCGGAGTCGGAATGAGCGCGCGATCCCGTCTCGGCACGACGATCTACCGCAATCATGTCGATCTCGGCATCTACCTCGAGCGGGTGGAGGGGGGAACGAGCCCGGTCGAGGAGATATTTCCTCTTCGCGAGGAAGACCGGAAGATCCGCTTCATCGCCCAAACCCTCGGCGATGGACAGCCGCTCGAGCGCGCGGCCTACGAGCGCTCGAGCGGCCGGCCCTTCGACGACGACTTCGGCGAGACCCTGTGGCGTTTGCGCGAAGCGGGCCTCGTGGACGACGTCGCGGGCACGATTTCGCTCACGGAGACCGGGAAGCTCGTCTATGATCTTGTCATGCTCGCCTTCTACCCCTGGCAAACCCGGGAATGGCTCGCCGAGCGGCAGCGCGCCGCCTTCAAGCGCTAGCCCAGTCCCTCGGGTGGTCGACGTGACGAACCCTCCCGATGGTCTTTCGAACAGCGACACCATTCCGGAGGTGCGCCGAGTCTCGAAGTCGTTCGCCAGCGACGGCCGCGAGCGGTTGGTTCTGCGCGACGCGAGCCTGGCGGTCCGCCCGGGCGAGGTCCTGGCGGTGATCGGCCCCATGAGTGCGGGACCACCTGAAGCTCCGGGTCCAGGAGAAGACCATCTGGCGGCTGTTCGTCCAGCATGGGTTCTACCGCCTCACCCTGTGCCGCCCATCAAGCCGATCCCCCGCTTCCAGGCCCGGCGGGCGAACGACCTCTGGCAGACCGACCTCATAGGCAAAGATCCGGTTCCCGAAGATCGGCTACTGTCATCTCACCTTGCTGAAGGACGACCGCTCGCGCTGCCTGCTGGCGGGAAGCTGCGTGCGGAAAGCCCGCAAAGTCTACGTCTTTGCCTGCCTCTACCGGGCCTGCACGCGGTGCGACTTGCCGAAGGCGATCCTTGTTACTTTTGTGTCGCCGAATACTGGTCGTGCTGATCGTTGAACCTGAATCCTGCGCGATCGGGTAATTGCTGATCATTTCATGCGGCCCGGGTAGCAGAAAAACCAACTGCCCGTGGTTCCGTTGAACCCTACCCCTGGGGTAGCCTTCGACGCAGAGCCAATGGATCCGAAGTTTGGTACCCGAGTTCGGCGCGGAGACGCTGACTCGACACACTCAAGTCCTAAAGCGGCTCTTTTCACGCAGGATTCAGGTTGAATTATCTTCCATCGTCAAGCGAGCGCAGCGGCCTAGTCTCTTGTCTGAGATCCCAAGTAGGATTCATGGTTCCCTAGCCCAGGTGTCACCTATCGTGTGACGATGCGAGACCTAGCACTAAGACGACCAAGCTTGAAGCAGCGCTCCTCCATGCGGGTAAGGAGAATGAGACAGCCTTTCTGCAGCAGCGAATATCTATTGCGCTGAACCGTTTTCCTGATGATCTCGGCTCGCTCGGCAGGAGTCGGATCCCTGCGGCCCTTTCTTTGATGAAGGGTTTGTTGATAGCTTCTTCCATGTATGAACTTTTTCCGAAGCCACTGCCACGCACTTGTAATTTCCAAATGACGGATACAAACATCGGGCATATAGCGAATAACCTCGGGCGAGTAATTCTCAATGACGCGGTGTACGAAGATAGAAGCCGCGCCTCTGCTGATCTCCAGGAACGGGCCGATTCGCTCAAATAGGTCTCGCCGGACTGCCATGTTGTTCGTGTACCCGTAAGAGATGCTATTGGACTTCGCTGAGGAGGTATGGACGGCGCGCTCGTACTCGTACGCTACCAACATTAACAGAGCAGGAGATTCCACGGCAGACAGTCGCCGCCCTGAACGAGCTCTGCCCACGGCACTCGCATGGATGCAACGATTCTCTCCAGCCAGTCTGCGGCAGGCACGCAGTCCGCGTCCGTAAAAGCGATGATGGCTCTTTTTGCTGCGGCGGCGCCTCGGTTGCGTGCGGCATAGGACCCCTGCTTGGGTTCCACGAGTAATCGTATCGGAGAATACTTTCTGACCAGTTCTGCGGAGCCGTCCGTTGAGTTGTTATCGATCATGATGATTTCGTAGCGTGTCGAGGGATAGCTTTGCGCAAGGAGACCCTTGATGCAGCGCTCGATATACCTTCCAGCATTATAGAAAGGCACAACGACAGAAATATCTATTTCCGGTTGTTCAACATGAGCCGAGTGGGGCTGGACATTGCTTTTTCTGACCATCGAATTCACTTCCATCGCCAGGCGTCTAATGAGGCAGACATGAACGACTTAGCGCTTCCGTAAGGTAAAGGGAATCGAAATCGAAGACCGTCTTGTTGAGCTGATCGCGAATGGCCTCGTGGTGACCCTTGACAAGGGAGACTACAAGGCTCAGATTCTCTCGCTGGAACATCGGTCGGGCTCTCCAAAGATATCCTGCTTGCGGGGTCGTACTGTCGAGAGGCCTCCTTCTCCCGCCTCGGGGGCAGAGTCAACTGCTAGGGGCAACGGTGGACAAGTGTTCATGGGACAATGACACTAGCACCCCGACTACTTCTGGACAAGTGGCTTTTGCCCCAGGAGGTTGAACGGTCATCGACCTTCAGGTGGAGATCTCACCATTACGTCATCCCTGGAGGCTTTCCTCTGAACCACACCGTGCAAGGGATGTTGGCTCCTCAGACTTTTGTATGGAAATGGGACCTTCGAACAGGTATGCTTCTCTCTTCAACAATCACAGCAATGGGCCACAATAGCCTCTGGGGGGAAGCATCGAATGTCGCTTAAGCTCCTGATGTGCTCGAATGAGGCTCTTGGCCTTGGCCACCTCCGCCGTACGCTGAGGATCGCCAGCGCGCTCCATGCCGAGATCCCAAACCTCTCCACCCTTGTTCTCACCGGCTCTCCCATGGTTCATGGCTTTCGCCTTCCCCCGGGAGTCGATTCTGTCAAGCTCCCCAGTGTGTTGGAATCGAGTAGATGGTCTTTCGTATCCAAATACCTCCCACTGCCGTTCGAGGAGGTCAAACGGCTGAGGGAGCGGATTATCCTGGAGACGGCTCTCGCCTATCGGCCGGATCTCTTTCTGGTGGATTTTCGCCCGGCGGGAATTGGAGGAGAGCTTCTGCCGGCCCTCCGAGCGCTTAACAACGGCCAGAGCAAAGCCATCTCGGTCATGTTATTTCGGGATATCATGGATGAGCCAGAGCGCATTCGAGCTGAATGGCATGGCGATCAGGCCGTGGGGGTGCTGGAGGAGCTGTACGATGAGATCTGGGTCCTCGGGTGTCAGGCTCTCTTCGACCCCATCAAGGAGTACGAACTCTCTGACACCATCGCCAGGAAGATCCGGTTCTGTGGCTATTTAGGGGTTGAGCGATTCGCCGCCTCCCCTGAGGAGACCCGCCGTGAGCTAGGAATAGCGGCGAGGATGTTCGTGCTCGTTACGGTCGGAGGCGGACGGGACGGGTTCCCGGTTCTCGACACCTACCTTCGCGCCCTTGAGATCCTCCCTACACAGATGGAGCTCTTCAGCCTGCTGGTTGGCGGACCGAATCTACCCCAGGGAGAACAAGAGGTCGTACGTCAGCGATGCCGCCAAATGGCGATGATCAAGCCTGACCGGCCGGCGAGATTCATCGAGTTCTCTTCTCAGCTCCTGGACTACATGGCGGCGGCGGACCTCGTCGTGTCGATGGGCGGCTATAATACTCTGGTGGAGATCCTCAGCCTCGAGAAGCGGGCGCTCGTCATCCCCCGAGTCCACCTCAGATTGGAGCAACTTATCCGGGCCTCTCTGTTCGAGCGACTGGGCTTGATCCGGATGCTCCACCCGGATCAGCTCTCCCCGGAGAGGATGGCCGAGGCCCTCCTGGCCGCCCTGCACACTCCGCCGCCGTCCGGCAAACGCCTCCAAGCGGTAGGGTTGGATCTGGACGGCCTCCACCAGGTGAAGACCCACGTTGTGCGCCTCCTCGGCGAGCGCGGGCTGGCCTCCCCCAACCCCTTTCGATAAATTGAGGCCATCATGGCGCTTAAGCTCCTGATGTGCACGAATGAGACGCTTGGCCTTGGCCACATCTCGAGAGCGCTAAAGCTCTCCAGCTTTATCCAGGCTGAGTTCCATGATGTCTCCATCCTTATCCTCACCGGCTCCTCGATGATCCATGGTTTCCGCTTCCCTCCAGGAGTTGACTCGATCAAGCTCCCCAGCCTACTGAAGAAGAGTAGAAGGGAGTACACCTCGAAACACCTCCCATTACCGTTTGAGGAGATCAAGCGGCTCCGTGAACGGATCATCTTGGAGACAGCCCTTGCGTATGAGCCCCATCTTTTTCTCGTTGATCATAGGCCGGTAGGGGTAGGGGGGGAGCTTCTTCCGACCCTTCGAGCGCTGAACGAGGGCCAGCCCAAAGCTGTGTCGGTTATGCTGTTTCGGGACATCATACTTGAGCCAGAGCGCATTAAAGCTCAATGGCAGGAGCTTCAGGCGGTAGGCGCGCTGGAGGAGCTGTACGATGAGATCTGGGTCTGCGGCTGCCAATCTCTCTTCGACCCCATCAAGGAGTATGAACTCTCTGACAGCATCGCCAAGAAGATCCGCTTCTGCGGTTATTTGGGAGTCGAGCGGCCGGTTGCCTCCACCCAGGAGACCCGTCATGATCTAGAGACAGCGGGGAAGATGTTCGTGCTCGTCACGGTCGGAAACGGACGGGACGGGTTCCCTGTGCTTGACGCCTATTTGCACGCGCTTGAAATCCTCCCCAAGAACCAGGAAATCTTCAGCCTCCTGGTTGGGGGACCGGATCTACCCGAGGGAGAACAACAGGTCGTACGTAGGCGATGCGAGGAGATGGCGAGGATCCGGCCTGAGCGGCCGGTGAAGTTCATCGAGTTCTCCCCTCAGCTCCTGGAGTACATGGCGGCGGCGGATCTCGTCGTGTCGATGGGGGGCTATAATACTCTGGTGGAGATCCTCAGCCTCGAGAAGCGGGCGCTCGTCATCCCCCGAGTCCACCTCGACTGGGAGCAACTTATCCGGGCCTCTCTGTTTGAGCGACTGGGATTGATCCGGATGCTCCACCCGGATCAGCTCTCCCCGGAGAGGATGGCCGAGGCCCTCCTGGCCGCCCTGCACACTCCGCCGCCATCTCGGCAACACCTGCAAGCGGTAGGGTTGGACCTGAACGGCCTTCACCAGGTCAAAGAACATGTTGTTCGCCTCCTTGGTGCGCGCGGGCCGCTGCGGCATCCGTCGCGGTAGGTGGTAGTGCGGCTCCCTCTGGCAGTTTTTCCAGCGCCCGGAGGGAAAGTCGGTCTTGTTCAAGTGTTCGAGGGCAGAACTCGCGGTGGGGTTCACGTTGATCCCCTCATTCACGAAACCGCTTGCCGTTGGCGTCCCTCTTTGATATAAGGCGGAAGCGACTTGCGTCGTACTGATCCCGTAGGGTGCTGCTTGCTGCGCCCTTCAGGGACAGGGCAAGCCCCGTGCCTGTGAAGGTCCTGCGAAATCCCTCACGAGGTCTTTATTGATGCCACGCCATCTGCCGCGCCTCCTGCTTATGCTGCTCCTGCTTTCATTCTCATACGCCGTTCCAGTGGTCTCGGCGCAGGATACTGCAAGCCGGGATTTGCTCGAGCGGGTCAAAGAACTGAAATCGGTCGTTAGGATCGAGGCGAATGAGATCGAGCGGCGCGAACGGGAGAAACTCACGATCGCGCGGGGCGATGTCCGGATCCAGATGGAGGGCCGGGCCCTTTACGCCGATGAGGTCGAGCTGGACCAGGTTCAGGAGGTTGTCAGGGCCAGGGGAAAGGTCCAGCTCATCGAAGGCGCACGCCGGCTGGAGGGTGAGCGATTCGACTATCACTACCGGACCAACACCGGGGTCATGTATCAGGCCAAAGGGTCGATCCCTCCTGCCACTGCCTTTCGAGGCGTGGAGATCCACAAGGAGGGGGAGCGCAGGTATCGGCTGGTCGAGGGGACTCTCACCACCTGCCGCATCTGCCAGCCTGAGCCTGGAGGAGTCGATTGGGAAATTCGGGCCAAAGACGTGGTGCTCGAGCAGGACGAGTATCTCGAGGCGAAATGGGCGTCGTTCTGGGTTCGGGGCCTGCCAGCGGTCGTCGCTCCTTACCTCCTCTATCCTCTTGGGCCGCGGCGGACCGGCCTTCTGATCCCGCAGATAGGCTACAGCAATCGGTCCGGGTTCACATACAAGCAGCCCTTCTTCTGGGCCATCGATGAATCCCAGGACCTCACCGTTACGGGGGTCTATCGGGGTACGCGGGGGTTTGAGGGCGAGGCCAACTACCGGTACATCCTGGGGCCGGAGGCGAGGGGTTCGGTTGATGCCCGGGTAATCCAGGACAGGCTGAGTCCAACGCCGAACGAGATTCGCACGATCATCACCGCCCGCCACGATCAACAATTCAACCCGGACCTGAGCCTGAAGGGTGACATCAACTACGTCAGCGACCGAACCATCCAACGAGAATTCCCAGAAACCCCATCTGAGTTGAGGACCGCGAGCTTCTCCAACTCAAGGGTTTTCCTCACTCAATTGTGGCAGAACTACGGCCTTCAGTTCATGGCGGAGGAAACCCGGGCCCTCGTCACGGACACCGTTGACAGCCGGCTTCGGCGGCTGCCAGAGTTGAGTGTTTCGGCCTTTCCGCGGCACGTGTTCGGCTCGCCGATCCTTCTGGAGATGAACCTGTCCGGGACCTACTTGGAGCGCGAAGAGGTGCCGGACGGCGCTCGGGCAGATCTGTTCCCGAAGCTCTCCATGCCGTGGCGGCTGCTCCCCTGGGCGACCATGATACCCTCGATCGGGTTTCGGGAGACCGCCTACACCAAGCGTGGAGCGGGGGGGGAGGGCGGGATAACCCGCGAACTGCTTGAGGCTCGGGACTCGCTGGAGGCCCGATTCTTCCGGACTTTTGACGTCGGCGGTGAACGCGTCGATCGGCTCGTTCACCTGGTTGAGCCGCGCGTCAGCTATTGGTATATCAATCCGGTCGATCAGCAGGAGCTCCCGCAGTTCGACGCCGTCGATTTTGTCAGTCCCCAGAACAGGGTCACGTACTCCCTCACCAACCGCTTATTGGCCAAAATTAAGGAGGCCGATGGCTCCGTGCGGACCCACGAGGTCCTGTCCCTCTCACTGAGCCAGAGTTACAACCTGAACCCCCAAAGCCGAACCTTCTCGGATATCTACCTGAGCGCGCTGACCCCGGAGCGGTTTGACCAGGCGGTCCGAGAACAGACAACTATCCCGATCCTGCGCAATGGGGTCTCCACCGGGTTCTCCCAGGTGCAGGAGCGCCGCTTCTCAAACCTGGTGGCCGACCTCCGCGCGTCCCCATTTCAAAATCTGACCTTCTATGGGATCGCCGCCATCAACACCGAGGAGGATCGGGTGGATGGGATCGAGGCAGGAGTGAGGGTTGCCGTTCCGGAGTATGGGCGGGTGGAGCTGGCCCATAGCTTCATTCGTGGTCGGGAGACGGCCGGGCTGGCCGGTCCGTTTAGCAATCGGGAGAACTCCGGGGTCGTCGGCCGGCTCCTGCTCACACCGATCAAGAACGTCGCGATCAACTACCTGGGTCGCTACGATTCCCTCAGGGATGAAAGCCTGGAGAACAACGTGGTTGTTACTTACGCTACCTGTTGCTGGATGATGGGCATCCATTATTTGAAT
>Ga0210377_10002246_pt1 | contig 17042 bp, 20 predicted proteins | sample PLM4_65_b1redo_FD_155480 | JGI IMG/M metagenome (GOLD analysis project Ga0210377, IMG submission 155480) | Groundwater sediment microbial communities from an aquifer in East River, Colorado, USA - PLM4_65_b1 redo | ecosystem: Environmental > Terrestrial > Soil > Riparian zone | place: USA: East... | reverse complement strand
TCAACGCTGGTGAAGAAATTGCCGCTGATGCAATGGATGTCGAGGGAGACCGGAAAGCCGGCTCACGCTCCCTGCCGGTGCTGTTTGGTCGTGAGAACGTGATCAGGATCAGCGCCTCTATTTTCTTTCTGGTAATTGTCATCAGCTTCCTGCCCTTTTTATTGGGTTGGATGGAATGGTTGTATGCAATTCCTTTTCTATTTATGGATGGGGTGATTCTATTTTCAACCATTAAGTTGTCGGACTCAAGCCTGGCAAATCGCCGAATGTATATTCGTTGGATCTATCTGAGCGCATCCCTGGCAATCCTGGTTGTCATTGTCACCCGCATGTTGGCAGGAAGGCTTGGTTGAAGAAAATTCATTTGTAAAAGGAGAACGCAAATGGTGGAGACAAATCACAATGAAGTGCAGTGGAAAAGCATCTACATATTGGGTGGCATTGCTGCTATCCTGTCGTTGATCGCGGTCGTAGCAGATATTGTCATCGGCTCGTCTACGGGAGGCAACCTGTCCGCACTCCCACAAACGGCTATAGATCGGTTCGCGCAATTTCAACAGAACGCCTGGCTGGGTTTGTACAATCTTGACCTGTTGAATACGGTCAATCAATTGATTTCGATCCCAGTCTATTTTGCTTTATATGCCGCTCTTCGGAAGACGAATAAACCTTATGCTCTGCTTGCGCTGACCGTATTTCTCCTTGGTACGACGATTTTTGTTGCCAATAACACTGCCCTGCCCATGCTGGAATTGAGCAGGAAGTATGCCCTCGCAAGCGAACCGCAAAAGACCCTGTTTGCAGCTGCCGGTGAAGCCATGCTTGCCCGTGGTGAACATGGCGGTTTTGGCGTGTTCTTTAGTTTTCTCCTGCCGACCCTCTCTGCGCTGATCTTTTCCTTTGTCATGTTGCAGGGAAAAGTTTTCAGCAAGGCAAATTCCTATGTCGGTATCGTCGGCAATGCGCTGATGGTGATTTACATCGTTCTGGTCACCTTTGCGCCAGCGGTCAAGAACATGGCGATGGTATTTGCCATGCCCGGCGGACTCCTGCTCGTGGCCTGGATGGTCATGCTCACCATTCGTCTGTTTCAATTGGGAATTTCCAGGGAGTGAACGCCTATGGATATGACAGATTCACACAAGGCGATGACCTTCAAAGACTATTACATCGGCACATTGCTTCGTCCCCGTCAGACATTTGAACAGCTCCTGACAGATGAACGCAGGCTGAAATTCGGCTTTTATGCAATTTTGCTGAATGCTCTTCTGTATACGCTGGTCTATGTTTTCCTGACGATGGCTGGTGGAGCGCCTTCCACGTTTGAACCCTGATTGGCAGTTCCCAAGGATGTTTATTATTTTTACGACCGATTCTGGCTGGCGTCGGGCGTTGCTCACCTGCTGAGCCGGCTGGTGTCTGGCAAAGGCAGTTTTGAAGATACGTTAAGTGTCTTCGGATTTGGAATCACCATCGCCACCTTTTTCTCCCTCTTACACGACCTGCCGGACAGCTTCCTGGGAGCCATCGGCGTTCTTGACCTGCGATGGTATGAACTTGCGCTTAACTCCCCCACCATCTGGCGCACGATTCTTTGGATCCTCTATTGCACAGCCCTGATTTTGCTGTTCACGCTGATCGTCAAAGGAGTTCGAGCTGCACAGCGCATCAAACCCTGGCATGCCCTGTGGATCGGCACCGTGTCGGCCATTGTCTATCAGGGCGTCTTCCTTATTTTCAATCGGTAGTTGAAGGAGCCATACATTATGTCAGGCATCGGTCATCTTGCGGCGGGATTTGCGGCAAAGCCAGTTGAACCCAAAATACCACTCTGGGTTTTTCTGGTCGCCAGCGAAACCAACGACATCCTGTATTTCTTGTTCTCATCAGCCGGGCTCGAACCCAAAGCGGTGATGACAATGAATTTCAATCAGGGAGTCAGATATCTAACTCCCGCTTTGAATCCCTGGTCACACGGATTGTTCATGTCCGTTATCTGGTCGCTGACCGCAGCGACAATTGGTTTTCTGTTTTATAGGGATCGTCGCAGCAGCATCCTGCTTGGGGCGGTGGTTTTCAGTCACTGGCTGCTGGACTTTCTCATGCATTCCAATCTACCATTGTTTTTTGGCGGCTCACCTTTGGTTGGACTGGGCTTGGAAAATTCCGGTCCTGGTTTTCTGTTCATGACCATTTTCGATCTTGTGATCCTTACCGGAGGTATCGTCTTCTACTTCCGTGCGAAAAACGCGTCTCCCTACAGGTTTAATTATGAAAGGAACAGAACATGAATAAAAAGATCCTTGTTACCTATGCCAGTCGTTTCGGTTCCACGGAAGGCGTTGCCAAACGTATCGGCAATACTCTGTCTGAACATGGACTGACCGTGGATGTATTACCCATGCGGGAGGTCAAAGATCTTTCTGCATATCAAGCGGTGGTGGCTGGCAGCGCCATCAATGCCGGGGCATGGCTTCCAGATGCGATGCAATTCATGCAGACACACCGCGCAGAATTGTCTCAAAAACCTTTTGCCTCATTTCTGGTATGCATGACCCTGACCATGCGCAATGCCGATCAATACCGCAGTCATGTTGCCACCTGGCTGGCTCCGGTTCGGGCGTTGGTTCGTCCCGTTAGCGAAGGTCTCTTTGCCGGCGCGTTGGATATCAACAAGATTCCATCCTTTGGGGATCATTTGAAATTTCGCCTAAGTGTGTTATTCGGTGTCTGGCAGGCAGGTGATCATCGCGATTGGAACGCCATCCAAAACTGGGCGCTTGAATTGAAACCCCTTCTGTCTGCATAAAGGAACGCAAAAAAATGAAGACATCAGAGGATAAGGTCAATTCCATATAGTTCTGCCGAAATTCATCCGCAGTATTTTCTGGCTGATCATCGCCTGCCAGCTACAGATCTTCAAGAAGCTTCCTACGCACAACTTGTTGGTTTCGAGGGTTAAGTTAGCATTCGAGATCTACTTGGGAGATTTTTCATGGCTCTCGCGCTGGATAATGACGAATGACACTAGTGGAGGGGTGCGGGATTCATGTATGATTAATGGACTGAGGAACATCCCATGTCCTCAACGCTACTTCCACAAAACTTCATCTCCTACAAATTCGTCTCCATGCAGGGACGCTGGGATGTGGACGATTTTTTCGCCGCTTTACGTCGTAGGTTATCTCAGCGGGAAGTTGTTCAGCATCCAGTCCGAGAAGCGCGGAATCTTCTCCTGAAGACAACCATTCTCGCGAGATGAACGCTCCGTTATGCAATACATTAACTGGTAGTGCTAATTAATGACTATGCTATATCCTATTGATCCCATCCCGGTTCACCTCACGCCTTTTGTGGGGCGGCAGATTGACCTTGAGAGATTGCTTGCCCTCCTTCAAAATCAATCTGTCCGTCTGGTTACCATCCTGGGAACGGGAGGGATTGGCAAGACTCGCCTAGCCACTGAATTGGCTCATATCCTGCAGGAGCAATTCCAACACGGCACTGTCTTCATTCCCCTGGCTCATTTGAGCACGGTCGACGAATTACTTCCGGCACTTGCCGGGGCATTGGGAGTACAGTTGCCGCCGGGGGGCGACCTGCAACATGCACTCTTGGATCACCTCGCCAGCCAACAAATACTTCTGGTTCTCGATAATTTCGAACATCTGCTGGATGAAGGAGCACTTATCTGCGATATTTTGGTGGGCGGACCGCAAGTCAAGGTACTGGTAACGTCGCGCGAAAAACTCAATCTCGAAGCCGAAACTCTATATCATCTTGGCGGACTGGAACTGCCTCCGCTGGATAGCCTGCAATCGATTGAAGAGTATGATGCCGTACAGTTGCTTCTGCAAAAAGCCGGTCAGGTTCAACCTGGTTTTTCTTTGAGTGATGGGAATAGAAGTGATGTGGTTCGGATCTGCCGTCTAATGGACGGCAATTCTCTGGGCATTCTTCTGGCGGCTGCCTGGCTTGAACACTTTTCTCCTGCCGAGATTGCCAACCAGATCAGTGGCAGTCTGGATTTCCTATCGCGCCAGGCGCGGGATATAGAGCCGCGTCATTGCTGTATGGGAGCGGTTCTCGACTCTTCGTTCAACCGCCTGGACGAATATCTCCAGATCATCTTTCGAAAATTGGCTGTCTTCCGAGGTGGCTTTGACCTGGCCGCGGCACAGGCAATAACCGGCGCAGACCTGCGGGCCCTGATTGCCTTGGTGGATAAATCCCTGCTCGCACGGGATCCTCATACTGGCCGCTATGAGTTGCACGAATTGTTACGCCAGTACGCCGGCGAACGACAGGCGAATGCAAGTGATCGGGAAAACACCCTGTCTATCTACGCTAACTATTATATTAATTTCGTGCATCAGAGAGAGTCGCGCTTGATCAGTCCTTCGCAGACCGCAACCTTGGACGAGATTCAGTCTGACTTCGATAATATTCGTCAGGCTTGCACTTGGGCGATCAAAAAACGTGACTTTGCCTCTGCCCACGCAGTGATTCCTGGTTTATACACTTTCTGCGACATGCGCAGCCGATTTTATGAAGGAGAGGCGCTCTTCCGTCTAGCCAGTGAGGGATTAGCACCAGAATTCGGTGAGTCACCGCACCTGGCTTGGGCATTGTCCCTGCTCTCCTGGTACGATATGCGGACGTATATAGAGCCATTTGAGTCTTTCGACGAAATCGCACTCCAGGCACAGAACTGCCTGAAGCATGCGACATCCGTGCAGGATACTCAAGCGACCGCTGCCAGCCTTGTTCTGCTGGGAGTCGTTGCCCGGCACCGGGATGATTTCAAAACCGCCATTCGAAATTACGAAAGAGCAATTCAAGCTTATCCGAATCTGGATGATGTTTACTTTGTCAATATTCGTATTGGCTTATGCTACCAGACTCTTCAGGAATACCCGCAGGCAATACGGGCCTTTGAGACAAGCCTGCAACGGGGTAGGGTAACGGGTGAACGCGTCAAGATGGGTTGGTCGCTGGAAAACATCGGGGATACATTGCTATTGCAGGGGCACCCGGCTGAAGCAGAACGTCAATATGAGCAGGCTTGTACTCTCTTCAAAGAAGTTGGCACCACGATCGGTGTGATATGGTGCCTATACGGTTTGAGTCGAGTCGCCATTGCTTTGTTCAATCCCACACGTGGCAGGGAACTCGCCGAAGCCGCGCGACAAGTCGCTAGGCAGATTCATTCTGCCTCGTGGATTGCAAAAATAGATAGCCTGCTGCACCAGATCGATCCTCAATCTTCTCGAACTCTTAGTGAAACAACAAATAATGGAAATGAATCCTTCAGCCCACGCGAGTTGGAAGTTCTACAATTGCTCAAATCGGATTTGAGTGGACCCGGGATTGCTCAAAGATTAGTCATCTCGTTGAACACGGTCCGCTATCACACCAAGAATATTTACCGGAAACTCGGAGCAGGCACGCGTCTGGAGGCCCTCCAGCGCGCAAAAGAACTTGGGTTGTAGTCACTGACCCCGTTGCTCCATCATGGTAGTCCTGGATAGCGCGCAGGACTACCATTTTTTTTGTTTAAAAACTACCACATCATGTGGGGACAACCTACCCGGTATGGGAATAAGCTTGGGACATATTTTTGATACCCATTAAGGACAACCATGAATGCTCAACTTTCTCATGCAGAAGCCCAAGCCCGTTCATCCTCACGCCGACAGCTGATTCCACCTGTGGGCGGACCATCCAACCGACGAGTCTTAATCGTGCTATCAGTCTGCATGGCACTTCAAATGACCAGCTTTGTGATCATCCTGCCTCTGTTTGCCCGGCGGTTCAGTGAGTTCGGCACGGGCGTGGAGTCTCTTGGATTGAGCGCCATGGCGTATGCTCTGACCAGCACTCTGGCTGCTCCATTCATGGGGGCGCTGGCTGACCGATTCGGTAGACGGCGGTTGGTTCTGGCTTCGCTGGCAGCATATATTCTGGCGTTCACCGGATACCTCCTGGCATCTTCTGCACCGGTATTCATTTTACTGCGTGCCCTCGCAGGGGCATTTACAGCCGGTCTCGTTCCGGCTGTGACCGGCATTGTGGCTGATGTAGCCCCGATGGATCGACGGGCGCAGTGGATTGGAATCGTGAACGGCGGCGCATCGATCGGATGGATTGCCGGTCCAATCCTGGGCGGCGTGCTCTATGACCACTGGGGGTACAGCCTGGCTCTGATCGTCTCCATCATCATGGCAGCAGTAGCATTCGTAACAGCCCTTCTTGCGGTCCCTGAGACTCACAAAAATCTCGGTCGTATAACAGGAGCAACACAGAGGGCCCAAACATTCCGGCTTTCTGACCTGAAATCTTCTGTGCATATGTTTCGGAGCACACTCCCAAATTCACTATCCACGTTTATTGTTTTACTGATTATGTCTTTAGCTGTCATGTTTGCCTGGGCATTCATCGAACCTAGGTTCATGTTCTACGCCTATGATGATCTAGGCTGGAGTTCATCCATGCTTGGCTTAGTGATGAGCACCTACGGGATTGCCATGACGCTCGGCGAATTCTTCCTTAGTCACTTAAGCGACCGCCTGGGTAGAAAACCTGTGATTGTCTACGGGCTGATACTCTTCGCCGCGCAGTTCATCGGACTGGCATTCTTCCGAAACTACATTTTGATTGCAGCAACTTTCGTAGTCGCCGGCCTGGGAAATGCCTTGTTCGACCCAGCCTTGAGTGCCTCCATCCTTGACATCGCCCCGGCAGAACACCAGTCACGCATTCTCGGAATCAAGAGCACTGCCAGTTCCTTAGGGAACATCTTGGGACCTGCCCTGGTAGTTCTATTCACACCTTTTCTGGAAGCAAGAGGCATATTCCTGATAGCTACAAGTATCGTTTGTGGGAGCATCTTATTCTTTCTGTTTGCCCATATAAAGCCTCATTTTTCTGGGAATAACAGGTTGCATGTTGAAATTGATGAAGCCTCCACTTCAGATGCGCCACAAGGAAATCAATCCTGAAGAAATACATCAAGTCTTCCAATATTGATCATAGCGCGCTGATGCGCGGTAAGGAGAAAAAATGAAAATCTTAATTGCTGGTTCGAATGGAATGGTTGGGTCAGCCGTGACCCGTCACCTGATTGAATGTGGTTATGAAGTCACTCGCCTGGTCAGGCATACACCTGCTACCGGCGAAGTCTGGTGGGATCCTGAAGCCGGTCAAATTGATACTGACGCTTTGGATGGTTTCGACGGAGTCGTTCATCTGGCTAGTATGCCGTGGCCCATGCGCTGGACTGCCAGAGCGAAAAAAAAGATGTTGGCAAATCGCCTGGGCACAAACCGCTTGTTGGCTGAGTCGTTGGCAAAGTGTACACACAAACCCAAAGTGCTCATTTGTGCTTCCGGGCAGGGCTATTACGCTCCCTCCGGCGATGATGTTCTCACAGAGGATTGCCCTGGCGGAACAAGTTTCCTCTCCATACTAGACCGGGATGCGGAAGCTGCCACGATGCCAGCCTCCTCAGCTGGCATCCGGGTTGTGCACCTACGCATGCCAACCGTCCTGGGCGGAGAAAGATTAAAGATGATCGGTTTTCAAGCCGGAGATGGTCAGCAGTGGATGAGTTGGATTGGGCGCGATGAAGTGGCATCCATCATTGAATTCGCGTTGAAGACCGAGTCGCTTTCTGGACCTGTCAACACGATTAGCCCGAACCTAATGCGCCTCTCTGACTTTGCCAAGGCATCCACCAAAGCGCTGGGACAAAAACCGGGAGGTGTGATGCCTGCGTTCCTCGTCCGTCTGTTCTTGGGCGAGATGGGCGAGGAGTTCCTGCTCGCCAGTCGGCGCGTCCAACCGGCGAAACTGCTTGCGGCTGGCTACCGATTCCGCTTCCCCGATCTTGCGGATGCCTTGCGGCATGAACAGGCCGTTATGAATGCAGGTGTGGCTGCCGGTGTTGTCGTATAGTGCTCTTCCACAAAAGCCAGCTTGCAGACCGATAAGCATCAGCTTTTTCAATTTCATAACAAGGAGTAACCATGCACAAAATCCTCTTGAAAATCGGCGGGATGGCCAGTACCGTGCCCGCTCGTGGTGGAGTTCGGAACTGGCAGCGCTGGGGTGGGTGGCGTCGCGATATGGTCTGGCTTAGCCCAGATGGTCGCTGCGTTGGTATCCGGTGGGGCAGAGGGTGTAGGGATCATTGGGGCAATAATCTTCCAGGTCGGCCCTACCTTGCTGTTCCCAGTTTGGGGTGTAGCACTTGCGGTGGCGACGTTGGGCTACTATTACCGACGGCGCGGCCTGTGCAGGATGTGTTGTCGTGGCACATTGTCCCAACCCACTCAACAACAAGTCAAGATTGCTTTAGTTAGAATGAAAGGAAAATAATCATGTCACAAATCATAAGCGGCTTATCTGTCTGGTTGCATTCGCTGGCAACCGTCGTGTTCATTGGGCACTACCTGTTCATGAGTCAGGTGTACCTGCCCGTTTTCGAGCGTCGGGCGCAGGGAAATGCCTTGCGCGAATTGCTGGAGGAAGTTTCAAGCCGCCTGCGACCCTATTTTGGTAGCTCGCTGCTCATCTTTATTGTCACTGGCACATACTTGATGATGATCAACGAAGACTATCTAGGCCTTGGTCATTTCTTTGGGAACGCGTGGAGCGCTTTGATCGTGATCAAACACTTCATCGTGCTGGCGTTCCTAGCACTAGCGATTTTCTCTGAGCGAGTCATCATGGGGAAGATTAGCGACAAGCGACCACAAATGTTGAAACAGTTCCGCCTGCTGCTGGGCGTAAACACTTTCCTTGGGGTTTTGATCCTCCTGCTGACAGCTGTTGCTCAGTCAGTATAGATATCCAGAGATTGGAGCAATTCTATGGATATCCCGCGTCACTGGAGATTGAAAGCCCAACGCTACCGCCTGGAAGGTTCAACCTGCCTATATTGCAACCAGAGCCTCTTCCCGCCTCGTCCGGTTTGCCCTCACTGTAAGACTCAGCTGATGAAGACTGCCGGCAAGGAAATCCAAATGCTATCGATGTTTATCGATTTTGTCGAGCCACATCTTCGGTACCGCATCATAGAAAGGTTAATAGAATGAATCAAATAAACACAACCATCGCTGAATCGATTACCCGGGCTGCCAGCAAACAGACCTACTATACGATCCGTTTCCTCGTTGACCGCGAACGCGTCGATGATGCCTATCGGGCATATGGATACTTCCGGTGGGTGGACGATACTCTCGACGCTGAATCAATTACCGGGGCGGAGCGAAGCGCCTTCGTCCAGCGGCAGAAGTCCCTGCTTGAAACATGCTATCAGGGCGAGGCTCCGCGAGATGCAAGCATCCAAGAAAAAATGCTGGTCGAGTTGATCCAAAACGATAATGAAAAGAATAGCGGATTGCAGTCCTATTTGCGCAACATGATGCAGGTGATGGATTTCGATGCCAGGCGCCGCGGCAGATTGATCTCGCAAGTAGAGTTGAACGAGTATACGCGTTGGCTGGCGATTGCGGTGACCGACAATTTGCATCATTTCATCGGGCATGGTCAATTCGCGCCTTATGATGAGACGCGTTATCTGGCTGTCTCAGCCGCACATATCGCGCACATGCTAAGAGATACGTTCGACGATGTTCAAGCCGGGTATTTCAACATACCGCGCGAGGTGCTGGAAACGAATCACATTGCGCCAGAAGATGTGCAAAGCGATGCTTATCGCGCCTGGGTGAAGAGTCGAGTTGTTCTGGCACGGGAATATTTCGAGACAGGCAGAGGTTATTTTGCCCGCGTCCAGAACCCACGCTGCCGTCTGGCATGTTTCGCCTACATCGCCCGCTTCGATTGGCTGTTGGACACGCTTGAAAGGGAAGACTACTGCCTGCGCCCTCAATATGAGGAAAGAAAAAGTGTGAGAACTGGGTTACGAATGGGCTGGCTTGCTCTTTCATCTACGTTCCATTGGCGAGGGTCTGGGGATCACTATCAGCCGATTGCATCACAACGGTTAGGGAAACTATGAAACCAAAATCTGTGATTGTCATTGGCGCAGGCATCGGTGGGATCACAGCAGCAATTCATCTTGCTCAAAGGGGCCTTCGTGTCACAGTTGTGGAAAAGAACTCGCGCCCCGGTGGACGCTGTAATCGTTTCAGTCGTGAGGGTCATCATTTTGACACGGGCCCCACTTTGTTTGTAATACCTTTACTGTATGAAGCTGAATTTCGTGCCTTGGGAACATCCATGCATGAACAGCTCGAACTGCAGCGTGTTGACCCAACGTATCATCTGGTGTTCGATAATGGCAGCCAACTTGCGCTCACTTCCGATATGAAATCCCTGCAGGAGCAACTGGAAACCATCCAGCCGGGAAGTTTCCCGGGTCTTCAGCGTTACTTACAGGAAGGTGAACAACACTACCAGTTGGTGTTGGAAAAAATAGTCAACCGAGATTTTCATAGAGCTTCCGATCTCTTCAATTTTCGTAATCTAGCTTTACTCTTTCGCCTCAAGCCGCTGATCAACCATTATCGCAACATGTCGACTTACTTTGATGATCCACGTTTGAAAGCCGCCTTTACGTTTCAGGATATTTATATGGGGCTAAGCCCGTTTGAAGCGCCAGCTACTTTTTCGATGATGCCTTACACGGAACTGACGCATGGCGTCTGGTATCCCAAAGGTGGCATGTACAGCGTGGTCGAATCTCTGATGAACCTTGCCCGAACGGCAGGCGTGGAGTTTATGTTTGACTCGGCTGTGGAACAGATCAATACAAATGCGACGTATGCCCACGGTGTTATCCTCGCAGATGGCTCGCGTCTGAATGCGGATGTGATCCTTGCTAATGCAGATTTGCCTTATGTGTATCAAAGCTTACTTCCACAAGATGGAATGGTCACAAAACTTTCGCGGAAACGATACTCCTGTTCAGCCATCAGTTTTTTCTGGGGGATGAATAAGGCATATCCTGAACTCGGACCTCATACGCTTTTCCTGGCGGACGATTACCGCGAGAACTTCGAGCGCATCGACCGTGACTTGAGCCTACCGGCCAATCCCAGTCTTTATATACATGCCCCAGCCCGGCTCGACTCATCCATGGCTCCAAATGGACAGGATACCCTGACAGCGATTGTCCCGGTTGGGCATCTGAGCGACGATGGAGAACAAGCGAAGCAGTCCTGTGGACAAGACTGGAACGAATTGCGAGATGATGCTCGTAAGCATGTATTTCGCCGTCTACGGATTCTCGGTATCACCGACCTCGAATCGCATATCAAATTTGAAGAGACATACACACCGCTTTCATGGCGCAATAGATACAACTTGATGAGAGGCTCTACACATGGGCTGTCTCACCGGCTCACCCAAATGGCTTACTTCCGACCATCCAACCGGCATCCACGCTACCGAAATCTATACTTCGTGGGAGCCAGTACACATCCTGGCACCGGAATACCCACCGCCATGGTTTCCGGTCGCCTAGTATCCGAGCGGATCATGGATGATCTTGGGACGTAGCGGTTAGATGCTTACGCAGTTGAATAAATACAATATCAAATTACGGAGGTCAATCATGGAATCGATTTATTATGCGGTGAAAGTAGTAGCTCTGTTATGGATGTTGATGGTAGCTTTTATTGCTATGTTTGGTGGAAATAAATTCGTAAAGGATGATCGTTCTAGCATGCACTTTCTGGCGATCACTTTGACAACCGTTCTTCCCACGATTGGATATACAGTAAAAGCGGGAACAACTGCTCCTGGCGCGTTTTCATGGGGTTATCCCATCGTCAGCTACCTTGGATTCGTTGTATTCGTGCTTGGGTTAATAATCAATTGGACGGGCATTCTAACACTTAACAAGCAATGGTCGGCGATAGTGGTCATCTCGAAGGACCACAAGCTGATTGATACTGGGATTTATAAATATATTCGTCACCCCATCTATGCTGGAGTTTTATTGCAGTTGTTGGGATTAGGATTGGGGCTAGCCAATTGGATCTCCATTTTGGTGTTGGTGTTGTTGAATGCTGCCAGTTTGGTATACAGAATCGATGTAGAAGAAAAAGCATTGAAAAAACACTTTGGAGAAGAATATATAAAGTATGCCCATAAAACCAAGCGGTTGATTCCAGGAATATTGTAGGGAAATTGTGGGCTGGTTTGCAATGCTAACTTATCTCCATAGCTTTCCTCTATAACTTCATGGGCAATGATTCATATACAAACAATACGTCTCATTCGAAACTTGGAGAAAGATGAAACATATACCTAAATCTCATCTAAATAAAAGCAAGTAAGTTTTTCGGAAATGGCATAGAATCCTGTGGAGCCAGAAATGAGGAGCCTATGCCAGAAGCAAGATACATTCGGAGCTTGTCAAAAGTAGAGCGGAAAGCTTTGCGAGAATTGTATCGGCAGACACAGAATGCGGATGTGCGCACACGTTGCCAAATGATTCTGCTTTCTTCACAAGAGTATGCAGTCTCTGAAATCGCCGAATTGACACTGTTCAATGAAGACTCCGTTCTGTATTGGTTGGATCGGTATGAAAGTCAAGGTTTGCAAGGATTGGAGGATCGCCCTCGTAGTGGGCGTCCTCCCAAAAGTAACTGGCCGATGTAAATCAGCCTTGCAAGAATTAGTCGAACAAGAACCACGTCAAGCAGGTTATTCATTTTCAAGCTGGACATGTGCAGATTTGGTTCGTGAATTGGCGAAGAAAGGCTTTGACACGGTGAGCCGCGAAACCATTCGAGTTCATTTGCATGCTCTGGGTTATCGGATGCTGCGACCAGTGCTCAGCATCGCCAGTCCAGATCCCAACTACCGTCGCAAGGTCAAACGCTTGGAAAAGTACAAAAAACAGTCGAAAAATGGAGACAAGTTGCTCTACTTTCAAGATGAAATCGATTTGAACCTCCTGCCAGGCATCCTGCGTTGTTGGACGTTGCGAGGTTCACAACGAAAAGTCATGACACCCGGGCAAAATCAGAAACGCTACGGCTTTGGTGCAGTCGATTATGTCTCCGGACAAACCATTCATCGCATCGAGGAGCATAAGGATAGTGTCGGTTTCTGTGCTTTTGTAGAACAATTCATGCAGACCGTCACCCAGTTGCCAGACTATCATGGACAGACCATCATCTTAGTCGTCGACAATTTCCGTATTCATACCAGCAAGAAAACTTTGGCGTTCCTCAAAAAATATGCCGATCAGCTCATTCTCTTTGCTTTGCCAACTTACTCTCCCTGGCTCAACTTAATTGAACGCCTATGGAAGCATCTGCGCCGCAAAGTCACTCATAACCATTTGTTCCACTCCATCTCACAACTCGTGGAGACAGTCTGCTCCTTCCTCGATTCACTCAATCAATCTCCAAGTCTCACTCTTTCCATCATCGGTGCTACCGAATGACTTTTCTGCTTTTATTTAGATTTGATCAACGGACCTTATGTTGTTGCCTTGTCCACAGTCATGCCAGATGGTCAGCCACAAACGACCCCGGTCTGGTGTAACCGCAAGGATGACTTCATCTTCATTAACGTGATGAAAGGTTTTCGCAAGGAAAAGAATATGCGCTTGAACCCGAAAGTCTCACTGCTGGTGTACGACCCCAAAAACCCCCTGCGCAATATTGAAATTCGCGGTCTCGTGATCGAGATGACAGAGGATGGGGCAGTGGAACATAACGATGAACTTGCCCGGCTTTATTTGGGGAAAGCGGATGCAAAATTCTTTGGCGATGCATCCCTCCCCTCCGGTCAAGTGTATGTATGTTAGGCGTTTTCCATATGTTGAAGCGCACCAGTTGACAGCCAGTATGCACAATCTACTCCCAAATTCTCCCTAGCCGCCTGTTCGTAGTGCTCAATGTCTTCAGGGGTAAGCATATCTTTCCACCTGCCATTTACGCCCTTGTGCATGAAAGTTTCTGCGCCTCCCTCAAAAAGACTTCCCCCAAAAGGAACGCTTTGGGCTGCATGTGTTTTCATGTAATCAAAAGAACAGTGTTCAAGAATTGCATCCCATTTTGCCTCATCTATTGCAATATCAAGAAATGTGGCTATTCGTCGAATTTCGCCGGGCATGTCTCTCTTGAGATTTGAAAAATGTAAAAGCATCACATTAGACATGTCTTTGATCTCCCACCATGACAGAATGTGGTTCCAATACGGCCACCACGGGTATCCATCCTTCGTGAGCCAATCCCGAAAGTACTCAATCACGGACGATGGTGCATCTCCCAAAGGGGGACCTACTCGCTCTGGCACACTATCAATACCTTGAATGACTTCTTTTTTGAAATTTCGATGATGGTTGTATAAACTCCATAGAACATCTCGCCCATCTCGACCTATATAGATGTATTTCGCTTTTGGTGAAAACACAAGTGTATCCACAGGAAGATGGCTCTTTATAAAACGACGATGAGTCTGGGCCTCTACTATTTCCAATCGTTCATCTTTGGATGGGAATCGACAGTCAAGCCAGGGAGACACTTCAGACACGTTAATATGCTCCGCTCCATTCCATATTAACTGTGCTACGATCTGCTGAACCCATGTTGTTCCAGATTTCGAGTAAGCATTTATGACGATATCATCATCACGATATTTGAACTCATTCCAAACAGTCGAGTCCAATAAGTGATGCCAATGCTCTCGTTCTTTAGTTGGGTATTTACCTTTTTTTGATTCCATATTCCTATTCTACAATTCTAGTCTTTTTATACGCCTAACGGTAGCCATTGGTGGTGGTGGGGCGAGGTTGGATTCTGCTTGAGAGCAGGAAAACCCAAAGGCAGAAAAATACTTGAAAACACCGCAGAATCCAACACGTTGCTGCACGCTGTTACTACCCAGGAGGGATCCATAGATTGAGAAACACTGGCACACTTAACCCCAATAAATCCGCTAAAGCATGACCTAAGATTAGCCACCTAAGGCTTTTTGTCTTTAGATAGATGATGGAGAATAAAACGCCTAACACAAAAGTATTAATGAGAAAGATGGGGTTCCGTGCTCCTATAGATGTTACTGCAATACCCAGTAAATGATTGAGTGAAAAGAATATGCTGGTATATAAAACCCGAATCCAGTTTGGCCAAGCCTGGGTCATATCAAGCATCAACCCGCGCCAATACCATTCTTCCAGAAATGGATTGATGATCCCAAGAATCAGCCACGGGATAAAGATGTGGAGTGGAGTGAGCAATTGCCAGGAACTGATAAACATAGTGATCCCTGACAACCCCAGTATCACTGCCAACCCAGACCACAACCAATTTCCTTCGGCAGGTTTCATCCATCTCTGGACTGATTCCTTCCCCCCTCCCCAGATTACCAGTCCGCCAATGATTGTCCAATAGACGAGAATCCAGGGCAACCAGGCCCAGACTCCGATAAAACTTGCTGCAACCCGAATTGTAATTGTGCTAATCACGACGATGAGCACAGGCGAGATCCAAATGAACTTCTGTTTTGTCATCATAGTTACTCTCCTTAGAATAATCTGCGAATACGCCCAGCTAGGGGTTATACAACGACTGCATAACAGTGGGCATCAGGCGGTAGCGCCGTTGCCTGCGTGTACGGGTTGGGCGGAATTGCTGTGATGCTGGGTCAAATTATGTGTGAAAGCAAGATTGCCAGCTACGAACTTACTTGACGTGCCAAAAGGCCAAGCGCAGGCAGAATTAGTGCGATGAAGAACAAAATCCCAAGAGTCCAATTGAGCCATCTCCTTTCGGGATGATTCACCCAATAATAGACAAGAACTGAAAGAAGAAATGACTGTGACAGGACTTCGACCAGTCCGCCCCATAGACCAGTGAAGGTAACTTTTGTATAAATGAGGCCCTCGATTGAACCCGGCGCAGTCCCGAATGTTGAGATAATGCCGGTAACAACTAAGGTAATCCACATAATCAACCAGCCATTCTTCTGTCGGAACAAGACGTCGCGAAGCAGATAGAAGACAAGACCAAAGAGGAGCCCCCTGATGGGCTGAAACAGGACGCCTGCTTGGACTAGCGGATCGTCCGCCTGCCTCATCAGAGAACTCAGGGCGGGATCAGCGAACCGTGCGGTGTAGTTGAATAGACTGAAGGCAATGAGCCCTATAGTGAAGTAGGTGAGCGTATGAACTATGACCGTTTTTTCGACAATTTCCGAAAGTGTCAGTTGCTTTTCGTTCATGGTTTTCACTCCTCCACAAAGAGTCATGTTTAGTGATACCGATGTCTTGTGGTAATTCTGCCAAACGAATTAAGGATTGATGCGGCGGAATGGAGCTGTGCTAAAAGAAAGGGACTAAGCGCCGCTGCATCTGTCCTAGTTGAACTAAGCCGTATTTGGAAAATGAAGCCAGGTGAATCTGGCAAAATATCTTTTGAACCCAACGCCCACCAATAAAGAGTAGATCTGCAGAGTATTTTACATGAGAAACGAAACTCTGTACAACAGATAAGGAATGGAATATCAGACAAAAAGAACTCAAAGGAGCATAAAAAGACAAATGCAAAAGTGACAACTGCCCGAGGTGGAAACAAGGAAGCGAAGAAAGAATTTTAGGGATGACCAAGTGCAGCGTTCGCAAGTGCTAGGTTCTTTTTAGAATTTAGAGTAATATTCTCGTAATGTGTCATTTTAAGTGCCGACGGGTCAATTTTAACTTGAAATTTAACGGTTTTTTGGTCCCGACATGACACTCATAGGGCTACCTGACACCGCAGTCCAGGAAAGCCGTGACAGAGTGCAAAATGCTGTAAAAAATGCGGGCTTGCATTTCCCTCGTCATCGCGTGGTTGTCAATCTCGCCCCTGCCACAATCCGCAAAGAGGGTCCCGCATACGACCTCCCCATCGCACTCGGCGTCATCGTTCTCGCAGGTTTTCTTCCGCACGATAAAGTTGAAAATATAATGGTCATCGGCGAACTTTCACTCGACGGCGTGGTACGTCATGCGCGCGGCGTGTTGCCAATGGCCGCCTGCGCGCGCGCCAATGGATTCAAGCGGATGTTCGTCCCTG
>Ga0210377_10002245_pt1 | contig 17056 bp, 12 predicted proteins | sample PLM4_65_b1redo_FD_155480 | JGI IMG/M metagenome (GOLD analysis project Ga0210377, IMG submission 155480) | Groundwater sediment microbial communities from an aquifer in East River, Colorado, USA - PLM4_65_b1 redo | ecosystem: Environmental > Terrestrial > Soil > Riparian zone | place: USA: East... | reverse complement strand
CTTCAACCGGTCCTCGATGTAGAAGCAGCGCGGGGCCGAGATGTCCTCCAGATTGATCGCGCCGAAGACCGGCGTGATCGCCTTGGTCACCTCCACGATCTCGTCCTGGTCCTGGGTTGCGATGCAGATCGGAAAGGCCTCCACGCCGCCGAAGGTCTTGAACAGGACCGCCTTGCCCTCCATCACCGGCATGGCCGCTCTCGCCCCGATATTGCCCAGCCCCAGGACCGCGCTGCCGTCAGAGACGACCGCCACCAGGTTTCCCTTGGCCGTCAGGTCATACACCTTGCCGGGGTCCTCCAGGATGGCCCTGGCGGGGATGGCCGCGCTGGGCGGCAGGTAGAGTAGGCTCAGAATGTGGGCATCGCGGATCGGCACCTTGCTCACGACCTGCAGCTTGCCGCGGAAGCGCCGGTGCAGCTCCAGTGCCTCCTCCTTCAGGCTGAGGGTCTTGCCGGGTGCCCGGGGCTCCACCGGGGCGCTCCCCTCGTAGATGAAGCGCAGGGTGTTGTCCACGATCTCCGCCGGGTCGATCTGCTTGCGGGCCTCGCCGGTGGCCATGGCCACCATGGCCACCGCGGCGGCGATGGTGGGGGCCACGTGGAAGTCGAAGATCGCAGGCACGATGTGCTCGGGGCTGCGATCCGCCTCGGGAACCAGGCCCGCCAACGCCTTCGCCGCCTCCAGGAGCATGGGCGTGGTGACGTTCCGTGCCTGCACGTCCAGCAGGCCGCGCAGGACCCCAGGGAAGACCAGGGCAATGTCCAATTGATTGGGAAAGTCCGAGCGGCCAGTCGCGATGATCTTGGCGCCGGCGCGCTTGGCCTCGGCCGGCAGGATCTCGGGCGTCGGGACGGCCAAGGCAAAGACGACGGCGTCGGGAGCCATGGTCGCAACCATCTCTGCGCTGAGGATGTTTCCCGCCGAGAGGCCGACAAAGACGTCCGCGCCCTTCAGCACGTCGGCAAGCGACCCAGTGGCGTTCTCGGGATTGGTCTGACGGGCGATCTCGGACTTGACCCAGTCCATGTGGGATGCGCGGTACTTGTGCAGGGCGCCGGCCCGATCGCACACGATCAGCCGCCGCGCCCCGGCCGCCACCAGCAGGCGCGCCACGCCCAGGCCTGCCGAGCCTGCCCCGCATATGACGATTCGCGCGTCCTCCAGGCGCTTGCCCACCAGTGGGAGGGCGTTGGAGAGTCCGGCCAGCACCATGATCGCCGCCCCGTGGGCGTGGTTGTGAAAGACCGGCACGTTCACCGCTCTCTGAAGATGGTCCTCCAGCGAGAAGCACCGCGGCGAGACGATATCCTCGAGGCAGAACGCACCGAAGGTGGGCGCCAGCATGGTGACCGCCTGGATCATTTCGTAGAGGCCCTCGACCTTCAGGCACATGGGCAGGGCGTCAATATTGGCGAACGTCTTGAAGATGACCGACTTGCCCTCCATCGCCGGCAGGGCGGCTTCAGGCCCCACCTGACCCAGGCCGAATATGGCCGAGCCGTCCGTGATCAGGCCGACGGTGTTCCCGCGACAGGTATACTCGAAGGAATTCTTGGGATCGCGGAAAATCTCCATGCAGGGCTCGGCGACCCCGGGGGTGTAGACCAAGCTGAGCGTGGCGCGGTCTTTGACGGGAACCTTGCTCTCCACCCCGATCAGGCCATGATGTCGGCGACGGTATTCGAGTGCATCGGTTTCCAGGGCCATGGTCAACTCCATTCGGGAGGCCGATTCCCCCTTCTCGGTCCTCCGGATGCTAGGACGTTATGGCTGGGGTGATCCGCAGAGGACGGCCACCCTTCCCCCCACGCGGAAGCGCAGGGGTGTGCCAAGGCGACTCGGCAGGAATTCTCTGCCGAACTGACGCCAGGGGACGGCACTGCAGCCCGCGACAGATGACACAAACAGGAGTCAAGGACTCTCAAGATCATTAAGATCAGTCCCAGCGCATGCTCCCGGCAATTCCGATACCAAAGCCTAAGACAGGGGCCTGTTTTCGGGGGAGGCGCTACAGAAGGGCTCATCCCCGCGAAAAGAGCCAGGAGTTATAGCATTGCATCAGCTTGTTCCAGCGCGTCAACAAGACTGCTGGAGGCCACGAGATGGGGTGTGCTGAGGCAACGTAGCCAGACCCTGAGCCACAAAGTCTCGCTGGCTCCTCGGTGATCCTCACCCTCACCGGGTGTACCGCTTTGCTCCAGTTTCTCAATGGGTGGGATAAACGCCTGCGAGTCTTGCGGCGAAAAGCATCTCTGGACACAGGCTTCTCCACAGGCTGCAGATCACTCGCGGGTCCGCCTGATGGCAAGTATCCCTCTTGAAAGTCTTGGATGGGAGGCCTATATTTCTGAGTGAAGGGTTCTGGGGCGAGGCCCTCTTCGCGTGACGGTCAATGGCGATGCAGGGGGCTGATGGGCGTAGGGGCGAATGGGGCCCGGCCCTTTCCCTGCCTTCCCCGGAAGGGGCTGCTGGGTACCGAGCGGCGTGTACGCTAGGGGGTGATGCAAGACCCGATAACCGGCGGGCCCCTTCCGTTCTTTCCAACGACCCCGGCGACCTCAGGTCCTGGGGTCGTTCCGCATTCAGCCCACACGATCCGGCCGAAACGGCAAGACGCCAAACCGCTTGCGGTTGACCAAGGAAACCTCACTGCACCAGCCCCACAGATCAACTACCTGAGCCGGGCCGACATGCTCAGGTCGGCGCCATACATTCAAGCTGCTCACGGCGGCGAGCCCGTGCAGTCTTGTCGCCTTCGCAGTGGAAGGTATGGTGGATCGGGTGAACCTTTGGAGGGATACGCTGGAGGATGCCGGCTAGGCCGCGGCTTGGTTAGGGGTGCGGAATCTGGCCCGGAACACTTCGCAAAGGCGGTGCTCGCCCGTGGTACACAGGTGCAAGTAGTGCGGAACCGGGGGGACCATCAGGCGGCCGTCCAGGCGGGCACGGCAGATCCCCTCCACGGGCCAAAGCCAGTCTGCCACGGCCTGCCTCAGGAACGGACAGCGGTTGCAGACGTCATGGCCGCTCAATCGACTTACAGGTGCAGCGTCCTGCATTGCGCGAACCGCCACGCTGGATTCCGGGCACCTCCAGGATCAAGGCACTGTATGTTCGAGGAGCGTGCTGTCGCCCCGTGCACCCGGCCAGCAGGATGGTCTCATCCCGGGATGTGAGTTCCCTTTATCTTCCCCCGGGGTTCCCGCTTGGCGCCCACTCCAATCGCGCGACACGTGCTTCACCCTGATACCGGCATCGGGCCAGACAGAGCCATGAAAACGCAAACGGCTCAGGGCAGTCCTGTGCAGGCAACACTGAGGCGCAACACCATTCTCCCGGGGCGGCCTGGTCCGCCTCCCCGATATCGCCTGGCCATGATCTTCGGACCGTCCTACCGGCCAGCAAGTACCTCAATTCTCATAGTAATGTAGGCCTCCCCCTCCCAGGCGTCAACTCCCCGATGGTGAATTACCCGCGAATCGTGCCGAAGGAGGTGAGAGGCCGCGCACGGACGGTATGTATGGCCGGTAGCTCATGTCGCCGTCGCACACCGCCTGGCAAGGCACGCTCCCCCCAACCCTTCCCCCTTTACCGCCTCAGGCAGCATAGGCAACAGATTCCACCCCCACCGGCCGGATGGAGAGGACAGGGCAGGGGGCCTTCCGGAGCACCTTCTCGGTCACGCTGCCCATCAGGGCGTGGCTCAACCCGGTGCGGCCGTGGGTGGCCATCACAATCAGATCCACCCTCTCGACACGGGCGGCGTGTACGATCTCCAGGTAGGGCACACCGGGCAGGACCAGAACCTCGGTCTCCAGGATCTTCCGTACCTCCGGGGCGACGTGCTTGGCATATTGCTCCCGGACCTCCTGGGTCAGGTCTTCGTACACCTTGTCCACGGGATGGGGCGGGACATGCGCCTTCGAGATGCTCTCCAGGGCGTCGTTGGACACGACGTGGACCAGGACCAGCCTCGCCCGAAACTGCCGCGCCAGATCAGCAGCGTAGCCGAGGGCATGATTTGAGTGCTCGGAGAAATCCGTTGGGGCCAGAATCCGCGTGAGGTGCAACACGCCATCCCTCCTTCCCCCGGTCCGGCGGGGTTGGACTCGATCACGCCTCGCTCTTTTCGACCAGCGTAGCTTGGAACTGTTTCACCAGGGGTGCTGGCGTCTCGGCGCCGATGCGCACCAGCAAGAGGTTCGCCCGGTCGTACCGAATGTTCGGCTCATCGGTGGCATAGGGCTCGAAGCCATGGGCCTCAAAGAGCCGGAGCATCATCTGGCGGTAATCTGCCATGCTCAGCCCGCCCCACTGGAGGTCCCAACACCAAGTGAGCGCCTGCGCGTAGACAATGGCGGCGTCGAAGTCGGGTGGAGAAAAGGCCCGATCCATGAGCTGCCTGGCTAGTCCCCGGCCGCGCAGAGCACGGGCGACCTCGATCCCGCCCAACTCTAGGATTTGTCTAGCGGGTAGAGACCCCCACCGACTATCTGCTTCAGGCGGATGGAAGGTGACGTAGGCTACGAGACGCTGCCCTTGGTGTGCCACCAGGACGCGCCCCCATGGAAGGCCTGCCACTTTCACGAGAGCTCCGAGCTGTCGTTCGGCAGCCTGAGGGGAGTAGCGGCTGAAGGCCCCGATGCCCGGGTCAGCGACCAGGCCCGCCAGAAATTCCGACGTGCAGCGGTCCCGGATCTCCAACGGGGCCTCCGACAGTGGCGTCCGCTCCGATGCTGGTGTTGTCTGTGCAAGTGGCTCTGATTGGTTCATGTCAGGATAGTGGTCAAGCAGGGCCCTCATCTGCTGTACCAGCCGCGCATTCGGCGTTCCCTGGCCGTGACGCCAGCCTCGCAGCAAGTCCCACCTACGTCTTGCTCAACCTCCTCCCTCGCATACAGCAAGGCGCATACCAACACTTGGCCGGTCTTACGGTGCGAGTGAATCCCCACAAATCTCCCCGGCTTTCTGCGCAACCTCACGAACTTCCGGGATGGAGGCAGATCCGCCCCACTGGCCTACCTCTCGGAAAGTGGCAGGCCATCCTGGAGAATAGCCCTGACGATGGGACGCTCTGTCACAGCGCGTGGCTGAATCGGCAGGTCGGCGGGCGCGGCCAGCGGTCGCGGGACGGCTGTACGACCCACGATGCGTCGTCCGCGAGAGCCTGATGGCACAATCTTTCGAGACCCTAAGACTCGATGATGGCGGGTCCTTCCTCTTCATCCTCAACCACGTAGCCACACTTGCAATCGCCCCCGGTCGCACACAGGGCGCAACAGAAGCGCCGTCCCTCGACCAGGATTGGCGCCCAAGTCATCTCGACGCCACAACCGTCACACCACAGAGCGTGCTCCATGGATTCCACCATGTTCACCTCCGGTCACGAAGTGCGTATCGTCCCGACCGATGCAGCGCCGCATGGTCTTCCGCCAGCAGAGACCGGACGGCCAGGATCTCTGTGCCTGTCCTCCTGCGGCGTGATCGGGGTCGCGACCGCTCGCCAGCCAGGAGACTTGGGATGGGATACGATCGGGAGTATGGCTGAGGCCCGCGGGCACCGACCCGGCATATCCGGGCACAGACCCACTTTACTCTTGGGTGGGCTTGATCCCGTACCGCCGGATCTTCCGGTAGAGCGTCCGCCGGTCAATCCCCAGAATGGCGGCCGCCCGGATCTGATGCCCCTTGGTGCGGCGAAGAACCGCCCTGATGTAGTCGCGCTCCAGATCCTCCAGGGTGGCCTCTTGGGCCAGGGCCTTCTCGACCGGGCCCGCACCACCTGCAAGATGCGGGGGCAGGTCCCCGGGCTGAATGGCCGGGCCGCGTCCCAGCGTCACGGCTCGTTCGATCACGTTCTCCAGTTCACGGACGTTGCCGGGCCAGGGATAGCTCAGGAGGATTCCCATGGCCTCTCTTGAGATCTCGCGGATATTGGAATTGGACTCCTGGGTGAACTTCTGGACGAAGTGATTCGCCAGGAGGGGGATGTCCTCCTGTCGGTCCTTCAGGTCCGGCAGCGTGATGGGGACCACGTTCAGGCGGTAGTAGAGGTCCTCCCGGAAGGTCCCCTCCTCGACGGCCTTCTTGAGGTCCCGGTTGGTGGCGGCGATGACCCGGACGTCGATCTTGATGGTCCGGGTGCCCCCGACCCGCTCGATCTCCCGCTCCTGGAGGGCCCGGAGGATCTTCGCCTGGAGGTCCAGCCGCATGGAGCCGACCTCGTCCAGGAACAGGCTCCCCCCGGTGGCCATCTCGAACTTCCCCACCTTGGTGGCGATGGCCCCGGTGAAGGACCCCTTCTCGTGGCCGAAGAGCTCCGACTCCAGAAGCTCCGAGGGGATGGCGGCGCAGTTGACGGCGACGAAGGGCTTGGATGCTCGCTGGCTGTTGTAGTGAACGGCCTTGGCCACCAACTCCTTTCCCGTCCCGCTCTTCCCGTAGATCATCACGGTGCTGCGGCTGCCCGCCACCTGCTCGATGAGGCTGAACACCTCCTGCATAGCCCGGCTCTTTCCGATCAGATTCTCGAAGTGGTACCGGGTCCGCAGTTCATGCCGGAGGACGCTGACCTCGTGCCGCAGGCGCCGTTCGTCGAGCGCCTTCCTGATGGTGAGGAGCATCTCATCAATCTTGAACGGCTTGTTGATGTAGTCGTAGGCTCCCTCCTTCACCGCCTGGACCGCCTGATCGATGGAGCCGAAGGCCGTCATGATGATGACCACGATGTCGGGGTTGAGCTCCTTGATGGCCTTCAGGGCCTCCATCCCTCCGAGCCCCGGCATGCGGACGTCCGTCACCACCAAGTCCACCGGCTCCTTTTCCAGCAGGGCCAGGGCCTGGGTGCCATCTCCGGCGGCGGTGACCTGGTAACCGTTTTTCTCCAGAACTTTCGTGAGCAGCTCCCGCATCTGCTCCTCGTCGTCCACGATCAAAATACGCTCCAGCGTTTTCATGCGGTAATGCCCTCCACGGGTAACCGGATAGTGAAGGTAGTCCCCCGTCCCACCTCACTGGCCACCTCAATGGTCCCGTGATGGTCCTCCACGATCCGCCGGGTGATAGCCAATCCCAACCCCGTTCCTCGGCCGACTCCCTTGGTGCTGAAGAATGGGTCGAAGATGCGGGGCAGGTGCTCGGCCGGGATCCCGATCCCGGTGTCGACGATGATCACTTCTAGTCTCGGAGGTGCGGGCCGACCGGCTCGGCGCAGGCGATCGTCGGCCGGCGTGGCGCGGGTCTGGACGGTGAGCGTCCCTCCTGCCGGCATGGCGTGCCAGGCATTCACCACGATGTTGAGAAAGGCCTGCTCCAACTGATGTTCGTCACCAGTGATGGGCGGCAGGTCTGGCTGCAGGTCGGTCTTGAGGGCGATTCTTTCCTTGGCGATCTGGTGCTCGGTCAGGCCCAGGACGTCCCGCAGCAGGTCATTCAGTTTGACCGACTGAAGCGCCATGCGGGCCGGGCGGGCGAAGTTCAGCAGTTGCTGGATGAGCTTGGTGATACGGTCCGTCTGGGCGACGATGATCTCCAGCTCTCGGGGGCGGGGGCGTTCTGTCCCCCATTCCATCATCAGGAATTCCGCGGAGCCCGAGATGACATTGAGGGGGGTGCCGATCTGATGGGCGATCCCGGCGGCGAGGTGGCCGACCACTGCCAGCTTCTCGGCCTGCTGCACCTCCCGCTCCAGCTCCACGCGGTCGGTCACGTCCTCGATGGCCAGGACGGCACCTTCCACCTCCTCCGTCGAGCCACGCAAGGCGCTGCCTCGGATATTGAAAATCACCCGGCCGCGGTGCCGCGTCTCGTGCTCGAAGTGCCGGAGGGCAAATTCCCGATGTTCCCCACTGAGCAGCCGATCCAGTTCGGCGCGCAATCCCTCCCGTTCGAAGGCGGGAAAGGCCTCGAACAGGTCCTGGCCCAGGACCTCGGACTCGGTGATGCCGTAGCGCTCGACGATCGCCCGGTTCCAGGTGCGAATCCGGTACATCCGATCCAGTCCGATGATGCCGTCGGTAACGTTCTGGATGATGTTGTGCGCGTACTCGGTCTCCAGCAGGAGCCGGCGACGCGCCTCATCCAGGTTGCGCGCCAGAAGGTTGAATTCCTGCGTCAGTTGCGCCACCTCGTCGCGGCCCGTGACGGGCACGTCCTCCACGACCTGCCCGCGCCCCAAGGCCGCGATCCGGCCCATGAGGCCGTGGAGCGGCAGACTCACCGTGCGCCGGATCGTGACGGAAACCAGAACGACCAGGACAACGCACACCACCGCCAGCATGCTCAGGAAGTAATTCCGCTCTCGGTCGAGGACTTCCTGAACCTCCTGCAAGCCCACCGAGACCTTGAGACCGCCCAGCAATTCGCCGCCGGATCTCAGGGCCACGAGGTGGCTCCGGACCACCACGCCGCCCTGATCTTCTTCCAGACCTAGGCCGCGGGGAATGCTGGAGAGGCTGGCCAGATCCTTCGGCCCGATAGCGCCTGCTCCCGAAGCCAACCCCCACGTCAAGATCGGACGACCCTGCGAGTCGTACACTGCCAGGCCAAACCGGCCTTGCTCCAGAGCGGATTCCTCGGTAATACGTTGGATGTCTTCCGGGCTCTTGCGGCGGAGGGCCTCGGTCACCGAAATGGCCAGCGTGTTGGCGATGCGCTCGGCCTCTTGCTGGACTTCCTGCTGATGTACCTCGCGCTCCCGGCGCAGCGTCACGGTCGTGAAGACGACCAACACCAGGAGGAGCGGGATCAGGACCCACAGGGTCAGCTTCGCTCCCAGTCTCATCCGATCTCTCCACCAGAAGAGAGTCCGGAGACACCGCGCCCATAGCTGGCTGTGGCGGACCCTTCGACATCGAAGCGGATATTCACGCTTTGTCCCTTCAAGCTCGCCCCCCGAATGGACGATGACTCGCCCTGCTCGATGCCACAGTCAGAAAGCTCTTCTCTGGATGGTTCAGCTCATTCGATCGCTTTGGCAAGCCCCACTATAGCCGACATGCCCCATGCTCGCAACCGCACTGGCACAGATGTCCCAACCAGGGCACAATGCCCCATCAGCCATTCAATTTTTACTTTCATTGCATGATACGACACGAAACTTTTCGAGACCCGAAACCTACGCTTGCGCTGGCCGAGGCAGGCATGCGGGACAGCTTCCACATCGCTTTCTTCTCTCCTTCTGGCAAATCCGATAGCTTCGGAAAATCGGTAGGTTCTTTGCATTCTCGACACCCCGTGCTACAGTTTCATTCCGTCCTAGGCCTCTCTTTGAAGCCGCCACCCACTGGAGGATCTTTGTGATGGACACGATATCCGTCTCGGAACTGCTGGCTGATCTCCGCTCGCTGGGCCTGACCCCGGGACCCATCCCCTTCCTGCCGGAGGGTGTCCGGCTCCCGGTGGAGATACTGGACCGATGGGCCCGCGCCGCGACGCTCGGCGAGCCGGTCGTTCGTCAGGGAGCGATCTGGGCCATCCGGGAAGCCGCCCGTGCTGACGGACTGATACCGGCCTCCATTCAGGGGCTGTATGCGGCGCGCGGCCAGGGAAAATGGGGCGGCCGGACGGTGCCGGCGCTGAACCTGCGGGGCTGGACCTACCAGACCTGCCGGGCGGCCTTCCGCGCCGCACGAACCTTGGGGGCCGACCTCCTGATCTTCGAGCAGGCGCCCCTGGAGATGGTCTACGCGGACCAGCGCCCTGCCGAATACACAGCGGCAGTCCTGGCCGCGGCCTTGCGGGAAGGGCACCGGGGGCCCATCTTCCTCCAAGGGGACCACGTCCAGGTCAGTGCCGGCGCCTACGCCAAGGACCCGGCGGCCGAGACCCAGCGGCTCAACGATCTGATCCGCGAGCAGATAGCCGCGAGCTACTTCAACATCGATGTGGATGCCTCGACCGTTGTGAACCTGTCGCACCGGACTCTGGTGGAGCAACAGCGACTGAACGCTGAACTCACCGCCCGGTTTACCCGGGTCATCCGGGGGATGGAGCCAGCCGAGATCACGATCTCGGTCGGAGCGGAAATCGGCGAGGTCGGAGCCCACAACACGACCCCGGACGAATTGCGGGCCTTCATGGCGACCTACCGGGCCGCGCTTGATGCAGCCGGTGACGGCGGGGTGGGGGTCAGTAAGATCAGCGTCAACTCCGGCACGAGCCACGGCGGTGTGGTCCTGCCCGACGGCAGCCTGGCGCGAGTCAACGTCGCGTTCGACACCCTGGCGGCGATCTCCCGTGTGGCCCGCGAAGAGTTTGGACTCTCGGGAGCGGTCCAGCACGGCGCCTCCACCCTTCCCATGGACGTCTTCTCCCAATTCCCGAAAAGCGAGACGGTCGAGATCCACCTGGCGCTCGGATTCAATAACCTCATCTTCGACCACCCGCGCCTCCCCGAGGCGGTCAAGCAAGAGATCCGGTCGTATGTGTTCACGCACCACGCCGGCGAGCGGAAGCCGGACCAGACCGACGCCCAGTTCGTGTACACGACACGGAAGAGGGCCTGGGCCGCGCTGAAAGCGCGGTTCTGGGATCTGCCGGCGGACATCCAGGCAGCCATCGGGGCGTCCCTGGAGGAGATGTTCGGCCAGATATTCGCGCGGCTGAACGCGGGCGGTACCCGCGAACTGGTGGCGCAGTTCACCGAGGCGCCAGTCGCTCCGGTCCCGGTCCCACCGGCGCTGGCAACGGAATTGGCGCGGTAGTGCGCCGATTCCATTCGATCCGCGAGTGTCCGCGGCTTCCGCGTTGACACTCATCAAGACCGTGTGCGATGTTTTCCGTGGGTCAACCTCGTGGCGGCTGGCTGTCTCCCGGTTTTCTGATGGCTCAAACGGCTGGAAACGAGGAGGTGGCATCATGATGCGGCTGCGCCGACTTCAAACCGTGGTCGTATGCGTTCTGGCCCTTGGTCTCGTCCTCATGACGGGCAGCGCGATGGAGTCGCTGCATGCTCAATCCCCCACGGTGGTCCGCTACTGGTTGTGGCTGGATGATCCGACCGAACCGATGTTCGATCAGCTTGTCAAGGAGTTCAACGCGACCCATTCGGGGGTGAGGGTCGAGTACCAGCTCGTCCCCCTCAGCGAGTACCATGACAAGCTGGTGACGGCTCTGGCCGCCGGCTCCGGCCCCGACGCCGGGCGGTTCAAGGACTGGTGGCTGGGCGAATTCGTGAAGCCGAACGCCCTGGAGCCTCTGGCGAATTCCATCAGCAAGTGGTCTGGGCGCGGCGATGTGATCGAGAACCTGTGGGAAACGGGCAAGATCACGGCCGCGGGTCCCGTCTACATGATGCCCCACCAGTTCATCACCTTCTACCTCTATTACCGGAAGGACTGGTTCTCGCAAGCCGGCCTCAAGCCTCCAGCGACTTTCGAGGAGTTTCTGACGGCCGCCAAGAAGCTCACCGATCCGGCCAAGAACCAGTACGGCTTCGGGTTGCGGGGCGGGGCCGGCGGGCAGGACCAGTGGCTGGCGTTCATGGTGGCTGGTGGTGCGCGGCTCGTGGATGCGCAGGGAAAGATCATCGTGAACAACGCGGACGGTGTGAAGGCCAACCAGTGGTACATCGACCTGTTCCGTGTCCACAAGGTGGCCCCGCCCAGCGCCCCGACCGATGCCTACGCCCAGGTGTTGGGAGCTTTCCAGTCGGATAACACGGCCATGTTTGCCCACCATGTGGGGAGCTCGGTCTTGGTCACACAGAAACTCGGAGCGGCCAACGTCGGGGTGATCTCCATCCCGGCGGCAGATCCCAAGAAGCCCGCGACCATGGCCACCATGGCCGGGAACGTCGTCTTCGCCGCCAGCAAGCAGAAAGAAGCGGCCTTTACATTCATCTCCTGGCTGAGCGAGACCGCGCCCATGGACAAGTGGAGCGGCTCGCGCCAAGGGCAGTTGCCGGTCCTCAAGTCGGTGGCGAAGCTGCCGCGCTACACGGAGAACATCTTCTTCAAGGTCTCGCTGGATGGGGCTAACTATGCCATCGCCTGGCCGCCACTGCCCGGCGTCGGCTACGTCTCGGCCCAGGCCTGGCAGGCGAACATGCAGCGTGCCCTCCTGGGACAGATCAGCAGCAAGGACATGCTGGATGAGATCGCCAAGGCGCTACAGCGCTAAGGCATCGAGGGGAAACGGGAGGGGGAGGAGGTGGCTCCTGCCCCTCTTCTTGCTTTCACCCGCGCTGGTCCTCCTCCTGGGGATCGTCGCCTATCCTATCGCCCGTGCCATCTGGCTCAGCTTCCACCGGCTCGAGATCCTGCGGCCCGATCTCTCCCAGTACGTCGGCCTCGACAACTACCGCGCCCTGCTCCAAGACTCGGTTATGCGGATCGCGCTGCAGAACTCTGCCGTATGGGTGGCGGGTGTCGTGCTATTCCAACTCCTGGGCGGTCTGGTCGGGGCCCTCATCCTCAACCAGCGGTTCCCGGGCCGGGCGGTCGTCCGCGGCCTGGCCCTGATCCCCTGGGCAACGCCCAGCGTCCTGGTGGCGCTGATGTGGACCTGGATGCTGGACGGCAACTACGGCCTCATCAACGACCTCCTGGTGAAGGTGGGGATCCTGTCGCGGTTCCAGCCGTGGCTGGCTCAGCCCTGGTCCGCCCTGCCGGCCGTGATCCTGGCGGATGTTTGGCAGGGGATTCCCTTCTTCGCCGTCATGCTCCTGGCCGCGCTCCAGGCAATCCCGGAGGACCTGTTCGAGGCGGCGCGCATCGATGGGGCTTCCCCCTGGCGGGTCTTCCGGCACGTCACGCTACCGCTCCTCCTTCCCACCATCCTCATCACCACCATGCTCCGGATGATCTGGACCGCGAACTACATGGACCTGATCATGATCATGACCGGGGGCGGCCCCGGGTATAGCAGCCTCACCATCCCCCTGCACGCGTACTACACGGCCTACAAGCGGCTTGACTTCGGCTACGGATCGACCATCGCCATCGTCCAGGTGGCCATCCTGGCCGGGGCCATCGTGTTCTACCTTCGCCAGCTTCGTCGGAACGAGGTGATGGTCCAGTGAGTCGGCGTCCCCTGCGCCGCCTCTTCGTGGCCGTGAAGCTGTGGCTGCCCCTGGGCGCCTGGTTGACCTTCGTCCTGGCGCCCTACGCTTGGATGTTCATTACCTCGATTAAGCCGCCCGAGGAACTCTACACCAAGAGCGTCCGGTACTGGCCCAGTCAGCCGACGCTCGAGGGATACCGCTTGCTGGTGGAGACCACCCCCTTCCTGACGTATATGCGGAACAGTGGGATCGTCGCCACCTCGACCTGCATCATCGCCCTAGCCGTGGCGATGGCCGCGGCCTATTGTTTCTCGCGGCTCTCCTTCCGAGGCAAAGGTGTCCTGCTCTTCGGCTTCCTGATCACCCAATTGTTCCCATCGGTGCTCCTCGTCCTGCCGCTCTTCCTCATCATGCGCTCGCTGGGTATCCTGAACACCCCGCCTGCCCTGATCCTGGCCCACAGCACCTTCGCCGTCCCCTTCTCCACCTGGATGCTGACCGGATTCTTCAACGCCATCCCCCGGGAGCTGGACGAGGCCGCCACCATTGACGGATGCAGTCGCTTGCAGACCTTCCGATATGTCCTCCTGCCGTTATCGGCGCCTGGCGTCGCCGCGGCGCTCACCTACATCTTCATCTACTCCTGGAACGAGTTCATCTACGCCCTGACCTTCACGGCGGACCTCCGGGCGCGGACGTTGCCGGTAGGCCTCCAAACCTTCATGGGAGAGTTCATCATCCGCTGGGATCTCCTGACGGCGGGCGGGGTGATCACGGCCCTCCCGATCGTGTTTTTCTTCATGCTGGTCCAGCGGCAACTGATCGCCGGGCTGACGGCCGGGGCGGTGAAGGGGTAAGGCCAAGACAACGCAACCGCAGATGAACGCAGATGAACGCAAATGTCTTCGCTAGGGACAAGGCAGGGAAAGGGGGAATTGGTGATCAATCAGAAGGACCGGCAGTACGACGTCATCGGGCTCGGCACCAACGCCCTGGATCTCATCGCCATCATTGACAGCTATCCCCAGCCGGACACGAAGGTGCAGTTCCAGGAGTTCGACATCCAGGGGGGCGGGCTGGTGGCCACCGCCATGGCTGCCTGCGCGCGTCTCGGACTCCGTGCCCGATACATCGGGAAGGTCGGGACCGATTTCTGGTCGCGGGCCTCGCTCCGCACGCTGTCGAAGGAGGGGATTGACGTCCGCCACGTCCTGCGCGCCAAGGGGAGCCCGGGCCATGTGAGCCTTGTCCTGGCCGATCGCGCCACGGGGGCGCGGACGCTGTTCTTCCGGCGGCCCCCGGCCTACACCATCCGCCCCGAGGAGTTGGATCGCGCGGCACTGACTGCGGGACGACTCCTGCACGTGGACGGGATCGACGCAACGGCGGCCCTGCAAGCCGTCCGGTGGGCCCGCGAGGCCGGGATGCGGGTGACCATGGATGGAGAGCGGATCGTGGAAGGAATCGAGAAGGTTTGGCCTTTGGTAGACCTCCTGGTGTGCAACCCCAGGTTCGTCCGGGCGACTACGGGGCACGCGGCGGTGGAGGACGGCCTCCGCGAGATGGCGGACCGGGGCCCGTCTCGGGTCGCCGTCACATTGGCCGAACAGGGAGCCCTGGGATTCGAGGTGGGCCGGTGGGTCCGGGTCCCGGGGATCAGGGTCGAGACGGTAGACACCAATGGCGCCGGGGATGTGTTCCACGGGGCCTGCGCCATTGGCGAATTGCGGGGCTGGCCGCTGGAGTGGACGCTGACGTTCGCCAACGCCGTGGCCGCCATGAAGTGCCGTTTTCTCGGCGGCCGCCGTGGTATCCCCCGACTCCCCGAAGTGATAGAGTTCCTTGAAGCCCACGGGCGCCAGGACATCGTCCGATCGCTGGACTGACTGGTCCCGGAACCCCCTGAACGTGAGAACCAGCGGGGAGCAAGCCATCAATGGCGCAAAGACACTGGGCGCCAGCCCACCCAGAAAGGGCGGCCCCCTCTGCGCAACACTCGTGAAGTCGTCCTTGGAATGGCCCCGTCAGACTCACGCGTTCCCACGGCCTCGAATACGACAAGAGGACTGCCCGACCCTTTCGCTAGGGTCGGTGCGATCGATTACGGTAAGAGCCTACTGCAGATCTCGTCGCAGAGCAGGTATCCCTTCGATGTGAGGTGGAGGATATCTCCCTCCAAGACCGCCCTCTTCTCCTCAAGCAGCCACCGCACCTTCTCCCCCTGTCGGGCCTCGAGGTCGTAGCCGAAGTCCAACCTTAGCCTTGCCAGGTCCAGCCCGCTGCTGCGAAGGCCAAGGAAGATGCGCTCGCTGACCATCTCCGTCGGCCCGACTTGCTCCTCGGACTCGACCGGCAGAGCCCCATCCTTTAGCCGATTCATGTAATTCGAGAGATCCGTGACGTTCCACCACCGGCGGCCGCTCGTTCCATCGCCCTCCTTCCGGAAGGAATGCGCCGAGGGGCCGAAGGCCAGGTAGTTCTCGTGACACCAGTAATTGCAGTTGTGCCGGCAGCGGAACCCGGGGAGGGCGTAGTTCGAGACCTCGTAATGCTCGTACCCGTGGGCATCGAGCAATTCCATGGTTCCCTCGTACATCTCCGCCTCGAGGTCAGTGGGATTCGGCCGCACCTGGCCCGTGCGCACCATGCGGGCGAGCGGAGTGCCGTCCTCGACGATCAGGCTGTACGCCGCAATATGCTGGGGCACGAGATCAACCGCGGTTCTCAGGTTGCTTTCCCACTCGGCCAGACTCTGCCCCGGGATCGAATAAATGAGATCAACGCTGATGTTGTCGAATCCGGCGGCGCGGGAAAGTTCGATACACTGCAACGCTTCCGCTCGGTCGTGGATGCGGCCCAGGGCCTTCAGCTCATGATCGTGAAATGATTGAATGCCAACGCTCAGCCTGTTGATGCCGAGGGACCGAAACGCCCGTAACTTCTCTCCGGTCACCGTCCCGGGATTCGCCTCAAGCGTCATCTCCGCGTCCGGCGTAATCCGAAGCGCGCCGTGAAGGCGCGACAGGATTCTCTCGACTTGCGCGGGCGTGAGCAGGGACGGGGTGCCACCGCCGAAGAAGACGGTCTCGAAGGCGGCGGCGTTCTGATCTCTCCGGAGGTCGATCTCGCGGGTCAGTGCAGCGAGAAAGTCCTCCACTCTCTCGGTATCCGTCACCGAGTAGAAGTCGCAGTAGAGGCACTTCCTCTCACAGAAGGGAAAATGGACGTAGAGCGAGGCCAGTGCAGGAACTCCCGGTTTAGGTCACCGTTCCACAGGCGCCCAAAGTGACCCCCAGCACTCTGGAGTGACGCCCAGCCATCAGGCAACACGCGAAGAATGATTCGCCTGGATAGCTGCTGTCAACATGAAAGACCGGTCACAGACGCTGGATCAAGAGGCCACTTGTTCTCAGGTTCCTCGTGGCCTGCCGGACGCCCCCAAGCCTCTCGATCCGTGTAACTCGTTGACTTCCGGGGCTGCTCGCAGTATAGGAATAATTGTGAAGCATCTTTATGAAGCCATCCAGGATCGGGTAAGCGCCTGGCGAGCAAACCGCTATCCGTGCGCGGATTACCCGGTCATCGGGGAGATCCTGGATTACGCCCGCCTTCCCGAGTCTGAAGACCTCCGTTTCCTTCGCAGACCGCAGCTCCGTGCCCTCGAGACGTACTGGTATCTCCGCCTGATCGAAGGGACCCCCAAGATCCCCGATCTCTACTCCCGGTACTTCACAAAGCCGACAGACCGCCTCGCGGCTCTTGGCGTTCCCATCAAGCACGAGCGGGTGGCAGAGATCCTCCTCAACGAAGGTGGGGTGGACAAGTTTCTCCGGCGAGTGACGAACGACGACACGCTGGTGAAAGACCTGAAGCTGGAAAGCCTGCGCGAAACCCTTACGCTGGAATACCCGAGCTACATCTTCGCCCTAGCGATGGGCGCCGGAAAGACGATCCTGATCGGGACGATTATCGCCACGGAATTCGCCATGGCGCTGGAACACCCGGATGGCCCGTTCGTGCAGAATACCCTCGTCTTCGCCCGGGCAAGAC
>Ga0210377_10002244_pt1 | contig 17056 bp, 15 predicted proteins | sample PLM4_65_b1redo_FD_155480 | JGI IMG/M metagenome (GOLD analysis project Ga0210377, IMG submission 155480) | Groundwater sediment microbial communities from an aquifer in East River, Colorado, USA - PLM4_65_b1 redo | ecosystem: Environmental > Terrestrial > Soil > Riparian zone | place: USA: East... | reverse complement strand
AGACCCTGCCGCAAGGTGAGCAGATGGGCCGCAAGGTTCCCGCTGTCCACCGTAGATACATACTTGGGCTGCAGCGGCTTCAGAGACTGCGTGTCATACCAGTTGTAGAAGTGGCCCCGGTGCCGATCCAGGGCTTCCATTGTTCGCAGTGCATTCTCCGTGCGCTCGATGAGTTGTCCGGCGGGAATGTAGCCGAAGTCGTACGCGGACAGATTCGCAAGCAGCGCAAGTCCCATGTTCGTCGGCGACGTGCGATGCGCGACCACGGCAGCGCGATACTCTTGATAGTTATCAGGCGGCAGCCAGTTGTCCTCCGGGCCGACGAAGGTCTCAAAGAAGGCCCAGGTTTTTCGGGAAAGCTTTCGGAGAAAAAGGAGCTGGCGCGTAGTCAATCGTGCTTCACGGCGCGTAAGCGGCCTGCTGATCCACCACGCGATAACGGGCGAAGCAAACCAGAGCACCAGGAGCGGCCCGGCCGCTCCTAACGCAGCCGGATTCGAAAGCGCCAGATATATCATCATGGCGGCCGCGAGAAAGGGGGCGAACCACATCGTCCGACAAACAGCGGCGAGGCCCGTTCGGCCCTTTCGGTCCGGGTCGCCTGACGGACTCCATTCGAGAAGCCGCTTGTGCGTGACGAGCATTCTCCCTGTCGTACGCACAACCGCATCCAGACTGAAAAACGCCTCATAGGGGAGGCACACAAGCGTAAACAGATCGCGCGAAAAGCGCCTGCCGATGGAGCGCCCTGCAGCAGCGAGATGCTGCCTGGGAAGCACCTCGCGCGGTTTTTGAAGCAGCTCCAGGATAGAGGAAATAAAAGAAGGGATCAGAATAATCCCGATAATTGACACGGTCCAGAACCAGGGCGAAGACAAGATCGTCCAACCGAGCAATAAGAGGAGCGTCATTGCCGAAGGCACGAGACTGCGCCGAAGGTTGTCGAAGAGCTTCCATTGGGACAGCAGCGAGAGGGGATTCTTTCGGCGTTGCCGGTCACGCGCGGGCCCGGGACCAGGGATAGCCGCCCGCAGCCAGGACAGAAGCTGCCAATCCCCGCGAATCCACCGGTGCCGGCGGCTCACGTCCGCGCTGTAGCGGGGAGGATATTCCTCATACACCATTACATCGCTCAACAGTCCGGCCCGGGCATAACACCCTTCGATAAGATCGTGGCTCAGAATCCGGTTCTCGGGGAAGCGTCCATCCAGCGCCCGCTCGAACGCGTCGACTTCGTAGATCCCCTTGCCGATAAAGGAACCTTCATGGAAGAGGTCCTGGTAGACATCCGAGACAGCACGCGTATAGGGGTCGATGCCCGGATCGCTCCCCTCCATGCGCGCATACCGCGACCGGTTTGTGCCCGGCAAGCTCACGGCAACCCGCGGCTGAAGGATGCCGTACCCGGCAACAACGCGCTGCTTGCCTTCGTCGTATTGCGCACGATTCAGCGGATGCGCCATGGCCCCCGCAAGCTGACGGGCCGAATCGCGCGGCAGCTGGGTATCCGTGTCAAGGGTGATCACGTACTTCACATTGAACAGCACTGCAGTATTGCCGACGACAAGGGAGAAGCCGTGCCCGGAGATATTACGAACACCCTCCCCCCCATCCCCTCCCATCAAGGGAAAGGAAATAGTACAACCCTCTCCCCTCGTGGGAGAGGGCGAGGGTGAGGGGGCGGCCCCGTTGCGCAAGAAGGAATTCAGCGCCGCAAGCTTTCCCCGCTTGCGCTCGTAACCCATCCAAACGCCCTCCAGGGGATTCCATCGGCGGGGGCGGTGAAAAAGGAAGAACGTATCGCCCTTTGCATTCCCGTACTTCTCATTCAGCTCTTCGATTCTCTGCCGGGCGAGCAGCAAGAGCGGTTCGTCCTCCGGCAGTATTTCGTCCGATGCGTCCGGAAAATCAGTCAGCAGTCCGAAGTGCAGGTTTTCATCGCGATTTGCCAGAAACCTGACTTCCATCGCCTCGACCAGATCCTCGATGTCGGGAGCGCTCGTGAGGAACGTTGGGATCACCACCAGGGCGCGCGATTCCTCCGGAATTCCTTCGGAGAAGTCCATCCGCGGCAGCGGATGCGGCGTCACCAGCAACGTGGCCAGCCAGTTCACCAACGCCACCGCCAGCTGACTTCCGCCCAGCATCGAAAGGAACCCCATCAGCGCGAGCAGCCAATCCGGGTATCCACCGGCTTGCGTCTTTGCCAACAGGCTCCCTGTGAAAATCGCCGTCATCAGTGTGATCATGCCGAGATAGAGGAGCAAGGGAAACCGTCGGCCTGCCTTTCGAAGGGACTCTGTGACAGATAGCCGGACCCCTGCCAGGTGTTCAAGCTGCGCCAGTCCCTTGTCGATCAGGTAATAGCCCACATGGGCCGAGCGATCATCTTTGCCTTGCGTGTCGTCTTTACGGGCCGCGCTCTCGCGCGCAAGCCGGACCGCGTGGGCTGCCACCTCCCTTTCAGATAGCCGGCCGCTCTTCGCAAGCTTCTCCACCACGTGACGATAACGGTCGCGAGTAGAAAAATCCATTTTGCCGTATGTACCGCGGGGGTCCTCACGCAGGGTCTGCTCGACAACGCTCATCGTCTCGACGAACTCGCGCCAGTCCATCGCGCCCAGGAAACGGAGGCTGCCGATGCTGTTGCTCATCGACACCTGATCAGCCGCCTGCTGCTGATTCTCCGACTGCACCAACTGATCGATCGTCATGCTGCACTCGGAAAGGTGCTGCTCGATCCAGGTGAGCGGCATTGCCAGGGCAGGGCCCTGTCCCTGAAGCCGGCGGGCAAATTCCGCAACAAACGCGCTCTTGAGCGGCGGGCTTGAGCGTGCCATGTCCGCAATGACCAGAATCAGACTCTTCGGGTCCTTCGCGGCAACCTCGGTAATCAGGTCTGCCCAATAGTCGGCGACGTTTCGGTCCACCCTGTCCGCAGCGATCCGTGCCCCGACGCGCCGGAGATTCTCGATCAACGCCAGGCGCAGCATGATGGGGACTGCCCACAATTCTCCCAGCTTCAGTACGGTGACTGTCTGGTAGGCCGCAAGGAAACTGCTGAGACTTTCCGGGTCCACACGGCCATCGCCGTGTGAGATCGTTTCCAAAGCGATGTCATACACTCGCGGAAGCCCGCTCGATGGTCCATCCAGCAAGCGGGGCAGCTCCCGGCTGTAACCCTTTGGCAAGTGTCTCCGTGCCGTGCGGATCTGCTCTTCGATCAGATAGAAGTTATCGAGCAGCCATTCAGCCGCCGGCGTAATCCTGCGGTCCGTTTTGATCGCCTCTACCAGCAGGCTGCGGGTCCCGGTCAGGACGGCCTCATTCTCAGCCATTCGCGCCAGAAGCCGGTCAGGAGCGTGTCCCGGGCGGAGCGTGTGCAGGCCCGCCAGGGCCTTGCCATGCTGCTCCATCTGGTCGCTGCTGAACAGTTCCGACCGCAGCGGCGGCTCGTACACTGCGCACTTTGCTTCCAGGTCGTTTCCCTGCAAGCGCGCCAGCACAGTGGGCAGGTCCCCGAGAATGGTCTTGTTGCTCGACTTCAATGAATACGCTCCTTAATAGCAGGAAAATTTCTCGCAAACCAGACACTACCCTGCTGTCGCCAAAACGCGGGCACAAGCAAGTTCGCAAAGAAAAGCTTAAAACAATTCCTGGTTTAAAACCTTTGCGTCCTTTGCGAGAGACGCCTTTTGGTTCGGTTTATCCGGGTCAGGATATCAAGACCGTTATCAGACCATTCTGATATTGAACGCTAACATGCAGAGAGGTACGCTGAAAAACGACAACTAAGGTAAGGAGTGAAGATTTGAAAGTTTGGTTAAGTCAGAGCATTAACAGGCTGTAGAAAAAGTCATTCAGACGTCTTTGCGGGGTCCCTCGCCGTCATTGCGAGCGAAGCGAAGCAATCTCGCTTTTTACAGGCTCGGGATAAACTCCGCAATATCGTAGTTAAATAAATCAACAAGTTCTAGATTGCCGTCCCTGCTTAAATCATGCTGGGGCAGGCTTGCGAAAAGCGCTCCTCGCAATGGCGAATCAGGTGTTTTTCAAGAACCTGTTAGAAAACTCGCCCCTCCCAACAGCAAAGAGGGAGACGAATCAGAGGCAAGCTTATTGATTGGTCGAGGCCATCAGCCGTTCTCTGTCCTTGAAGAGCATGTCGCATTTATTGGCATAGAGCTTCATCACGATGCCCTTGCCGAACGTCTGGTGATTGACAATTTCTCCTATGCGGTATTTCGAAGCCATGCTGTAATCGCGCTCTTTTCCCTTTGCCCCTGCAAGGCCGGCCTCCCAGACGAGCTCCGCTGTCGCTGCTTCTCCGACGCCTTTTTTCGCTCTCGGCTTCCGGACTTTTTGAGCATCAAGGGGACTCCTGAATTTGTGCATACTGCCGCACATCTTGCATCTCACTTTCACGACCGCTTCTCCATCCATTGTCATGATGGTATGATCGCGGCTCACCTTGCACTTGCCGCAATAGGACTCGATGCTTTTTCCTGCCGAATTCTTTTCCAGCATACTGCCTCCTCAATGACTGCCAGGATTTTATTATGACGAACGAGTCTGTACTGCGAACCGGTCGGAGAGAAGATCTGAACCTGACGCTTCTCCTATTTATTATACACTTTACCGGCGGAAAAGCTTTAACTCATTTTGCAATAAAACAAGCCTGATCCTTTGTTATCCAGCGAGAACCCGAGAGTAAACCAACAAAGCAATAGATTGTCCGCAGATTGCGCAGATTTCGCAGATGAAACAGATGATTAATTCTTTATTAAAATCTGCGTACTCTGCGTCATCTGCGGATAGATGCTTCAAGATTCCGCTTTTGCTTCATGGGCCTGAGGTATTTCCTCTAGTCTTCGCTTCTTAAAGACCCGTATCTCGACATCCACGTCCAAAGCAAGCCGGTCGAGGGCCTCCACCCTGGCTTTGGTCTTCAGGTCGATGTTCCAGAAATAGGGCGTCATTGCCAGAAGGTCCATGATAGCCTCGCGGCCCGGAAGCTCAAGCTGATAATTGGTCCTCGTTTCACTGGAAAGAGAAAAGAATTGTTTGGCCTCTTCGGTGATCGTTGACGGTGCATGCTCCCTGGCATTCGGATAAATGACCTCCCGCAGGCCGTTCAAGTGCCTTGGGCCGGGGCTTACGATCAACAGCCGCCCGGTTTCCCGAAGCACCCTCGAAAATTCGGGAAAGTCGGCAGGCGAAAAAACGTTCAGGACCATATCAAGGGAGGATTGCGCGAAGGGGAGGTCTTTGATGCCGGCAACGAACCAGTCCATGGTCCTGTCCCGCTTAGTGGCCTGGCGGACGGCAAATTTCGAAATGTCCACCCCGTAGTATTCGGGGGCCGGGGTCCCGGGTCTCTGCGCCAGAAACTCCTTGAGGCGCTTAAGATAAAAACCCTCGCCGCAGCCGGCGTCAAGAATGTTGAAAGCGCGTTCATTCCCGGGTACGGGGAGATTGCCTGCAACAGCTTCATTGATGCCGTCGGAGATCCCGTTGTACAGCCCCAGGTCCAGGAACCGCCTCCGGCACCGGACCATTTCCTTGTTGTCGCCGGGTTCTTTGGAATTCTTCTTGTGAGCAAGCAGGAGATTGACGTACCCTTCCCGGGCAGCATCGAAGGTGTGGCTCTTGGCGCATTTGTATCCGTCGGCGGAGTTGAGCAGGGGATTACGGCAGACGGGACATTGCAGGATGATGGTCATAGTATCACGTTGTTAGTGCGGCATTGTGTAAAGCATTACAATTACGAAAACAAAGGCGTCTCGCGCCAAGACGCAATAGCCTAAAAAAAGAATCGGCCACTTAGGGAATCACGCAAAGGTTTAAACCTGAAGGGATTTGAATTTCTTTGCGTGCTTGGCGACTCAGTGTGGCCCTCTTCTTGACCATTGCGCGAAATTATTCGTTATTTAACTTGCTTATGGTACTGGATGTTGACTTCATAGGCAATGCTGGCATGTCCGAAGGTATGGTTCGTGCCGTGACAATAGGCCTTTCCCTTTGTTGTCTTCTTACGGGATTTAGCCAGGCCCGCAACCGCGGGGGCCAGATCGAAACCGCCGCCCGTGCACCCCTCCTCCATGCATTTCATGTGGAAACCGGCGTAATCAGCAGGCGAGAAACTGAGCGTGCGCTTCATTAAAACCGAATCCATCCCGCGCCGGTAATAGGTCATGAGAAAATCGATCTTCGAAATCCCGGCATACCGCTCGGAAACCAGGCCAAGGGCCACAAGGGCGTTCCTCTCCAGCTCCTGTTTTTGTCTATAATTCTGTCTGTGGTTCACGGTTCTCCTCCAGTATGGAAGACAAAAGCTCGACGTAGTGATGCGGGATGCACGATTCAGGATTAATGATTCCGGTTTAAAAAATCGGAAAAGCGAAAAAACGATCCGCAGATTTCGCAGATGGACGCAGATGACGGCAATAAGGCAAAGCTTTTAAGACCTTTAGAATTTGTATTATCTGCGTAATCTGTGTCATCTGCGGATAGAATAGATCTCGTCATTTTTCTGTTCTTCAAAAAAAAACAGGCCCTGACATGATCAGGGCCTGATAAGGTCTAAGTCTTGGTTTTAGAGCTTTACAACGTTGGCTGCTTTGGGGCCCTTGGGCGAGTCGACAACGTCGAACTGCACCTGCTGGCCTTCGGCCAACGACTTAAAGCCGCTGTCCTGAATGTCGCCGAAATGCACGAACACATCGCCGCCATTTTCACGGGTAATGAAGCCAAAGCCTTTGGCATCATTGAACCACTTTACTGAACCTGTCTCCATGATGAGCTACCTCCTTCTATGAAATTGAAGCGACGGAAAAGGACAAAAAAAATGCCGCAAAGTCTATCTGTCTTTGCGGTCTCCCTACAAGAACATCCGGAACTTCTAGATAACATAATGCCCTTTCTGCGCCGGAATGTCAACAGTTATTATTGCTCAAGCGATATTTTACTATTTTCCCGAGTGTTTACGTTTTTGTCGTGCTTGGTATAGGATCAATGACAGATATGCTACGATACCCGCATTCACGATCAAAAGAACGGCTTTTGGCCACGTCACCCCGCGCGATCTCGAAGAGCTCGAGGGGAATGTAGATGCCGCCGGTAAGAAGACCGAACCATTCGGCCCAATGCCGCTGCCGCCACAGGCCGTATGCCTCGACGAAGCGAACCACTGCGTAGAGAAGGGCAGAGAGCGCCAATGCCCAAAGCTGCCCGTCGGTCACATGATCGGCAAGATCGGGAAAGATCCGGGGATAACGGCTGGCTGGATTCAGATGGAAGTGCCGGACTAGCCGCTCGGCAGCGAAATGAAGGTCCTTGTGAATGTACGCCAACAACCCGAATCCGGTCAGCAAGACAAGCAATCCTTTCGCCGCTTCAAAGATGGATACGACACGAAGACCGCCTTTTACCTGTTCACGTTCCATAACTTTTTCTAACAGGTTGTTGAAAAACACCGATTATGTCATTGCGAGGAGCGATTTCCGCGACGCGGCAATCTCGAACTTGTTGATTTTATTAAATGCGAGATTGCTTCGCTACGCTCGCAAAGACGGCTAAAATACTTTTTCAACAGCCTGCTAAAGAGCACCACCAGTTTTTCGTCAGTTTAGCAGGTCGGATCGCGCTCATTGATCCGAATCAAACAATTTTTTTGCCGGCCAGCCATTTATGGATCGATTCAGCGGTCTGGCGCGAGCTTTTCTCCAGCATCAGGTCATGTCCCGCTTCCTCCACCATCAGGTAGTCCGCGCCGTAATCTACGGCGGATGCCCGATGGATCGGCTCGTAGGTTATGACATCCTTACTTCCCCCGAGCCAGAGAATTGGCGTCCTCGTGTGAAGCGGCGGCTTCCAGAACGGCGGCTGGTACTGCAGGACGATCAGCAAAGAATCGGGGCACAATCCTGCATGGAGCTCCTGGGGAGACAGGAGTGCGTTTTCGGTGATGAAGAGCTCCCCCACACGGCGCGGCGTGGCCACGACTTGCTGGGCGGACAAGGTCAGAAAACTGCGGAGAGCGCTGAGCGGATAACGACGGCACACGCGGAAAAGAGAAAGCATCGTGCTTCGTGACGGCCATGAGGCGACCAGAACGGCTGCAGCGATGTCGTCGCTGCGTTTTTTGAGATGCCACTGTGTCAGCGCACCGCCCATACTGTGGCCCATGAGCACCGGCGGACGAGACATGCGTTTGATCTCTGCTGCGAGGAATTGATAGTAATATTGAAGGGTGCACCAGCGATAAGAACGCCGCTGGGTAGACTTGCCGTGTCCGGGCAGGCTGTAGGCATGGCTTTCCCACCCCCATTTCGCGAACAATTCCTGCCATGGCTGCCAGCTCCAAGCGCCGTGCCACATTCCGTGCTGCATCAGGATCGGCGTTTTGAACTTTCGCTTGTGAGGACGATACGCGATGCGTTCAATGCCGTCTTGAATAGTATGTTCGACGCTATAGCTCATGGGAGATTATAGATTCTCCATTACCAGCAGGAAGCACTTTTTATCAAAAACTATATCATGAAATGAATATTTCATGAAGCAATTTCAGGTAGTGGGAGGACAAGCCGGAAGAGGTGGGGTTGAATCAGTGGGTTGCTGTAAGATGCTGTGTCTTTTCAAAATAACACTCTGGTTTTACAGCAGCGCCCTGATCTCCGGCAGCTTGTCCTCGGCCGCTTTCCGGCCGCGGCGGAGGAGCTCCCGCGACTTCGAGAGATCGTACAGGGAGATCCCCTTTGCATTGACCTGGATGACCACGTCGGCAAGCTTTTCCTCTTCCCGCGCGTTGCGCGTGGCCCAGAGCACGGACAGATGGGTCGCGATCTTTATGAGGTTGTCGTATTCGTCCAGTTCCCGGGCCTGGTAATTCACATTGACGGCGACCACCCGCTTCGTTCCCAATTCTTCACGCACGGCCCTTACCGGCACCTGGCTCGCGACGCCGCCGTCCACCAGTATTTTCCTGTTTATCTCGGTCGGAGTAAATATGACGGGAAGGCTGCAACTGGCCTGGACCGCTCTTGCAAGGGAGCCGTTCGTTATGACGACTTTTTCAGCGGTCTTCAGGTCCGTGGCCACGGCTGCGAAGGGAATGAGGAGGGAGGAAAAATTCTTGATCGGCAGGATATTTTCCATGAACCGGTAAATACCCTCACTGGAGATAAGTCCTCGTTTGGGGATCGTGAGCTTGAGCACGTCCTTCCACTTTGAATTCAAAAGAATGTGTCTGATCTCACGGAGGGGCATGCCTGCGGCATAGAGCGCGCCGATGACGCTGCCGGCGCTCGTGCCGGCAATGGCGGCGATAGGGACGTCCTCCAGTTCCAGGGTTTCAAGGACGGCGATGTGGGCGATGCCGCGTGCGGCGCCGCCCGAGAGGGCCAAGCCTATTCCCCGAACTGAGGTATCCGGCATGATAGTTCCCTGGATGGGAAGAAGGGGAGACGGGGGTCGTTATTTGCCCGCAAGTCTCTTTGTCGCGTCCTTGATGTGCGCTCCCATGTCTTCGAAGGCGTACAGAATGCACAGGTAGGTCGAGGACGACTTGGGCGAACACTCGCCGGTCACGAGCCGCTCTTCGTGGCTCGTCGCAAACTCGTTGGCCATGCGCTCGACGGCATCGCTTTCCGCGAGTGCGCTGTCCACCGTCGCTTTTGCGCCGGTAACCGCCGCTTCGCCTGCTTTTTTGAGCACTTCTTTGGTCTTCGTGAACAATTTGCCGGTCTCATGGATGGCCTTGTCGCTGAACAGCATGCCGTCCTTGATCCGGCTGCGGGTGTTCTCGGTGATCCGCTTGATGCTCGTCGCGATCTTCTCGATATGGGAAGGGACGGTCAGAAGGGTCCTCGCTTCGCTGTTCGCGGAGGCCATCTTTGCGAGCGCGGCAGTGAGGGCGTCCTCCTTGGCATGGATCTCTTTCGAAATCTCATCGGCCTCATCGAGCGCGGAGAGCTTGTGCTTCGTGAACCCGTCCTCCGTGAGCTCGAGCATCTCCTGGGCCTTATGCATGATGAGATAGATGTCCTTTTTCAGGTTCTTTACGGTCTGGTCCGGCATACGCTCCTTCTCCTTTCAAACGACCACTGCGGAAATATTGGGATCCATGCAGGCATCAAAACAGAAAAACTATAGCAGAAAATCATTGATATGACATGTTAATTTTTTTAATATTTCTATTGCAATGATTTATAGAAATCGGCGTTTCAAGCACCGCGGGCGAACGTTGCTGCTTATCGTGTCACCGCAGTCTTTCTTGAATGCTATTGTAGCATATTTTGTTGATTTTTTACGGCTTTTTTCTTGACATACCCTGTGGCCGCTGGTATAACCTAGTTCATCTCACCGTACCCGCGATGGAGCGCTCATGCCCTTTTTTGCCGGAGAAATATTCGTCAGCGAGGTCTATAAAAAGCCCGTGCTCGACCAGACGGGCGAAGACATCGGCAGGCTGACGGACATCATCGTGGGCATGGGCGAACCGTTTCCCTCGGTCACCGCCCTCGTCGTCTCGGCCGGCAAAGAGACCTTCATTCTCCCCTGGGACATCGTTAATCTCTTCAATCGGCGGGTCATTTCCGTCAACGCCCTTATTCGGAACCTGGGGCCCGCCTCGGTTTCGCCGAACGACATCCTGATATGCCGCGACGTCCTCGACAAGCAGATCGTGGACATCAACGGGGCCAAGCTCGTCCGGGTGAACGACATCAAGCTCGGCGATATCAAGGGGAGGCTCTGTCTCGTGGCGGCGGACATCGGGCTCCGGGGGCTCCTGCGCAGGCTCGGCGTGGAGGCGCGGGGAGAGAAGCTTTTTTCCCTGTTCCACTACCGGCTCCAGCAGCGGCTCATCGGCTGGCACTACCTCCAGACCATCGAGCCGAAGCTTACCCGGCTGACGCTCACCATATCACGCCAGAAGGTGGCCAGTCTTCATCCCGCGGACCTGGCGGAGATCATGAGCGAAGCGTCCCAGAGGGAGCGTACGGCGATCTTCGGGAGCCTCGATGTGGAAACGGCGGCCGAGGCCCTGCACGAGCTCGAACCGCGTGTGCAGGCCGACATCATCGACGACATGGCAAAAGAGCGGGCCTCGGACATCCTGGAGCGCATGCCGCCCGATGAGGCCGCGGACGTTCTCGGGGACCTGCCCGAGGCCAAGGCCCAGGAACTCATCAACCTCATGGAAAAAGAGGAGGCCGAAGACGTTCAGGAGCTTCTCGAACACGAGGAGGACACCGCGGGCGGCCTCATGACCACCGAATATCTCGCCTTCGCGCCTGATATGACCGTCGAGGAAGCCATCAAGGAACTGCGGCTCGAGGCGCCGGACGTCGAAACCATTTACTACCTCTATATTCTCGACGCTGAGGAACGGCTCGTAGGAGTGCTGTCGCTCAAGAACCTTATTCTCGCAACTCCACAGACGCTGCTGCGCGACATCATGAAGACGCCGGCCAAGACGATCCCGCTCGGGACAGGGGAAAAAGACGTGGCGGAATTCATTTCGAAGTACAATCTGCTCGCGGCCCCGGTGGTGGATGAGAGCGGGGTACTGCACGGCATTGTTACCGTGGACGACGTGGTGGACTTCCTCCTGCCCACGGCCTCCAAAAAGAAGCGGAGAAAATTGTAGGTTTTAACCTCTGATCTTTTCGAGAAAATTCGCGTCCCTTCGCGGCGGAAAAGAATTTAATACAAATGTACTGAAATTTGTTTCCGCTTTGCCCCTCTCCTTTATCCTCTCCCCTGAGGGGAGAGGGTTGGGTGAGGGGGGATTTTCCGGAAGGCAATAGTAGTTATTTCGCTTGTATTAATTGCGGGGTTCGTGTCAGTGAGATTATTCGAGCGCCTGAAAAATATAAAGAATGTCAGAATGATCGCGGTCCTCAGTGTCATCGGCCCCGGCTTTATCGCCGGGAACGCAGGCAATGACGCCGGCGGCATTGCGACCTATTCCATCGTGGGCGCCCGCGAGGGCTACGGCCTGCTCTGGGCCCTGGTGCTCATCACGTTCGCCCTGGCCGTGATCCAGGAGATGTCGTCGCGCATGGGCGTTGTTACCGGCAAAGGTTTCGGCGACCTGGTGCGGGAGCAGTTCGGGGTCAGGGTCACTTTCGCCGTCATGGCGCTCTTCGTCTTTGCCAACCTCACGGTCACCATCGCCGAATTCGCCGGGATCGCCGCGAGCATGGAACTCTTCGGCGTGAGCAAGTACGTGTCCGTGCCGGTGTCCGCGTTCGTGGTCTGGCTCGTCGTGGTGAAGGGGAACTTCAAGCAGGTCGAGCGCTTTCTCATCGCCATCAGCCTGATTTACCTTACCTATGTGTTCTCCGGATTCATGGCGAACCCGCCCTGGCATGAGGTGGCGAAACAGATCGCGATCCCGCACATAAGGCTGGACAAGGACTATATTCTCCTCTTCATCACCATGGTCGGCACCACCATCACGCCCTATATGCAGTTCTATCTCCAGTCCGCGGTCGTGGACAAGGGCGTGCGCATCGAGGAGTACGGCTATGCAAAGTTCGACGTCTACGCCGGGTCTATCATGACCGTGTTCATAGCCTTCTTTATCATCCTTGCCACCGGCACCATTCTCCATCCCGCGGGCGTGGTGGTGGATTCGGCGGAAGACGCGGCCCGCGCACTGGAGCCGCTGGCGGGCAATTTTTCTTCCCACCTCTTCGCAGTCGGACTGTTGAACGCGTCCTTTCTCGCCGCGTTCGTTCTTCCCCTGGCCACGGCCTACGGCCTGTCCGAGGCCTTCGGCTGGGAGTCGGGGATCAACAAGACCTTCAAGGAAGCGCCCCAGTTTCTCGGCTTTTACACGGCGTTCATCGCGCTCGGCGCGGGTGTCATCCTTTGCCCCACCATGCCGCTCATCAAGATCATGTTCCTGTCCCAGACGGTGAACGGCATTCTCCTGCCCATCGTGCTCATCATCATGCTCAGGCTCGTGAACAACAAGGAGGTGATGGGAGAGTACGTCAACTCGAAAAGGATGAACATCATCGCCTGGGCCACGGTGTCCATCATGATCGTTTTGACGCTGGCGCTGGTCGTAACGTCGTTCTTGTAGTCGCAGGGATGCATCAGTAGACCCTTGTGCCGCCCGCTTTCGATGGCGTAAGAGCTTCCTGTATCTGTTACAGGTGCAGTGATTAATAATATTTCATGTTTCATCCCGGCGCGGCGGTTACATTAGAAAAAGACGCGCATGATGTCCGGCTTAAGGACATAAAAAGCGCCCTTATGGTCAAAATGAGATTCGCAACGAAGAGCCAAAGCGATATCGGCGTTCATAAGCACCGGGCGCCGTTTTTTTACAGTCGTGACCTGCCATGCGTTCATTGCTTCAAAGAGGCGGACTGTTTTTCCCCTTGGGAGCGATGTTCTTCGTAAGCTGCTCCATGATGAATGTGCGTATCAGGATTTTGTCCTCCGCGCTGATGCGCGAGAACTTCAGGCCCATGCCGTATTCTCCGAACGGCCTGCTTTTTTGGTTGAAAGAATAGAGAACAACTCCCTCGATGTGTATCTTAATATGTTTCAATGAAAAAACGACGGGGAGCACGGTCCCGGGGGGCAGCGGGTCGGGCGTGCTGATGAATAAACCACTCTCCGACAGATACGTGATAGTTTCATTTTCCTCGGACCGTCTCCCGGCATCCTCGGCTTCCACGACCAAGCCAGGACGGGTTTTCAGCCGTATGACCCTGCGCGGGGAGGGTTCCGTCGCACTTTGCACTGCCGCATAGAGAGCATTGGGGTCCGCAGGCTTAACGAGATACCCCGCGCATCCCGCTCGTTGACAGCTCTCCTTGCTGTGCGGATTCTTTTCATACGTATGTATGAGCACCGGGACGGCTTCGGTCCGTGGGTCCCTCTTCAGGTGTTTCAGGAGTTCAAGGCCGCTCATCCCCTGCAGGGCCGTCTCCGTCAAAACAAGGGAGGGCATGCTGAGCGTAATGAGCTCGAGTGCATCCTCGGCCGTTTTCGCGGCGTAAATATCGTATTCGAGGCGCTGGAGCAGGATACTGGTATAGAATGAATCGGAAATAAAGCCGTCCACGATGAGAAGAAGGCGCCTTTCCCGCTCCCGCCTGTCCGAAATGTTTTTGTCCGTGTCCATAGGCGTACGTACGCCTCCTTTATAAAATCGGGCCCGTCGGGTCGCTTTCTTTGACCCGCTGCATTGTCATGATTCTTTTGTCGGGTGGCGAGGGAATATGAGCCGCTGTAGTTAATATATAGCCGCGGCTCGGACAAGTCAAGAAACTCGTATAGTCGAAATTCTTAAGAATACCCGCTCTTCAACTTAACGTTGATGCGTGATTTAACCGGCATTCGTAAATGGGAACATTATGAAGGTCTAGTAAATCGCATCATGCGATCGCTACGCGGCGTGAGAGACTCATCGTTCCTTTATGTTTCAATCCTTATTTCACAATTTTTCTTTAAACTTGATTGCAGAGAGTAATAGGTGAAACCTGAGCACATCTTATTAGCATCTTATTAGCATCTTAGGGTCAGGTCTTTTAATTTGACATTCTCCTCGTGATTTGCTAAATTCCCCTTATGACCCGTCCCCTCCGCATAGAATACGCTGGTGCCGTCTATCACATCACCTCACGCGGCAATGAAAAGAAGGCCGTCTTCAAAGACGACCAGGACCGCATCAACTTCCTGAACACCCTCCAGCATGTCGATAAACGGTATAACTGGTTCTGTCATGCCTACTGCATGATGGACAACCACTATCACCTCCTGATTGAAACGCCTGACGGCAACCTTTCCCTTGGCATGCGACAGTTGAACGGGGTCTATACACAGCTTTTTAATAAACGTCATCAAAGGACAGGGCATCTGTTCCAAGGCCGATACAAATCGATCCTCATTCAAAAAGACAGCCATCTTCTCGAAGTATGCAGATACGTGGTGTTAAATCCCGTCCGGGCACGGATGGTTGAACGACCGGAAGCCTGGAAATGGTCCAGCTATCGCGCTACAGCAGGACGGGAATTGCCGTCGACGTGCCTGACCACGGATTGGATCCTTGGTCAATTCAGTCGAAAGAGGACCAAGGCCGAACAGGAATATCGGCAATTCGTCGAATGGGGGATCGGCAAGGAGACTATCTGGAGAGAGGTGAAGGGACAGTCTATTCTGGGAGAAGACGATTTTGTGGAGGGGCTCATCTCCCATATCAAGAAACATCAGGACATTCCTGAAATACCCAAGAGTCATCGGTATGTGAACAGGCCGTCTCTCGATAAGATATTTCCGAAAAAGACGGTCTTGGGCAAAAGAAAGCGAGATACGAAGATCATTGAATCCGTGCAGAAATACGGGTATACCCAGCAGCAGATCGCCGCGCATCTGAATATGCATTATTCAACGATCAGCAATCTGGTGAGAGGGAAGGCGTGACACCAAAATAAAAGACCTGACACTTATGACACTTATGACATGACACTTATGACACTTAAGCCTTCTTAAGCCTTGGGTAGTGATAAAGCTCTTGCAATCCGACGCAACGCAGTATATATTATGGATATAGACTAATCGGAGGTGGGGAATGAAGACCGCAAAGCTGTTCAAAAACGGACAAAGCCAGGCTGTCCGCCTGCCCAGGGAATTCCGGTTCGAGGACGACCATGTGTTCGTCAAGAAATCAGGGAACGTCGTGGTGCTGATCCCGACAAAAAACTCATGGGACACCCTGATCCAGAGCCTCGATAAATTCTCCGACGACTTCATGGTGGAGCGAAAGCAGCCGAAGGTGCAAAAACGGGAGGACTTTTGATGAAGTACATGCTGGATACGAATATCTGCATTTACCTTATCAAACAACAGCCGCCCAAAGTTCTCAAGCATTTCAAAGCTCATATTGTCGGCGATATCGGCATATCCTCCATCACTCTTGCGGAACTTCGCTACGGCGTATCCAAGAGCCGGCACATGGAGAAAAACCAGCAAGCTCTCGATGAGTTCATTCTCCCTCTCGAAATCGCGGACTTCGATGAAAAGGCGGCCCAGGAATACGGAGCAATCCGGGCAGAACTCGAAAGAGCAGGAAAGCCCATCGGGTCGATGGACATGCTGATTGGAGCGCACGCTCACGCGCTTGGCGCGGCCCTCGTTACCAATAATACCAAAGAGTTTAAGCAAATAAAGAATCTGAAAATTGCGGACTGGAGCGTTTGACCGGCTTGCAGGAGGTTTGTGTATGCCAGGCGAATTTTGTTCCCTCTGTAGGGCGGACTATCGCAGGATTTCAAGGTGTTTGTTTATCCCTCATACGGTATCGGGTCCTTCACTCCGGCTTCTTTGAATCCCTTCAACCGCAACGCGCAGCTCTCGCACCTGCCGCAGGCCTTCTCGCTGTTCTGATAGCAGCTCCAGGTCATTCGAAGCGGAGCGCCTAGTTCAACGCCCCGTTTCACGATCTCACTCTTTTTCATGTGAATGAGCGGCGTGACGATCTCGACCCGGGTCTCGGGCTTTGTTCCCATTTCGATGACCTTGTTGAAGGCCTGATAGAACGTTTCGCGGCAATCGGGATAGCCGGAGCTGTCCTCTTCCACGGCGCCGATGAAGATCTTCCTGGCCCCGATCACTTCTGCCCAGGATGTGGCGATCGAAAGCAGGTGGGCGTTTCGGAAGGGGACGTAGGTGGAGGGGATGCCAGGAGGGACGAGGGACGAAGGACGAGGGACGAGCTCAGGGACGGGGATGGTTGTGTCCGTCAGGGCTGAGCCGCCGATGACTTTTAAGTGTTCGATGCTTACCGAGAGCTGCTTCTCTGCCTTGTAAAAGTCGGCAATCTCGTTGAATGCCCTGAGCTCGCGCGCTTCGGTCCTCTGGCCGTAGTTCACGTGGAGAAACGCGAGTCGATACTCTGTATTCGCTATGGCGGCGGTGACGCAGCTGTCCATGCCGCCGCTCACGAGCACTATTGCAAGTTCATTTTTCATGGGTGTAGTTTACCAATTATGTTGAAGAAATGCCAGTGGTTTGAAAAAAGGAAACCCCGACA
>Ga0210377_10002243_pt1 | contig 17063 bp, 14 predicted proteins | sample PLM4_65_b1redo_FD_155480 | JGI IMG/M metagenome (GOLD analysis project Ga0210377, IMG submission 155480) | Groundwater sediment microbial communities from an aquifer in East River, Colorado, USA - PLM4_65_b1 redo | ecosystem: Environmental > Terrestrial > Soil > Riparian zone | place: USA: East... | reverse complement strand
TCGGTCGTGGGCTGCTCCTGGGCGATCTGGATGGCCGTGGATAGATCCTCGGTGTACGCACGTACCTGGGACAAGAGCTGCCGCTCGCTATAGAGGTGGAGGAGGAAGAGACTCGAGACCGAGAGCAGCAGCAGCGACAGCATCATGAGGAGCAGCTTCGTCTTGATGTCGAGGTCTCGGAGCCGCTGGGCGGCTGCCGCCAGGCTTCTCATAACGAACAGTCTAGATCCGCTTCGAGCGGCAAGGCAACGGCCATACGGAGCCGCACGGAAGCGGATGGTATAATTGCTCTTTTGAAGGAGGTTAGGGCGAAAAACTATGGCCACCACAACGGTATCCCCGTCCAAGAAGCGCGAAGTCATCGAGAAGGCCGTCATCCGGTTTTGTGGCGATTCGGGCGACGGGATGCAGATCACCGGCAGCCAGTTCACCAACACCGTGGCGCTGTACGGGAATGACCTCTCGACGTTCCCCGACTACCCCGCCGAGATCCGCGCGCCGGCGGGGACTCTCCCGGGGGTCAGCGGCTTTCAACTCCACTTCTCCTCGAGCGACGTGTATACCCCAGGCGACGCAGTCGACGCTCTCATCGCCATGAACCCGGCGGCCCTTCGGATGAACGTGGCGGATCTGAAGCCCAATGGCATCCTCATCGTCAATACCGACAACTTCCGCGAACAGGACCTGAAGAAGGCCCAGATGGCCTCGAACCCCCTCGAGGACCATTCCCTCGACGGATACCGCGTCTTCCCCGTGGAGCTGATGAAGCTCACGCGCCTCGCCCTCAAGGAGCTGGGCCTCGACGCCAAGAGCATGGACCGGTGCAAGAACTTCTTCGCCCTGGGCATGTGCTACTGGCTCTACAACCGGACCATGGACGCCACCTACAAGTGGCTCGACGACAAGTTCCGGACGAAGCCGGTCCTGGCCGAGGCCAACAAACAGGCGATGAAGGCGGGCTACTCCTACTGCGAGGCGACCGAGGCCTTCCAGACCAGCTACGAGATCCCGCCGGCGCGCCTTTCCCCTGGTCTGTACCGGAACATCAGCGGGAACACGGCCCTCGCCCTGGGCTTCGTCGCCGCGTCCCAGCGCTCGGGACTGACGCTCTTCCAGGGGTCGTACCCGATCACCCCCGCCTCCGACATCCTCCACGAGCTGTCGATGTACAAGGAGTTCGGGGTGATCACGTTCCAGGCCGAGGACGAGATCGCCGCCATGACCTCGGCGATCGGCGCGGCCTACGCCGGAGCGCTTGCGATCACGACCACGTCGGGACCGGGCATGGCGCTGAAGATGGAGGCCATCGGCCTCGCGATCGCGACCGAGCTGCCGATCGTCATCTGCAACGTCCAGCGCGGCGGCCCCTCGACGGGTCTTCCGACCAAGACGGAGCAGGCGGACCTGTTGCAGGCCCTCTTCGGCCGCAACTCCGAAGCGCCTGTGCCGGTCCTCGCGGCGGCGACGCCCGGAGACTGCTTCTGGGTGGCCCTCGAAGCAAGCCGCATCGCCCTCAAGTACATGGTGCCGGTGATCGTGCTCTCCGACGGCTACCTCGCCAATGGGGCCGAGCCTTGGAAGATCCCGACCCTCGAGGAGCTTCCCGAGTTCCCGGTCCGCTTCCGGACCGACCCCGAGGGGTTCTTGCCGTACTCCCGCGATCCGCACACGCTCGCCCGCCCCTGGGCGGTCCCGGGAACGCCCGGCCTGGAGCACCGAATCGGCGGGCTCGAAAAGGACGACGGTAGCGGCAACGTCAACTACGAGCCCCTGAACCACGAGAAGATGGTCCGGCTCCGGGCGGCCAAGGTCGAGGCGGTGGTCCAAGACGTTCCCGACGCCGTGGCCGCCGGCGATCCCGACGGCGAGCTGCTGCTCGTCGGCTGGGGCTCGACCTACGGCTCGATCACCGCCGCCCTTCGGGCGCAGCGCGACAAGGGGCGTCGCATCGGACACGTCCACCTGCGGCAGCTCCACCCGCTGCCGCGGAACCTCGGCGACCTGATGAAGCGCTACCGGAAGGTCGTCGTTCCAGAGATGAACATGGGCCAGCTCCTGTGGGTGCTGCGCGCCAAATACCTGGTCGACGCCGAGGGATTCAACAAGATCCAAGGGAAGCCGTTCAAGCAGGCTGAGATCGAGGCCAAGATCGAAGAGGTGCTCCAGTGACGGCGGCGCTGCCGGTTTACACGAAGAAGGACTTCCAGACCGACCAGGAGGTGCGCTGGTGCCCGGGGTGCGGGGACTACGCGATCCTGAACGCGGTTCAGCAGGTCTTCCCCGAGCTCGGGATTCCCCGCGAGAAGTTCGTCGTCGTCTCGGGAATCGGCTGCTCGAGCCGCTTCCCTTACTACATGAACACCTATGGCTTTCACACGATCCACGGTCGCGCTCCGGCCATCGCCACGGGCATCAAGATCGCGAGGCCCGACCTCGAGGTGTGGGTCGCCACGGGCGACGGCGACGCGCTTTCGATCGGCGGCAACCACACGATCCACATGCTCCGCCGCAACGTCTCGCTCAAGGTCCTGCTCTTCAACAACAGGATCTACGGCCTGACGAAGGGTCAGTACTCGCCCACCTCGGAGTTGGGCAAGAAGGCCAAGTCCACGCCGTACGGCTCGGTCGACCGCCCCTTCAACCCTCTTTCCCTGGCCCTCGGCGTCGAGGCGACGTTCGTCGCCCGATCGGTGGACGTCTTCCAGCCCCACCTCAAGACGGTGCTCAGGAGGGCGGCGGCCCACCAGGGCTCGGCCTTCGTCGAGATTCTCCAGAACTGCAACATCTTCAACGACGGCGCCTGGGACGCCCTGACGGAAAAAGAACTCCGCGACGATCAAACCATCGCCCTCGAACACGGCAAGCCCCTCGTCTTCGGCAAGAACAGGGACAAGGGGATCCGGATCAACGGCCTGGAGCTGGAGGTGGTCCCGCTCGGGAACGGCGTGACTGAGAAGGATCTCGTGGTCCACGACGAGCGCAACGCCAGCCCGGCCTACGCATTCCTGCTCTCCCGGATGGACCACGCCCCCGGCTTCCCGACGCCCATCGGTGTCCTGCGGGCGGTGGACGCACCTCGCTACGAGGTGGCCATGGCGGAGCAGATCCGACAGGTGACCGCGAAGAAGGGCAAAGGAGAGCTTGCGGCGCTCCTGCGGGCGGGTGACACGTGGGAGGTGAAGTAGAGTCGCCTCTTTTTCCCTTGACAGCGTCGATCCTCGGGACCATATTCATCTTGACGGAGACGAGCCTCAACGACGTTGCGTCGCGTTCGCAGTTACTGACGGAGACGCGATGGAAGAAAGCACTCCGCCGGGCAAAGTAGGGCCGTAGGAGCCCACTCGATACGCGATTTGAGCGCGTCTGATGGCGCGCTGGGCCCAAAGGCCCAAAAGAAGAGTTGTGAGGACCCGGGGGAGCGTCTCTCGGGTCCTCATTTTGTCTGCGCCTCTTCCAGCCAGTGGAGCGCATTCACCCACGCCACGGGCGGGCGTCTTCCCGGGCGGAAGCAGGACCGAACGTGCGGCTCTACGGCAGAGGGCTCAAGGCCAGGCGCAGCAGGCCCTCGTCGGTGTTCAGGGTCACGTCGGTCGACTCCACGTCTTTAACGGCACCGTCGGCCAACCGATCCGCGGCGCGATACGCATTGAGGGCGCCGGTGGGGGTGTAGGCGAAGGCCGTCCAGCCATCGGCTCCTCCGGCGAGGCCCGCGAGGTCAAACTCGATTACGGCAAGATCCTGGGCTCGCAGCAGCAGCTGCGGATCGGGCGCAACCCCCGACACCGGAACGAGCACCTCTTCCGCGCCGGGACGACGCTCGAGGATCCGGCGGTCTTCCTCCACGCGCTCCGTGAGCCCGGCCGCCGCGAGCACTGCGACGCGGCAAGTGCCCAGCGGGACGTCTTTCGCCCAGACGCTCATGCGACCGAGGAACCCCTGGGGCCCCAGGGCCGCGAGGGAGGCGTCGGCGTCGGTCATGGCTGCCAGAATGTCGCGCACATCGGCGCGCTTCAACAGGAAGGTGGAGGGTGGGCCCGCCGGCAAGGGTGCCGGGGAAGGCCCCGTGGCCGGCGCCTTTCCCTTGGCGCCCCGCTTCGACTCGGAGGGGGGAAGCGTTCCCCGGGCCAGGGAGACGCGCCGGACGAGGCTCGGCTCCGACACCCGGAGCCCGGCACCCTTGGCGAGGGCCGCAAGGGCCTCCTCGAGGGTCACGCGATTCAACTCCACGCTCACGCGGCCGGTCACGTCGCCGTCGACCAGGAAGCCCTGCCGTGTCAACCAGTGGAGCACGAAGAAGACGTCCGTCAGGTCGACGTCACGAAGTCGGAGGGAGAGCGGTCCCTGGCCGGGCGTCTTCGTCGAAGCGCCCTTCACAACCACGGTCCTCACGCTGTCGCGGTCGACCTTGCAGGGGGCGTCGTCCTTATCGAAGGGGTCTTCAGTGGGGAGCGGCAGTTCGGCGTCGGGTCCAACGACGGGGCTCCTACCCCGCACTTCGAAGCGCAAGCACGCTCCCTGGCGGGCCATGACGAAGTCGGATACGCGCAAGAAGCCCCTCTCGAATCGCGACTCCAAGGCGCGTACCGGACCCTCACCCACGGTGAGCCCGCGCACCACGAAGTCGTCTCCGACAGAGGCGTGGGTCAGCACGACGGGGCGGTCCCGGACGATCGCGGCCAGCTCCGACAGGAAGAGCCTCGGGTTGCGGCGGGTGCGGCGCAGCGTGGCGACGGTCTCCGACTTGGCGAGGGCCAGCGACATGTCCCGGACGTAAGCCTCCGCCTGCGCCCGTGGCACCCCCTGGAGGCGCGACCGGGTGCCGTCCGGCGGCGCTGGAAGGTGCGCACGCAGCGGACGGTAGGGGAGCCGCAGGACGGCATCCACCTTCACGACCGCGTCGGGTGTGGCCGTGAGGGACAGGCTTTCGACGTCGATGGGGCGCGGCGACAGTGCCACCTGGCGGACGAATCGATCGACCTCGGCATACCTTCCCACCGCCGAGACGTCCACGATCACGTCGGCCCGAGCGGAGGTCGACTCGGCCGGTGGCCGCGCCAGCGCCTCGACCGACGCGAGCCGCGCCCCCTCCGCCAGCTCCTTGGCCAAGGCCGCGTCGGCCGCCGGATTCGGGCCATCGGGGAGGATGCGACGCAGCGTTTCGAGCCGCCGGTCGAGAAGCAGCCGCTCGTCGCCGAAGGGTCGGGGGGCCACCGGTGTGGCGAGGAGCGTGACGAGGGCCAAGACCATGCGACAGAATCTTATCCGAGCAAGGGGGGGCTGCGCCGCCCCCCCTTGGATACGCATCGCGTCCCCGGGGTGCGCGGGCGGCCAGCACCGTATACCCCAGACCCTCCCGGACCTCCTTGATGATGGTGAGCGACGGCCGCGGCCTCGGCGAAGGGCAAGTGGATCTCGAAGTTCGAGCCCTGGCCCGGGCGGCTGCGGACGTCGATCCAGCCGCCCGGTCGTAGTTGAAATGAAATCGGATTTCAGTTTCATTTTGCCTTGACATCGTCCCGGGTCGCTTGCTACGCTGCACCCGTATGAAGATGAAAATGACTTGCAAGTTCATTCTGATCCCATTCGTGGTCGCGCTGGCGGCCGCTTCCGCGCGGGCGGAGGAGCCTTCCGCCGAGGAGCTGAAGCGGGCGGTCGCCCAACTGCAGGCCGAGGTTGCCCGCCTCAAAGCGGAGGCTGCGGGCCCGGAGCGTCTGGCGGAGCTTGAGCGCCGGATCGGCCTCCTGGCCCAGGAGCTGGAGAAGACGCGCACCGGCGGGGCGGTGGACGTCGATCCCAGGTCGGGCGGGCTGTTGGGCTTGGCGCCCGCGGCCTCGAAGGTGTATCGGGCCGGAAGGGGCGTTTCGATCGGCGGCTACGGCGAGGCCGTGTACGAGAACTATTCGAGCGAGCGCCAGGACGGCGTGGCCTCGGGTCGCACAGACCAGTTCGATTTCCTCCGCCAGGTCATCTACGTCGGCTACAAGTTCGACGACCGGATCCTGTTCAACTCGGAGATCGAGTTCGAGCACGCTTCGACAGGCAAGGGCGGCGAGGTCTCGGTCGAGTTCGCCTACGTGGACTTCCAGCCGCGCAAGGCCTTCGGCTTGAGAGCGGGCATGCTCCTGGTCCCGATGGGCTTCCTGAACGAGCTCCACGAGCCGCCGATCTTCCACGGCGCCAAGCGGCCGGAGGTGGAGTCGGCCATCGTCCCGTCCACGTGGCGCGAGAACGGAGCGGGCGCCTTCGGCGAGGTCGGGTCGCTCCAGTACCGCGCCTACGTCGTGTCCGGCCTCTCGAGCGCCGGCATCAACGCCTCCGGGATCCGCGGCGGCCGCCAGAGCGGCGCGCGCAGCCAGTCGGAGGACTTCGGCATCACCGGCCGCCTCGACTTCACCGGAGTCCCCGGTCTGCTGGCCGGCGCCTCGTTCTTCACGGGCGAGTCCGGCCAGGGCGCGACGGTATCGGGCGCGACGCTCGGTGGCCGCGTGAACCTGTACGATCTCCACGTGCAGTACGAGCGGCGCGGCCTGCAGCTCCGGGCCCTCGCAGCCTTCGGCAGCGTGGGCGATGCGGCCCTCATCAACGCGGCCAACACCCTCACGGGGGCGCGTTCGGTCGGCACCGACCAGTTCGGCTGGTACGTCCAGGCCGCCTACGACGTCGCCACGCTGCGGCCCTCGACCACGTGGTCCGTGACCCCCTTCGTCCGTTACGAGTGCCTCGACACCCAGGACGGCGTGCCAGCCGGGTTCCAGGACGATCCTGCAACCGCCCGCAATTCGCTGACCGCAGGCCTTGGGGTCAAGCCGATCTCGAACGTCGTCCTGAAGGCGGACTTCCAGCGCTACCGTAACGACGGTCGCAGCGGCGTGAACCAGTGGAATCTGGCGGTGGGGTACCTGTTCTAGGTGCGGTCCGGCCTCGCTTCCGCGGCGGCCCTTGCGGCCCTGGCTCTTTCGGGAGCGGCGCGGGAAGCGTCCTATCGCGAGACGGGGTACTTGGCGAGCTTGCGTTGGAGGGAGCGGCGGTGCAGGCCCAGAAGCCGCGCTGCCTTCGAAACGTTTCCGCGGCAGTCGGCCATGACGCGGTTGAGGTGCTCCCACTCGACGCGGGCGAGGGAGGGAACCTGGCGCTCCTCCGGCGATTCGGGTGGAGGCGCCGTGGGATCCTCGGCGCGCGCGAACGCCGCCAGGACGTCGTCGACGTCGGCCGGCTTCGTGAGGTAGTGGGCCGCTCCGAGGCGCAGGGCCTCGACCGCCGTGGCGATGCTTCCGTACCCGGTGAGGACGACGATGGCGGTGGCGGGGTCGAGGGCCTTCAGCTCCCGGACCAACTCGAGCCCAGAGGCACCCGGCATGCGTAGGTCGACGACCACGAACTCCGGCGTCTCCTCCCTGGCGTGACGAAGCGCCGACTCGCCTCCCTCAGCCTCCCGAACCTCGTACCCTCGCTCCCGGAACGCGCGGGCGAGGCGTCCCCGCAGGACCTCGTCGTCCTCCACGACGAGGATCGAACGCGCGACGTCGCCGGCCCCGTTCACGCGGGGCGAGTAGCCGGGAGATCGAGGCCCGCCGCAGTGCCTCCCCCGGGACCCGATTCGATGATGAGCCGCCCGCCGAGGCCCTCGGCCAGGGTGCGGGCGAGGAAAAGACCGAGGCCCATGCCGGCGCCGCTCGGCTTGGTCGAGACGAAAGGCTCGCCGGCGCGAGCGAGCACCTCGACGGGTACGCCGGGGCCGTGGTCCCGCACGATCAAACGCACCCGGCCGGCTTCGACTGTCGCCCCCAGGGTCACCCGATGGGGGAGGGTCGTGGCGTCGCAGGCGTTGCGGAGCAGGTTGGTCACGGCCCTCGCCAGCGCCCGCCGAGGACCGGTGACCTCCGCGGAGCCGAACCGATCGTCCACGTCGACCCGAGCCGCCTGGTCCGGAGGGAGGGCGGCGAGACCTTCGGCCATCAGGGCGCCGACGCGGACCCGCTCGATCTCCTCGCCGGCGTTTTCGCCGGCGCGAGCGGCCAAGTCGTCCAGGATGCGCCGGCAGCGCGTCAGCTCGGAGCGAATGAGCCGCGCGTCCTCCACGAGGGTGCCGGCCTGGTCCGGCGGCATTCGGTCGAGGGCCCGCTCCATCTCCCGGGCCGCGACGGCGATTGTCCCGAGGGGCGTCCCCAGCTCGTGGGCCGCGCCGGCCGCGAGGGTCGTGAGAGAGGCGAGGCGCTCGTTCCTGGCCGCACGCTCCCGCATCGCCGCGATCTCGGCGTCGCGGGTCTCGAGGGCCTTCGAGAGCTTCCCGACGAAATGAGCCGTGAGGCCCGTGGCCACGCAGAAAGCCCACCACATCCCCTGGAGATGGAAGGCAAGGCCCGAGACTTCGTGATGGCCGCCGAAGCCCCCGAGGGGCACGTGATTGAAGAAGAGGGCGCCGTAGCAGAGCACCGATAGCCCCGCCAGCGACCACGTCCAGCGAGCCCCCAGGATCACGGCAGCCAGGGTGATGTGGACGAGGTAGAGGACGCTGAAGGGGTTCGCGGGTCCCCCCGTGAGCTGGAGCATGAGCGTGAGGATGGCGGTGTCGAGTACCAGAAGCCCACCCGTCAGAACCTCGTCGGCGCCGGTCCGCCGGAGCCATCCAGCGGCGACGAGGTTGCTGACCGCCGCGACCGCGACGAGGGACATCAGCGGGGCGACGGGAACTTGAAGCCGGAGGACGAAGCGCGCCGCGAGGATCGTGACGACCTGGCCGACGGCCGCGCCCCAGCGAAGACGGGTGAGCCAGGGGAGGCCGACCTCGGCCCGGGGGCTCGGCGCCATGCCCTGACTATCTCTCTTCGTCCCCCTCGCCTTCAAGCGGGGCGGCTCGTCACCGCCCGAAGAGGTAGGTCAGCCCCGCGTTGAGGACGGCGCGCTCTTTCTGGGCGCCGTAGAGATCCCGCACGATCGGGACCTGGACGGTGGCCCGCAGAACCACTCGCGGGCCGAGGCTGACAAGGAGGCGCGGCGTCAGGTACAGGAGCGAGCCCCCCGTGTCGTCGTCCACCTCGTCATCGATCCGGTCGCGCCGGGCATGCCGGTAGTTCAGCTCCAGCACGCCGTCCACCGACTTCGCGAGCTTGTGCTCGTAGGCGAGGTTCGCGAGAAACGCGCGGCCGTACCGATAGCCCGAGTCGTTTCCCCCTGGACGGCGGCACTGCGCCGAGGCGAAGACGGCCGACTCCCTGTTGACGAGGTAGAGCCACGAGAGACCGCCGAACACGTCGGTGGACCCGGTCCCCGGCTGAGCGTGCTCGTCGAGGCGCTCGCCTTCCTGCGACTTCCTGTCGTTTTTTCCCCAGGCGCTCTTCACGCCGGCGACGAGAGACACGGAGGAACGGCGGCCAAGCCCCACGCCGAAAGGGGACGACCAGAGCCTCAGTTGCACGTAGGCCTCGGGATCCGAGAGGCCGCTGCTCGTGAGGCTCTCCGCAGGAGATCCGTCCTCCGTCGCCTCGAGCCGGCGACGGCTGAAGGGGACCCGCGCGACCACGGCGAGCCTTTCGGTGAAGCCGTAGGAGAGGAGCGCCGTGAAGCGGTTCTCCACGACGCTCTCCGCCTCCCCGGCCGGGTCCCCCTGCTCCTTGTCGAACCGCTCCCAGTCCAGGGCGGCCCGGAACCCCTCGGCCGCGTAGCCGTCCGAGCCGAGGGCGTTGAACGTCGGATCACCACAGCGGCAGATGGAGCAGGCCTCGGCCTTCGATGCCAAACCGCCCACCAGCGCTACCGCCCCGAGTGCTGCGAAGGCGGCGCGCGTCGTGAAAGCCTCTCCCAAGTGACTCCCCCTTTCGTGTTTCCGTCGCGGGCGGAGGCTACCAGAGACCTCGCTGCCGCGGGATGCGTCACGTTGTCGCAGGGGAAGGGGCTTACGCGGCGGACTTGGGGGCCAGGAGGGCCACGAGCGTCTGGGCGCCCAACAGCAGGCTCGCGATCGACAGGTGCGCCACCTGAACGGGGCGGGGCAGCGAAAGGTAGGCGAGTACGGCACCCGCGGCGATCTGCAGGCCTGACAAGACGACAACCGCGGCGGCCGCGGCTGCGAGCGGACGAAAGGACCGGTGCCGGCGCCGCACCCGCAGGAAGAGCCAGAGGGAGGCCGCGAAAACGACCAGCGCGAGGCTCCGATGGGCGACATCGGCCAGACCCACCGCCGCCACGAGGCTTCCCCGCGGAAGGACCCCGGCTCTTCGATCGATGGCGCCCCGGACCTGCGTTCCCAGGGCGATCTGCGCAAGGGTCAGGGCGATCAGGGCCGGGGCGAGGCGACCCAACAGGGTGTCGCCACGGCCTGCGGGCGCCCTGTCTTGCCGCGCGGGGAAGAAGGCGTTGGTCGTCGCGTAGAGCAGCAAGCTCACGATGACCAACGCCACGACCAGATGAGCCGTCACCACCCAGGGAGCGAGCTGGTGGGCCACGACGCGTCCGCCGAGCCATCCCTGATAGCCGACGCCGAGAAATGCGGCCACGACGGGCCAGAGCACGCCCGGGTTCGAGCGGTGTTTGACGAGGGCGGCCACGAGAGTCGCGAAGATCAGGAAGCCCGTGGTGACGCCCAGCAGTCGGTTCAGGTACTCGGTCCACGTCAAGGCGGCGTTGAATTGCGCCGGATCGAAGCCGCTGGGGAGCTCATCCGCACGGGTCGGTGGGACCCAAAGGCCGAAGCACCGCGGCCAATCGGGACACCCCATGCCCGCGCCGGAAGCTCGCACGAGGCCGCCCACGAGGATCAGGAGGTACGTGACCCCGGTGGTTGCGAGGGCCAGCTTCTGAAAGCCGTCGAGGCGCCGAGACACCCCGGGATTCTACCCGGCCTTGACGAAACTCCCCGGGGCTGCCAGACTGTCAAAGTGAACTTGAAATGCAATTTCATCTTTGGAGTCTCAGGAATCGGGGCAAGCTTCCTCCTTCTCGCCGCGATCCCTGCCCGGGCGGAGGTGCTGTTGACCGAGAAAGCCGCCCTGGCCCGCGCCTTCCCCGGCGTCCCGACAGAGCGGCGGACCCTCTATCTCACCGAGGCGCAGGTGACCGCGGTGGAGAAGGTGGCTCACTCCAAGCTGCCGTCGCCGGTCGTCACGACCTTCGGCGCCCCGGCGGCGGCTGAGGACGCAGGGCGGGCGATCCTCGACACCCACGTCGTGCGCACGATGCCCGAGACCGTCATGACCGTCGTGGCTCCCGGCGGCCGCCTCCGGATGGCTCTCGTGCTCCAGTTCGGCGAACCGCCGGACTACCTTCCGCGCGACGCGTGGCTCAAGACCCTGGAAGGGAAGCCCCTCGACGACGAACTCTGGCCCGGCCGCGCCGTCCGCCGCGTGACAGGGTCCACCTTGACGGTTCAGGCCCTCACCGACGCCCTGCGACGTTGCCTCGCCATCGACGAGGTCGTGTTCCGAGGGCGTCCATGAGGTACATGCAAGAGGGTGGGTTTCAGAACAACCCGCTCATGCGCCTCACGCTGTTTCTCACCCTCGCGCTCCTCGTCGGCTTCTGGGCGACGAATGTCGGCATGTACTTTTCACGGATGAACCTTCGGCCCACCTCGGTCGTGGCCTACTACAACGGTTCGGAAGACGATTTCCGGGCGCCACGCTCCACGGCGTCGATGCTCGAGACCACACACATGCACCTGCCGACGATGGGCTTGCTGCTGCTCTTCCTGACTCATCTCGTCATCTTCGTGCCGATGCCTCGCGGGGCCAAGGTCGGCGTCATCGCCACGGCCTTCGCCTCGGCGATCCTGGAGGAAGGGTCGGGATGGCTGGTGCGCTTCGTGAGCCCCTCCTTCGCGCTCCTGAAGGTGATCGGCTTCGTCGGCTTGCAGGCTGCGATCCTCATCCTGATCGCCTCCCTCGCCTGGTTCCTTCTGACGGCAGCGCGCCGGCAAGCCGCGGGCCAGGCGTCAGCGGCCCGGGAGAGGAGGACGGCCAGTCTCGAGGAGGAGGGTGCCGTCCACGCCACCCTGGAGTAGCCTCCGTCGCGTCGTGCGTACACTCGACCCCGATAACGCACGGTTGCGAGGGCCCGTGGCGGCCGGCGTTCTGGATCGCTGGGGTGGGCCTGGCTGCGTAGGTCCGTCTAGTCGAACCCGCGCTTGCGGCGACGGATGTTCCGCCGGCTGCCCTTGTTCTTGAACGGGCGCCCCCGGTCGTCCGTCGGAACGAACTCCGAAAAGCTGGGCGGTGCGCCGAAGGAAGGGGGCCCACTCCGGAAGGACGGCCGGAACGGCGCACCGCCGGCGCCTCCCGGTCGCGGCGGGCGGTTCTCGGCCTCGTTGACGCGAAGCGGGCGTCCCTTGAGGTCACGTCCATTCAAGAGCTCGATGGATTTCTGGGCCGCCTCGTCGCTCTCGAACTCGACGAAGGCGAAGCCGCGTGGTCGGCCCGTTTCGCGGTCGGTGGGGACCTTCGCATCCACGACCTTGCCTGCGGCGCTGAACGCCTCGATGAGCTCCTCCCGGGTGACGTCGAAGCTCAGGTTGCCCACGAACACCTTGTTCGAAATAGCCGAACCTCCTCGTCAAGTTTCTTGGCCGCCCGTTGCCGCCGTTCTGGGCGACCGGAGACAAGGCCCCGGGGCGCGGCAGCCGGGGCCGTGGCGACTGTAGCAGAAAGCCGGGGCCTGTCAAACGGCGCGTGACAGGCCCGCTACAATGAATCCCGACCGAGATGCGCCACTTCTTTCGACGCCTCGTGGGACGCCTGGGGCCCGCCTTCCGGTCGGACACCGCCTTTCTCGAAGGGGCCTACCGCGAGATCCTGGGACGCGAGGCCGACCAGGACGGCCTCAACTACTACGGCGCGCTCCTTCGCGAGGGTGCGAGCCGCACGGCGGTTCTCATGAGCCTGGTGCGCTCGGAGGAGTTCACGAGCAGGCTCGCGAAGGCGCCGCCGGAGCTCACGAGCGTCCGTGCGCTCCGGCCCGACCGTTACCGGCAAGCCGTGGACCGGACAAACGGGCAATCGGTCACCGTGTTCGACGCCGCCGGCTCCTCGGACTTCGACTGGCTCGAGGCGGCGATTCTCGAGAACGGCTACTACGAGCAGCCGGGCGTCTGGAACTTCGGCGTCGATGTCGACAAGCGGGTCATGGCCGAGATCGTCGCCACCTTCGGGCCGCAGCGCGCCCTCGAGCTGGGGTGTGCGGCCGGCGCGGTCCTGGAGTGCCTGCACGCACTCGGCGTCGACGCCGAGGGGATCGAGATCAGCGCCATGGCGGTTGCACGGGCGCCTGTGGGGGTGCGCCCCTGCATTCACCGTGGCGACCTCCTGTCCCTCGATCTGCCCACGGACTACGACGTCGTCTTCGGCCTGGACGTCTTCGAGCACTTGAACCCGAACCGCCTCGACGCGTACTTGGAGCGGCTGGCGCGGATCACTCGCGCCAGCGGCTACCTGTTCTGCAACGTCCCGTCGTTCGGCGCCGACCCCGTCTTCGGGACGGTCTTCCCGTTCTACCTCGCCGGCTGGGAGCGCGAGGCGGCCGCGGGGACGCACTTCTCCACGCTTCACGTCGACGATCTCGGCTACCCGCTCCATGGTCACTTGGTCTGGGCCGACACGTCGTGGTGGGCCCGGCGCTTCGAGGCCCAGGGGTTCCGGCGCGAGGTCGAGATCGAGCGCGCGCTCCACGCGAAGTACGACGACTACATGGACAAGCGCTCCCGGGCGAGGAAGGCCTACTACGTTTTCTCGAAGGAGGCCGACCCGGAGCGAAACCGCGCCGTGATTGAACGGGTCCGAACAGAACCCTCCCGGGCCCTCGCATGATCGCATCGACGCTGGTCTACGCCGGCCTCCTCGGCTCCGGCCTGGGCCTGGCTACCCTGATCCGGCCGCTCCGCCGGTCTTGGATTTCCACCCGCAGCCGCGGTGCCGTCGTTCTTGCGAGCGGCGTGGCCGTGACCCTCACGGGCTTGTTGCTCCCCGCGCCGTTCACCCGCCTCCCCGGCGAGTTGATGCGCCTCGATGATTTCGTCCCAACGTACCAATTCGCCGAGGCCCACGAGGTTCGTGTCCACGCCCCGCCAGATCGCGTCTATCGGGCCATCCGGGAGGTCACGGCGGACGAGATCCGCTTTTTCCAGCTGCTCACCTGGATCCGGTCGCCCCACCTGCGGGGGCGCGGACGTGAAAGCATTCTGAACGCACCCGGAGGGCAGCCGATTCTCGCCGTCGCTTTGCGCTCCGGCTTTCTCCTCCTCGCCGAGGAGGAGGAGCGTGAGGTGGTTCTCGGGACGATTGTCTGTTGCCAACCTCCTCCTCGGGGCCTGACCCCCGAGGGGTTCCGCACCCTGGACCGCCCCGCGTTCGCGAAAGCCGCGATGAACTTCCGGGTGACGGACGAGGGGAAAGGGTGGACGCGCGTGACGACGCAGACGCGCGTCGTCGCCACCGACGCTGCGGCTTCACGCCGGTTCGCGGTCTACTGGCGCATCATCTACCCGGGGAGCGCCTTCATCCGGCGCATGTGGCTCGCTGCAATAGCGCGGCGAGCCGAAGCGCCGTGAGCCCGGCAGAGTCGCGGTCGATGCGACTGGGGCTCTCGGCGCTCTCTCTTTCGACGATCCTCTTCGAGGTCGCCCTCACGCGGATCTCATCGGTCCTCCTCTACAGCCACCTGACGGCCGTCGTCATCGCCGCCTGCCTCGCGGCCGTTGGCGTCGGGGCGGCCTGGGCCCGACGTCGGCTCCCCCCCGAGGCGTCGCCCGACCCCGGCTTTCTGGCTCGGGCGGCGTCGTGGACCGCGGGGAGCGGGCTCGTCGCTCTCGTGGCAGTCGTGAAGAGCCCCGCGGGTTTCTACCTCTGCCTCTTCACGATCCCGTTCTTCTTCTTCGGTGCCTTCGCCGGTGCGGTCTACGCCCTCGCCGGGGCCCCACGGCTCACCTACGCGGCCGACCTTGCGGGGGGCGCCGCGGGCGCCCTGTTGGCCGTCCTTCTGCTGAGGCGGCTCGGCGAAATCGACGCCGCACTCGCCGCCGTGGTCTTGATGAGCGTCGGGGCCTTCATCGTCGGGTCGAGTCTCCGGTCGCGGCCGCCGCTCTGGCTCGTGGCGTCCCCGGTGCTCTTGGTCGCGAACCTCGCCCTGCCCGCGCCGCTCCTCGCCATCGATCCCTTCGCGGACTTCGGCTTCCGCCCGCACCTTGTCCGGCAGACGCAGGATCGGGGCGGACGGGTCCTGGCCACCGCCCACGACGCCTACGCGCGAACCGACATCGTCGCCACCGACGAGCCCTGGGTCCGCTACCTCTTTACCGACCGCATGCATACGGCGCGGGCCGTTCGCTGGGACGGCCGGTCGCCGCGCTTCGCCGACCCGGAGGCCGAGCGCCTCGCGCGCCTCAAGGGCTTGGCGTTCCGCGCTCTCGCTCCGGAGCGTGTCCTCGTGCTGGGGGCGGGAGGCGGCTTCGACGTCGCTCTCGCGCTGCAGGCAGGCGCCCGCTCCGTCGACGCTGTCGAGATCAATGGGGCGATGATCGCCTTCACCCGCTCCCTCGGAGCCTTTGCCGGGAACGTCTACGATCGGCCGGAGGTGCGCGTCCATGAGGCCGAGGCCCGGCGCTTCGTGCGAAGCGCCCCGGACAAGTGGGACCTCATCAGCTTGTCCCTCCTCGAGACGGATCCGGCGACCGTGCGAGCGAGCGCGGGGTACCAGAGCTGGGTCTTCACGATCGAAGCAGTGGACGAGTACCTGGCTCGCCTGCGGCCGGGAGGCATCCTGGCCATCGTGCAGAACACGGAGAGCCTCGAGGAGAAGACGGTGGCCACGGTCCTCGCCGCTCTTGCTCGCCGGGGCCTCGGCACGGCGGAGGCATTCGGACGCATCGTCGTTCTGGCCCTTCCCCTGGGCGAGGCCAATCCGTTCGCGCGTCTCGTGCTCGTGAGTCGCGAGGCGCTGGAACCGATGCGGCGGGAGGAGATCGCCGGAGCGGCCCGCGAGACGGGCATCGTCACCCGGTTCCTCTCGGGGGTCGCGTCGTCCGAGCCCTACGTTTCCCTCGCGTCCGGCGCGACGCCGCCGCCTGTCTGGATCCGCCGCAACGCCGACCGTCTCGATCCGCCCACCGACGACGCTCCCTTCTTCTACGACGTCCACCGCGCCCTCCCCTTCCTGTTCGTGATCACCGGAGGCGTGGCGACGGTCCTCTTGGCTCTCGCTCTCGCCCGGGAAAGGGCGAGGGCGGACGGCGTGCCGATCGCCGGGGCTTTCGCGGCCGCGGCCCTCGGTGTGGGCTTCATGATGCTGCAGTCGGCCTCGATCGCGCGCGGCCAGTTCCTTCTCGGGCGTCCGTCACTCGCCGTGGCCCTGGCCGTCGGCGGGATGCTCCTGGCTGCGGGTTGCGGGTCGCTCCTGAGCACCCTCGCCGGGGGGCCTCGGCCCCGCGTCCGACTGGCCCTCGGCGGAGCCGCCGTAGCTCTCGCCGTGGCGGCGGATGCCGGTCTGTGGCCGAGGGTGATGGCCTTCGCCCCGGGCGCCAGCACGGCCGGCCTCACGGTCGTCGTCCTCGGCCTCGTGGCCAGCATCGCCCTCCCGGCAGGTCTCTGCTTTCCCGCGTGCGTGGAGGTCTGGGGCGGAGGCTCCTCGGGCCCGGCTGCCCTCTACGCGGCGAGCTCCCTGGCCTCGGTGATCGGCGCCTCGGCGGCGACACCTGTGGCGATGGGCTACGGTCTCTCGGCGGTCTTCGTGGCCGCCGCCTGCTGCTATGCCGTCGCGGGCGTTCTCGCCCTCGCCGCTCCGGGCTCCACCGGGTCGAGGTAACATTGCTCATGCCCATCGTCGAGACCTTCTCCGTCGGCCTCTTGCAGTGCAACTGCACGATCCTCGGCGATCCCGTCTCGAAAGAGGCGATCGTCATCGACCCAGGTGACGAGGTGGAGCGCGTGCTCGCCGCCCTCGAGAAGCATGGCCTCGCGTGCCGCGCCATCCTGAACACCCACACCCACATCGACCACGTCGGCGCCAACGAAGCGCTGAAGGAGGCGACGGGGGCGCGGCTGATGCTCCACGAAGCCGATCTTCCGCTGTACGACAACCTGCGC
>Ga0210377_10002242_pt1 | contig 17075 bp, 12 predicted proteins | sample PLM4_65_b1redo_FD_155480 | JGI IMG/M metagenome (GOLD analysis project Ga0210377, IMG submission 155480) | Groundwater sediment microbial communities from an aquifer in East River, Colorado, USA - PLM4_65_b1 redo | ecosystem: Environmental > Terrestrial > Soil > Riparian zone | place: USA: East... | reverse complement strand
CGGGCTTTGTCCTCGCCGGTCTGTGTCCCGGCACCTCCTGCGTCGCGGCGGCAACGGGTCGCGGCGACGGCGCGATGGTGATGCTCGGCATGTTCTGCGGCGTGCTGGCGACGGGGCTCGCGTTCGCGCCCCTGCAGTCGCTGTACGAGAGCACGTCGCGCGGCGCACTGACGATTCCCGGGCTGATGCAGGTTCCTTACGGCGGGGTCGTCTTCGCCGTGGTGGCGATGGCGTTGATCGGATTCCGCGCCGCGGAGTGGATCGAGAGGCGCACGTGAGATGGACGCTCGCTGCAATTGCCCTCGCCCTCGGCGCGCTCTCGCCGTTCGCCGGCAGTCCGTACCGGCAGAGGGAGGTCGCCGCGATCGAGCTCGCAACATGGATCAAGGATCGCAAGCCGGGCCTGCGCATCGTCGATCTGCGGTCGCAGAAGGAGTTCGACGCGTTTCACGTCCCGACGTCGAAGCGCCTGGCGTTGGAATCGGTCACGCCCCGACCGGGAGAGACCATTGTCGTGTGTGGCGCCGCCGACCCCGGCGGCGCGGATCTGGCGAGGCTCAAGAGCGCCGCCGAGGTCGGCGGCGCCACACTGTACGTGCTGCATGGCGACGTGCAGGCCTGGATCTCCGAAGTCGTGAAGCGACCCACGGCGATCGGCCGGTACTTCGGCGGCATGCGGAGAGGCGGATGTTGAGCGCGGACGATGCGTACTTTGCCGATCTGCGCGCCCGCGAGTTCCATCGTCTCGATCACGCGTACCTCGACTACACGGGGAGCGCTCTCTACGGCGAGTCGCAGATCCGCGCGCACCACGCACTGCTGGAGACGCGGCTGTTCGGCAATCCGCACTCCGAGCACGCGCCGTCGCGCGCCAGCGCCGAGGTGATGAACGCAGCGCGCGATGCGGTGCTCGAGTTCTTCGATGTCGATGCCTCGACGCACGACGTCTGCTTCACGGCGAACACGACCGCCGCGATCAAGCTCGTCGCGGAGAGCTATCCGTTCGACAGCGAACGCGCTCTCGTGCTGTCCGTCGACAATCACAACTCCGTCAACGGCATTCGCGAATACGCGCGGCGAGCGGGCGCCGCGATCGCGTACCTTCCCCTGAATCATGAGCTCCGATTGCGCGGCGAGCTTCCCGCCGGTCGGGGCCTGCTGGCGTTTCCGGCGCAGTCGAACTTCTCCGGAGTGCGTCATCCGCTTTCGCTCGTGTCACGCGCCCGCGATCTCGGATACGACGTGTTGCTCGACATCGCGGCGTTCGCGCCGAGCCACGCGCTCAGCCTTCGTGAATGCCCGGCCGATTTCGCGGCGCTCTCGTTCTACAAACTGTTCGGCTATCCGACTGGACTGGGCGCGCTCATCGCGCGACGAGACGCTCTGCCGCGATTGCGACGGCCGTGGTTCTCCGGCGGCACCGTCGTGTATGCGGCTGTGCAGGCGGACACGCATCGGCTGCGGCCCCGACATGAAGGGTTCGAAGACGGCACGCCCGACTTCCTCGGCATCGCTGCGCTGCCGGCGGGTTTCGCTCTGCTGCGGCAGGTCGGCATGGATCGTCTGTCGCGGCATGTCGCGCGGCTCACCGGGCTGTTCCTCGAGAACCTGCGCTCCCTGCGTCATGTGCGCATCTACGGGCCGCTCGACATGAAGGACCGCGGCGGTGCGGTTGCGTTCAACGTTTTCGACGGGGACGCCGCGCCGATTCCGTATTGGATCGTGGAGGAGCGCGCGCGGGATGAGGGCGTCGCCCTGCGCGGCGGGTGTTTCTGCAATCCGGGCGCGTCCGAGGTGGCATTCGGACTGGATGGCGATCAGATGGCGAACTGCTTCGACGCGATCGGCGATGCATTCACAGTCGAACGCTTCGCGCAATGCGCCGACACCGCGGTCGGCGCCGTACGCGTGTCGTTCGGACTCGCGAACAATGCGGAGGACGTGACGCGCGCGCTGGACGTGATTCTGTCATTCCGAGCGTAGCGAGGAATCTGGGGAGCGGGCGGCTCGATGATCGTTCTTCGCGCCTCCCACACCCCAGATCCCTCGCTACGCTCGGGATGACACGCGATTACGGCCTCGTAGCGAGGAATTGGCAGGTCCACTCGTGACGTGAATGGCGCGTTGGAACAGGACGGTGTACGGTACGTTCCACCGTATGCGGATCGCGCTCCTGGCACTGTTCCTCGCGACGCCGCTCGTCGCGTCGTCCGTCGACACACGTCTCGCGCAGGAGATCGACCGCCTCGATGGTGTTCTGCGCAGCCTCGACACTCCGGAGCTTGACAAGGATGCGCGCCCGATGCTGGAAGGCAACCGCGCGCTGTTGAATCGCGCCCGCGCTGCGACGTCGCCGTCCGTCCGGGTTTACCGCTTGCGCGATGCCGCGGTCGGGATTGAGACGCTGCGGTACATCATCCGGCACAAAGCGGACGAGAAGAGTCTCGTGCGCGTACAGACACTCGCGAAGGCGAGCCGTGCGTCGATCGAGAAGCCACTCGCGCCGATGAACGGTCCGGCGCTGCAGATCGCACTCCGGCAGATCGCCGCGACCCGCGCGCAGAAGCTGCTGCGGGCCAGCGTGCCGTTCGCCCGGGCCGCGTCACCGGCAAATGGTCTCTTCTATCTCGGCGAGGCGGAGGGGAATCGGAAGTATCGCGATTTCGTGGAGAGTCTGCCGCTCGGAAGCGTCTCGGAGCCGCGGCCGAATGCCGCAGCGATCGATGCCGCGCTGGTCACCCTCGACACCGCGGCGCTTGCCGCGTTCGAGAAGGACCCGGCCGGCAGGGCGGCCGTCGGGCTCAGTGCGAATCTGAAGGAAGCGCGCCAGCTCGCCGAGCGCGACATGCTCGAAGGCGCGGCGCTGATGATGACCGAGGCGCAGCGCCGCGCGGGTGTGAAAGTTCCCAAGGCCGTGCGCTCCGACAGCATCGCCGCCATGTGGCAGGCCGAGGAGGGCGGCAGGGACGTGTTGCCGCTCTATGCGTCGTTGTTCGCAGCCGCGCCGGCACAAGCGAAGATCGCGAAGAACGTGACGGTCACTCTCGTCCGCTGGCCGTACACGTGAAGCCTGTCCGATCCGGCAGGTTTGCTGGCACAGGAATCGGTTCGTAAGTACGGCGATCGGGCTCACTTCGTGGTGCAGGACTTCGGTGCGTCCCCGCTGGCTGAGCGTTTCGGAGTCGACAAGTACCCGGCGATCTTCGTCGACGACGCGCTGGTCGCGCGTCCCGAGGATTTCTATCCGTGGGGTAAACCAGGAACGGGGAAGTACCTTCCGTGGAATGACATCACCAACCGCCGCAGCTTCCAGAAAGATCTCGAGCGCATGGTCGACATCCGCCTGACCGGCGGCGCGGTGCAGTCGGCTCTTCCAGTGCACTCACCGAATGCCGCGGCCCTGCCCACGGCGGATATGGTCGACCTCGATGGCAAGCGCTTCAACTTTGCCCAGATGAACGGTCAGCCGGTCGTCGTCGAGTTCTGGGCGACGTGGTGTCCGATCTGTATCGACACGCTGAAGTGGATGAAGGGCCCGCTCGGTTCCAATGCGCGCGTCGTCGCCGTCGCGGTGGACTCGGAACCAAAAGACATCAAAGAGATCGTGCAGAAGATCCGGCCGCGGGCGAAGGTCGTGATCGCGTCGCCGGAGCTGCGGCGCGCGTTCAACGGGCCACCGGCAGTTCCGACGCTGTTGATCGCCGACGCGGCCGGAAAGATCGTGAAGACCTTCTACGGAGCGCCTCCCGATCTGCACGCTCAGGTCGCGCGCGAGCTCGCAAAGCTGCGCTGACGGACGTCCGAGAGACCGATGGCCCACGTCATCCTGAAGGGTGACGTGGCGCGACCGCCGGAGCGCAAGAGCGTGACAGCGCGAGTTGCCGCCCAACGTGTAAAACGGGCCGATGAAGGCTCTTCGTTTCATTGCGCTCTTCATTCTCGCCGTCGGAATCGCGGCACAGCAGCCGTCGCCCGATCTGCAGAAAGCGTTCGGAATGCTGCAGACGGACCCTGTCGGCGCCGCGAAGATCCTCGAGGACCTCATCAGCCGCGAGCCGAAGAACGCCCGCGCGTGGCGCGTCCTCGGCGTCGCGCTCATCCGGTCCAGGGCGTATGACAAAGCGATCGGTGCGCTCGTGAAATCTCTCGAGCTCGAGCCGAACTTCCCGAGCGCCCTCTACAACACCGCGGTCGCGTACGCGCTGAAGGGCGACAGGGACGCGGCGTTTGCCTGGCTCGAGAAAGCGAAGGCCACGAAGCAGCTCGACATGACGCAGATCGAGGTCGACAACGATCTGAAAAGCCTTCAATCCGATCCGCGCTTCGCCGCACTGCTGCCGAAGCGGGAGGAGTTCGCGAATCCGTTCGTCGAGAACGTGAAGATCATTCGCGAGTGGGATGGCGAAGCGACCGGCGACCAGTTCGGATGGATCGCCCGCAACATCGGCGACGTCGACGGCGTCAACGACTTCGTGACTTCCGCGCCGACGAAGGACGTCGGCGGCGCGAACGCAGGGCGCATCTATGTTTACTCGACGAAGAGCGGCAAGCTCCTCTGGAGAGTCGACGGACGGCCGGGCGATCAACTCGGCAGCGGTGTCGAGGCGGCCGGCGACACGAACCGTGACGGAATCCCGGACGTGATCGCCTCCGGCCCCGCCGGTAACAAGGCGTTCGTCTACTCCGGCAGAGACGGCCGCGTGCTGCTGTCATTCAATGGCGAGAAGAGCGACGACAACTTCGGCAATCATGCGTCCGGGGCCGGCGATGTGGATCAGGACGGCTGCGCGGACGTGATCGTCGGCGCGCCAAAAAACGACGTGGGCGGCGCCGATGCCGGCCGTGCGTATGTGTATTCCGGGAAGGACGGTCATGTGTTGTTGACGCTCACCGGCGAGCGCGCCGGCGACAACTTCGGCAGCACCGTCGCCGGCTGGGCGGACAGGAAGCGGATGTTCCTCGCGGTCGGCGCGCCTGCCGCCGGCCCGGCGAAAACCGGGCGCACGTACGTCTACGACTCGCTCTCGATGAAGCCGAAGTTCGTGATCGAGTCCGACGAGACCGGCAACGCACTCGGCCTCATGTTCGTCTCCGTCCTCGGCGACGTCGATGGCGACAAGCTCCCCGACATCTACGCGTCCGACTGGTCGAATGCGGCGAAGGGACGCAGCACCGGTCGCATCTATGTGCATTCCGGGGCCGACGGCAAGCGCCTGTTGACGCTCACGGGCGAGACGGCCGGCGAGGGGTTCGACACGTGCCCGGCGAAGGTGGGCGATGTCGATCACGACGGTCGCGCCGATCTCGCCGTGGGCGCGTGGCAGTACGGCGGCGCGGCGCCATCGGGCGGCCGCGTGTATCTCTACTCAGGCAAAGATGGACGGCTGCTGAAGACGTTCACGTCGCGGACGAACGGCGACACGCTCGGATTCGATGCGGTCGGCATCGGCGACGTCGATCGCGACGGCACGATCGACTTGCTGGTCACGTCGGCCTGGAGCGGAATCCACGGCAATCACTCCGGGCGTGTATTCATCATCTCCAGGGAACCTCTGCACAAGTGCGACCGGTCGCCATCAGCCCTTCGGGTTGCGTGCGGCGCCGGCCGTCTGCTTCGCCGGCGCTCCTCATCGATGTCCCGCATCGACTGCGTCGCGTCGGCTCACATCCGACACGGCGGCGCACGCAACGCGGCCGGTCGGACTTGTGCAGAGGTTCCCTAGTGGTGTGAGGTGACCTCTACACCGCTCATTCCGGCGGCAGGCGTGTCGGGCCGTATGCGCTGCCGACGATGATCGGCTGATCGGGGTCGCCCTCCAGGAACGCGACGACAACCTCCTGGCCGACACGCGGCACGGTCAGGAAGCCGTTTTCCAGTCCCGCGTGCAGGCTGGCGACGCGCACCCACATCGACGAGTTCTGATCGTTCGTTCCCTGGCGGTCCCAGAAGAACTGCACTTTCACGCGCCCGAGCTGATCCTTGAATATCTGCTCTCCAGGCGGGCCGGTGACGACGGCGAGCTGCGTCCCGGCGATGACCGGCCGCGTCGCCAATCGCTTCGGCCTGAACGGCAGGCTCGACGGGATGCATGTGAACGTGTTCTGGTAATCGCTCTTCAGTCCCCTCCTGCCACCTTGCGAGCTGTGATGGACGCGCGTGAGAAGGTAATCGCCGTTCGCATTCGGATGCTGCGCGAGCGTGAACTTCGAGCCGCTGACGAAATGCGGAAGACTGCTGGTGCCATCGATCACGATCGCATTCGCGGCCAGCTCCTGGATCCGCGTCGAGGCAGCGACCGGTCCGGCGCTGAAGATCCCGGCAACTCCCACTCCATCGAACCGTTTCGCGTAGCCGCCGGGAAAGTCGTAGATCTCGAGATCCGACGTCGCGGCAAGATCGAGGTGATGTGTCACCTGACCGACGGCCACCGTCGGCTGAATGGATGCGGAGAACTCGAGGTTCTTGTCGGGCAACTGGAAGTTGTGATCCCACAGCGTGACCTTGCCCGGCCGCAGGTCCTGCGCTTTCGTCCATTCCGTCACGCCGCCGGCCGGACCGTGCTGCACCGCGGGCAGAAACTGCGCCCCGGCGGCGAGCGCCGGATGCACGCCGGGCGAATCGCCGATCACCATCGTGTGCCCCGCCTGCTCATGCGTGAAGAAGTAGAAGATCCCCTCTTCCTCCATCAGACGGGAGATGAAGTTGAAATCGGTCTCGCGGTATTGGACGACGAACTCGCGCGGCGCGTAGGCGCGAGCGAGCGCGGATTGAAAGACGATGCCGTGGTCGATCAGGACCCGCTGGAGAATCTCCGGCACGCTCTTCCGCTGAAAGATGCGGCTCTGCGCGTTTTCAGAGAGACGCCAGAGACGCGGCACGATGTTGATCTGGTACAGCAACCGGCGGTTCGTGAATGTCTCGGCGATGCTCGAGCACATTCCCGAGAAGTGGCGCGGCGCACCGGGAGTCGCCGTCAGCGCGATCGTCACCTCCTGGCCGAGGACGGAATCGAAGGCGATCGGGTGGCCCGCATCGCCGGCGATCTCGGCCTTGAAGAGGAACGGCGACGAGATCGCTTCCTCTCCTTCGAATGACACGAGCGGAACCGTTCCGAACGGCCCGCTGATGGTGAGCGTCGCGCTTCCGGAAGCGTCGGCCGCCGCCGGTGCGGTGGCGGCCGCGCTGCTGAACGCAAACACGGAGAACGAGAGGAACGCGAGGACGCGAGCCCGGAAACCGTTCATATGTCACCCCGTGGGTGCGAGTATATGCCCGGGTCGGGTGGGTCCGGTCTACACCCTGTGGGGCGGCCCTGGCTTGGCCCCTCGGTTTTTACACGACCATAACTTTCCGGCTTTCCATCCGTTGTATTGTTCGGCCTCACTGCCATGAAGAAACGAATGTTCCTCATGCTCGCCGCGGTGCTCGCGTTCATCGGGATCGTTGGCGGGTTCAAGTTTTTCCAGGTGAAGGCTGCGATGTCGCAGCAGGGCAACTTCCAGCCGCCGCCCGAGGCCGTCACGACCGTCGTCGTGAGTGCGGGACCGTGGGACAACACGATGTCGGCGATCGGGACGGTCGTCGCCGTCAACGGCGTCACGGTGAGTGCGGACATGCCGGGTCTCGTCGAGCAGATCGCGTTCGACTCCGGCCGGCGCGTCAGCAAAGGCGACGTACTCGTGCGCCTCGATACGAAAGGGGAGCGTGCGCAGCTCGCCGCGGCCGAGGCCCAGCGCGAGCTGGCGCGGCTCGACCTCGATCGCATGCGCGGCATGCTCGCCAGCTCCATCGTGCCGCAATCGAATTTCGATCAGGCCAGTGCGCAGTTCAAGCAGGCGGACGCGCGCGTCGGTGAGATCCGCGCGTCGATCGAGCGCAAGACCATCCGCGCTCCGTTCTCAGGCACCCTCGGCATCCGCCAGGTCAACCTCGGTCAGTACCTCGCCGGAGGATCGCCGATCGTGACGCTGCAGGCGCTGCAGCCGGTGTTCGTCAACTTCAGCGTGCCGCAGCTCGAGCTCGGCCACCTCACTCGCGGTGCGACGGTGAGCGTGACGTCCGATACGCTGGGTCAGCCCGAAGTCGGGAAGATCGCCGCGATCGAATCGCTGATCGACGAGGCAACGCGAAACGGGCGCGTGCAGGCGATCTTCGAGAATCGCGCGGAGAAGCTGCGGCCCGGCATGTTCGTGCAGGTGCAGCTCGCGAACGGCGCGCGCACCTCGGTCATCACCGTCCCGGCATCGGCGATCAGCTACGCGCCCTTCGGCGATTCGGTCTTCATCGTCGAAGACGTGAAGGGGCCGGGCGGAAAGTCGTATCGCGGCGTGCGCCAGCAGTTCGTGAAGCTCGGCGGCGCGCGCGGCGATCAGGTCGCCGTTCTCACCGGCGTCAAGCCGGGAGAGGAAGTCGTCACCTCGGGCGTGTTCAAGCTGCGGCCCGGCGCCGCGGTGCAGGTCAATAACAAGGTGCAGCCGTCGAACGCGATCGCGCCGAAGCCGGAGGATAGTTAAGTGCTGAGTCCTGAGTGCTGAGTGCTGAGTCCCGCCCGACCAAGCCTTCTCAATTAAGCACTCAGCACTCAGCACTCAGTACTCAGCACTCGGCAATCAGCAATCAGCAATGAAACTAACCGATCTCTTCATCCGCCGCCCCGTCCTGGCGATGGTCGTCAATCTGGTGATCCTCATCGCCGGGTTGCAGGCCATCCGCTCGCTGTCCGTGCGCCAGTTCCCGCGCAGTGACATGGCGAACGTCAAGGTCACGACCGCGTACGTCGGTGCGAACGCGGAGCTCGTGCGCGGCTTCATCTCCTCGCCGCTCGAGCGCGTGATCGCGAGCGCCGAGGGGATCGACTACCTCGAGTCGTCGAGCGCGCAGGGCGTCAGCACGATCACCGTGCACCTCAAGCTGAACTACGACACCAACGCGGCGCTCACGCAGATCCAGTCGAAGGTCGCGCAGGTGCGCAATCAGCTTCCGCCGGAGGCCGAGGCGCCGATCATCAATCTGGAGACGAGCGACAGCCAGTGGGCCGCGGCGTATCTCAGCTTCTCGTCGCGCGACCTCGATCAGAACCAGATCACCGACTATCTGACCCGCGTCGTGCAGCCGAAGCTTTCCGCGATCAGCGGCGTGCAGCGCGCCGAGATCTTCGGCGACCGCACGTTCGCGATGCGCGTGTGGCTCAAGCCGGAGAAGATGGCTGCACTCGGCATCTCGCCGTCGCAGGCGCGCGACGCTCTGGCGCAGAACAACTACCTCTCCGCGCTCGGCAGCACGAAGGGATCGATGACCTCGGTGAACCTCGTGGCGAACACCGACCTGCGCACGGTCGACGAGTTCAAGCAGCTCGTCGTCAAGGAGCAGAACGGTCAGGTCGTCCGCCTCGGCGACATCGCCGACGTCGTCCTCGGCGCGGAGACGTACGAGCAGGACGTCAGCTTCAACGGCGAGACCGCCGTCTTCATGGCCATCTTCCCGATGCCGACCGCGAACACGCTCGACGTGATGAAGCGCGTGCGCGAGGCGATGCCGGACATCGAGGCCCAACTGCCGGCCGGCATGAAGGCGAACATCGCCTACGACGCGTCGAAGTACATCCAGCAGTCGATCAATGAGGTGCTGAAGACACTCACCGAGACACTGCTGATCGTCATCCTCGTGATCTTTCTCTTCCTCGGTTCCGTGCGCGGACTGATCATCCCGGTGGTCGCGATTCCGATCTCGCTGATCGGCGCGGTGTTCCTGATGCTCGCGGCCGGATTCACGATCAATCTGCTGACGCTCCTGGCGATCGTCCTGTCGGTCGGTCTCGTCGTCGACGACGCGATCGTCATGGTCGAGAACATCGAGCGCCATCTGCACATGGGGAAGACGCCGTACCAGGCGGCCATCGATGCGGCGCGCGAGCTCGTCGGGCCGATCATCGCCATGACGCTCACGCTCGCCACCGTGTACACGCCGATCGCGATTCAGGGCGGCCTCACCGGCTCGCTGTTCCGCGAGTTCGCGTTCACGCTCGCCGGAGCGGTGATCGTCTCTGGCATCGTCGCTCTGACGCTGTCGCCGATGATGGGATCGAAGCTCCTGCGCTCTGGCGACACCGAACGCGGCTTCGCCGGCATGATCAACCGGCACTTCGACATCGTGCGCGGCATCTACACGCGCATCCTCACCGGAACTCTGAAATACCGCCCGGTCGTGCTCACGCTGTGGGCGATCGTCGTCGCGCTGATCGTTCCGTTCTACATGTTCTCGCAGAAGGAGCTGGCGCCGCCCGAGGATCAGAGCTTCCTGTTCTGTTTCATCCAGGCGCCCGCGAATTCGACGATCGATCAGACGAAGCTCTTCTCCACCCAGATCGAGAACGTCTACCGCTCGCTGCCCGAAGCGGAGTCGACGTTCCGCGTCGTCTTCCCGACGTTCGGCTTCGGAGGGCTCGTCACGAAGCCCTGGAACGAGCGGACGCGCGACATCCAGCAGATTCAGATGGATGCGTCGATGAAATCGGCGCAGATCCCCGGCATCCGCGCGATCCAGATCGTTCCGCCGTCGCTGCCGGGCGGTGGCGAGGGCTTCCCGGTCGACATGGCGATCGTGTCGACGGCGGAGCCGGAGCGGCTCGCGGAGTTCGCGAATCAGCTCGTGGGGAAAGCGTTCGCCAGCGGCAAGTTCATGTACGCCGACACCGATCTGAAGTTCGATCAGCCGCAGGTGAAGGTGGTGTTCGATCGCGACAAGCTGCGTTCGCAGGGTGTCGACATGGCGCAGGCCGGCCGCGATCTCTCGGTGCTTCTCGGCGGCAACTACGTCAATCGATTCAGCATCGGCGGGCGCAGTTACAAGGTGATCCCGCAGGTGAAGCGCAGCGAGCGGCTGACGCCAGATCAGCTCACGAACATGTACGTGACCGGTCCGAACGGACAGCTCGTGCCGCTGTCGACGTTCGCGACGCTGCAGACATCGACCGAGCCGCGCGAGCTGAAGCGGCTGCAGCAGCTCAACGCGGTGCGCATTCAGGGCGTGATTCCGCCGGGCGTCTCGCTCGACGACGCGCTGACGTTTCTCGAGAACGAGGCGCACAAGATTCTGCCGCGCGGCTTCACGATCGACTACGCCGGCGAGTCGCGGCAGTTGCGCGTCGAAGGCAGTCGCTTCCTTCCGACGTTCCTGCTCTCGGCCATCCTCATCTACCTCGTGCTCGCGGCACAGTTCGAGAGCTTCCGCGATCCGTTCATCATTCTCGCGGGCTCGGTTCCTCTCGCTCTCGCCGGGTCGCTGCTCTTCTCGTTCCTCGGGTTGACGTCGATCAATATCTACAGTCAGGTTGGCCTGATCACGCTCGTCGGCTTGATCGCCCGCAACGGAATCCTCATCGTGCAGTTCGCGAATCACCTGCAGCAGCAGGGACTCGACAAGCTCAACGCGGTGATCGAAGCAGCGGGAACGCGTCTGCGGCCGGTGCTGATGACGACCGCGGCGACGGTGATGGGCCATCTGCCGCTCGTCTTCGCACGCGGTCCGGGCGCCGGCGCGCGCAACAGCATCGGCATCATGCTCGTGACCGGCATGATCATCGGCACCGCGTTCACGCTGTTCGTCGTGCCGTCGATCTACGCGCTCGTCGCGCGCAAGCACCGGGCCGAGACCGAAGAGCGCGTCACCTCAGCCGAAGCAGTCCCCTCTCCCGCCTAGCCGGCGCGGAGCCTTTCCCGAGCGCAGTCAGAGGGGCGCTATTGACTTCCGCGCGGGAAACAGCGTGCAGGACGACGCGATAGCCCGCCGGATTCGCGTTCGATCGCAGCACCGCATGGTTCAGCGAGCGCGTGAGGAGAAAGAACGCAACGGCACCGCGCGGGACGAACCGATCGTCTGTTTCCATCAGAACTACCGATGCGCGGCAACCTGAGGGAGGCCCGCTTCCGGCGTGGTCGCCGACGCATCCGTCGCAGGATGTGGTCAAGCGCCTGATGTCCCCTCGGCTGGTGGAAGCGCGCGACATCACGAACCTGCGGCGCCGACGAAAGCGAGCATTGGCGACCGCGCCTCGCAATTCAAATCCGAACACGGACACATCGTGATCCGTGTCGCGCCGGGCGGCGATCAGTACAGCGTGTAGGTGCTCGACGACAGCAGCGAGGAGGCGAAAGTGATCGCCATCCACGGACCATACACGTCGAATTGAAGTCGTCGTCGACCTACTGGGTTCTCGCTCGCAGCTGCGTGAAGTGCAGGGCCTTCACGGCCGTCACCGACGGAGTGAGCGTCAAGTCGGTGTAGCCGAGCGCCGGGAGCCCGATCGCTGAGCGTGCAGTATCGAGGGCCGTGCGCAAGTCGGTGATATGGACCGCACTGATCAAGGTCGTCCCTGCCGTGACGGCGGCAAAACTCACCGGCGTCAGCCCGGCGGCCGTGCGCATGGCATTGACCGCGCGCCGGATCTCGGCGAGGTGGGTGGCCTTGACCATGATCGTGCTGTTCAGCGTGACGTCGGTGAAGACGGTCATCGTCGCCGCATCGGGCGCGCTGAATGTCGAGTTCACGGCGGGCTTTGTGGCCCGCACGATGTAGACGTACGTCCGATCGCCGCTCAGGACGCCGTTGTCGACATACGCCGGGGTGGCCGTCGAGACGAGGAATGAATACGTGGGGATGACCGACGCGCGGTAGACGTCATAACCGGTCGCGCCGCCGACGGCACTCCAGGTCAATGACACCTGGGTGATTCCTGTCGGCGTCGCCAGGAGGTTTGTCGGTGGACCGAACTGAAACGCCACGGTCGCCGTGTCGCTGATGGGCAACCCGTTCAGAGTGCCGCTGATCGTCGCGGTGCCCGGTGTCGCCGACGACGTGAGCGTCGCCGCGTACGTACCGTTGTTGTTGTCGGTCACGGTACCGAGCGTGCCGAGCGTCGTGAGGAGCGCAACCGTGGAGCCGCCGGTGGTGAAGTTGCCGTCGGTTGCGTCCTTGACCTGTACGGTGATCGTGGAGGTGGACGAACCATCTGCCGCGATGGCGGTCGGACTGGCCGTGATGGTCGTTGTCGCCGTCGATGGACCTGAGAAGAGTTGGCCGAAAATCTCAACCTCGTCGTTAACGAGCGGCAGGGTGTCGTCATCGGCCCGCCAGACCACCAGCGACCTGCCGGCAGAACCAGCAGCGACGGCGGAGTCGCCGGTCTGGTAGTTCGCATTGGTATCGCTGGCGCCCATGTCGCTGAGACGGAAGTCATTGGTGCCGAGCTGTGCACCGAGCGTGTTCAACCGCTGTCCATAAACCTCGGTGGCGAACGCGGTCGTATCCGCACTGCTCCAGACCACGAGGTACTCGCCTCCGGAATACGTGACTGCCGGACTGGCGGGCTCGAACTGGAGGTCGGTGTCCGGTCCCATGTCGCTGATGCGGAAGTCATTCGTGCCGGCCGCGGCGCCCGTTGCGGCGTTGATCCGCTGCGCGAAGATTTCCTTCTCTCCCACGGTCGGGATTGTGTCGTCCGAACCCGACCACACCACGAGATATTCGTTGGCGACCGGGTTGTAGGCCACATCCGGCTGATCACCTCTGTAGCCGGTGTTGCCGGCCGGGCCCATGTCGCTGATCTGGAAATCGGTGGCTCCGGCTTGCGCACCGGTGGCGGCGTTCAGGCGCTGGCCGAAGATGTCTGTTTCGTTGTCAATCAAATCCTCCCCATGCCAGACCACGAGGTACTCATTGTTCGTGCTGTTGTACGCGACTCTGGGTTGGAACGCGTTCCGGTATTCAGCGGGGCCGGGGTTGTAGTCGAGGATCCGGAAGTCGTTCGTACCGACCTCCGCGCCGGTTGCGGCGTCGATTCGCTGGCCCCAGATCTCCGAGACACGCTCGCTCCTCGCCTGCGTGCCGTCCCACACCACGAGATACTCGTTGTTCGTGCTGTTGTAGGCCACGTCGGGAGCAAAGCACTCTCCCCCTCCGTTGCTGGCAGTTGTGCTATCCAATCCCATGTTGCTGATCCGGAAGTCATTCGTCCCCAGTGTGCCACCGGTGGCCGCGTTGAGCCGCTGTCCGAAGATCTCGGTCTCATCCTGGACCAGTGTTCCCACGTTGTCGTCGCCCTGCCAGACGACGAGGTATTCGTTGTTCGCACTGTTGTAGGCAACAGCCGGTTTTCCGACGTTGTAGGAAGCATTGCCGTCGGGACCCATATCGCTGATGCGGATGCTCGAGCCGATCAGTGCGCCGGTTGTTTCATTGATGCGCTGGCCGTAGATCTCGGACTCGGGCGTGGCATCAGTCTGCACCCATACAACGAGGTATTCATGGTCCGTGGAGTTGTAGGCGACGGCCGGGTTGAGCGCGCTGTAGCTCGTGTTTCCATCCGGGCCGGCAAAGCTGATGCGGAAGTCGTTCGTGCCGATCTCCGGGTCGATCGTGACCGGATACGCGGCGCGGAGGAGTGCTTCGCCATTCACTGTGAGCCGGATGCAGTCCGCATCGACGTCCATACGCGCCGGCAGCAGAGCGCCGTTGCGGTCGAAGACCTTGAGCTGGCCGAGGGACACTACTCCCTCCTCTTCGCTCCATACCCAGCCGGCATTCGTCGTGGCAAATGTGCCGGACGATCGAACGCTCCCCTCGATGACGAGATCGCCAGCCTTTGTCGAGAGCCGATGCGCAATGACGAACTGCTGCTCGACCGAGTCGCGCCGAGAGAAATAGCGCTCGATGAGCGCCCCACGGTCATAGTCGACGCGGAGAAGACCGCCATCCGCCGACGGGGCGACATCGCGCGCGAGATCCACGCTGGCGGTCCCGACCCGCACGCTCCCCAGGCTCCATTCCCACGATGGGCCGCGTTGCGCCTTGAAGCGCACGCCGCTTCGCGTCCACGCCGCGGAATGACGCGGGTTTGTGAGAACGATCACCGAATCGGCGATCCGAAGGTCGTTGATCGCTTTCGTGGCAGCCATTTCGCTCGAGACGGAGCCACAGACCACGGGCGTCAACAGAACAAGGACGAGGACAACCACGAGCCGAGACATGAACTGGCGCACGAGGCACTCCTTCGCTTCCGCGGATGGAGAGACCGAATCTCATTGGGACCAGGGGTGAGGATACACCCGTATCTTCTCGGTCCCTCGTCGGACAGCGCGCGCCTTGGTAACACTTCACGCCTGAGCGCACCTCATCGACGGTGACCGCGGCGTCGAAGCTGTTGCTCGCGCCCAGCGGCAGCGGCAGCGGATGGATGAGCCTGATGATACGTCTGAGAGTGTCGGTGCTCAAGATTCCTGAATTCGCCGTTCCAGCGGCACTCCCCTGGCGCACAACGGACACTCCGACGGTGACCAGATCTCGTTCGATCGGAAGGCGAGAGACTCGAGCGCGATCTTCTTTTCGGCAACGAATCTCTCCGTCCAGTCGCCGAGGACGAGAAGCGCGCCGATGGCCGCGAGCTTCGCGCCGCGCGCTTCGAGATCGAGGGCCGTTCCGCGCACCGCTGAACCTGCGTTGATCACGTCGTTCACGATCGCGACGCGCTTTCCGCTGACCTCCCGCTGCAGCCTCGCCGGAATGCGATAGCTGAATGGATACAGATCGCCGGGATTTGGGCTCGCGACGCGGGCGCTGTAGGTGAACGGCACGCCGAGGCGCCGCGCGACCATCAGCGCCAGAAACGCGCCTTCGACCAGCGGACCACACACCGCCTCCGCCCCGTGCCTGGACAGTCGATTCGCGAGCTCCGCGGCGAAGGGCTCGATCCGCGCCGGCTCGAGAAACAGCACCTCCAGATCCATCCACATGCTTCCGTGGTGTCCGGACTCCAGCAGAAAATGCCCTCGCTGCGGCGAGAGGAGCTCCGTTACGTCGTCCCTCATCGTGCGTTTACTCTACGCCGGCGGCGGCTTCGCGTCGTCGAACGCGCGCGGTGAGAATTCCTCGCGGAGCGGGGGCGACTCGCACGAGCGATAGCGGCTGCTGCTCGAAGCGGAGGGATCGAGTTCGACGCGCGCGACTGCATCGACATGAAGCGCTTCGGCTGCAAGATTCCTCGTGCCCGCGTCACGCTGCGACGTGAACGACGAGCATGAGCAGAAGCGTCGCGGCCGCGAGTGAGCGTGCCAGCGGCAGCGCCGTGGGTTCCCGCCGCCCACACCGCACCAACCGCGCAACGCGTCTCTCGATGCTGCTCCAGCCTACGAACGCGGCCGCGACGGCGAGGCCGCTGGCGTGACGTCGAAACGGAACGTCCGCTCTTTGAACGCGCTCTCGAGCACGAGTGCCTCCACGAAGACGAGCGCGGCAGCCACGGCGGCGAGCGAGCCGAACATACGCCGAAGATTGTCGCGGCGACGGACGTGCGCAAGCTCGTGGACCAGCGTGGCCGTCAGCTCATCGTCCGTGAGCGCCGCCGCGACGCGCGGTACGATGAAGATCGCGGACCGCACCACGCCGAGAGTGAAGACGGAGGTGCCGCTGCCCCGGGTGAACATCCTATCCGGTGACTCATGCCGTGGTGTTCGTCGCCGTGTCGTGGCGCAGAGGATTCTGCCTCGAGCGACGTTCTTTTCAGCGTCGCACATCGCGCGCAGCACGGCGATCGGAGTGCTCGCCGGCTTCGGGGTCACGACCGTGCTCGCGGTCGTAATGCAGCTCCTTTCGCGATATCTCCTGTCCGGGCAAATGTCGGATGTTCTCGTCTCGTTCCTCGGCTTCACGTCCATCAATATCTACAGTCAGGTTGGCCTGATCACGCTCGTCGGCCTGATCGCCCGCAACGGAATCCTCATCGTGCAGCGGCATGATCATCGGCACCGCGTTCACGCTGTTCGTCGTGCCGTCGATCTACGCGCTGGTCGCGCGCAAGCACCGGGCGGTCGGAGCGCGCGAAGAGGAAGTCCGGGGTGAGCTCGAGCCGGCCGCGGTCTGAATAACAGACGGCCGCCATGCCCGATACCGATGTTCCGCTGTGACGGCCGTCTCGATGCGCTGTGACACTCCGAGCCGGACGGCGAGCGCCTGTCTCTTACATTGCCGCCATGGCACGACCTGCATGCCTCTTCTGCGCTCGCGATTCGGAGGAGACTCCGCT
>Ga0210377_10002241_pt1 | contig 17076 bp, 20 predicted proteins | sample PLM4_65_b1redo_FD_155480 | JGI IMG/M metagenome (GOLD analysis project Ga0210377, IMG submission 155480) | Groundwater sediment microbial communities from an aquifer in East River, Colorado, USA - PLM4_65_b1 redo | ecosystem: Environmental > Terrestrial > Soil > Riparian zone | place: USA: East... | reverse complement strand
ATCGGCTGGTACGAATCGATGCGGATCACCCCGCGCCCGGCAGGCTTCCCCATTACCCACTTCCCCCAGCGTCGGCTCCGCAGCACCACACTCGCGGCTTCCTCGTTGGCTGTGGTCAACCCGATGCGCGTCTGGAGCATATCGTTCACCTCCGCTGCGATCACATCCTTGTGCCACTCGTGCCCGGCCAGGAAAATCTGCAATCCCCACTTGCGGCCACGGCGCAGCAGATCCGCCAGGCTCTTGAATATCTTCCGGTCGCCCATGTACGAATTCGCTTCATCGGCCACGAACCCGATCCTCGGCAGCGGCACAAATCCCCTCTCCCCTTGGGAGAGGGTTAGGGTGAGGTTGTTGTACGCATCCAGATCCGCAGGCGGGATGTTTCCATCTGCCACCTGTCGGAACATCGCCGCGCGGTCTGCGATCTCGCTGTAGATGCGGTCGATCAGGATTTGCAGATCAGCCGGTGAGCTGGCCACCGGAGCGGATGCGATCCCGTTCCAGACATCCGGGTTGAATGTGTGTCCATCCGGGTCGCAGATGTATAGTTTCCAGCCCGCCTTGCGTGCCTGGTGCACCAACAACTTCAATACGTTGCTCTTCCCGCGCCCCGGTGATGCACCGATGATCACGTTTCCCAGTCGGCTCGCCTTCGGCGCCACTTCCCCTCGCAGGCATATACCCAGCCGGAAGACATCCGGGGCGCTGAAGCCTGGGAAATCCATCGAGCGCGGCAGGCTCAACTTCCCGGAAGCCAGGATTACATAAGCGAAGCCGGTCTTCTGTGTGAAGACCACCGGCAGCCCACCCAGCGCCTTGCGGAGCACTCGCAGTGTGTCCGGATGCTCGTAATGTTTCAACGAGTTTCCCATAGCCATTGGGTCAAGGCGGGCAGCGACGTAGATTCGTCCGTCCCGTTTGACCACATCATATTCGTCGGGCGGCACCAAACCATATTGATCCATCAGGATCGCGTCCACCGTCTCCACGATCCCATTGATAATGTCAATGAATTTGTTATTCATCGCTCGCTCCTTCCAGCAGTTGATCGTCTGCCTCATCCAGCACCGGGTTCAACGCTGAATCGCTTCGGAAGTTCACCCTGGGTGTGCTTCGTCCAAATTCACCCTGTAACAATTTCGGACCCTGCTGGGCGAATGGCGTCGGCAATGCCGCAATGGCTTCCACGGCCTGCGATCTCCGGTTGATATCCGATTGCTCCTGCTTATCCAGTGGTGCATAACGGATCACATTGCCTTCGTTCGTCACTTTCACGATGCCTGTCTCGAGCGCCTCAGGTCGCACCATCACCACGCCTCCATCAGGTAATTCGCGTGTGAACGTTTGCATTCTTCCATGCTCATCCCGTGGATGCGCGCGGACCTTGACCCAGGTCACGAACCCGCGCCCAAATACATAAGCCAGCGCAATGATCATTGCCCACGGCAGATACGCGTCGAAATAATTCTTGGCCGCCTGCCGCTTCACGGCCAGTTCCACCTTCTGGGCTTCCCCCGCCTCGATGGTCTGGTGGATGCGTGCCGCCTGCAGGGTCAGCACATCGCTCGTCGGCTGGATCACTGCGGTCATCGCCGCCGCGGTCCCTGTCGCCTGGGCATTCATCACCATCGCCCGTTCCGTCGAAGTGGACTGTGCGTATGCCGTGCCTTGCACATAGGTCGCTTCTGCAAAGGCCGTGCCCTGCATGTACGTGGCCCGCGCCTGGGCGGTCATCTGCTCGGCATGCGCCTGGGCGGTCTCCCGTGCGCTCTCTGCGGCCTGCTCGGCTTTCAGCTTCTGCATCTCGTAGTTTTGCTGTTGCGCCTGCGATGTCATGATGTTGTTCTGCGCCTGGATGGCCTGCGTACCCGAATACTCATAGAAGCTCATCGTGGGCGTGTTATGTGGATCAGGCGTGCCGGTCGGCATGGGCGTGGAAGTCAACCGCAGCCCCAGATATATAGCCGCAGCGGTCTGCATATCGGGAGGCGGCACCGTACCCTGGGCGCTCAACGTGGCCCAGGCTTTCGCTTCGGCTTCATTCCACTGATCACAGCCAGCCAACAGAAGGATAAACAGGATGGATAAAAGGATTTTCTTCATTAGAACTCCAGATCGATATCATCGTCCTCGACGTGTGCACGCATCTTTCCCAACCGTGGGCTGGTCCGCATCATCCCAGGCGGGACTCTGCCCGAGAGCGCCAGCAGCATTAAATCTTCCCTTCGAAGTTTCGGCTGTGCTGGCGTGGACTGCTTGAACTGTGCATTGGGACCACCCTGCCAGCGTCTCGTTTGGCTGTTACGCATCCAGGTCTTGTAGACTTTCCTGACTTCCGAGAACACAGCCGCCGCGATTCCTGCGAACGTGGCGCCGGTCAACAGCGTCATAATCCACGACGCGCCTTTTTTTACCGCCTGCACCGTGCCGGGACCCATCGAGATCTCCGCCTGCGCCTGGGCGATTGTCGGCGTGATCTGATCTGTATTCGCAAAGACCAGGCTCGCCGCGATCAACAATCCGAAGATCAGCAGGTAGCCTAGCATGCCTTTATTCATCCTTGACCTTCATCCAGATCCGCTTCACTTCATGCCGCGCCTTGATCAACAGGATGATCGACAACCCGGTGCCGGTGACCAGCACCACAAAGAAAATGGCCAGAAAAATATATAATGTATTCATCCTTCATCCTTCCAGTTTCATCCTTCAAAAATTACCACGGAACTCCAAGGAACTTCCCAAGCCAGTACAGGATCAACACCACGAGACCAGCCAGGATGGCATTCTCCAGCAACGAACCACCCTGCTCACTCGGAGCAAACAATCCCTTTGTCTCCTTCGTGACACTTTGTGGTAAGTGACCTTGCATCTTCTCCGCATACGCCCTCTGTCGGCTCTTCAACCAGTACACGGCCGAATACCCATGCTTCTCCCCCCAGCGCTCGGCTTCCTCCTTCGTGCGGATCCCGCTCACGAAATCGATCTTCGCGATCGCCGGTGGAACCGTCACAAATTGCACATTGACTTTCTTCATCTCATCCTCCTATTCCAATATCCTCGTCACAGCATCCAGGTCGAACAGCGACGGCTGCAGGATGTTCGGATACACCCGCACCGCCTGCTTATCCATCGTTCTCAGCACCGCCGCAATCGACTTGACCTGCTTCACGTACACGTTGCGGAACTCCAGGTACTCAGCCCCATTTGCGGAGAGATAGCGACCGCGTCCATCGTTCAGGTTCAGGATTAAATAACCATGGTTGCGCAATCGCTCAACCGCATCCCTTATCTGTCTATCCGACGTATTCCCATCGGTTCTTGGCACGTCCGCGCCAGGCCCGAAGATGGTAATCACCAGATCCCAGCGCTTGATCGCATTCGCCTTCCCCTGGTGCAGCGCAAAGTATTTCTTCAACTTCTCATCCAGTTCATCGTCCGTAAATTGTGGGATGGTCATAATGACTCACTTTCGAATAAACTCAATTGCTGCGTTTCTCTAAAATATCGATTTTCCTTTGTGTTCCTTCGTGACACTTCGTGGTGAAAATCCTTCATATCAATCGCAGCGTGCCCATCCACTGGTGCAGCTTGTGGACGATCTCGATCAGCGTCGCTGCTTTCACTTCACCGGCCTGGGCTTTCTCATTCACGTCGTTCGCCAGTCGGCTCATCTCTGCAGCCACATCCTCCAAAACTCGCTTCGCATTGTTGGGCAGCCGCCTTGCCTTGTGGCTCGGCTTCACGTTCCGGCTCATCGAACCGACGATCATCGGCAGACCGCTTCCCGCAAAGCACAGCAGGTCCACCAAAAATCCCTGCCACTCCACAAACGTGCGGCCCCAAAAAATCACCAGGCGGATTGTCAACGTACCGGCGATCCCAAACACCACAGACCAGCTCACCAAAAACTTGAACAACCTTCCGTGCCTCGTTCCGAACCAGCTGATCGCCCGGTCATAGGCGATCCCGAAAAATAATTCCATAAAAAACAACAGCATCAGGTCATACGAAGGGGGAAACGTGGGGATCATTGGGAAAATCAACCTTGTGCTATCCTTGTCTCATGCCAATCACACATCCACCAAGATCGCCACCATCAGGGAATGACCCAGGATGATTTCCTTCGGACGATCACCTTCACGCCGCTAGAAAGGATTCGCATCGTGGCATCATCGCTGAAAGCGGATCGCTGATCGACAAGCGCTCCCGCCACCACCGCATCGATCCTCGCTTCGAGATCATTCCTTCTGGCCCGCACCGTCTTCTTGATCCGGTTCCAATCCTGCTGCGTTGACGTGGGTCCCGGGTGGGACTTGTGGTTGTAATTACCAACCGGTCTGTTGTAGGTGATTACACCCTCGCTGGCCAGCGCCACCATCTGATAATGGACTCCACTCGACGACATGCCGGTCCGCTTTGCCAGTTCCCGCAGCGTCGCACATGGATCCCTGCGGAACGCAGTCAACACCTTCAACCGGTTTGGAGTATTCTTCCTGCTCATTTCACCAATCTCTTTAGTAAATATTTGCGGAACTCCACACTGGCCTGTTGGATCTTGCTCTCCAGGCGCAGCATCTCGTCGAACCACTTCTTCCCGTCATCCAGCCTGCCCTCGCGATAGGCGCTCACCATCTCTTCGTAGGCCTTTGCAAACTCTGCATCCGCCATCGGGATCGGCGCATACATTTTTTGAGACTCTGTCAGGTCTTTCCTTTGTGTTCCTTCGTTCCCTTTGTGGTGAATAAATGGCATTGTCATCTCACACTTCCTCGCTCGCCCATTTTCTTGGCGTCCTGCACCTTGGCGATTGCCTGTTCCACGTTCACGGCCAGCTTCGTCGAAGTCACCTTTACGATCCCAAACGTGGCGCTCAGGCCCTGCTTCTCCAGTGCAGTTTGCAGACGATTCACCAGCCCATTCGGGTCCCCTTCCGAAATGATCCACACGATCTCATCCCCGCTGTACCATCGCCCCGTGGCGGTGATATCCGAAGAGCGCATCTTCAACGCATTGCGGACTCTCCGGTCGACTTCCGCATATCCCAACTCCGCATTCAAATCGTGGATGTTGTCCAGGTCGGCGAAGATCACATACTGCGCCCGGTTCTTGATCCGTGGCCAGGCCACCAACTCGAGCCCCTGGCGGCTGTAACAGCCATACACCTGGTCATGCGCCATCGCATCAAGCAACTGCAAAGCCTCTGCCTTATTCATGTGCTTCCCTGCCTTTCCTTCGTGCTCCTTGGTGACCCTTCGTGGTGAGACCCTTCCTCATCTTCAACGCCATCCCCCGCGCCGCCGCATCCGCTTCCCTCTTCTCGAATGCCCGCGCCGCCTCCACAATCGCCATCACCACATACAGATCCGGCAACTTCTCTTCAACCTTGGTGACTCTTGGTGACCCTTCGTGGTGAAGCTCTTGATCGCTGACCGCTGCCTTTTTCATTCTTCCCCCTCATGTACCAGCGTCCCATCCTTCGCTGTTCGAATATTGACCCTGCCCAGCAGCTTCTTCCCATTCTGCTCATCCAGCCCCACCCAGCTCACGGACTTGACCCCGCGCAGCTTCAGGATCTTCACTGCCATCTCATGACGCACATCCCCAACGGGATGGAACTCTCGCAGACCATGCAGGAATATTTCATCGGGTTTGTATACATCGTTGATCCAGTTCCCCACACTCATGTGCGATCTCTGGAACGGCTTCGGCAGCTTCTCGTTGAACCACGCCGCCGCTTCCCGTAGTGTCCGTTCTCCGATCACCTCGATGATCAACTTCACTTCTTCATTTTGTTTCTTTGGCATTCGAGTATTCCTTTTTGCTGTCGGCTTTTTGCAACTTCTTTAAACAACGTGGACATGTCACTGGCTGATGGAGTTGGATATAAGATGACCAGCCAGCAGATCTTCGTCCATAAGTGGCACCACATATGGCTTTGTATTCGCCCTCTCTTAATGCATGCCATCGGGTCCCCGAATCTCTTTCGCTGCCATTGGCACATCTTCCCGCCAGCATCTGAACTTGATATCCACGTTCCTTATCTTCTGCACATTGTGGGCATACATCGTCAACCAGATCAAAAAGATGAAACCTGCAATATGGTTTTGGCGCTGACCGTTCGGGCGCTTTTTCAGCCTCTTTATATTCAGCGGCGATCTCTTCGAAAAATTGCTGAAGACTTGTCATTTCATCCTTGGCTCTTTCTTCTGTCTTTCGCCTGTGCGATTTGATTGTTTCAGTGGGGTTTTCAACCTCACTGGGGTTAATTTACAACAGGAGTTGAAATTTGTCAAGGTCTTTACACAGGAAAAGGTTACATATAAAATGGGAGTACAATGAATTTCCGCCAGTTTCTTGAAATGAAATATTTGGAGTGGCAAAAAGATTCAGGCGGGCGTAAGACTGTTTTGGAATTTGCCAACTACCTGGGAGTAAGTCAGCAAACCGTATCTAATTGGTGGAACGGTGAAAGACTTCCCCAGGGTGACAATATTCATAAAATTGCATTGAAGCTGGGCTTAGAGGTGTATGATGTTCTCGAGCTTGCACGTCCCGACCCTGACCTGTTCTATATCCAGCAGCAATGGGAATCCCTAACCGAAAAAGAGCGTCACTGGGTCAGGGATCAAGCCGAGAAATATGCAACCGAGAATGAAGCGAAACGACCACGCGGCAGGACCATTCGAAATCGTAATGCCAGAACATCTTGATCGCGTCTGGTATCGGCTCACCGCGTCCCAGCGTAGAAAGATCGCCAATCGCATCCGCATCGCTATGGCAGCCAGAAATATTGCAGATAACATGATGATCATATTAACGGTTCTCGCCATGCCAGCGGCCAGCCATCCATCACGAAACGCCGGTCACCAAACGCCCACATCCAAACGCCAGCCCATGCTCTGAAGCTAACCGCTGAAAGCTGATAGCTGACCGCTTCATCCTTCATCCTTCCGCCTTTCCCCTTCGTGCCCCTTGGTGACCCTTCGTGGTGAAGTCTTATTATGATTAGGTTCGCTATATTAGCCGGTGTCTCCACCGACGCCCAGGCCACTCCTGAAAAGAATTCCATTCCCGACCAGATCAAATATTGCCGCGACCGCATCGCACACGAACAGGGCATCGAGACCTCCGGCCCCTTCGTCATGGACGGCTACTCCCGCACCGGCTACGACTCCCTCGATATCGCATGTAACGAAATACCTCCCCTGGGGGAAGCCATCCGATCCGCGGGTAATGATCAATACGACATCCTCATCATGGACAACTTCGACCGCCTCGGCGATCTCGGGCTCATCGTCAAGACCCGCTTCAAGAAAATCCGCAAACAGCTTCACTCCGCCCGCCAGTCTGGGAAAATCACACCGCCTGAGCTTTACGACCCCTACAACAGCGAAGACGCCGATATCGACATGTACGTCGAAGGCATCATCCAATCCTATCGCATCAATAAAATGCGGCGTGCCTGGAACGTCGGCGTACCTGGCCGCGCCCGCAGGGGACTCCATCCCCTCAGCCTTCCCTTCGGCTATCGCGTGGCAGGTAAGGATCAGCCCGCCGTGCAGATACCCGAACAGGCGCAGCTCATCCTCCACATCAAGGACTGGTTCCTCGCAGGCAAAACGCTTCAGGACATCTGCCATCGTGCCGATGTATCCGGCATCCAACCGCCCCGCGCCGCATACTGGTCACGGATGCAGATCAAACGCATTCTCCAGAACCGCTATTACGCAGGCATCACCACATTTGGAAAGCTCAAGACCGTCGATAAAAAACGCATCCCACTTCCGCCCTCCCAATGGATCACCGCCCCTGGCAGGCATATACCCCTGTACGACGACTCCACCTACCTCGCCATCCTCAATGAACTGGATCGCCGCGACGGACTCCGCTCCCGTTCCCAGACCTACGCACTCTCCGGCCTGCTCACCTGCTCCGTTTGTGGAAAGCGCCTCCATCGCCACGGGCGGGTGGACTCCGTGTATCCGGTCGACCTCGTCTGCCCGGCTGCCCCCGCCCACGTCATCATCGCCTACCACGTGGCCCACAAAATTATCGCACACGAAGTCACCAAGGGCTTGAGCCAGGTCAAAGCCACCGAAACCGCGGAAAACGCAGCAGAACGCTTCCACGCATCGCTCCGGGCACAGGAGCAGCTCCGTCAGCAAATTCAGACCGGCTACGAAAACAAGCTCTACACGCTTCAGGAAGCCTCCGCCCGCATCGTTGCCATAGAAACGGAGATCGAGCGCCTGACGCTTCAGCGTGATCGTGCCCAAAAACAAAGCGCCCACACCCAGGCGCTGCTCCAGCTCGCCCGGCAGGACCTGACCCGCATACACCACTGGATCCTGCACGACGACCCCACCGCCGTGAACCACCTCCTCACCGCCCTCTGTCAGACCATCATCCTCACCCCCATGTATGATATAAACATTGTATGGCGCTGAATCACTCCTCCCCCATTTTGTGAACTTGCAAATGGGGGAGGTGCCCTTTAGGGCGGTGGGGGTCGGGTCTCCGCTATTGCACCTTTATTGGAAAGATCATGCGCCACCGGCTAAAATCCGCCATAGTTCACCGGGAAAGAAAAATTGATCACTGATTGCCTTCCGCTTCCCTTTGTGCCCCTTAGTGACCCTTCGTGGTGAACGCTCTTCTTCAGCCTTTATCTCGAATACCAGATCGTCACAATCACATGTCCCTGCCGCGCCTGCTCATTGAAGGGATGGCACCAATACACAAGCGCCAGACGTTCCCCTTGCTCCAGGGTCATATAATTGGGGGTAAGGTTGAGACTGTCGATATGAAATGTCGTTGGCTCTGCATACCGGTCCCAGTTCTCGTGAAATAAAATGGATCGATCATGGACTCTGTACACAATTGCGCCAACGTCCGCCACAGCGCCGCTATTCGCTCCCATCCATAATTTCGCGTTGAAGATCCTGATATCACCGATATCGTTGACCCATTCGATATTGTTTCGCTTCTCCGGCACGCAATCGAAAGCCGCTGTATTGAACACATCCAGACCATAGACATCCTGACCCTGGGAGATCGCCTGATGTGGTGAAAGCAGCAGGACAATAATAATGAGAGCAAACGAACCCCGAAACATAACTAATATCTCCCGGTTTGCGGTGTGAAGGTTGTAGTCCAGCGTGCAATCCCTTTTGATATTCTTCTCTCAGTGATCGCACCATTTAGATAATGAGTTGCTCCCAGACTGTCTGTATACACTCCCACATAAAGGAGCCCGGACAGTTCCGGCATGACGTCCACATCTGTCTGGGTTGTCCCGATCTGCGTCCCATTGATGAACATCATATAACCGTTCGTCCCATCTTTCACGACGGCCACGTGATACCAGGTGGCATCGGCGGGGTTCCACGCATTACTGATGGATACAGTGACCACTCCACCGGAGCGGATAAAAAACACAAGTGTATTATTCGACAGGGTGATCACCCAATGGTTATTGACATCCGCAAACTGCATGAAAAGTCCCTGTATTCCCGTTCCGGGATCTCCATTAAAATAAACCCAGCAATCCACAGTCCATTTGTTTGCGTTGGAGCCTGCGTCCAATCTCCAATCGGCATGATCGGGGGTATCGATCCAGTCTCCCGTACCATCCAATAGCAGGACCGCTACGCCATCGGTCAGCGGAGAAGCGATGCCGGTGTCAAGTTGCGCATTGCCTCGTGCAGTCCATACTTTCCCCATTTCGTCCGTGATGGTGGTGGATCCATCCGTACCATCATCATGGCACAAACTGACTGTATAGGGTGTCCCTGCCAGTAGCGTGGATGTGATCAATGATCCTTTTTCCATGACCGCTAATGTAACTTTTCCAGTCTCTGCACCGGCAGAAGCATCAAGCCATTCGAAGAAAAGATATCCAATCGTTGTTATGCCGCCATTGGCATTCTGCGCGCGGAAAGTAATGGCGGAACCCAATCCCTTCGCAGCGACTCCTGTGGTATAGGCGTCGAGATACAACTGCGTAAAACCATCATCATCCACGGCATGCTCCGCCTGGATGGTCAAAGCCTTCCCATCCTTATTGGTGGTTGTGCCCTTTCTTAAATTCAACTCTGCCGCGCCTGTTTCATCGATCTCAAAAAGCAGGGCAGTGGAATAATCCGTATCATCATACGGAACAACCGCCAGTCCAATATTCCCCACGTGACTGGCGTCCTTGCCGCGTGCAACCATATAGATTCCCGAAGAGACATTATTGATATACCATCCGATCAACTTGGCGATGGTCTGCCGGTCCAGTTCGTCCACCCATCCGATGAACGTTTCAGATGGAAATTCCCGCGCCTCCAGAATGTGACCGACCACCGTCGACTCGAGCGCGAATTCCGAGAGATCCTGCGCCCGCACGTTCTTGATCTTCCCCATGTGCGCTTCGTGCTCCATGCGGCTCGAATCTTTTGCATTGAGTGTGCGCGTTCTCAGGTTCCGGCTCAGGATATCGTCCAGTGTACTGACGCGCTGGCTTCTCGCTTTAGGCATCCACCACCTCCACCACCAGCTGCACGCGGTCAATTAGATCATCCCGTGTCATCCCCAGGATGCGCACCGTGGCGCTGAACCCATAACCGGCTCCGTCGAACCCCGCGCCGTTCAGGTCCAGCGGACGTGTATTCCCAATCCTCAGCGTCGAAAAAGTGTCGCCCACGTTCAGCGCATTCAATTTAACCGCGCTCTGCCCCTGCACTGTTTTCAGCAGCTCATCGATGGTATTCTCCTCGAGTGTGGTCTGCTGGCTCACGCCGCTGAATGCCTTCGATTTTCCGTAATAGCCCCAACGTGCGATCGCCGCTTCATCCCGCATCGTGATCCGGCTCCGCGTCACTTTGGTGGAGGCGTCCATGTAGCCGGTCACCTCGTTGTAGAGATCACCCTTGATGTTCAGGATATCGTCCACGTACTCGATGTTGTGTCCCTCTCTCAGCCACTCGTCCGTATCCCTGCCCATGCGTTCATACCAGTTGCCCTTCAGCGTGAGACGTCCATTCACGTCAAACACGTGCATCACTTCGAAATCGTTCCCGCTGCGCTCCGCAATCGATTGGATGTGTGTCAATGCATCGTCCCCCAGTGTTTCCTCACGCACCGTCCCGCCCGAGAAAATTTCTCCAGGCATGATCGGCTTCTCGTTGAACGTGATTGCATTCGTGATCGTCAGAATTTCGCGGAACAACTCCCCGGCCTGGTCAGCGATCAACTCATCAGCCGGAGTGGGTCTCCATGCAAGGATCTTTTCCGCCTGCCAGGCTTTCACCGTCATGTCTCCATGCCGCCAGCTCTGGTCTGTATAGATCACACCGATCCAATCCGGCAGGTTTGCCTCACGCACCAAAATGTACTTCCCGAAATCCAGATATTTCAGGCTCGTCTTCGGGTCCAGCTTCGACATATCGAAACTGCACTTCCCATACACTCCCGTGCTGGCCAGCGTCCACGATCGCACCGTTGCCGTGCGCAGGTCACCGACAAAATATCCTTCCTTCGAATAAATGCTCACGCGTGCCAATTTGCTTTTTCCTTAGTGATCCTTAGTGACCCTTCGTGGTGAATTGTTGACCGATGAGCGCTCACAAATAACTCCTCGGCTCATACACCGAAGTCAACGTCACCGCTGCCACACCGCTCTCTGTATATTTCAATGTGTTCACGCCAGGTGTGAACCGCAGCCATTCCATGCGGCTCTCATCGTCCAGTGTGATCGGGATCCCCCGTGACGGGTCGCTCAACAGGTAACATTCCAGCTCGTCCACGTCGACGACCACCGTATCATTCACCGCGCAAAGGGTATGCACTTCGAGCCATTCCGCGGTGGTGGTGTTCGTAATGCGGAAGTCGGCATGGTTGTTCACGTTCTCCGCACCGAACCAGATCAGCGGCGTATAGTTCGAGTCCAGCGCCACCGTGATGCTGTCATATTCCACCGCGGCATATTCATCGTTCGCACCGATTGCCCCTGCCAGGTAGAGACCGATGCTCAGATACGTCGCGCCCAATGAGACCGCGCTGTGAGCCGCCAGGGATTCCCACGTATCCTCCGCGGAGGGGCTTGCCTCATTCCAGATCGACACCAGCGCCTGCACATAGCTGATGCTGGTTGTTAATTTTTTCTTGACTTTCACTGTCGTCACCACGGCCACCATTTGCAGCACACGCAGTCCGGCGATCGCCGGGAAGGTCGGTCCCTGCCTGCGCTTCTTTCCGCTGGCAGTCACGGTCGTGATCCCGGCCGGGTGTGCGATCACCCATCCCAGCGAGCAGGTTGGCGCCCGCGGCGTCACGCCCACTAAATAGGTCACACATGCCATCCCCATCACAGACGCCGCGCCCGCCGCGAACGTGTATTGCGTTGCCGTGTAATGCTCCGACTCTCCACCGGTATTATCCATCACTTGCGGGATCCACTGCCCGATCCGTGCCGGGTTCAACGGATCGTTATAATCCGTGTAGACGTGGCTCACATTCGTGCTGTTCGCCGTGTCGATCATCGGTTGGAAGGCATTATCCGTGGATGGTGCGCTCAAAGCCGAATTACCATACAGGATCCAGTACCCCGCGCTCACGTGTCTGATCACAGCTGCGTCTGCGTGATTCTGCCTCGTTGAGAATTTCGCCGCAGGCGTCACGCCAGTGATCTTCAACCCGTTGACATCGATACCCGTATACGTGAAAACTTCCTGCGCCCCGGCGCCCATGTCGATCACCAGCACTTTATACGATTGCGCTGCCAGTTCCTTCAGCGCTGCAACATTCGCCGCGGTGCTTTGCACGTTGATCTCTGTGATTGCTCCCGCACTGGAAAGCGTTCCGCTCAACGTCAATGAGATCATCGGCGGAAGCGCCGCATTGACGAAAACCCGCGTCGTCGTCGTATCGATCCCGCCTCCGCCAAACCAGCGGAAGACCTCCTGCCCGGAGATATCGTCGAAGACTCTGCAGTCGTCCCCATCCGCCTGCATCTTCGTCGGCGTTAGCGGTGTCGTATCCCAGTTCCCGTCGATCAGGTTGATCGCATCTGTATAGATGCGGGTTGTCCGGTTGCAGATCGGAATATATCTGGCATACCCGAAGCCCCCTGCGCGTGTGCTGGTCGGTTTCACCTTCAGGATCGGCCGCGCGAACTCATTGCCGATCACAGTAATATTGTGCGTCTGGTCGCTGGCAGTGATGTTCCACGCATCTGACACCGGCGTGACAGTTCTCCACAGCGGTTCATCCACCGCCAGTTGGATGATGTATTCTCCTGCTCCCTCCTCTGCAGGTGTGACCGGTGCAATCGCGTAGGCCATGCAATACCATTGCCGGTCGCTATCAGCATCATCCGCCACGACGAAAACTTTCGGCGTGAAATTGTCGATCGCGAACCATTCCTTGAGCGTCTCGAATTGTGTATGGAAGGTCGCTCCCTTGCACTCCACACGGAACGTCAATGCCACACCCTCGATCTCCTTGCCTGCCAGCTTTGCGAATGTCTGCGCCCGCTTCAGCCATGTCGGGCTGGCATTTGGCATCGTCGGCTGCCCATAAGGAAACCACGCCGAATAACTGCTATCGTTCAAAGTATGCCCATTGAAGGAAACAATATTTAGTAACATAATGTCATCTCACTTACTTCCGCCTTCATCCTTCATCCTTCATCCTTCTCATGACAGTTCCTCCAGTACATCCATCACACTCCCCTGCGCATTGATCGTCAGATTATTGATCACCAGACTCCGGCTGTTATTATCTCCACGTGCCGAGAGCAGCCGCATTGCATCTGTGCGCGTCAGCACCACACCGCCGAAATCCGGGACCATGATCTCGTCCTGGTGCACCAGCATCGGCATGCCCGCGTCGAACGCGCCGCCTGTCGCAAAGCCGGTTTCCCCGCCATGCCTGCGGGCTGATCCTGTTGCATCGGGCGCCGATCCAACTGTGTTGATCGTAAAAGTCTGGTCGTGGGGCAGGCCCAGAAGATCCTGCCATAATTCATAGAATTCATAGGGCTTCGAAAGATCGATGTCATCGAGTGAATCATTCAGGTTCTGCGCCATCGTCGCGGTCTTCTCATCGATCAGTCCCATCTGCTCACCCAGCCCGATCAGGAACTTGAATTCACCCGCATCGATCCCGCCGCCTGAAGCGGCCAGCCGCACCTGCACCAATGAGAACACCGTCCGCTTTGCCCACATCTCTGCGGCCTTCGCATTGGCGTCCAGCTCGGCGGTCAGTTCAGGCCATTGTTCGTTGTACTCCTCCATTGTGATCTCCCCCTCCATCATCTGCTTCGTCAGTGCATCCATCTTGTCGCGGATGTTCGCCTCAGTCTCCGCAAAACCGTCAGTTCCCTGCTGCAGGTCAAGGGTCATCCCCAGTAACCCATCGTAGTGATCCACCAGCTCTTCCGCAGCTTGACCAGCCTCACCCATTGCATCGCTGTGTGCTTTTGTCGCCTCGGCTGCTTCACGTTCTGCAATGGCTTGCGCTTTGGCAGCTCTCTGTTGTTTCATGGTCGCGAAAAAAGTATTAATCCCCTGCTCTCTCAATATTTCCATTGCCCGCGAGTCGTCGATAATTGCGTTCATTTGATCGATGAGTATAGGCACGGCCTTCTCACCAAGCATCATCGTAAAACCTTCCCAAACATCTTGCAATTGATCGGTCTTCATGCGGTAATCTTCAACCCGTGCAAGATCTTCATCGTCAAAAAGATGGGCCTGGTCTATGGAATCTGCCATTGCCCGTACCTGGTCGGGTCCCTTCTCCAATAATTTCGAGAATTCCACCCATTGCTTCCCATAACGTTCCTGCGCAAACTTGGCCCGTTCTTGTGCATCCGCAATATTCAAATATTCCTGGGAAGAGCGTGCCAGCCCTTCGATGGAAAATTGCGTATTATCGGCATTCTTTTTGATGGTGGCGCTCAGGTCTTCATACGAGATCCCCAGATCATCTGTCAGCGCAATGACACGGGATGTCTCCTCCGCTGAAAGTCCCAATGCCAGCGATGTCTCCCTCACCTTCTGGGCATAAGCCACATACACATCCACGGTTGCATTCAGCACCTTATCCACCACAACCGCCGCACCCGCGAAAACACTGAAGGCAGTCACCGCCGTGCCGATGGTCTGCTTCAGCGCCACCAGTCCCTTGACGGTTTCCTTATCCCCCCCGCCTTGTTTTATCGTTCGGATGATAATGTCAAGAATGCTCTTCGCCATATCTTAAACCTTTGTGTACCTTCGTGACACTTCGTGGTGAAGACTCAATGCCGATACTTGTGATAATTCGGGTGTTTCTGCCGAAACGCTGCAAAATATCCTTCGGTGCGGCTCTGCTGTTGTTGCCGGGCCTTCTGTGTGGCCAGCGCGCCCGCCAGCACACGGTACGCATCCAGCCATTCATCCGGCAGGTGATCCAGCTCCCACGGGGCCACCAGGGTGCCACTGGCTTGCTTGTTGATGCTTCCGGCCATCGCAATGGCAGCCAGCATCGGGTGCGTCGTCACGCCCGTTTTTTTCGTCTCCTCCACAGCCTCCGTCAGGCTTTTTTTTTCTCCGTGCGGAAGGATTCCATCATCTCGATGGTACGCCGGACCATCCATTGATACAGCGCCGGGTCGCTGTCATAAACAACCGGGATCTCGTCCACAGTCCAATGACTCTCCGGGTCCTCATGCTGGCTCCAGATCCGGGAGAGCCACCCGAACATATCCGCATTCATGCGCCGCACGGCGTTCAATTCAACGGAATCCATCTGTCGCTTGAATATGCCAAGGACTCGCTTCAAAAATGGTTTCCCTGATGACTGGCTGCTGATCACTGATGACTGTTGCCCATCAATGATCCCCTTCAGTATCTGCCCCGACCGTCGGATGATTTCCTCGCGTTCCTGCTTCATCGCCCGCGGTGGATTCACCCATACCTGCAAGCGCTGGCCCGCATACGCGGCAATATAATCAGCCAGCTCCAGCGGCAAAATGATCTTCACAAACTCAAATTTCATGGTTTTCCTTGGTGTACCTTCGTGACCCTTTGTGGTGAATGCCTTAATACGCATTGATATCCGTGGTCACGTTCCACTGCAACAGCTTCTCGGCGGTCTTGTCATAATAGTTGTGCAGCACCATCGTCGCCAGGTTATCACCGCGGTCCGCGCCGCTGATCGGGCTGGCGTCCTCGAAGGAACCGCTGAAATCCAGGATGCAGGAATGGCTGTCGCCTGTTCCGATCTGCGAACCATTGATCGCAAGCCGCGCCACCACAAAATCGCCATCCTGTTGCTGCGAGAAAATGGATGCCGCGTCCGCGCCTGCCTCGATCCCGAATGTGCCCATCACCGCAATGACTCCCTCGCCGTGCGCGTTGAACGTCCTGGAAGCGGAGCCTGCAAAATTCGGATGCACACCCGTCAGGATTTCGATATCGAAGGTGCGCAATAGATTCGCCAGCTCCGTATTTCCAACGGTTGCCCAGGATGTATCGAGATACAACCGCGCCAGCTTGGCATTCATCGGTTCGAGCGTGGGTAATGCAATGTTTCCGGATGTGTCCGTGGATGTTGCGTCCGGTGTCAGGCCCAGGCACGTGCCATTGGTGTAGGCAATATTCAGTGTTGCGTCCGTCGCGCCCGGACCCTTCTTGGTCAGCGTCACATCTGCACCCGTCCCGCCCACGGTAAACAAAACGGTAACATCCGTATCGGCATTCAAGGCCGTGCGGATCTTCGTGGCTACCTCAGCCGCAGTATCCTCATCCAGCACCGCCACCGACAGTGCCTTGGGACTGTTATTCATCCCTGCCGCGGTGATCGTCACCGTGGCATTACCGCTCTGGGTGATGGTCCCCACGATCGTCGCCGTTTCCAGTTGGCTGGTGAAGGTGCTGGCTTGGATCTGCCTGCCGAAGAATTCTGCCTCGATGTTGACCGGGCTGGCATCCATGCCCTGTGCCACCTGCCCGCTGAGATGGATCCGCTGGACCATGCAATATTCGGCGATATATGCCTGCACGTTGTCGCCAAAACGCGTGGTGAAGGAATCCGGGTTGTTGGCGC
>Ga0210377_10002240_pt1 | contig 17081 bp, 17 predicted proteins | sample PLM4_65_b1redo_FD_155480 | JGI IMG/M metagenome (GOLD analysis project Ga0210377, IMG submission 155480) | Groundwater sediment microbial communities from an aquifer in East River, Colorado, USA - PLM4_65_b1 redo | ecosystem: Environmental > Terrestrial > Soil > Riparian zone | place: USA: East... | reverse complement strand
TTCGTTTTTCCTGAAGCAATATCGACGCCGTCAGTAAATGCTTCCCCACCTGTGAGGACCCGTGTTCTCACAGGTGTATTTTTTCAATTGACAAGAACGTATTCCTTAATGATAATCATTCTTGATGAGTCAAGTTCGTGAATAAGGACGGAAGAAAGGAGTTGGGTTGGTGTAGTGAAGCTGTCCGTCAAGACGATTACGGAGCGGTTCAGACGATCGGGGCGGAGGGTGACTCCCCAACGAGTCGCGGTCTTCGAAGTCCTCTGCGAGCGCGGCGGCCACCCGACGGTCGATCAGATCTACCAGGAGGTCCGGAAGCGGTTTCCGATGATTTCGCTGAACACCGTCTACCAGATCATGGAGGCGCTGGTGGAAATGAAGATCGTTTCACCCGTCAGCCATGGGCAGGAAGCCGCCCGTTACGAGACCGACTCGGCGCCTCACCATCATGCGATCTGCGTTCTGTGCAAGCGGATCGTTGATGTCTTTGACCCCGCCCTTGGACGGGTAAGGCCCCCCCGAGCAGTGAAGGATCGGTTCCAGGTCGTGGGTCATCGAGTGGAGTTTTTTGGCTACTGTGCCGACTGTCAAGCGTCAAGACAGCCCGCTCATTGAGGTGTGCTGTAACCGCTCTTTCAGGGAGAGGGGCGAAGAGGGGTGAAGGGAACACGAGATAGAGCGAAAGCATTCGGGAGAGGGAGCTGGGCTTTATGGCCAGCCGTGTGACAGGGTAGAGCTGGGTCAAACACTTTAACGTTCAAGGAGGAGAGAACCATGGGAAAGAGCCTGAAAGGGACCAAGAGCCATGAAAATTTGAAGAACGCCTTTGCGGGCGAGTCGCAGGCAAACCGCCGATATCTGTATTTTGCCCGCATGGCAGATATCGAGGGCTACCCCGACATCGGGGGCCTCTTCCGCGACACTGCCGAAGCGGAGACCGGCCACGCCTTCGGCCATATGGATTTCCTGAAGCAGGTGGGCGACCCCGTGACGGGCGTGCCCTTCGGAAGCACCGAGAAGAATCTGAAGTCGGCCATCGAGGGTGAGACCTATGAATATACGGAGATGTACCCGGGGATGGCGAAGACCGCGCGGGGCGAGGGCTTCGAGGAGCTGGCCGAATGGTTCGAAACCCTGGCCAAGGCGGAGAAGTCCCACGCCGGCCGCTTCACTAAGGGCCACACGCTGATCGCCGGGAAGGAGCCTGCGGCCGCGATCTAGTGCCGTTCCAAGTGTTTGGCCTCACCACAGAATAGTGTGTGGGCATAACATTTCGCTTCCGCACAGCGTCATCGCTTGTCCGAAGAACTTGAAACCGCAGCAGCCCCGGCGGATGATCGCTGGCGGTTGGGGCAGTGATATCGGCTCCAACCGCCTTTTGATCTAATCCGATCACCTGTGAGTCTCATCGAACGATAGACCCATTGAGGGACGTTCGCCTGAAGGTGGAGAAACAGCGATGAGTTTTAATGTGACATCGGACACATTCTGGAGCGAGCCAGCGCTGGATCAAGAACTGCGTCGGGTCTTTGACCTCTGCAATGGCTGCCGCCGCTGCTTACCGCTGTGCCCCTCCTTCAATACTCTATTCCAGCGGCTTGACGACGAGCGCGTGGACGGGGAGGCTGAAAAACTTGGCGAGGGCGATCTGCAGGTTGTAGGTGAGGAGTGTTACCAATGCAAACTCTGTTACAACCATTGTCCCTATACACCTCCCCATCGCTGGGCGATCGATTTCCCACGGCTGATGCTCCGGCAAAAGGTGGTGCGGTCCAAGCGGGAAGGTGTCTCCCTGCAGGATAGGATTCTGGGACGGACCGATCTCATCGGTCGGCTTGCCTGCATGACCGCCCCACTGTTGAACCGGCTCAACCGGGCGCGATGGAACCGCCGCCTGATGGAGGTGGTGCTCGGCATTCACCGCGATTGGCCACTCCCTGATTACGCCTCCGAGCCGTTCGATCGCTGGTTCCGGCGTGAGGGGGCGCGGAACGTGACGGCCGGTGATTCCCCACAGGGAAAAGTCGTCCTCTTCCCAACGTGTTCGGTAAACTATAATGACGTGGCTGTTGGGCAAGCAGCGGTGCAGGTGCTGGCGAAGAATCGGATCGAGGTGGCAGTGGAGTATCCTCGCTGCTGTGGCATGCCAGCCTTGGACGGCGGCGACTTGCAGGCCGCCCTCAAAGCGGCCCGGGTCACCGTGCGCGTGCTGAGTGAGCGGGTCATGGCCGGGTTCGAGGTCGTCGTCCCAGGGCCGACGTGCAGCTATGTGCTCAAGCAGGAATACCCAGCCCTCCTGGAGGACGAGGCCAGCCGGCAGGTGTCGGCCCATACCTTTGATCTCAGCGAGTATCTGATGCGGCTGCACGGGGAGGGGCGCCTGAACACGGAGTTCACCCACAACCCCGGAGTCGTGGCCTATCACCTCCCGTGTCACTTGAAGGCTCAGAATATCGGGTACAAGTCGCGCGATCTGATGCAACTGACCGGCGCGAGGGTGGATCTCATTGAGAAGTGCTCGGCGGTGGACGGGACCTGGGGCATGAAAGCCCAGTATCACGATCTGTCGCTCAGATGGGCCAAACCACTGCTGAATGCCGTTGAAGCAGCGAAGCCCGATGTCGTCGCCACCGACTGTCCCCTGTCGGCCCTGCGGATCTTCCAGGGGACCGGCAGGCGTCCGGTCCATCCGGTCCAGGTGCTGCTCCAGGCTTACGGGTTATGAGCTGAGGGAGCGGACAAGGCGAGAATGAAGTCAGGAGATTGACGGCACAACAGGGGGAGTATGGATGCAGAAGATTCTCAGAGCTGACGTGAAGGACCTGGTGCAATATGAGAAGGTCAGAGATGAGATGCGCCGGAGGCTCATTGCCCTCAAGCGGGCTCGTCGCATAGCGGTTGGCGATCGCCTGACCTTCTTGTTCGAAAACCGTGATACGGTCCTCTTTCAGATCCAGGAAATGATCCGAACGGAGAGGATGGTGGACGAGGCGAAGATCTGCGAAGAGATCGGGATCAACAACGAGTTGATCCCGGGCGAGCGGGAGCTGAGCGCCACGATGTTCATCGAGGTGGACGAGCCTGGACGGATTCGGGAGGTGCTGGACCGATTGCAGGGGATCGATCGCGGTGAGCACGTGTACTTCCAGACCGGAGAACGGTTCCGCGTCACGGGGGCCTTCGAGAGCGGTCGGAGCAAAGAGGACAAGATCAGCGCCGTGCACTACGTGAGGTTCCCTTTCTCGGAAGCGGCGCGAGACGCCTTCCTTGATGTGCGGGTGCCGGTCGAGCTTGTCGTCGACCATCCCCGTTATACAGAACGGACGAAGATCGAGGGAGAAACCCGCCAGAGGTTGATTGAGGACCTGACAGCGGCATCGGTACGCTGAGGTAGGTCTCTCATTTGAGAGCCGCTCTTATTGTGATAAGATAATCAGAGTGTCTTGCGACGATGGCGGGGGGCTGTCCGGCAAGCTTGGGTGTCAAATGTTTTACATAGGGTGTTTTTCGTCTTGACTTGCGTAGGTGGCCATACTATAAGAGTCGTCGGTTTGATGACCCCAGTCGAGGTGCGGAATGGCCGATGAGGTGGTTGCGAAAGGCGCCCAGGCAGGCCGCCTGATTATAGAGGCCGAGGAGGGCGAGGCGACAATCTGGTCGCGGCGAGATTTTTTCTCACTCGCCGGGTGGGCCGGGATCCTGGCCGCTCTCGGCGTGGGCGGCCTGGCGTTTGGGCGCCTCATGTTCCCCAGAGTGCTATTCGAGCCCTCCCCGATCTTCAAGGCCGGCCTGCCGGAGGAGTACCCCGTCGGGACCGTCAGCGAACGATGGAAACAGGAGCAGCGGGTCTGGATCGTCCACGACCCGGACGGGTTCTATGCGCTTCTGGCGATCTGCACGCATCTGGGCTGCACCCCGAACTGGCTGAACGCAGAGAACAAGTTCAAGTGCCCCTGCCACGGCAGCGGCTTCCGAAGAACCGGGACAAACTTCGAAGGTCCGGCGCCCCGGCCGCTTGAGCGGATCAAGATCGCCCTGGCTGATGACGGGCAGCTTCTGATCGACAAGAGCGTTCAGTTCCGCTACGAGAGAGGGGAATGGACCAAGCCGGGAGCCCTTCTGAAGCTCAAGGTCTAAGCTGAGACGAGGGAAGATCCAAGATGCCTGATCTGAAAGAATTGAAGAAGAAGGTGGTCGAGTCACAACTGTGGCGGTCGATGTTCCGTCACGATTATCTGGACACCCCCAGGAACCGGGTGCTTCAGATTATGGCAAATGTCTGGCTTCACCTGCATCCCCCCAAGATCCGCCGTCACGCGATCAAGATCCGCTTCACCTGGTGCATGGGAGGCATCACCTTCCTGATGTTCCTGGTCACTGTCGTGACGGGTGTCATTCTGATGTTCTATTATCGCCCGGTCTCGGAATATGCCTATGCCGACATGAAATACCTGCAGTTCGATGTCCCGTTCGGTATGATCATGCGCAATATGCATCGGTGGGCGGCCCATGGCATGGTCATCACCGTCTGGCTTCACATGTTGCGCGTCTTCATGACCGGCTCGTACAAACCGCCGAGGGAGTTCAACTGGGTTGTGGGGGTGGTGCTGTTGACGATCACGTTGCTCTTGAGCTTTACCGGGTACCTCTTGCCCTGGGACCAGCTGTCCATCTGGGCCGTGACGGTCGGCACGAACATGGCCCGCGCCACCCCGCTCCTGGGCAGCGAGGGCCCCTTTGCCCAGGCGGTCGGCGTCACCCCGCGTTACGACGCCAGGGCCTTCCTGCTCGGAGGAACCGTCGTTGGACCTCCCACCCTCCTCAGGTTCTATGTCCTTCATTGCATCTTTCTCCCCATCCTGGCCAGCCTCCTGATGATTGTGCACTTCTGGAGGATCAGGAAAGACGGGGGGATCTCAGGCCCCTTATAAGGGTGCCCTGGGTCGGGCAGGCGCAGCGCCTTGCGAGGCCAGGTCATCTGCCCGTTGCTGGAGTATGCGTGCAAGGTCTGAGCGATAGCAATGGCTGAAGCAAGAGAGAGCGCAGCGGCGGCGAAGCCGGCTGGCCGTCGTGCCGGAGCGCCCGAACCTGCTGTGGCCGATAGGGTCCACGTCTGGCCCTACCTCGTCCGCAACGAGTTCATTTGCTCGATCATCGTGATGGTGATTCTGACTGTCTGGTCGATCACCATTAACGCCCCCCTGGAGGAGCCGGCCAATCCGACGCAGACCCCCAACCCCAGCAAAGCCCCGTGGTATTTCCTCGGGCTACAGGAGATGCTGGTCTATTTCGACCCCTGGTTCGCCGGCGTGGTGCTGCCCAGCCTGATCATCGTGGGGCTCATGGTCCTCCCGTACATCGATATCAATCCCACGGGGAACGGCTACTATACCTTCAAAGAGCGGCCATTCGCCATTGCCACCTTCCTCTTCGGATTCATCTTTCTGTGGGTCTCGCTGATCATCACCGGCGTCTTCTTCAGAGGTCCGGGGTGGAACCTGTTTTGGCCGTGGGAAACGTGGGATCCCCACATGGTTATTGCGCTGACAAACGTCGATCTTCCTGCCTGGGGTCCGTTCAAGTGGATGGGGAACCCCAAGATCGGGGAGGTCGAGGTGATCGGTTTAGTGTTGATCGTTCTCTATTTCAGCACGGCGGTCATCTTCTACTATTGGGGACGGGACAGGAGCGAGGCCATTCGTCAGTTGGGCCCGGTGCGCTACGGGATCGTGGCGTTCCTCTTCCTGACCATGATGGGCCTCCCGCTCAAGGTCGTCCTCCGATTGGCGTTCAACATCAAGTATGTCTGGGTGACCCCCTGGTTCAACATTTGACCCTTCGGTTGAGGTTCCCTGGTGCAGTGGTGGACACGGCGGCGCGCCCGTAAGCTGGCTGAAGAACGATCCCTGCGGATGGTCTTCTTCATCTGCAGCATGCTCTTCGTTGTGGTGACCGGCTGGGCAGTCTGGAACGAAGAGGCGACCCGGCGCCCATGGAAAGAGTACCAGCTCGAGTTCAACCGCTTGGAGTATCAGCAAGTCTCCCAGGAACTCGCCAGGGAGAAGACCAAGCTTCAACGGCCTGACGTTCAGGCCGCCATCGCCAAGCTGCGAGAGGACCTGAAGGCAGCGCAGGCGCGTATGGCCGGACCTGACTATAAGAAGGCCAAGCAGGTCCTGGCACAACGGGAGGCTGAGTATGACGACGCGAGCACGAAGGCCCAGTTCATCAAAAGCGAACTGGATGAGGCCCTCTATTGGGTGGATCACGCGATCTACGAGAAGAAGGACACAAAGGGGCCTAGGGGCAAGGTAGCCCCGATTGAAAAGCAGTTACACGATATGACGCCGAAGGTGGATGCGCTGAACGCGCGGGTGGAGGGGGCTCAGGCTGAATTGAAGCGGTTCCAGGCCGATGTCGATGCCATCGAGGCCAAGCTTGAAGGGCTGACCAGCCCGGTCACCACGCTTGAGCGCCGGCTGGCGTTGATCAAGGGGCGCTCTCCCGAGGTGAAGCAGGTTGTGGTAGAGGGCGTGGCGATCAACGAGTTCAAGGAACCGATCCTGACCGTGGATCGCTGCACCACCTGCCACCTCGGGATCGATCGCGCCGGTTTTGAGGAGGCGAAGCAACCCTTCCGCATCCATCCACACCGTGAGGTCCTGTTCGGGAACCATTCCCTCACCCGCTTCGGCTGCACGTCCTGCCATCAGGGACAGGGGCCAGCCCTGGAGGTAGATGCAGCCCATGGCGAGGGCCATCACTTTGAGCGACCACTGCTGCGCGGCGACTTCGTGCAGGCCGGCTGTCGAAAATGCCACGCCGAGGAAAAGGAGCTTCCGCTGGCGCCCGTCTACTCACAGGGCAGGCAGATGGTGGAGGAACTCGGCTGTTTCGGGTGCCACAACCTGCCGGGTTTTGAGAAGGTCCAGAAGGTGGGCCCGGATCTGACGCGGATCGCCAATAAGGTCGATCCAAGCTGGCTGTTCCGGTGGGTCAAGGATCCGAAAGGGTATCTCCCCAAGACGAAGATGCCGAGTTTTGGGCTCTCAGATGAAGATGTGTCAAGCATCGCCGCGTATCTTCTCAGCACTTCCCAGCCCGTGTCGGAGTTGCAGGGCGCGTTCAAGGGCGGTGCCTCGAGTGAACGGGGCAGAGAAATTGTCAGCAAGGTCGGCTGCCTCGGCTGCCACCGGATCGCCGGTATGGAAGCGAAGGCCTCGCCTTCAGTGGCCCCCATCGTCCCGTCAGCAGCGTCATCGGCCGAAGCGACTCCGGAGACCGAACAGGCAGCGGAGAAACAGAAGCCAACCAGGGCAGAGAAGCAAGAGGAACAGCCGCCCGCAGCAAAACCCGCGAGAGCCAGGATGGCCGCACCGCCTCCCTCACCAGAGAATCAAGATTTTGCGCCGGACCTTTCGAGAATAGCCAGCAAAGTGAACGCAGACTGGCTCTTCGCCTGGGTCAGGAATCCGAAACACTTCCGCCCGACGACCCGGATGCCCAGCCTGCGCCTCTCCGACGACGAGGCCAGGGCGGTCACCGCGTTCCTGATGACGCTGGGATCCAAACGCCCGATTCCCCGCTTGGAACAGGAGATCAAGAAACCGGAACGGATCGCGGCAGGCGAGCGTCTGATCCGAAAGCGGGGATGTTTTGGCTGCCACGACATCAAAGGGTTTGAAACGTCGGAAAAGATCGCGCCGGATCTCAGTAATTTCGGCCAGAAGCGATTGCTTGAGCTGTTCTTCGGCGAGGCGGTCCAGGTGCAGCAGACCTGGGAGGACTACACCTTCTGGAAGCTGAAGAATCCGCAGGTCTATGCGACCGAACGGGTGGAGCAGTTGATGCCGAATTCTGGCTTCACCGACGAACAGGTGAAGACGCTGAGAGTCTTTCTGAAGAGCTTGAACACCCAGCGGGTCCAGCCCCAGTTCCAGCGGAGCCTTTCTCCTGAGGAGCTTGCTATTCAGAACGGGCGAACACTTGTGAAGCGGTACAACTGCAACGGATGCCACGTGATCGAAGGGCAGGGCGGGGCAATTGCCGCCTTTTACACCGACAAGGCCAGAATCCCGCCGCCCCTCGAGATGGGGACGATGCATGAGGGGGAGAAGGTCCAGGCCACATGGCTCTACCAGTTCTTGGGGCGACCGACACCGCTCAGACCATGGTTCGATGTCCGGATGCCGACTTTCGGCCTCAGCATCGACGAGGCCACGACCCTGACCGATTATTTTGCCGCCTTGGGGAAGCAGCGATTTCCCTATGAGTATGTCTTGCTGGATGAACCGGCGCCGGAACTCATAAGGGCCGGTCGGCTCCTGATGTCGAAGGACTACTTTGACTGCTTCAGTTGCCACCAGCAAGGCGACAAAAAGCCCGAGGGCCCACCGGACAGTTGGGCCCCGGATCTCAGCCTTGCCAAGCGCCGCTTGCGACCTATCTGGATCGCCAAGTGGCTGAAGGACCCGCAGAAGATCCAGCCTGGGACCAAGATGCCCAGCTACTACCCGGGCGGTCCCGAGGATATCCTCGGTGGAAAGGAGGACCGACAGATCCAGGCGATCACGGAATACCTGATGCGATTGGGTGGGGGCTGATCGGTGTTTTCCGTCCAATGAGTGGGGTTTCAAGGAACAGTGTCACACACTACCAAAGGAGGCAGTGAAGCCATGAACACGATTCGGAAAACGTTAGCAGTCGCAGCGGCGGCTGGCCTCATCCTCGGGGTCGTCGCTCAAGCCCCAGCCTATGAAGGGGGCGAGGTGAAAGACGGTGGGACGATCACCGGCTCGATAAAATTTGCCGGGGCGCCGCCCGCGAGGAAGGAGGTCCCGGTGACCAAAGACAAGGAGGTCTGTGGAAAAGAGAAGCATCTGAGCTGGGACCTCATCGTCGGGCCGAACAAGGGCATTGAAAACGCTGTAGTGAGTCTGACCGATGTGAAAAAGGGGAAGAAGTGGGCAACCACAAAGGCGACGCTGGATCAAAATAGCTGTGTCTACAAGCCACATGTCTTGGTGGTCCCGGCGGGCGCGACGATAGATATCTTGAACAGTGACGGGATCCTGCATAACATTCACACCTACAGCACCGCGAACCCGGCATTCAACAAGGCCCAGCCGAAATTCAAGAAGGTGCTGACTGCTGACTTCAAAAAGCCAGAGACAATCAAGGTGACCTGCGATGCGCATGGTTGGATGCTGGGCTGGATCGTGGTCTCCGACCATCCGTATGTGGCTGTCACGGACGAGAAAGGGGAGTTCACCCTGAAGGACGTCCCACCGGGGCACTATAAGCTAGAGATTTGGCATGAGACGCTGGGGAAGTCGACAAAAGAGGTGACCGTCAAGTCGAAAGAGGAGACCAAGGTCCAGATCGAGCTCGCCAAGAAGTAGGAGCACGCGAGAGGCGGAGTTCACGGTTGACTGTTGACAGGCGACAACAATTCCGTCTGTGAACGATGAACCGTCAACTGTGAACCAAATGCAAGGGGCCTTTTTGCGATTGACTTAGTCCCGTCGCTCGGCTAGACTCCTGCGGGTTCCGAACGCGAAGAGGCGCAATCGGCGACCCAAGGTCCTGTGCGCCCGTCCGCCTTTACCTCCCCAGGTGTTTCACGCAGCGGCGACCGCTCAATAGAAAAGGCGGAGCACTCCATCGCATGTCTTCAGGCAACTTAAACTCGGGACATCTTTGACAGGTTAAATCCTCATGATGAGTTGGCTTCCAGAGAACGTATCGACCTACGGGAAAGATATCGACCGCCTCTTTTACCTTATCTACTACATCACCGGTGCAACGTTCCTCTTGGTCGCAGTAACGATGGTGGCCTTCCTCATCCTTTACCGTCACCGGGAGGGTCGGCGCGCCAGATACACGCACGGGAATACCACGCTTGAAATCATCTGGACCATCGTGCCAGCCGTCATCCTGGTCGTGCTGTCGTTCATGAGCCAGGCGACGTGGGGGAACATCAAAGGCCATATGCCGCCTGCCGATGTCCACGTCCAGGTGACGGCGAAGCAATTCAACTGGGAGGTGACGTATCCCGGCCCGGACAGAAAACTCGGAACCGAGGATGACCTGGAAATGGAGAACGAGGTCCATGTGCCGGTCAACAAGGTCATCATTGTCCACCTCAAATCAAAGGACGTGATCCATAGCTTCTTCCTGCCGAATTTCCGGCTGAAACAGGATGCCGTCCCCGGGCGTGAGATCCAGGCCTGGTTTCAGGCGACCAAGCCCGGCCGATACGAACTCCCCTGTGCCGAGCTGTGCGGGTTTGGCCACTCTGGGATGCGAGGCTGGGTGTACGTACACCCCGCTGATGAGTACGACAAATGGGTGAAGGAGCACTGGCCCTCGGCCTGAACTTGGCCACCTCCCCGAAGAGACCCGGGAGTTGGCCGACCGAGGTGTCTTCCCCCCGGTGCTGCAGAGTACCTATAAGGAAAGGGCAACTACTGATGAGTGACGGCATGTCCGTAGCAGCGACAGCGACGCATGTGGAACACGTGGGGCACGAGAAGCTGGGCTTCGTGCGCACCTATATCTTCTCTACCGACCACAAGATGATCGCCAGGCAATTCCTCTTTTTTGGCCTGTTCATGATGATCTTGGGCGGACTGATGGCGCTCATGATCCGCTGGGAACTGGCCTGGCCGGAGACGCAGGTCCCTGGCACCCGTTGGATTCCAGAGCCGTTCATGACGGACGGGTACATGAACCCGTCGTTCTACAATCAGCTCTTCACCATGCACGCCACCATCATGATCTTCTTCGTGGTCATGCCGATCCTGGTCGGCTGCTTCGGCAACTTCCTGATCCCCCTCATGATTGGCACCAGGGACATGGCCTTTCCCGTCCTCAACATGCTCTCGTTCTGGGTCGGCGCCGTTTCCGGCGTGATCATGCTTGCCGGCTTTTTTGTGCCCGGCGGTCACGCGGCCGGCGGGTGGACCTCGTACGCCCCGCTCACCGCCGTGACCCAGTACACCGGCGTGAATTGGGGCCAGAACATCTGGTGCATCAGCATCATCATCCTTGGCATCTCGTCGCTGATGGGGTCGATCAATTACATCACGACGATCGTCAACATGCGTGCGCCAGGAATGACGTTCTTCCGCATGCCGCTCGTCATCTGGTCCCTCTTCATCGTGGCCATCCTTCTCTTGCTGGCGCTCCCGGTCCTGACGTCGGCGCTGGCGATGCTCTTGCTGGATCGCATGGCCGGGACGAGCTTCTTCCTTCCCGCCGGCGGGGGCGAGCCGCTGCTTTGGCAGCACCTCTTCTGGTTCTTCGGCCATCCGGAGGTCTATGTCTTGATCCTCCCGGCGATGGGGATCGGCTCGGACATCCTGGCTGTCTTCGCCCGCAAGCCGATCTTTGGCTATCGTGCCATGGCCTTCTCGATGATCGGAATCGCCTTGCTCAGTTGGATTGTCTGGGGTCACCACATGTTTCAGAGCGGGATGAACCCGGCACTTGGCACCGGCTTTATGATCTCCACGATGGTGATCGCGGTGCCATCAGCCATCAAGACATTCAACTGGCTCGGGACCTTGTGGGGCGGCTCGATCCGGTACACGACGCCGATGCTGAACGCGCTGGCCTTCGTCTCGATGTTCGTCATCGGGGGTTTGAGTGGCATCTACATGGCCTCGACCCCGGTGGACATCTTCATCCACGATACGTATTACATCGTCGCCCATATCCATTATGTCGTCTTCGGCGGCAGCGTCTTCGGGATCTTCGCGGCCATTTACTACTGGTTCCCGAAGATGTTTGGCCGGATGATGAACGAGACGCTCGGAAAGATCCACTTTTGGCCGACGTTCATCGCCTTTAACTGTACGTTCTTCCCGATGCATATCCTCGGGATCGGTGGACACATGCGGCGCATCTACAACCCGATGCAGTACGAGTTCCTGCGGCCGCTGCAGCCGGTTAACGTCTTCATCACGGTGAGCGCGATCGCGCTTGGCCTCGCCCAGATCCCCTTTGTGATCAATTTCTTCTGGAGTCTGTTCGCCGGGAAGAAGGCCGAGCGGAATCCGTGGAAGGCGAATACCCTGGAGTGGGTTGCGCCGTCGCCGCCACCCCATGGCAACTTCGAGACGATCCCCGTCGTCTATCGCGGGCCTTACGAGTACAGCTCGCCCGAGGTCGCCGAAGACTACCTTCCCCAGAATCGGCAACTCGCGCGGCGGCACGCGGTTGCGGCGCATTAGGAACAAAGGGCGATGTCAGAGCAGGGACGTGTGTCAGGCGCCAGCACCGAGATCCGGAGCGCGTGGATTCATCGGCTGGCCCTCCTGACCTTCGCGGCGACCGGCGTCCTGATATTCGTGGGGGGACTCGTCACTAATACGGGATCGGGCCTGGCGGTACCCGATTGGCCAACTACGTTTGGGTACAACATGTTTCTCTACCCGTGGTCGAAGATGGTTGGTGGCATCTTCTACGAACACAGTCATCGGCTGATCGGGTCGGTCGTTGGCCTGCTGACCCTGACGTTGGCGCTCCTGCTGTGGCTCACGGACTCCAGGAGATCGGTTCGGTGGCTGGCAGCCCTCGGGGTTGTCGGGGTCATCGGCCAGGGGGTTCTCGGTGGCCTTCGGGTGGTGGTGCCCTCCGTTGGAGGCGCACTCGCCATCATCCACGGGTGCCTTGCGCCGGCCTTTCTCGCACTGACTGCGGCCTTGGTGCAGTTCACCTCCCCCGAGTGGAACCGGGAGCCACAGAAGATCATGGCTGCTGATTCCGAGGCGCTGAAGCGTCTCTGCCTCCTGACGACCGTGTTTGTGTACATGCAGATCGTCTTCGGCGCGATGCTGACGCATATGGGCGGTCTGCTGCGCGCTCATCTGTTGTTTGCTGCCCTTGTCACCATCCATGTGTTCCTGCTTGCACGGCGCATCATGAAACATCATCCGGATCAGCGAGAGCTCATGCGGCCCGCGACCATCCTACTCGGCCTGCTGGTTGTCCAGCTCGTGCTGGGCATCGGCTCCTATGCGGCTCGGTTCACTTCACTCATGGTGCCCTACGCTCCGGTCCTTGGATTGGCGCTCCCAACCGCCCATAGGGTCACCGGGGCCCTGATGCTTGCGGCCTGTATGGTGCTGACCCTGCGGACCTATCGGCTGCTTTTGTCGCAAGAGGGCATCACCAGCCGGGGTTTCATCGCCGAGCAGGTGCGTGCATGATTCCCAGGACTGAAACGCTGGACATCGGGCTGACACGCGCGCGCAACCGGGTGGCAGATTTTGCGGCGCTGACGAAGCCACGGGTGGTCCTCATGGTCCTGGTCACCACGTTCGTCGGGTTTTATCTTGGCTCCCCGGTCATCCCGAACTACGTGGCGCTGTTGCAGACGCTTATCGGGACGGCGCTCGCGGCCGGAGGAACCCTCGCGCTGAACCAGTTCCTCGAGCGCGAGGTAGACGCACAGATGGAGCGCACCCGGCTCCGGCCGTTGCCGGACGGACGGCTTCAGCCAACCGAGGCGTTGGCATTCGGCGCAGGGATCACGGCCACGGGTCTGCTGTACCTCTCCATCTCAGTCAACACGCTGAGCGGTCTGGTGGCGGCGATCATTGTGGGCAGCTACCTCTTTCTGTACACGCCACTCAAGCGAAAGACCGCGCTGTGCAGTGTTGTGGGAGCGGTTCCTGGTGCGCTGCCACCAGTGATCGGCTGGGCTGCAGCCAGGGGCGCGCTTGGCCTCGAAGCCTGGGTTCTTTTTTCAATCCTGTTTCTCTGGCAGCTTCCGCATACGCTGGCGATCGCCAGACTGTATCGCGACGACTATGCCCGCGCGGGGATCCGGGTCCTCCCTGTGGTCGATCCGGATGGGAGAATCACCGGGCGTCAGATCGTCAGCAATTGCTTGGCCTTGCTCGTCGTAGGCTTGTTGCCGACGCTCATCGGGTTTGCAGGCTCAGTCTATTTTCTTGGCGCGTTAGGGCTTGGTGCTGGCCTGCTCGGCTGCGGAGTTGCGCTTGCCTTGTCGCAATCGACCGCGGATGCGCGGCGGCTCGTCTTCGCGTCGATCGTGTACCTGCCGGCGCTGCTGGTGCTGATGGCCCTGGACAAAGTTCCATTCTAGTGCCGTTCCAACGTGATGCGCCGAGTGTGAGCAGCGTCCTGTATGGCGATGGTCGCGACCGCGCGGAACGGCGAAGTCGCCATAAATGGTTGGAACGGCACTAGCGATGTCGTGGGTCGTGCCTTCCCAGGATATACGGCAGAGGAATCGGCGCGTGGGGATCATCCTGGCCGGGGTGTTTATCGCGCTCTGGGTAGGGTCGGTACTCTTCATCGTGATACGGCATTGGGGTTAGGGGAGCGGACGCACATCCTCCAGCACCCTGAAGGATCATGAGATGCCACGTGCAGACGTGATAACTTCCGTGGTCGACACGATAGTAGATGAAGCCAGGCCGGTCTCCCCGAACCATGGGGCGGGGTCGCCGCTTCCCCCTGGACCACCCCTTGGTGAGGATCCCTTCCCGTCGTCTCCTGGGCCCAAGGCAGCGCCACCGGTCAGTAACGCTCGACTGGGGATGCTGGTATTCTTAGGATTTGAGGCGATGTTCTTCGCCGGATTGATCGGAGCGTTTCTTGTGTTTCGTATGGGAAGTCCGTTCTGGCCCCCGATGGGCCGCCCTCGCCTGCCGATCGCGGTGACGCTGGTGAACACCGGTGTTTTGCTCTCAAGTGGCTACACGATGTGGTCTGCCCTGCGCGCCATCCGCATCGGTGACTGCAAAGGGCTGGCGACCGGCCTCTCGGCGACAGCGCTGATCGGGACGATGTTTCTTGCGATCCAGGGGTCCGAATGGGTTCGCCTCATCCGGCACGGCCTCACGTTGTCGGCGGGGATCTACGGCGCGACCTTCTATACCTTGATCGGCTTTCACGGCCTTCACGTTCTGGGCGCGGTCGTCTGGCTGCTGATCGTCCTGATCGGGGCGCGGGGCAATCGGTTCTCAGCCCGCGATCACGTCGCTGTCGATCTCTGCGGGATGTACTGGTACTTCGTGATCGCCATCTGGCCCGTTCTCTTCGCGCTGGTGTATATGAGATGAATCGGCAAGAGCCCAGAGACGTACGCGAGCGAGCGTCCGCCATGGGCGGGCGGCGTGTTCTGGATGACCGATGTGCGCCGGTCGCCGGGTGCGTTGCAATCGCGGCTGCAGCCGTTGCCTTGCTCAGTCCGGTTGCTGCCCATGCGTGCGCGGTCTGCTTTGGCTCTTCGCCCGACGATCCGTTTTCCAGGGGCATCAACTGGGGGATCCTGTTCATGATGACCATGCCATTCACGATCGCGGGTCTGATCGGGGGATGGCTATTCTACATGTATCGGCCTTGGCGGAGGGGTAAGCCGCGAAGCGAGGAGTCCTTCGTGAATCCTGAGTTGACACAGAAGGAGAGCGGGAGTTGAGTCAAGTCGCTGCGATTACGACTGCTGTCGAACCTGTCGAGTCGCCCCTCACGCCCGAGAGCTGGGGCAAGCTTGGGATGTGGGTCTTCCTCGCCGCTGACGGGATGTCCTTCGGCGGCCTGCTCGCAGGGTACGGTGCCCTTCGGTATGGGAGCGCCGATTGGCCGGTGCCGGCTGGCGTGCTAGGAATAGGTCTTACTGCGTTCATGACGTTTCTCTTGATTTGCAGCAGCGTGACGATGGTCCTTGCCCTTGCGGCAATCCAGAGGGGGGATCTGCGGGGCTTGCGGACCTTCCTTCTGTTGACCATTCTGAGCGGGCTCATGTTCTTGGGCATGCAGGCCTACGAGTGGAGTCACCTGATCCACCGCGGCCTCACCCTTACCAGTAACCCCTTCGGGGCTCGGCTCTTCGGAACCACCTTCTTCATCATCACGGGCTTTCATGGCGCTCACGTCACCGGCGGGGTCATCTATCTGTCTTGCTACCTGGTTCGGGCTCTCCTGGGACGAATGAGTCAGGCGAATGCCAACGCTATTGAGATCGCAGCGCTGTACTGGCACTTCGTGGACCTCGTGTGGATCCTGGTATTCACCTTCGTCTATCTGTTATAATAAGGGGTGAGGAAAAGCGATGGCGTCTGCTCATAAACAACCAAATTACATCGGCGTCTTCTGGTGGCTTCTCGCGCTCACGGTCATCGAGGTGGCAGTGATCTTCCTCCCGATTGCGAGACTCCTCATCGGGATCCTTCTCGTCGGACTGGCGCTGTCCAAAGCCTCGCTCGTCGCGATGTACTTTATGCACCTGAAATTTGAGGCGCGGACGCTGGGATTGATTGCTATGACCCCGTTGCTCCTATGTGTGTTATTTTTTCTTGCGCTGTTGCCCGACCTCTCCGCAATCCCACACCGAACCACAGAATCCCCCCAGGTCTCCGCAACTCCCCATTGAGGCATCCTGCTCGCTCGGCGATGTCGGCAGGGGCTCGGTCGAAAGGTGAAACAGGGAGCACAGGGAAGACGGCCTGGAGAGCCTATGCTCCAGAGGGCACTCTGGGCGGGGCTGATCCTTGTCCTGATCGGGGTAGGCGGCGCAGGAGCTTGGTCCTTGGTCCGGGGCCGCACCGCCGCACTGGGAGGATTGGCAGGACGGTCATCCCGGTTGCCCGTTTACAGTTCGCTGCCGGATTTCTCCCTGATCGAGCGGAGCGGCCGAAGGGTAGAGCGGTTAGAGTTCCTCGGAAAGATCTGGGTCGTCGATTTCATGTATACCCGCTGTCCCGATACGTGTCCTCTGCAAAGCGCCGAGATGGCCAGGCTTCAGGCTGACCTCGCGGCCGAATCGGATGTCAGGCTGGCCTCGATCACTGTCGATCCGGAACGGGACACTCCTCAAGTCCTCTCTCGCTACGCTGACCGCTTCAAGGCCGACCACGTACGGTGGCTCTTCCTTACCGGAGAGAAAGAGGCGATCTATCGTCTAGCTCAGGAGGGCCTGCGGCTACCCATCCTTGATCCAAGAAACAAGGCCGGGGTTCTCGAACCTGGGCCCGCGTTGGCGAGTGAAGGGGCGGGAGGCATCACGGTACTGCACAGCTCCAGGTTTGTCCTCGTTGACCGGAAGG